>Ga0193744_1000179_pt1 | contig 18839 bp, 13 predicted proteins | sample L1a1metaG_FD_143056 | JGI IMG/M metagenome (GOLD analysis project Ga0193744, IMG submission 143056) | Soil microbial communities from a riparian zone of the East river system, Colorado, United States - L1a1 | ecosystem: Environmental > Terrestrial > Soil > Riparian zone | place: USA: East River...
GCATTGACATTACTGTTCGCACCCGACGGACTGAAGGCGGTATCGGGCGTGCCATCCGTATTCAGCCGGGCGAAGTGGTTGTGCGACTGTCCGCCTATGATCACAAAACCGCCGCCTACTAAGACCTTGTCGTCCGTCTGCACCGCGATCGCCAGAACGATGCCCGTTACGTTTGGGTTGAACAAATCGGCGGAACCGGTCGCACTATCGAGCCGGGCGATGCGGTTGCGGGGCTGGCCGCCGATGCTGGTAAACAGTCCGCCAGCCAGGATTCTGCCATCTGACTGCAGAGCGAGTGCATAGATACTATCGTCCGCATTGGGGTCGAAGCCGGCGTCGAGCGTGCCATCCGAGTTCAGCCTGGCAATGTGATTGCGCGCAATTGCTATTCCGCCGTTGGGCGAGAGAGTTGTAAAATCGCCTCCGATAAGGATTTTACCGTCGGGTTGGACAACGACGACGCGAATCGTCCCGTTCGCATTGGGGTCAAAACCGTCTAGCGCAGACTGCGCTTGAACCCGTGCGGTCGACGATAGGAGTAACGACAGAATCGTCCCCAGCACCACCACCTTGAGAAGGCGCGTTATCCTTCGACCATGCAACTGCGCAGCATAGATAACGGTGGCAGGCGTGAACGAGGAGGAGATGATCTGGGACATGGGGGACGCGCCTTTTTATGTCCCGGGCGTCTATCCCGCAAGCGAAATATCGTTATGAGCAAACTTTGCTCACTGCATTTAGGTAATTTGGGAGGAGGGAACTCCGCGGTGGGGGAACAACCGCTGCTTCCAAGCGAAGCCAGGAGAGAGGGAGGGAATGATATTATTTTTCATGTTGGGAAATAACTTTAGAGGTCTGAGCTACGATCGATCGCTCTCCGGCAGGCCGAAACGCACTGTTCTTGGCGGAAAGGCCTACTGCATATTCTAGATTTCGACCCCCAGTGGCTGAGGAAGAGTCGCGAATCGCTGACGGCTCATCCCGTCAGTTGCTGATCTTTGCGGAAATATATCGAGCGTTTCGCTCAGCAGCCACGTCCTGGCTGCCAACCCGAACCTCCCCCGGCGCGGTATCGTTGCCGTCACCTTTCCCCTAGTGAAGGAAATAGACTTCCACGACACCGATACCGGTTGTGTCATTCTTACCGCGGACCTGCGCCGTGTAAGCGCCCGGCGGTAGCGTGGCGACAACGGCCGCTTCCAGATCGTTGCTGGGCTGGAGGCCGGTGTCCTTAAGTGCCTGCTGCTGGTCTGTTCTCCAGTTATCGTTCTCCAGGACGATCATTCCGTCCGCGTTCTTTAGCTGGAGGGTGGTGTCAGCCAGGGCGTTGGGGATACCAAACGCAGCCAAGGAGGGACCTACCGCCCGAATCACAGCCTTGACCGGCGCATTTTGGACAACAAAGCCAGCGATCATGAGTTTGTCGCCGGCTTCAATCAAACCTCTCGTGGCAACGTTTACTAGCCTGGCTGGAGAGGCGGGGCTGATATCGTAGGCATCGACCAGGCCGATCCCAGTAGTGTTACCCACGCCTCGCACGACTGCGGTGTAACTGCCCGGAGCCAGGTTCGCGATGATAGCGGACTCCAAGTCGTCGGACGGCGCGAGGTGGCTTGCGCTAATCTGCGCTGATTGATCGCCCGTGATGATGCCCCCCACCTGAGTGTTTTTCCAATCGTCATTGGTCGCGACGATCGCATTGCTCGCATCGTGGATCTCCAGAGTCGGATTCTCCAGGACGCCGGCTATTCCGCAACAAGTGGCGAGATAGGGTCCAACTGCGCGCACTATTATTTTCTTGGTCGAGCCCGCGGGTCCTTGCACGGTAAAGCCCTCAATCAGCGCACTATCATCCGCGCCGACCTCGAGACGGGTAGCGACATTGCCGACTAAGCCAGGGGTGGGTGTAACTGTAGGAGTAGGGGTAGCTGTTGGTGTCGACGTAGGGGTTGCGGTAGGTGTGGGTGTGGGTGTCGGCGTAGGTGAAGGTGTCGGTGTCAGGGTTGGCGTCGCAGTAGGAGTTGGTGTTGGCGTGGATGTAGGACTAGGACTAGGTGTAGGTGTAGGTGTAGGTATAGGCTCGATTGTGACCACCAAATATTTGGCATCACTCGGGATGCCATTGGTGAACACAGTCGCAATGGAAGGGCCGGAAATAAAATTGTTTACCGGAACCGACGTAAAGTCTACATCCGACCAACCAGCCACTGAGTCTGGTAGGAGGAACGCGATTTGATCGTTGTCGAGGTTGCGCAGCTGAACAACGGGGTAATTGGTCGCTGAGTCCTGAGACGTCCCGCCGGAAGCTTCAGAGATGCCTCGGAAACGTGAACCGGTCAGGGTGAGACGGTTGCCACTGTTGAAAGTCGCCGTGGCGATCTCCGGCTGCCAATCGGGGCGCAGAAAGCCAAGGCCAACATCATACAGTTCCGCACTGGCAAGCTCGCCAGTGTTGTTCTCGCCGGCCGCTACCAGCACCTTGCCATTTGGGAGGAGAGTTGCCGTGTGAAGCTGGCGCGGGGTGGCGAGGCCGGCCGTTATCTTCCAGTTCCCACTCGCCGGGTCATATATTTCCGCCGCGGCAAGAGTAGTGTTGTTGTCGTCGACACCTCCTACGACAAGCACCTTGCCATTGGGTAGAAGGGTCGCCGTGTGAGAATGACGCGCAGTGGACAGGCTCGCCGTTGCCGCCCAGTTACCGCTCGCCGGATCATACAGTTCCGCACTGCTCATGTTTCCGTTCCCATAGCCTCCTACGACGAGAACCTTCCCATTGGGCAACGAGGTCGCCGTGGCAGAATAACGAGCGATGGCGAGGCTGCCAGTCGCATTCCAGGTCCCGGTCGCGGGATCGTACAGTTCCGCCCCAGGAAAAATAGTGCTACTGCTGGCTCCACCTGCAACGAGCACCTTGCCGTTGGATAGCAGGGTGGCGGTGTGCCCAGAGCGCGCCGTAGCGAGACTCCCCGTGCCGCTCCAGGTTCCGCTTGAAGGATCAAATAGCTCCGCGCTGGCGATAACATTGCCGTTGGTATCAGCACCTCCTACGACGAGTACCTTGCCATTGGCAAGAAGAGTCATCGTGTGAAAATAGCGCGCCGTGGCAAGGCTTTGTGTGGCGCTCCAGTTTCCACTGATGGGATCGTACAGCTCTGCGGCGGAAAGAGGGCCGCCTTGAAAGTAAGTCCCGCCAGCGACTAACACCCTGCCGTTTGGGAGTAGGGTTGCAGCGTGATCAAAACGCGGGCTAACTAGATTCCCGGTGGCAGTCCACTGCCCCAGCGTCGGGTCATAGCGTTCCGCGCTAGCAGCGGCGTCGCTCAAAAGACCTCCCGCTACGAGCACCTTCCCGCCGGGCAGCGATGTGGCGATGTGGCCGTAACGCGCAGTGGTGAGGTTGCTGGTGGCGTTCCACGCGCTGCTCGCAGGATCATAGAGTTCCGCGCTGGCTAGGGGGTTGAAGTTAGTGTCATATCCTCCTGCCACGAGAACTCTGCCGCTGGACAGCAGAGTCGCGGAGAACTCACTGCGCGCCGCGTTGAGATTGCCCGTCGGGCTCCACGTCCCGCTGATTGGGTCATACACTTGCGCGCTGGCAACCGGACCTCCGTCGTCATAGCCTCCCATGATTAGAATCTTGCCATTCGGAAGCAGGGTCGCCTTGTGAACACTACGCACAGCGCTTAAGCCGCCGGTTGCCATCCAGGTTCCGCTTGCGGGATCATACAATTCCGCGCTGCTGAGAGTAGTATTGCCGTGGTATCCTCCTACGATGAGCACCTTGCCGCTGGGCAATGCAGTTGCCGTGTGAAGAGACCGCGACGTGACGGAAACACCCGTGGGACTCCAGCTCCCACTCAATGGATCATAGAGTTCCGCGCTGGCGATGGGATTCCCGTTAGCGTCGGCGCCTCCCGCGACGAGCACCTTGCCGTTCTGCAGGAGAGTCGCTGTGTGCCACTCCCGTGCGGTGGTGAGGCTGCCCGTTGCCGTCCAGGTTCCGCTGGCAGGATCATAGAGTTCCGCACTGCTGGAAGCGTTGAAGCTGCCGTCATGTCCTCCTGCGACAAGCACTTTGCCGTCGGCTAGCAAGGTTGCCGTGTGGAGACCGAGCATCAAAGGCAGACTCCCGGTGGCGCTCCAAGTTCCAGTTGCCGGGTCGTATAATTCCGCGCTGGCGAGAAGTAGGCCGTCGGAAAAGCCACCCGTGACAAGTACTTTGCCGTTGAACAGCAGAGTGGCAGTGTGAGCGTAGCGCGGAGTACCAAGGCTGCCGGTTGCCATCCAGGTTCCGCTCGATGGATCATATAGTTCGGCGCTGGTAAGGGAGGGGCCTGTGTTGGTACCCCCTGCTACGAGTACCTTGCCGTTGGAGAGCAGGGTCGCGGTGTGGTCATGCCTGGGGGTGCCAAGGCTCGAAGTGGTCTCAAAGGAAAACGGAGCACCCGCACACGGTTGGATGGCCAACAGCACTCCGCCGAGACCCAGCAGCGCTAGAACCATCATCGTCGAGAAGCGAGAAGTCGTCGTACGACAGGTCTGCAAGGCAGGAAGGTGGTCCCGGCGCGCACGGCAAGTGTAAAAGAAGGAGTTACGGAGAGATTTCATAATAAAGGTGGTTCCTGGGGGGCGTTCTTATCTTGCGTTGTGTTCTCTTCCGGCAGACAAAGGCTTCTCGCGCGATCGATCCGGATATTCGTACGCTGCTATAGTAGTTTGTTGTTAATAATAAATCGTCTGGGCCAAACGAAAGGGGGGTGGGCGAACGTGTTCTTACGTCTTAAATTGTTTAAGTCAAACCGGAAAAATTCGCGCCAGAAAACAAGATCTCCCGGCAGAAATAAGGATCCCAAGAGACCCTAAGCGCAGCGGAAATCCCGCCTGCGATCACTGGTATCGATCAATCGATCGTCGATCCAGGTCACCGAAACCGTGGATAAAACCGTCAAGACGCCTACCGCACATTATAGATTTCGACCAGGGCAATACCAGTTCCGCCATCCTTGCCGGCCAGAACCATGGTGAAGACGCCTGCCGGCAACGACTGGAAATTGCTGGCTATAAGGCTGCGAAAGCCAGAGTGCTGGCCGCGAGAACGCCGAACAGGAGAGCGATGACCGCGAGATGCCCGTTGGCACAGGCTTCCCGAGCGATCTCGATCCGGATATTCGTACGTTCATATAGTGGTGTGCTGTTAATAAATCGTTTGGGCCGAACCGAAAAGGGGGTGGGCGGACGTGTTCTCACGTCTTAAATGGTTTAGGTAAACGGGAAAAAATTCATCGTTAGGAAACGAGATCTGCGAGGCATTGACCAGGCTCCCAAGGGACCCCAAACGCGAGGACAATCCCGCCAGCAGGCCAGACGAATGAACCGAAGCGTCGGCGGTTTGTAAACCGCCGCTCCTTGGCGGTGTCAATGCCGCCCGGTCCGCTCGAGGAGCGGTTCCCACCAGCTGCGATTGTTCGCGTACCAATCGATGGTCGATTCGAGGCCTTCCTTGAAATGGTGCAGCGGTTTCCAATTCAGCTCGCGCTGGGCAAAAGAGGAATCGATAGCGTAACGGCGGTCATGGCCGAGGCGGTCGGTCACGTAGGAGATTAGGCCCTCGGGTTTGCCCAGTTTTTTTAGGATCGCCTTCACCGTTTCGATATTCGGCATCTCGCTGTCGCCGCCGAAATTATATACGGCGCCTGGTTTTCCTTCGAAAAGCGCCGCCACGATCGCAGCGCAGTGATCTTCCACGTGGATCCAATCGCGCACGTTCATGCCGTCGCCGTAAACAGGCAGGGGATCGTCGCGCATCGCGTTGATGATCATGAGCGGGATCAGTTTCTCGGGGAATTGATACGGCCCGTAATTATTGGAGCAGCGCGTCACGATCACTTCCTGGCCGAAGGTCTTGTGACAGGCGAGCGCCACCAGATCGGCGCCGGCTTTGCTCGCGGAATAGGGCGAGCTCGGTTCGATCGGGGATTGCTCGGTGAATTTTCCGGTCGCGCCCAGCGATCCATAAACTTCATCGGTCGAGACCTGGATAAAACGCTGCACCCCGTGGCGCCGCGCGCAATCCAGCAGCACGCTCGTTCCCACTACATTTGTGTGAATGAAATTCTGGGGCGAGTTGATGCTGCGATCCACATGCGACTCGGCCGCGAAGTTTATCACCGCGTAAAACGAGTGCTCGGTCATGAGCGCATCCATCTGGTCGGAATTTGCGATATCGGCTTTGAAAAATTCGTAGCGCTCGCCATGTTCCTCCGCGATGCCGTCCAAATTCGCAAGGTTCCCGGCGTAGGTGAGCACATCCACGTTGCTGACCGACGCGGGCTTGTAATGTTGCAAAATATACCGAATAAAGTTGCTCCCGATGAATCCACAGCCACCGGTAACCAGAATGCGCATCGCAGCGCGTACTAGCAGCGGAGCGAAGCCCGCGCTAGCGGTTTTTCCCACCTGGGGCGAACGGCTCGATCATCTCAATCACGCCGCCGCGGGGATAGACTGGGTGCCGTGGGCGATCATTGCGTTCGGCGCCATCCTCCGGTTGCTTTTGCTCGACATAAAACCGCCGCATTTCGACGAAGGCATCAACGGCTGGTTCGTCGATCAGATGACGAAGACCGGTTTCTACCGGTACGACCCCACGAATTATCACGGCCCGCTCCACTTCTACATTCTCTTTCTTTGCCAGACGTTACTCGGCCGGAACCTCTGGGCCATCCGCCTGCCGGTTGTCTTCGCCAGCATCGTTTGCCTCCATCTCGCGCTGAGATTTCAGCCTCTCGTGGGGCGGAACATCAGCCGCTTGGCCGCCTTCGCCATGGCGATCTCCCCTGGCTTTATTTTTTATGGCCGGTACTCGATCCACGAGATCTGGCTCCAGCTCTTTTCGATGCTGTTCATTCTTGGCCTTCTCGGTCTGTGGCGACAAGGCACGGTGAAATACCTTTGGTGCACCGGCATGGGATTAGCCGGCATGATCCTGACCAAGGAGACCTACATTATTCATATCGGTTGCGCGGTGCTCGCGCTGCTCGTTGCCGGAATTTCTCATTTCCTGAACCCCGCGTCCGAGGTCCGGCCCGTGCGGCAAACCTGGACGTTTCTCGATTTCGCGGTCGTGCTCGTGGCCGGCTCCGCCGTTGTTGTCTTCTTCTATTCCGGGACCTTCTTTAACTGGACGGGAGTCAAGGGCCTTTATCTGACTTTTGCGACCTGGGCCAAGACCGGTCACAATGGCAATGGACACGAAAAGCCGTGGTACTACTGGCTCCAGCTCGCTCTGCACTACGAATGGCCGGTCTTAATTGGATTGTTCCTTTGCCTGGCTTGTCAGTTCTTTAAGAGTTTCGTTATCCGCTACCTGGCCATCTATGGAGCGGGGGTATTTGCTGCCTATAGCATAATTCATTACAAAACACCCTGGTGCATCATCAGCATGGTCTGGCCGCTGCTTTTCGTATTCGCGGCGGGAGCACTTAGTTCCACGATTCCACGCCGGGCGTTCTATCTCGTCGGGTTCGCGGGGGTGGGGCTTGTCTTGGGCTCGGCAGTGAGCTACCTGGTTCAGCCCGCATCGGTGCGCACTGCTTGTTCGTTTCAGCTCTACGCGAGCGAAGCGCTCAAGATGACACTGGTAGCTTCGAGCGGCAGCGCGGTCTGCGGAGGGGATGCCGGCCGGTTTTACTGGTCAATGGTCGGCGGCGCTCTGCTCGGCGGCGGCCTGGGTCTGTTCCTTGGCGCTTCGCAAATGTTGCAGCTCAGTGACGAAGTGGTGAAGGCGGTTCGACGCGCCGCGGTTAGCCTTGCCCTGGCCCTTTCGTTCGCGATGGCAATCTCTCTTAACTATTTCCATTACACCGTGGACTCCGAACCATACGTCTATGTCCAGACCTATAAGGACGTCTTCAAGCTCACGAAGCCCTTGCTGACTCTGGCGAAGCGAGATCCTACTAACTACCAGCTTACAGGTCACTTGATCCGAGGCAGCACCTATCCGTTTCCCTGGATGCTGGGGGATTTCATCAGAGTCGGCTATTATGAGAACGGCAATTTGCCCTCAGACCTGGATGCTGATTTCTTGCTGGTTCAGCAGGATAAAATCGCCGAAGTCGAGGGCAAGCTGCGCGGCGCCTACTACACCGAACCGCTCAGGATCCGTCCTTATCAGGATACTTCGAAGCTATACTTGAGCGCGAAGGTGTTTGAGCGGTTTTTCAAGGGTCAGGTTCCGCAGATCGCTGGGAAAGCGCCCAAGCCATGAAGTGGCTGGCGGCTGGTCTAACCTTCGTCAACGCCGCCACGGTTACCGCTCTGGTGAGCGGGATGATCGGTCACGGCCTGAGCAGGGGAATCGCAGTCTTTTCGTTCCTGATCGGTCTCATCGCAGCTATCTTCGCCTATCGGGGAACCAGGGTTGAGCCATCCCCGGCGCCGGCGCCTTCGTCCGGGAAGCCGGCTTTCTGGGCTTTCGCGGCTTTCGCGCGCTACCGCCCTTGGGTCTGGGTCATGGCAGGCATCTTCGCCATCTTCGCGTTCCGCTGCTTCTGCTGGATCTTGTTCATCGACGGCGCTGAGTACCGAATCCAATCGCCCTTCAACCTCGGCGACCTCTCGCTTCACCTTACCTACATCAACAACTTTGCCAGCGGCGTCCCTCTTTGGCCGGACAATCCCATCTATGTTTTCAGCAAGATAAGATACCCGGCCGGGACGGACTTATTTAATGCTCTGCTCACTTGCCTGGGGATGGACGTTCCGCGCGGTTTGGTCTGGACCGGTTTGCTGGCCTGCGCGGCGACCTGCTTCGCCTTCTATCGCTGGGGCGGGTGCTTCGGAATTGCCGGCTTCCTTTTTAACGGCGGGCTGGTCGGCTTTCAGTTCCTGCGGACCTACCAGTTTCTCGATTACCAGGATATTCCAAGCATCGCCTGGAAGAGCATACCTCTAACCATGCTCGTGACTCAGCGCGGTGTCCTCTATGCTTTGCCCGCCGGCCTGCTTCTCCTTTACCATTGGCGCGCGAAATATTTCGCACCCAATCAAGCCCCGGCGATGGCCAACCCCCCGAAAGGGCCCAGTGACGGCGGTCCCGTGGTCACCCCCGTTCCCGCTCCCAGCGGTCCGCTACCATTCTGGCTGGAGCTGTCGCTGTATGCCATCATGCCGCTTTTCCACGCGCACACCTTTCTAGCTCTAAGTATCGTCCTGGCCGTGATTTTTCTTTTCGGCCCGGCCAGCAACCGCCGGGAAATTCTGACGCTGGTCGCAAGCGCCTTTATTCCCGCCGCCTTCATAGCCTGGCTGATCACCGATCACTTCCACGCGGGATCGGTCCTGGCCTTTCAACCGGGCTGGGTGCAGAGCGACGGCGAATTTCTGCGTCCATTCTCGCACTCGCCCAAGAACTTTGGGGTCCTGAATCCTTTCGTGAATTTCCTCGAATTCTGGATCTGGAATTTCGGGTTCTGGATTCCACTCGTGCTCGGCCTGATCGGTTGGATCTGTCTGCGCACCTTTAAGAGCGGAATCCCGCGGAGCTTCCAGCTACCGGAAAACACGGTTTTCGTTCTGGCGGCGTGCGTAATTTTTCTCCTGGCGTTTTTCGTTAAGACCGCGCCTTGGGGCTGGGACAATATCAAAATCATTGTCTGGGCTTACTTCATCATCCTGCCCTTTCTCTGGAGTGAATTGCTGGCGCGCTGGCCCGTGTTGTTGCGCGCCTTGGTTTGCGTGGCCCTCTTCGGCTCGGGTTTTGCCACTCTCTTTGGCGGAATGAAGGTGGGCCGCCCAGGCTTCGGGATAATAGACCGTGCGAACATGGACGCGGTCGGCGTTGCCGTGAGCAAGTTACCGGCAGAGGCGCGGTATGCCGCTTACCCGACTTTCAATCATCTGCTTCTTCTGCAAGGACGAAAGGTTATTCTGGGCTATCCGGGTCATCTTTGGACGCAGGGCTTCAGTTACTCAGCCTATCACGAGAAACTCACCACGCTCATGCAAGGCACCGGCGACTGGAAGGCAACGGCCCGCTTTTTTGGGGCGCGCTATTTGTTCTGGGGCCAAGAGGAGAAAACTCATTTCCCGCAAAGCACGCGCCCTTGGGAAAAGGAATCCAAGTTGGTCGCGACTGGCGCTTGGGGAGCTATCTACGATCTCGAGGCGCCGAAGTAGGGAGAGGGAAGCTATAACCCGCGCTGCGTTTGAGCGACCAATTCCTTTTCTCGCCCGCCGAACTGAGCAGTGGTTCTCCGATGAAAACGCAATCGCGCCCGCCATCCCGCCGCGAGAATGCGGCAACCGATGGAAAAAGTGCGCCGCCAGGTTACTCCGGAGACTTTTTGCTGGCCGGCCAGTCGCGGTCGCTCCCGCGCGGGCACTTCGCAGATCGTCGCGCCTAATCTGGCCGCGGCAATTTGAGGTTCGATTGTCCAGCCGAACTTCTTCTCGACCGGCGCGATCGCTTCGAATAATTCGCGGTCGATCAAGCGCAGCGGAGCGAGATCCTTGAACCATCGGCCGGCGAGCACCCCGCACCAGAGAGCGAGCGCGAAGTTCGCGATCACGTGCGAGAACCTCATCACGCGCCAGTTCCCTGGCTGGCCTGTCCGTGCCCCGAGGACCAGGGCATACCCTTGCTCATAGGCATCGATCAGCTTGCGGATGTCCTGAGGATCACTGGCGCCGTCGCCGGCTACAAAAATGTAAGCGCGCACTTGCGGCATGAATTCGCCGACGAGGTCGATGGCGCTCTGACAGCCGTAGCCATATCCACGAGCCGCCGTCTCCGCGACAAGAGCTCCGTGCGCCCGCGCGACCGCCGCAGTTTGATCTGCGGAACCATTGACTCCCACCACCAGGACGAATTCTTCGGGATCGAGCGCGGAAGATAATTCATCGAGCACCCGGCCGATGCAGGCCTCTTCATCACAGGCTGGAATGATTACGGCGAACCGCGGCCGCAAAGAGAAAGGCGAAGGCAGGGTATCCACGATTTTCAGACCTTCGCCATGCTAATGCGGCCCGGCTCAGGAATCCACCGCCACGCTCAAGACCAGTTGCCCTTGTGCGACCGGCACGCCTTTCACGCTCGCTTCCACCTTGAATTGCACGAGGTCGTCCACCTGCGCTAATTTCTCTGCCCGCAGATCGACTTGTTCGTCCGGCCGCACCGCCCTCAAAAACTTCATGCTGCGGATTGCGGAAAGGAGAAACAGCGGTTTCGCATTCTCGGGATAACCGGAGGCGGCCGCGATGCCGGCCGTTTGCGCCAGCGCTTCGGTCAGGATAACCCCGGGCACGAGTGGATTACCGGGAAAGTGGCCGGCGAACATCGGATCGCTGCTGGCAAAAGCTGTCGTGGCCTCAACCGAAAGACCGGGGTCGCACTTTATTATCTCGCGCACGAAAACGAACGGAGGCCGATGGGGCAACCCGAGAAAAGATGGTGATTCGTGACTGGTGATCGGTGATTGAGGTTCCATTCGTCCGTGCGAAATGACCGCCTCCGATTCACCAGTCACTGATCACCATTCACCCTCACTCAGCCATTGACGAAATAAATAAACTTCCAGCTCCCGTTCACCCGGCGGATGCCCACGCGGTAGCCGTCGTAGTGCAGCGACTCGTCCGCAAACTGCGGCGGCGCCACCCAGTATTCGCCTTTCTTGACGAAACGCTCCGTCAGGATCGCGTCGAGTTCCGTCCAGAGCCCGTTTTCATCCCAATACTTGAAGACACCGTCCCCGGATTTTTCCGGATTGAGGCTGTAACCAAAATTTTCTGTCATCATCGAAGCCAGGGTGGTCGCATCGTGCGCGGTCACGGCCTTTTTTAGCCGGCCGATGAAGGCCTGGAAATCGACGTCTTCGTTTTCCTTTCGCAGCTCGGCCTTGGCCCGCTTATCCACCGGGGGCTTTTTGTCCTTCTTGGAGCCGAACAAACCGCAACCACTCATCGCGATCGCGCACAGCAGAAAAAGAAAGGCGAGTTTTTTCATGTCAGGTCAGTTTCTGTCACGTTTATCGATTGGACTCAAGATTGACCTGCTCTCCGTTTGGGGGCGAGCAGTTTCCCGATCGAACCGCTTTTTGCGCGGGTTGGTGGGTGCGTTTGCGCCAGGGATGCGCGACGAAGACCCAGTAAATCGTGCTGAGCCAATCGGCCAGGTTGCACGGAGGACTCGTTAGGCGGAGCGGCCCTTCGCGGAGCGCCGAAAACACCTGCTCGATCGTCAGCTCTTTCGGCCGTGGCACGCTCGTGTAATGCGAACCAAAGGCGTGAAGCCGATGCGCGTCGGAAGTGGCGATGAGCGGTTTTTTGAATCGCGCCGCGACTTCCACCGCGCGGCGATTCGGATTGAAAAAACGGTTCCAGAAATGGCAGAGCTCGATCGCATCGAAGCAATCGATCTTCTCGATCAGCTTTTCTCCCATCGACCCGCCCAGCAGGTAAAACGGATGCGGCGCGATCGTGAAAAGAGAGGGGCCGCGCCTGGCGCGCAGCCTGGCCAGATCGTCCAGGCTACGCAGCGACTCGATCTCACCTGGACCCACATTCAGCAGAATCACGTCCGCGCCCTCGAGCCGAACTTCAGCCGCAGGGATCATGAGGATGTCCATTGCGGCTGCGTCCGCGAAAACTTCCGCGCGATCGAAGACCGCGTCGTGCAGGGTGATGGCGAGGACGCGAAAGCCGAGCGAACGAGCGCGCTCGAGCAACTCATGCGCTGAATAATCGAGTGCATCCTTCGGATCGTCGAGCGTATGGATATGGAGATCGAGCTTGATCCAATCGCTCTCTGACCGTGCCGCCTTCGCTTCCATCATTCAATCTGTGGATCGCTAAGCGGGAAGCAACGGTGAATGCGCCTCCCCTTCTGTTCGTGCTCGTGCTCGTGCTCCTGCTCGCGATCGATCTGGTCTCCTTCGATCACGAGCACGAGCACGAGGGACCGAACCAAACAGAACTTGCGAGGCACGACCAAAGATTTACCATTCCCTCTTCACACGCTCGGGTGGTGAAATGGCAGACACGTACGTTTGAGGGGCGTATGCCGCAAGGCATGGGGGTTCAAGTCCCCCCCCGAGCAATTCCTGACCTTTCGAGCTCCAACTCCGCTGGTCACGAGAATGTCCAAATGAACCCTACCTGAAACAAGAGCATGCCGGTTATTGGGATTACGGGTGGAATTTCCACGGGCAAGACGACGTTCAGCGCATGTCTGCGCGAGATCGTTCCCGGGGCGACTTTTTTTGACGCGGACCAGGCGGCCCGCGACCTGGCGGAGCGTGATCCCGAGGTGAGGGAATTGATCGCCGCCAAATTTGGGGCGGCGATTTTTTCTGCGGGCGGGGACTTGAACCGGGGTCAGATGCGCTCGATAGTCTTCGCCGACGCGGAAAAGAAACGCGCGCTGGAGCAAATCCTGCATCCGCGCATCCGCCGTCAGTGGAGCCTCGAAGCCGAAGGCCATCGCAACTCCACCGATCTTTTTTTTGCTGACATTCCTCTTCTCTATGAAACCGGTGGTGAAACCCTCTGCGATTCCGTCGTGGTCGTGGCTTGCTCTCCCAGCGTGCAGCTCGCTCGGCTGGTCGCTCGGACCAAAGTCGATCGGGCGGCGGCCGAACAAATGATTCTCTCTCAAATGCCACTTTCGGAAAAGGTCCGTCGGGCCGTTCACGTGGTTTGGAATAACGGCGGGCGTGAGGTCCTGGCCGCGCAAGCCGGTTTGCTAGCGAAATATTGGGAGGATGACAGGTGGCGCTGAGAAATTCTCAACCTGTAGCGGCGGTCTATGACCGCCGAAGCCAACCAACGGCGGTCATAGACCGCCGCTACAGAAGAATGCTTTAGATGGACGATAGCAGCTCAACCAACCCGGGACCCGAAGAGCAGACCGCGATCGAGACAGCATCGAGCGCCGCCGGCATTGCCATTGAGGAAATCTCACTCCCATCGGCTCTGGACCTGAATGAACTCCAGAGGCTCGAACCGGCTGAGATCGAAAAGCTCTGCCGCGATTTCGATTTGCGCGTCCATCCGGGTCGCACCCGGCATCATCAAATTCTCGATTTGATCCGCGCCGCGCTCGGCCGGCGAATCCCGGTCACGGCCGACGGTTTTTTCGATCAGGTCGCGGACTCCTTTGGAGCCTTGCGCTGGCCGCGTCTAAATTTTCTTCCAGTCCCCGAAGACGTGGGCGTGCCCCGCGCGCTCATTCAAAAATTTCATTTCCGGCCCGCGCAAAAAATCAGCGGCACTTTGCGGCTCCCGCGCGATCGCGAGAAAATGATCATGCTCGATGAGGTGACCACGATCGAGGGCGTGCCGGCCGAGGAATGGACGGAGCCGACTCCGTTCGACAACCTGACACCGCTCTTCCCCGATGGCCGGATCATGCTGGAAAATTCCAAGACGAATTCGATCAGCGCGCGGGCCGTCGATCTGCTCACGCCGCTCGGGCGCGGACAGCGCGGTTTGATTGTGGCCGCGCCGCGCGTCGGCAAAACGATTTTGCTGAAAGAGATCGCCCAGTCCATCCGGGTGAACCATCCGGAGATCGTCCTGATCATTCTTCTCGTAGACGAGCGCCCGGAGGAAGTGACCGATCTGCAGCGTGAAGTGGATTGCGACGTTTACAATTCGACCTTCGATGAAAATTCGCGCCGGCACGTCGAGGTCGCGGAGTTGGTCCTGGAGCGCGCGAAACGTTTGGTCGAGCAGAAGAAAGACGTCGTCGTCCTGCTCGACAGCATTACGCGACTCGCGCGCGGATATAATTCACTCCAGCCGGGCAAAGGCCGCACCATGTCCGGCGGTGTGGATGCCAAGGCGCTGCTGAAGCCGAAAAAATTCTTCGGCGCGGCGCGCAATTGCGAGGAAGGCGGAAGTCTGACGATCCTGGCCACTTGCCTGGTCGATACCGGCAGCAAAATGGACCAGGTGATTTTCGAGGAGTTCAAGGGAACGGGGAACATGGAGCTGCACCTCGACCGTTCGCTGGTGGAGAAGCGGCTTTATCCGGCGATCCATTGTTTGCAATCCGGCACCCGCCGCGAGGAGTTGCTTTATCATCCCGAGGAATGGGAGCGAGTGCAGGTGCTGCGCAAGGCGATGGCTGCCCTGCCGCCGATTGAGGCAATGGAAAAGCTGATTGAAAATTTGCAGGCCACGAAAACGAACGCGGAGCTCCTACTCAGTGGACTGAGGTAGAACTCCGAAATCCAGGCGCCAGATCCCAAGCAAATTTCAATGATCAAATCTGCCATGAGCAAAACACCGCGGTACTTTGGGATTTTGAATTTTGGAACTGGGTTTTGTTTGGGATTTGGGTCTTGGGATTTGGGATTTCAAACATGATTCAGACTGATTCCCAGCTCGCAGAAATTCTTCCGCAACTGGAGCGGGTCGATCGGATTGCGGTCGATACCGAGGCCGATAGCCTCCACTGCTATTACGAAAAGCTTTGCCTCGTGCAGCTCAGTTTTGGCGGCCAGGATTATTTGGTCGATCCTCTCGCGGCGATCGATCTGGCGCCGCTCTCGGCTGGCCTCACCGGAAAAGAACTCGTGCTGCAAGGCGCGGATTTCGATCTGCGCCTTTTGCGTCGCAGCATGGATTTTGTCGCTACGAGGATTTTCGACACGGTCATTGCCGCGCGGCTTCTCGGTGTTCGCGAATTCAGCCTGGCCGCGCTTGTGGAAAAATTCTTTGAAATCACGCTGACGAAAGGCTCGCAAAAAGCTAACTGGGCGCAGCGCCCTTTGCCGAAGCACATGGCGGAATACGCGATGAACGACACCCGCTACCTCTTGCCGCTCGCGGAAAAACTCGAAGCCCAACTACGCGAGCGAGGCCGATATGATTGGTTCCAGCAATCGTGTCAGCGCCAACTCGAGCAAACCTCCGTGCAGCGTGTGCGCGATGAAGATGAGGCCTGGCGCATTTCCGGGTCGGGCACGCTGGATGGACGGACCTCGGCAGTTCTGCGCGAGCTCTGGCAATGGCGCGAAAAGGAAGCGCAGGCCGCAGACCGTCCTGCTTTCCACATTTTGCAGAATCAAATGCTGGTGCGCGCTGCTCACTCCTTCGTCGCCGGCGAAGTGCCCGACTTCCGGCATTTTTCGGCGCGCCGGCGTCAAGCTTTTCGGGCCGCGGCAGAGAAGGGTTTGAATTTGCCGGAAACACAGTGGCCCGTGCGCCGGCGTCGTGCCGGCGTGCGCCCGACGCCGCAGACCGAACGAGCCGCGGAAGCATTGCGCCGCCGCCGTGATGCAGTCGCCGACGAACAGGGCCTCGAGCCTTCATTCATCGCGCCGCGCGGCGCACTGGACGCGGTTGCGGCCGATGAGAGCCGGAGCACGACTCTGCTCGCGCCGTGGCAACGCAGTCTCTTGCAGCTGTAACGCACCAGTGCGGTTTCGCGCGCAACGTCAAGTAGCGATGCCGGAACTGTAGCCGCTTCGCTGTGCGAAGCGTGAGATCTACTCTAGCAAGGGGCGGCACTCGTTTGTCGCGACGCCACACCTCTTAGTCCTAGCCCAACGCCGCTCGCAGGGCGGCGGCTACAGCAGCTATCGTCGTCGTTTGTCGTCCAAGTAACCCGCGCCCAGCGCGATGCCGCCAAGGATGAGTGCGCCCGCCGTGGCGAACGGCACGGGATCGAATGGCGCCGGAGGAAGCGAAATGATTCCCTGCTCATCCGTGCGCGCAGGCCGCCGCACATAACGGCCCGTTCTCGGTGCGCGAAACCGTTCCGCAAATCGCTCCAGTTGCGCGGGCAATTCCGCGTCGCATCTCGGAATGCCGTGCCCGCATCCGACGACGTTCGGACGCAATTTCGCCAGCTCCTTGACCGACAACCGCGTCGCCTCCCAGTCCGTGTTGAAGGGGGCGCCCGCGCGCGCGAGCGTTCGCTTGCCGGTAATCAGGCCCGGCCATGAATCCATATTCATCGTGGCAAACGCGTCACCGGCCAGCACCACCCGATCCGACGGACGAAAGAGCGAAACGTGACCGGGCGAATGCCCGGGAGTGGCGAGCCACTCCCAACCCGGCACGCCGGGCACTTCGTTCGGTTTCAATTCGCGAATGCGATCTCCAAAATTTCGGGCGCCAGACGGCATAAACCGGGAAAGAAACGCCATCGCGCCGCCGACCGTGGGATCCGGCGGCGGGTAATCGGATTTCCCTGAGACGTAGGGAATCTCGAGGCGATGAGCGTAGATCGGCACGTCCCAGGTTTCGGCCAGGTCGAGGGCCGATCCCGCGTGATCGAAATGTCCATGCGTGAGCAAGATCGCTTCCGGTCGCGAGCCGGCTCCGAAGCGAGCTTCAGCCGCTTCGAGAATCTGGTTCGCTCTGCCTGGCAATCCGGCGTCAACCAGAACCCAGGCGCCGCCTGGCCGTCCGATGAAATAGACGTTCACGAAACTGATCGGCAGCCAGCCGACATCCGGCGCGATGCGAGTGATGGATTTCATTGGGACGGTGGCGGGTTGAAGTCGAAGCGTTGGAGCGGTGGAGCGTTAAGTTGGGGAAAGAAACTCTAGCCGGGGTCTTGTTCGTTTCACCTTTTTAACGCTTCCACGCTCCTCACGGAATCGTGAGTGTTTGTCCGGCTTTCAGCTTTCCGGGATCATCCACGACGCTGCGGTTCGCGTCGCGAATCTTTTTCCAGCGGCCGGAGGTCTTATAAAATTTTCTTGAGATGGAAGCGAGGGTATCGCCATCGCGCACGACATACGTGCGCGATTTGCCCGCGGCCTTTTTGCTGGCGCCTTCTGTTTTTCCATCGGGGCCGCTGCTCGAAGGGGCCTTCTCTGTGGTGGCATGAAGACGGGATCGCTGATCCTCCACTTCTTTGCGCAAAGTCAGGTTCTCGTTTTTCAATCGCGCGGCTTCCGCCCGGCTGACGACGGAATCGCCGGACAAACTCGTTCCGAGCGCGAGTTCGTCCTTCTTCATGAAATTCTTCACCTCATTCGCGTGCGGCCCGGTGGGCGCGAGAGTGAGGTAGCGCTTGAAGTGATGGAGCGCGTGAAGCGGATCGTGCATCTTGTCATCATAGAGCAGCGCGAGCCGGTAATGGATGTCGGCCGATTTTGCGGAACCATCGAGCGCGCTTTCATAAAGCGTGATCGCTCGAAGGTAGTTGCCGTCGGCTGTTTTCGATTCCGCATCTTTGCGCGCTGCGGAGCGTGATCATGCGGTCACAGCCTCCGGTGAAAAGAGCAAGGCCGAGGCCGGTGGCAGCCGCGAAAGTTTTCCAAGGACACGCTCTCAAGAACATGGAACTCCTAGCTGCCGCATGAATGCCGACCTGATCACAACGCCTCTTCGTCACTCAACGACCTTGCGCGTGTTCGTTCGCCCGCTTCAATATCTTTTCCTCGCGGCGATCCTGGCCGCCACTCCGGTGCGGGCGGTTGAGTTGCGGGTCGGAAACGTTTACCCGGCGACGTTTACTGATGTGGATCGACATCAGCTTTCCACCTCCGATGGTCACGTCACTATTATCACGGTGGTGACGAGGAAGGACGAGCAAAAAGCGCAACAGGTTGGCGATCGTATTCCCCGTGCATATGTGGGGGATCCGAAGTTTCGTCTGATCACGCTGGTAAACTTCCAGCAGAATGTTTTCCCGCCCTTTCGCGGAATGGTCATGGCGATTATCCGAAATCGTCTGAACGCGGAAGCGAAGGAGTTGCAGAAGACTTACACGGAAAAACATCTTACGCGTGATCCCCGCGCTGATATTCTGGTCGTGGCCGATTTCGACGGACAAGCGGTCTCGCAGTTGGGCGTCGCGCCGACTTCGTCGGAGTTCGCGG
>Ga0193744_1000180_pt1 | contig 18766 bp, 12 predicted proteins | sample L1a1metaG_FD_143056 | JGI IMG/M metagenome (GOLD analysis project Ga0193744, IMG submission 143056) | Soil microbial communities from a riparian zone of the East river system, Colorado, United States - L1a1 | ecosystem: Environmental > Terrestrial > Soil > Riparian zone | place: USA: East River...
GCTTACCTGTCAGTGATATATTTCCATTCGCATCAACATTCACCATCGGGGCCTTTTGAAGTACATCCAGCATATCGGATGATGGCGATTCAAGACTGTTTTCAAGATTGTAGATTACCCGGTCAGCTTTTCTTTCATAAACAGGTTTTGTGCTTTTTACAACTACTTCATCCAGTGTCTTATTTCCGGCTTCAAGGCGTATATCCGGTATTATAATTTCCCCTGAATTTGCTTTAAATACAATAGTCGATTTTGAAGTGTTGCCTATAGATTTTACTTTTAAAAAATAATCGCCGGAGCCTATATTCTTAAAATTAAACTTTCCATTTTCGTCTGCTAATTCATTCTTTACTATACTGGAGTCCCTTGACTTCAATAAACTTACTGTAGCATAACTGGCAGGTTGATTATCATAATCTAATACCTTTCCTGTTACCGAAGTTTGGGAATATATATCAATATGAGTTCCCAAAAAAACGAGAAATGCTATTATTAATCTCTTGATAAGATACATTAATTAAATTTCGAATAAAGGTATTATTCTGGCCCTGCTTTGTCCTTTTCCAAAACTGCTATTTTGATATTTATAACATTAATGAGATTTTATCAATGTGTAATTCGAATCTCTTTTTTATTGAACAAAGCTTCAGAAATAAATGCTAGTTATTTTAGTACAGGAGATAGAAAATTAAATCTATAGGCGGATTAGGGGCGGGTAATAGGCGGGTAAGGGGCGGGTAATAGGCGGGTAAGAATTCTTACCCGCCTATTACCCGCCCCTTACCCGCCTATTACCCGCCTGTTACTCGCCATATGATTTAGACTATACATGTTCACAAAAGCATAAAAATTGATACCCTATTTACTTTTGGACTTATTAGATGCTATTGCTGTCAAGCATTTTAGAGGACAAAGTCATAATGAGAATTCTGAAGAGCCCTGCTTATTATTTGATTAATTATTTATCACCCTAGGGCATTATCTGAGGTTTTTAAAATATTTAATGACACCCGTCTATAAATTTTATCCGATAGTCTAATTAATAAGCTATTTAAATACAATAAGTCTTTACTTTAGACTTTATATTATTATAGTTTATGTTAGGTTGTAATACATTAATTCTTGATGCCAATAACTGGATGAATCATGTTCAGCATTTGAAACAATATCCTTTTAGATTATCGGAGTTTTATAATCTGAATAGCCAGTTTACTATGAATGAGTTTTCTCTTAAATATGTGGTTAAGGGTTCAGAATCGTATCATATAGCTAAGGAGGATTATAAACTGAATGAGCAAAGTTTTTTAATAGGTAATAATCATCAGAAATGTGAAGTACTCATTAAATCAAAGCATAAAGATGTAGGTCTTTGCATTGATCTTGACCCTGTTATACTTAAAAAAGCGCTTAAGGATATCGTATTGCCGAATGGATTGGACGAAACTAATTGTCATAATTGGTTTCTCACCGAGGATTTATTCCTGGCATCTTCTCCGGCATCCTTAAGTTTCAGTACATATTTAAATAATATAGCACTTAGTATCCAGAGAAGAAGCTTTGATATTTCTTACAATACAGAGGAAGTACAACTGGAATTATTTAAACATATAATTAATTCGCAGTTTCCATTAATTCAGTCTTATTACAGACTCGAAGTAGTCAAACAATCTACCCGTAAAGAACTACTTAAAAGGTTGATTCTGGCAAAAACCTATATGGAGGATAATTGTTGCAATAATATTACGATTCAGGACTTAAGCAGAATCTCCTTAATCTCAGAATATAGGTTTTTTCATTTATTCAAATCAGTTTTCCAGCAAAGCCCTTACCAGTTTTTATTAATGAAGAAAATGATAAAGGCTAAGGAACTATTTAAATCTGGTAAGTATAAATGGTCTGATATCGCAATTCTGTTAGGTTATGATAACATAAGCTCTTTTAGCAAAGCTTATAAGAAATTCCACGGTATAAGTGCCAGTCATGATGAAGAATCATCTCAAATAAGCAGCTAAATATTCCTTTCTAATTTTGAGTAATAACTTTTAGATATCAATATTCAGTTTGATTGAAATCCTTTATGATTTATCTTGTATATTTAATTCGATAGCATCATTATAAATACCAGCCACTTTTGTGTGGACTATCTTTAAAGAAAAGAAGATGGTGGTCCCTTCTCCTTTTTCACTTTCTACCCAAATCTTGCCGCCATTTTCCAGAACAAATTCTTTACAAAGCATTAATCCTATACTATCACCTTTTTCATTAGCAGTACCGGTAGTACTTATATTTATCAGTTCAAAAATATGTCCTTGCTGGTCTTTATCTATACCTACCCCATTATCAGAAACAGAAAATATTACACTGTCTTCCTGGGCTTTAGTATTGGCTTCTATTTCGATCCTGCCATTATTATGTGTAAATTTTACTGCATTTGCCAATAGATTTCTAAAGATAAAATTAAAATGATCGGGGTCAACATATACATTGACATCGTCCTTAATTTTATTCTTAACAGCAATATGTTTATTATTAGAAATACTTTTTATTAACTTAATAACTCCCTCCAGATGCTCATTAACATTAATATCTTGTTGACTTATTGTTATTCCTTTAATCTGCGACTTACCCCAATGCAGTAATTTATCTAAAGTTTCTAAAGATATACCTGCATTTTCTTTTATTGAATCAATGATGTATCTCTTTTCCTCCAGAGTAGTGTCTTTATCTTCATATAACTCAAGCATTAAAGGTACATTCGCTATGGGTCCTCGCAAATCGTGACCAATAATTGAAAAAAGCCTGTCTTTAACCGTATTTGCTTTTTGCAACTCTAACCCTCGATCAGACAATTCCTTATTTAATCTTTTTGATTTTAAGTAAAATGAAAAGAGGGACAACAAAGTAAAAAACAATCCACAAGCTATTAATATAATGATGTTCCTTAAACGTAAATTTCTTTTATCCGATAATTCAAGTTGCTGTACTTTATTATTAGACTTTTCCAACTCATAATTAGACTGTAGGTCAGCTATTTCCTTTTCCTTTTCAAGACTAAAAATACTATCTCTTAGGTCCATTGCTTTTTCAGAATTCAGGAATGCATTTTTGTAGTCTTTTTGTTCTTTATAAATATTTATAATATTCCATAGTACTTCCCACTCCAAAGTCTTTTGGCCAATTTGCTTAGCTACTTTTTTTGATTCATTTAGAGAAACTAAAGCCGATTTAGGATCTTTCTTATAGGTGATGTTTGCTTTATTTAATAATAGGCGTGCATATTCTTCAGGTAAATTATCAAGTGAACACAATTTTAAAGCTCCATTAAAATAGACCAATGCTTTTTCTTCATTACCCAATTCACTATATGCATTACCCAAATTGGTTAAGGATTGTATCTTAACCCTTGCCAGTTCATTGTCATTGCTCATATTTAAAGCTTTATTAAAATAATATATAGCTTTAGTTGCGTTTCTGGTTTTGAAATAAATAACACCTATGTTGTCATATAAATATAGCAAGTTTGGAGTAAAAGCCTGTTTTTCCGCAAGTTCTATTGCATTATTATAATATTCCAATGACTTAGTAAGGTTATTACTATAATCATTTACTACCCCTAGCTTCAAGTATGTAGCAATAATTCCGGAAGTATCCTTTATACTTTCAAAGCCTTTAAGGGCTTCCATAAAGTATTTGGTAGCCTTTGTATAATTTCCTGTCCTACCTTCCAATGTACCCAATCCATTCTTTACTGAAGAAATCCCCTTAACATCATTTATTTCGGTTGAAATCTTGAGTGACTTTAATTTATATTGACGGGCCAGTTCTATCCGGCCACGTGCTGCTTCATTATCTCCTTCGAGTAATAGCATTAATGCTGCACCCTTTTTATATTCTACATCAGTAAAATATTTTACACCCTGGTCTAAATAATACTTCGCAGAATCAGGTTTAGTAGCAAAATAATATTGGAATATATTGCTGTATACATCTGCTTTCTTCGCATTTTCTTTTACTGTATTTAGCTTAACAATCAAGTGATTAATGTCACTTTGTGCAAATGAAGCACCTGATACTAAAACAATAAATAATACTAGAAAATGATACTTCATATAACAAGTAAGAAGTCTCAATTAGATGAGCCTTAAAGATATTTACATTAACAAACCAAGTTTTTAATTAATAGATTTCACCCCATTCAGGCAATTTCTTCCCCAATGAAGTACAACATTTATCTATTCCACCTTGTATTAAGCAAAAATCTTACCATCCTTGAATGGAATTGTAAATTGTAAATTGTGAATTGTGAATTAATGTCGATTAGTTAAGGATTTTAAACCCCGGAGGGGGGACATTATTATAGTATCAATTGACCTAAGTTGTATTAAACCCATAGTGGGTGGCATTATTTCAAAGGTAAAATAATCCGATATAGAAGTAAATTAATTGGCAGAATAATTTTCAAATTTATATCTTCGAAATAATGCCACCTCTTCAAGGTTTATGTGCTGTATTCTTATTTCTCTATAATAATGTCACCTTTTCAAGCTTGTAGTATTCAATTACTAAATTATTTTTACCTTAACTAAATGACATTGAATTTTGAATTAATTGAGGTACTGGAGGCTTAATCGGGAAGTTGGCGGTTAATAACCAATTGATTATGCTCGTTTCATGATAACTTGCTTATTCTGCAAAATAAGACAAGGAACCACCCACCCAGATTTTGTTTCTGTTAAATTTTACTCCTATAAGCTCTCCTTTACTTAGTCGTGTCAAATTTGTAGTAAAAATTGGCTTGTCTGCTTTATCCGGCCAAATCAACATTACCCTTAGCTCACATTTTACCATGCCATCAGGTGATTGAATCCCTGGGTAATAATTAACTTTCTTCTGCAGAATATAGTTTTCAGGTTCCTTTACATTTTGGATGTCTTCAGGCAGTACGTTAAAAACAACCCCACTACCCGAGAAAGAGAATAAGGGTTTTAGTACGTAATTTTCAAGATCCTCAGGAATATTAGAAAGCTTTGATAATATAGTAGTCTTAGGAACATAACTGGAATCTAAGTAAGGCAAGCCAAATTTAGAAACCTTGAAAAACCAATTAGGATGCCCTGCCCAGCTTACATTTACCTCATCGGTAAACTTAAAAGCAGATGTAATATCAGGTCTTTGTGCCCAATCGTCTGCAATTACCCTGTTGTAAATTCTTGTAATAAGCTGTTTCTTTTTGCCATTCATGTAGTAAAGTTCTTTACCATCTTTTAGTAGCTCACTTACACAAATAGTTTTTATACCCAATTCCTTCTCAGTACCTATAAAATCAACTAGCGTTGTTTGCTTTTGTGGTTCCAGTTCCAGCAGTATTACTTCTTCCTTCGGATGCCCGTTTAAAATGGTCTCCTCTAGTAATTGCTTAAAGTAGGTTTCATTTCCATTTTCAAAATAAGAACTAAATCCAGCCGGAATATCATAATTTGCTCTAAATGCTCTGTCCAATGACATTTGGAAGTAAAAAACAGAGGGGAATCCCTGTGCTTCTATTAACATAGGTTTAAGTGATCCATCCTCATCAAGGCAGATACCATAATCTAAAACCATAAAGTTGGGATGTTCTGAAAACCCAGGTGTATTCCATTCATCAGGAATTGATTTTAAAGATATTTTCAGATAGTCTTTTTCCATAAACCCGTTTACAATTTCATTACTTGCCTCTATCAATTTTTGCTTGAAATAAGCAGGAAGAAATACTGGAGTCTCAGCTACTCTGAATCCGGGAGGGATTCCAAAATAGGATCCAAGCTCATTTAATACAGCTTGATGCTTTGTTTCAGAAAATTGTTGGTTGAATGTAGCTCTTACTTCCTGGATCATACAGATTCATTTACAGCTTCTATGATAGGGCTGTAAGTTAATCTATTTTGACAAGATCTTAAAAACATAGGAATCATTGTTTGGTTCATTCTTTCAATGGTATGTGGGTCATCCAATAAACTCCTTATTTGACCGAGTTTATTTTTACCATATACCTTAGCTATTTCTGCCTGAACAGTCTCTCTGGCAATAATAGTTTTCATACCTGTTACATCAGCTTCAGGATGAAACTGAACTCCCACTATTTCTGGGCTAAACCTTACTGCCATAACTGACCTTGAAACGGTTTGGGTAGGATCAATTTCATCAAATACTATAATAGATGCATTAATATTATCAATTTTAGCCAGATCGGGATTTATTACCTGGAAGTGTCGGTGATCGGCAGCATAGAATATAGCATCCAATCCATTTAATACCGGATCCTCCAAGCCTGCTTTGGTCTTTTTTAAGGGGACTATGCCGAAGGAAACATGTTCACGTTTGGTAATACTGGCAATACCGGTATGAGAACATAACATTTGAAATGAATGACATATAGAATAAAGAAACTTGGGAGCATCAGGATTATTTTTATTCCATATAAAAAGCCGGTCGATCAAATTAAAGTAACGGTCACTCCAGTTTACATTATATTCTAATGGGTTACCAGGTCCACCGGTAGAAATATATACATCAAAATCAAGATCGGGGATTTCAAACTGAGATCTTACATCAAAAAATGAATATTCTATCTTTATTTCTGATCTGTCCAGTATTTCCTTTATGCAACGAAGACCCTGATTATCAGCGTTTTCCTTATACATATTTAGCACAGCTAGCTTTAAAGTTCTGGTTTTCATCTTCACGGGCACAAATGTAAGCTTTCTAGATTATAAAGTAAAGTGGTAAATTCTAAAGAACACTATATATTTTCTCACTACGTTAATAATTATTTATAATTTTGACGACTTAAATTAAAAGCATTATGGCAAATTTCGAAAGAAGAACAACGGATAGTAAAAAAGGATCATTAAGATCAATGATTGTTATTTTACTTATTGTTGTATTTTTAGGTGGCACATTACTTACTCAGTATACCTCCATATTTAAAGGAAATAAGCCAACCGAAACCACTTCCCCTTCCGGCACGAATAACGGTCCTGCAGAAACAAGTTCTCCCGGGGCAGAACCACAATTTGTAAAACAAGGAGAACTAAGGTTCCTTACTCCCAATAAAAAAGAAATTACAAAGATAGATATTGAAATAGCTGACAAAGAAGAAACCCGTACACAAGGATTGATGTTCCGGAAAAGTATGAGAGATGACGTAGGTATGCTATTCTTAATGCCCAAACTGGAAATGCAAAACTTCTGGATGCGCAACACTTATATATCTTTAGATATACTGTTTATTGATAAAGACAAAAAGATAGTCACTATTCAAAAAAACACAAATACTTTATCTGATAAAGAAGTACCATCTTCCAAACCTGCTTTTTATGTTTTGGAGGTAAACGCCGGCTTTTCAGATGCATTTAAGCTTAATGAAGGAGATTATATCGATTTTAAACGCAATTTGTAGGGGTGAAGGTGAGAGGTAAAAAGTAAAAGGTGAAAGGTGAAATTTACGATATACGATATACGATTTGCTTTTAGTGTCGCTATCGAGGTTAAGGTTGAGGTTGAGGTGAAGCATGCTTCAGTACTAGGAAAAAATTGTAGGGGCAAACCCATGTGTTTGCCCTTGTGAGGAGAATCATGCTGATGTACGCAAATAGAGTTAAACGACTGACAATAAATTAATTGTAAATTATTAAAGGTAAAAAGGAAAAGAAAATTGTTCACTCTCAACTCTTAACTTTTCACTCTTCACTTTTAACAAAATCATTAAACACTAATCACTAATCAATACCCAACTATGTTAAAATCAATATTCCCCTCCTTATTTTTAACCATTTGTTTGAATACACTTTCTTATTCACAGAATGTAACCCTTACACCAGAATTGTTATTTAAACTGGGGCGGGTTTCTATTGATGATATATCCCCGGATCAAAAGACTGTTCTATATGGCATTACCTATTATTCACTAAGTGAAAATAAAGGAAACAGGGATCTGTATATTCAACAGGTCAATAGTAATTCTCCTATTAAAATAACTAGTCTAAACGGCGGTGAGTGGAATGGAAGATTTACTCCTGATGGTAAGAGAATTGCTTTTATTAATTCAGGCAAGTTATGGGAAGTGAACCTGGATGGCACCAATGTGCATGAACTAAGTGACATTCAAATGGGAGGTTTCCAGTTTTCTCCTGACGGTCATAAAATACTATATACAGCACAGGTTAAATATGATAAAACCACCCAGGATAAATATCCTGATCTACCACTTGCCACAGGTCGAATTATAGAAGATTTAATGTACAGACATTGGGACTCATGGGAAGATGGCAACTACTCTAATGTATTTTATACAAGTTATGATAATGCAGCATTGTCTGGTACACCGGTCAATATCATGAATGAACCTTACGATTCACCACTTGCTCCTGATGGCAGTATAGATCAAATATCATGGACTTCAGACAGTAAATCAATTGTATATACCTGTAAGAAATTATCAGGAACTGCCTATGCAATAAGTACCAATTCAGACTTGTATATGTATGATTTAAATAGCAAACAGACTACTAATCTTACTTCAGCAAACCGGGGATATGATAGAAACCCTACATTTTCCCCAGATGGAAAATATATGGCCTGGAGCAGTATGGAACATGATGGTTATGAGTCAGACAGACACAGAATGTTATTAATGGATATGAGTGATCCTACTCATAAAATGACAGATATAACATTGGCATCAGGTGCGGATGTAGGTGACCCAAATTGGTCCGCAGATAGTAAGAGAATATACTTTAGTCTCAATGATCAGGCGCTTGTTCAACTAGCTTATTATGATCTTGCTTTAGGTAGAATAATAAAAATAACGAATAGTGTTCAGAATTATAATGATTTTAAATTAGCTAATGATCTCATCATTTCTGAGAAAACAACTATGTCTCAACCACAGGAACTGGTAAAAGTCAAGCAGGATGGGTCAGAATCAAACTTTACTAATGTAAATACTACATTGTGGAACACCATTAAGAAAGGTGAGGTCAAAAAACGTATGGTAAAAACCAAGGATGGTAAAAACATGTTGGTATGGGTTATTTATCCAACAGACTTTGATCCTGCCAAGAAATATCCCACCTTGTTATATTGCCAGGGAGGCCCCCAAAGTACTGTCAATCAATTCTTTTCATACAGGTGGAACTTCCAGATAATGGCCAATAATGGATATATAATTGTGGCACCTAACAGAAGAGGAGTTCCTTCATTTGGACAAGAATGGAACGAGGAGATAAGTGGAGATTATGGAGGTAAACCGATGCAGGATCTTTTATCAGCTATTGATGATGTTGCTAAAGAACCCTATGTAAATAAAGACAAATTGGGTGCGGTAGGTGCTAGTTTTGGAGGATATTCAGTTTATTGGTTAGCAGGAAATCACAATAAAAGGTTTAAGGCTTTTATCGCCCATGCTGGTATGTATAATTTGACAGCCTGGTATGGATATACTGAAGAAATGTTCTTTGCCAATTGGGACCTAAAAGGTAATTACTGGCAAAAACCTACCCCCAAGTCATTTGATAAGTATTCTCCAAACCTATTCGTTGGTAATTGGGATACACCAATACTGGTAATTCATGGTGAAAAAGACTTCCGCATTCCCTTTACAGAAGGAATGCAGGCATTTAATGCTGCCAAGATGAGAGGTATACCTGCAAAGTTTTTATGCTTCCCTGATGAGAATCATTGGATAAGTAATCCGCAGAATAGCGTCTTATGGCAACGGGAATTCTTTGAATGGCTAAATAAATATCTCAAGTAAATACTATGGGAGAGGGTCATGTTCATTTTGATAAAGATTTATCCAATAACTTAAGCAAGACCTTTTTTATTGGAATCATATTGAATGTGGTCTTTGTTATTATTGAATTAGTAGCAGGATTTAGTTATAATTCCCTGGCTTTATTATCTGATGCAGGTCATAATTTTATAGATGTAAGTGGTTTGATACTGTCTCTATTTGCAATAAAGATGACCTCCAGAAAACCAAGTAAGCATTATACATACGGTTTTAAGAAACTGACTGTAATGAGTAGCCTGGTTAATTCAATATTATTATTGTTAACAGTTAGTGTAATTTTAATAGAAGCAATTTATAAGTTTTCACACCCGGAAGTAATCAATGGTTTTGCTGTAATGTGGGTGGCTCTTATAGGTGTCTTGATTAATACTGTTACTGCCTTTTTGTTTTGGAATAAAAAGGAAAAAGAACTGAATACTAAATCTGCTTATCTACATATGGTTGCTGATGCAGCTGTTTCAGTAGCAGTAGTAATCTCAGGCATTTTAATGGCCAAATACCAATATTACTGGATAGATCCAATTATTAGTATAATGATAGCATTAGTTATATTAAAAGGAACCTGGTCATTATTAGTGTCCAGTATTAAGCTCTCCATTGACGGTGTTCCAGTGCACATTAATTCAGAAACTGTACGGCAATATCTCTTAGATATACCAGGTATTAAAGGTGTCCATGAACTTCATATATGGAGTATCAGTACTTTCGAAACAGTTCTTACTGCTCATTTGTTATTAAAAAGTAATGAATTTATACCAGATGTAAACACAATCAATAAAGAATTAAATGATAAGTATCATATAAACTACTCTACCATTCAATTTGAGAAAAGTGCTTAAGCAAAGTGTTATTTTTAATGCAGTATTTAATGTGTATAACTAGCCTATCATATGAAAAACGACTTTGACCTGTATTTTAGTTATTACCTTGATCAATTAGAACATGAGGTAAAACTTTATGATAAAGAAACAGATCTATGGATTACCAAAGGGGATATTAAAAACTCTGCAGCAAATCTCGTATTACATATAATAGGAAACTTAAATCACTTTATTGGTGCTGCCCTTGGTCATACTGATTATATACGCAATAGAGATTTAGAATTTGAAGTACAAAATATTAGTAAGCTTGAATTATTAGAACGCATTCAACATACTCGCCAACTAGTAAGTGATATTATACCCCATATAAATAACCTATCTGATTCATTTCCTGAAGGCTTTTGGGAAGACACGGGTACTATTCACAACCAACTACTTAAATTATTAAGTCATTTAGCTTATCACACCGGCCAAGTCAATTACCACCGGAGAACAGTTACTATTGATTAACAAATACAGTCTCACTTAAATTAGAATGTTAGCTAAACATACAGCTTATTAATGTCTGTGGGTCTAGCTAACATTCTAATAAATCTATTACTTACAACTATTTACTAATCACTATTTTCTTATCTTCACTATCTTAGTAAACATCTGTTTTTTAGCATTAGCATCATACAAATAAAGAATATACATACCCTGATCCAATAAAGAGAAGTCTATCTGAGCCTCTTTTTCTTTAAATTTCAAGTCCCCTTTCTTCACTAATACACCACTTATATTCACTATTTTATATTCCATTGCACTACCTGCAACATAATCCAGATTTAGCAACTGTTCAACCGGGTTAGGATATATTTTAATACTAGAAGAAAGATCTGAGGTACTAACTGACTCATCAATTTGACCATTACAGTTATCATCTAAACCATTTAATACTTCTGGTTGTGCAGGATTAATAAATGGATTAGCATCATTACAATCCAAATTGTTGTTTACATAACCAGCCGGAGGAATATTATAACAAGAACTTATTGGTATAGCAATATTACCGTATCCATCCCCATCATTGTCTATATAATAGGTAAAGATTGCAAGGTTTTCATCTATCTCACCGTTACAATCATTATCCTTGCCATCACATAATTCGGTAACTCCTGGATGTATATTAGCATCTGAGTCATTACAGTCTGCATTATTATCTACAAATCCAAGTAGTGCTGTATTCCAACAAATTTCCAGTTTTAACTGGGGGTTACCAAAGCCATCACCATCACCATCAACATAATAAGTAAATTTAGGTAATCCATCATCTTCCAGACCATTACAATCATTATCCTTACCATCGCAAACTTCAGATGCCCCGGGATAAATAGAATTATCATTATCATCGCAATCAGTACTGTTTATAACAAAGCCTAGAGGTGCAGGAGTTAAACAAGTATCCATTTTGATATTCAGGTTACCAAATCCATCTCCATCATTATCTCTATAATAGGTGTAAACTGTAATGTTATCATCAATTAAGCCATTACAATTATTATCTATTCCATCACAAACTTCTGAAGAACCAGGATGAATGCCCGGATTATTATCATTACAATCAGTATTACTTAATACATATCCAAATGGTGGGGTTGCTGCACAAGTATCCAGCTTTACAGTCAAGTCTCCAAATCCATCACCATCACTGTCTGCATAATAAGTAAACTTTTGGGTATCATCTATTAAACCATTACAATTATTATCTATTCCATCACATATTTCAACTTCAGCTGGATTGATGTTTATATTATTATCATTGCAATCACCATTATTGGTCACATAACCAATAGGTGCCGTAGATAAACAAGTATGCAACTGGTTTAGATCATCTCCATATCCATCTCCATCTATGTCACGGTAATAAGTAAATAATTGAACATCATCCACTAGCCCATTGCAATCATTATCTATACCATCACATATTTCAGTAGCGCCCGGATGTATAGCAGGATCATTGTCATTACAGTCTGTATGGTCACTAACATAGCCAGGAGGGGCAATAGTTAAACAAGTATCTAATACCACTGCATCATTTCCAAAACCATCACCATCAATATCAATGTAATAAGTAAATGTTGGTAAATCATCAACTAATCCGTTACAATTATTGTCTATCCCATCGCATAATTCAATAGCTCCCGGATGAACAGAATTATTATTGTCGTTACAGTCTAAATGATTTAAAACATAACCAACTGGTGTTTGACTTAGACAAGTATCCAATTTTAAACTAATATCTCCAAAACCATCACCGTCATTATCCTTATAATATACAAACATTTGAGTATCGTCAATTAATCCATTACAGTCATTATCAAGACCATCACAAATTTCAGAAGCACCAGGATGTACATTTAGATCAATGTCATTACAATCTGTATGGTCTGTAACATAACCTGCCGGAGCAACATTAGAACAGCTAACTAGTGGCAACTCTGAAGTACCATATCCATCACCATCAAAATCAAGATAATAAGTAAATAATACTCCTTCATCTATTTGACCGCTACAGTTATTGTCTATTCCATCACATATTTCTATAGCCCCAGGATTTACATTAGGATCATTATCATCACAATCTTCATAACTAAAATAACCATCACCATCATTATCTCTATAAAAGTAGGTCTTGGCCAGGTCAAAAACCTCATTACTAATAGCAATACCGGCATTTCTTCCAGGAATATCATCCATAGGTGGATGTATGCCTCCCCAAATACGGCTTAAGCTACATTGATCCGAGGCATCTCTATAAGTAGCCCATTGCAATGTAACATCTACTGAAGGTCCTTTCTCTATAACCAGGAATCCACTATTAGCTGCCACATGAAACTCACCTAAGCCTTTAGGGAAATATTCATCTCCTGTTAATTTAGTCATCATTTCAGCTGCTGCTCTTGAAAAGGTAGAATGTCCTGATATATAGCCTGGAAATGGAGGAGTAACAAATGTTTTTCTCTGATAAGGCCACCAGTTTTCTGCTAATATCCACCCTACTCCTGCAAATTGAAGTACCGGATTGGTTATATATGAGGGTCCTCTCCATGTATATAACTTTATCTTCCCAACATTTTCATTGTTTGGTCCAGCTAAAGTATCTCCAGGATAAACCAATTCAACCAGGCCAGGATCCAATTCTAAACCATTTATACTAAATGAAGGAGCGAAAGGATCAGAACTCTGGCCTTTATCCCCCATATAGCGCAAAGCAGAAACTGGCCTGATTCCATCATACCAACCTTTCATACCCCAGGCAGTTATTGCAGCATCATGTTCTGCACCACCTAAAGCGAAATAAGTTTTAACATCCCATTCTAAATCATCTAAGACAGGGCCTTTGCCTTCAAATCTTCTTGCAAAGCCAGGTTGTTCACTAACATAATTTAATATAGTATACCAGTGTCCGGGAGGTGTTTCAGAAGTTGGTCCATCAGCCCAGAATTGTGTTAGTACTCTTGTAAAATCTCCTCTGGGAATTACCTGAGGAATATAAGGCAAACCTGTTTTTGGATTTATCGTTCTCCCTTCTCCTGTATCTCCACCATTTTTATAATTATAAAAATTATGATATTCATAAATGGTTTTTGGGTAATTCTGGACATTGCCTAAAGAAGCAGGTGAAATATCCATATTAACTCCATCAGTAGGATCAAGGTGTGAAGACCAGGAATTTACTAATGAAAAATTCCATTTATATTCTGCTGTAGCCTTTCCTCCATTTAATGTATCAATTTCTGTAAATGGCCCTGGATCATGATATACTAGATAATCATGTCCATTTTTATTATGAACTGTCAAATCAGCCGCGGTTAAGGCAAATGGTTTTACATTACCCCATTCAGGACTTAAACTCACCTGTGTTGATGGAATAGGATTACCATTTTGATCCAAAGCGCCATTAATTGTGAGTCTTTGCCATCTGTTAGGGTCTACTAAATTTGGATTACCTGCATCAGCCATTACTAATGGTGGATTAACAGTCTGATAATACTGATTTGCATAGTTATTTAATTCATTTGCTCCATCCTGATAACCATACTCCAACATACATTTTCCGATATAATTCCCTAGTGAAGCTGCAGAACCAGTTTGATAAGTTGTAGTTGTATCATTAAAATCATAACCCAGAAAATTCATAAGATTTTTGAAACTGTTTAGCGTGGTTACAGCATTGGGAGAAGTCTTAAAACGTTGAGTTAATAGTCTATACATAGCAAAACTCATTGCTTCTTCAGCTGCAGCTTTTTTATCAGTTGGTGTTGGGAAAGTATCAAATGGACAAGTAAAATTGTCAACTGTTTTACCTACTAAATAAGTCTTTGCTTCACCATCAAATAATGCCCATGAATCATACATCACTACAGATGAATGAAATAAATTTCTTGCCTGCACGGGTGGTCTTGCCAAGTCCTTTCGTATAGCATTTAACAATGTTTCATTCCATTGCCTTGCTACCGATTGTTGACTGAATAAAGAAGGAAGAAAAAGTGCAGATAATAGGACTACTAAGATGGGTTTTAGTATACTTTTATTCATAATTCTACGATTTTTTTATATGTAAACTGTTCTCTGTAATACAATTATACTAATTATAATTTAATCTATATGAAACTTTAACTATCTAAAAAGATTAAATTTTTCTAATCATTAGGAGACTATTGCAACTATAATAGAAATAATTCAGCTTATTACTTTACGAATTAAGCCTTTATAAAGTTACATTTATTTAATATATGAAAATGAAGTAAACCCATATATATTCAATCAATGAGAGATATTTAGGGTAAACTATATTGATAAGGAATTTGAAATATTGTTTTTAAAAAGAGTTTAGCTTAAAATATCAAAGAAAGTTTTAGATAATCTGAAGTCTGTCTTAACAGTTAATTAGAATTAATTATCACTTTATACTTTTTACTTTGGCTAGTATTGCCTCTGCTACTCTTCTACCAGTTTCTGCACCACCATTCATGTATCCCTGAAAATCTGAACTGCAATGTTCCCCAGCAAACATTACATTTCCAACTGGTTCAAATTCTTTACCAGAAATGCTAGTCCATTGTCCTACAGAATATGAAGCATAACTTGCATTAATAAAGGGATTATTAGACCATAATGCAGCTTTATGATTGCCAGTAAACTCTTTTTTCATTCCCTTAAATACAACATCCAATTTTTCTAAATAGTTATGTACAATTGAACTAGATACCTGATCTTTTAAGTTCCTCCTAAAAAAACGGTATAACTTCCCGCTCCAGCATTATTTCCTTGCATTTGTGAACTATCCCAACCATTATGAATATCCTGATGAAACAGATAACCAGAATGTTTAATTTTATTCTCTCTCCATGGTCTCTTATTCATTGAAAGTATGAGTTTATTGTTTTGGCCATATCCAAGTTCATTAATACACTTTAATTTATCTGGTGAAATTCCTTCTAACTGAATGTTTACTTTTCTAAGCATAGTAAACGGAATGGCTATTACCACAATATCTGCCTTTATAGCATTTCCTTCTTCAAAACTTAATTCATAACTATTTCCAGAATTCTTGATTGAGGTTAATTTCTTACCTACCTGTACCTGATCTTTAACCCGGGTAAATAACTCAGAAGTAACTTTTGCATTCCCTCCTACTACTTTAAATCGTTCATCACTATCCCCAAATATTGCAAAGCCATTCGTAGTATCAGTACTTATCATATCAATAAGATTAAGGGCGGATTGTTTAGATGCATCCATCCCAAACTCTGCTACATAAGCATATATTAATAGATCTTTAAACCAGGCATTGCAGGGAAAACTCAAAACATATTCTTCCAAAGAAGTATTATCAAAAATAATGGCATCTTTGCTAGTATAATCAGTCCGACATTTTATTTTATCTCCTTCAAGCTTCTTTACAATTTTCTTAAACTCATTAAGAATATCTTTATCAGATCTTTTCTTGTTTTTAAAGTAATAATCTTCTTTTATTAAATGATTATCTTTAATATCAGCGTGTGTATCATACATAAGTAGATTTAATTCTTTGACAAGATTTATTATATCCAGATTATTGGTATCTATAAATTCTCCTCCATATTCCGTAATCAGTCCAGGTCCCAATTCATTTTCTTTTGAGCTTATTCTTCCTCCTGTTTTCTTATCTGCTTCATAAACATGGGCTATTATGTTTTTTTTCTTAAGTTGATATGCACAATTTAGACCTGCAATACCTCCTCCTATTATGACAATTACAGGATTATTTCTTTCCGGTTTATCCTTAATAAGTTTGGGTGGTTCATGATCAGTTTTAGTTCTACACGAAACAAATGGAATTACCGAACTCAAACCTATAATAGTTAAAGCTTTAGCGCTATCCTTTATAAATTTACGTCTTGAGTATGGATCAGTTCTTTCTAACTCGAGAATAGTATCAACATCTAAAGCAGGGTTTTTTTCAATTAATGAAGCTTGTTGGTAACGTCTTATTAATGATCTTAACAGACTAGTTTTCGGTTTATTCATGTTTGTTTGCTTTGAACTCCAATATATAAACTCCTTTCAAATAATTTAAGAAAGAAATTCCCTTATTTCATTATTAAATATATCAGCTTGTTCCAGGTTAGAAACATGAGCTGCATTGTTAATCAATTTTATTTTTGAGTTTGTAATATGCTGGTGTAGATATATAGATTTTTCGGGAGGTGTTAATTTATCTTCATTACCACACATTACCAACACCGGTATCTTAATCTTATTAAGGATAGAACAAGTTTCTCTTCTAGAAGCAAGCGCTTTTAATGCACCAATAATAGAATCTATTGAGCATGATAATATTATATTTTTTACTTTATCTACAATTGGTTTTTTTTCATTAATAGTTCGGCTTGTAAAAACATTATTGATAAAACCGTTAGCAAAATTAGTATGTCCCCCGTTTTGAAGATCTTTTATTGTTGAATATCTTTTATCTTTTCCTTCCTGACTATCCGCATTGCATTGGGTATCAGATAATATGAGACTTTCAACTCTATCTCCATATCTTTCAACGATGTTTAATGCTATATAGCCACCCATGGATAATCCGCAGATAATTGCCTTTGGAATGTTCAGCCCATCCATTAATTGGATAATATCATCAGCGAATAAATCAACACTAAACTCTTGTACACCTATATCAGACTTACCAAATCCCCTCAAATCCATAGCTATAACTCTACAGTATTTATTCAAATATTCTATCTGAGGCTCCCATGAAGATTTATCAAATGGAAAACCATGAATAAATATGATAGGCATACCAGACTTTCCGGTATCAATATAACTTATGTTTATATCTTTTAACTTGTAAATTTTAGAGTCCATTTAATAAATCTTAAAATTAATTATTAACAATATAAAAGTTAATTAGCAAAAAGAGTAAATCCATTTTTGATTTAAATCAAGTAGTCTTAGGCAGTATTACAATAAAAATGGCACCTTTATTTATTTCACTTTGAGCTGAAATATGACCATTATGGTTTTCAACAATTTTCTTGGTCAAAGCCAAACCTATACCTGTGCCATGATATTCATTTTTACCATGTAATCTTTGAAATAAAGTAAATATTTTATCAGCATACTTTTGTTCAAATCCAATTCCATTATCCTTGACTGATATTTTTACATAAGTTAAATTATGATGAAGGTTTTCATATTCTTTTAATTCATCAACTTTAAGATCTTTAGCTGATATGCTTATCTCAGGTTTTATACCTTCCCTTGAAAATTTAAGTGCATTACCAATTAAATTTAAAAACAGCTGGGTCATTTGTAATGGGTTAGCTTTTAATTCTGGCAGATGCCCCACCTGAATATTAGCATCTCTTTGGAAATTAAATTCTTCCAGATCTACCAGAACTTGCTTGACAATTTCATTTAGGTCGGTCACAACGAAGGCTTCGGTAGTATTAGATATCCAGGAAAAGTTTAACAAATCTTCAATTAAGGTGGACATTCTCTTAGCTGAAGAAATAATCCGTTCTAAATATTCTCTACTTCCCTCAGGTAGTGATTCATTATATTTTTGAAATAGTATGTTAGA
>Ga0193744_1000181_pt1 | contig 18658 bp, 3 predicted proteins | sample L1a1metaG_FD_143056 | JGI IMG/M metagenome (GOLD analysis project Ga0193744, IMG submission 143056) | Soil microbial communities from a riparian zone of the East river system, Colorado, United States - L1a1 | ecosystem: Environmental > Terrestrial > Soil > Riparian zone | place: USA: East River...
ATCCGGTGCTCGAGCTGCATGGTCCGGGCGCCTTCGTCACTGTGATTAACGACAACTGGAGAGATACTCAGGAGGCGGCAATCCAGGCTACTGGGCTACCGCCGACCGACGATCTGGAATCAGCGATCGATGCGACCCTGGCGCCGGGAGCCTACACGGCGGTGGTGCGCGGGAAGAACAACGCCATCGGCATTGGGCTGGTTGAGGTCTATGACCTCAACACCGCGGTCCCAGCGCAGCTGTCTAATATCAGCACTCGTGCCTTTGTCGGCACCGGTGGGAACGTGGTCATCGCCGGCTTCATGCTGGGCAACCATGGAGGCGACGATCGACTTGTGGTTCGCGGTTTGGGCCCGAGCCTGAGCGGTTTCGGTTTGTCTCCGCTGCTGAACAACCCAACCCTTGAGCTCCGCGACAAGAACGGCACCCTGTTGATCTCCAATAACGATTGGCAGGATAACCCGGTTCAAGCCGCCGAGATCACCGCGGCGGGTCTGGCGCCGAGCGATTCGAGAGAGGCTGCCATCGCGGCCACACTGCCGCCCGATGATTACACGGCCATCCTGGCGGGACTGAACAACACCACCGGCATTGGCATCGTGGAGGTTTACGACCGCGGCGGCGCGCCGTAAGGCTCAATTACCGCAAGGAAAAGTTAGGCGAGGCTCGTGCCGCAAGCACGGGTCTCGTCCTTTTTCTGGAAGGCATTGGTCTTTCCTCGGCCAGAGCGGACGAGAAAATTTCTTACACATATGGGAAATTAATCTTGTCACGTCTGCGATACTTCTCTAAAACGGCCAGACTAACCGCGGTTCTCGCGGGCAACACAACCGGTGATCCCGGCCCGTGGAGTCTTCCCGAACAGCCGGCAAACACAGAAAGTCTCTCGTGAAAAAAAAGTCCAATCCTCAATCCGCTTTCTTTAATTCGCGCCTCTTAATCAGCCTCGCCTTTTGTTCGATCGGCATCTTTTTGGCGCTGGTGGCGTTTGCCTTGTATCCCGGCGGGACGGCGCTAGCGCAAAAGCCAAACCAGCAGGCGATGGGCAAGCCGGACGTCATTCCGATGGTGGGCCCGTTTTCGCAGGATCAGGATCTCAACAATCTTCCCTACATTTTGCCGAACATGGAAGAGGAAGACCAGCGCAGGATGCGTCATCCCTTCACGACTTCGCGCGGCACGGACGATCCGGTCATGGCCGTGAGAGTAATGGCGCAAACGGTCCTGATGCCGCTACCCATTTTGACCTTTGCCGGGATGAATTCCGTCCAGAGCGGATGCGGTTGCTTGCCGCCCGACACCCACGGCGATGTCGGCCCGAGCCACTACATCCAATCGGTCAATTCCTCGATCAAGATCTTCGATAAGACAGGCGTCGCGTTGAACGGCGTCAACGGCACCACCTACAATTCGTTCTTTTCCGCCTTGGGGGCCACGACGCCCTGCGGGCTCAACCAAAACGATGGCGACGGCTTTGTCCTTTACGATCACATCGCGGATCGCTGGGTCATCAGCGATTTCGCTTTCTCGTCGGGGACTGGTCCCGGACCGTTCTATCAGTGCATCGGTGTTTCCAAGACGAACGACCCGGTGGGGGGCGGCTGGTGGTTGTACGCGCTGCAAGTAGATCCGTCGAACCCGACCTGGCTGGGTGACTATCCCAAGTTTGGTTTGTGGCCCGATGCGTATTACTTTTCGGTCAACCTGTTTGATGGCCCCACCGGTGCTTTCGAGGGCGTGCGCGTCTTTGCGCTTCCTCGCGCTGCGATGATCAATGGCACAGGGGCGCCCAACCCGGGTGCGGTCGCCTTTACGGTTCTTCCGGCTGGGCTAGGTGATTCCTACAGCCTGGTGCCGGGCACGTTTCGAACCGGACTTAATCCGCCGGCAGGCCGGGTGGAATATTTCCTGGCGGTGGACAGTCCCGCGAGTGCCGGCGTGGTGCTGACCCAGGTCAAGGCCTGGCAGTTTCACGTTGATTTTGCTATTCCAGCTAACTCCACCTTCGGTGTGGGCGCGAACCGGACGCCGAATGGCTTGATCACCGTCAATGGCTTTGTGGATGCCTTTACCACTACGACCAATCTTGTGCCGCAACTCGGAACAGCTCGTCTCCTGGATACCCTCGGAGACAAGTTGATGACTCCGCTGGTTTACCAGAATCTCGCTGGCACCGAATCGTTGTGGGTTTCACAGACCGTCAACAACAACCAGGGTGGGACGGGCCCGACGGCGATCCGGTGGTATCAATTCAATGTGACGGGCGGCACCATCCCGGCCACGGCGGTGCAACAGCAGACCTTTAATAACGCCGCCGACGGGCTCTGGCGCTGGATGCCGAGCATCGCGGTGGACTCGCTTGGAAACATGGCGATTGGCTATTCTACCTCGAGCGGCACCATCAATCCCTCCATCCGGTATGCGGGGCGACTGGCCACCGATCCCGTGAACACCCTCGCGCAAGGCGAAGCGATCCTGATCGCCGGCGCAGGCAGTCAAACCAACGCCAACCCACGCTGGGGCGACTACAGCGGGATGAGCATCGATCCCTCGGACGGTTTCACTTTCTGGCACACAAACGAATACTACACCGCGAACGGTAGCGCCACTTGGAGCACGCGCATCGGCAAGTTCCAATTCCCAGGCCTTCCGACTCCGACTCCAACGGCTACTGCGACAGCAACAGCCACAGCTACTGCGACGCCAACGGCCACAGCGACCGCAACTCCCACAGCCACAGCTACCGCAACGCCCACGGCGACAGCTACCGCGACACCAACAGCCACCGCCACTCCAACGCCACCGTCATGCGCAATAACGGTCCTTCCGAACGACAACTCGACCTCGGCCAATGCACGTGCGCCTGTGACCCGGCAGCGCTTTGCACGATCGGTTTACTTGATCACCGCGGCCGAGCTGGCAGCCAATGGCTACCCGGCCGGTACGTCGCCGACATCTATCGGGTGGAGTTACCAAACCGCTCCAGCTGTCGCCGGTTCGGCGCCACTCATCGTCTACATGGAGAACACAGCGGACACGACAAACACCAAGAGTACGACTTGGGCCACTGCGATCAGTACCATGACCACGGTGCACAACGCCACGACGGCATTGCCTGCCGCGGCGGGACCATTCGACATTCCTTTCTCGGGCGGATCGGCCTTCACCTATACCGGTGGCGGCCTCTACGTCGCGTTCGACTGGGGCCAGTACGCCGGGACGCTCTCGACGACCGCGGTGGTCTGGTGCAACAGCCTGGGCTTGGTGAACGGCGCTCTGCAAGCTCAAAGCGCCGCCGCTGCCCCCACGACCCTTGTCGCCAGCAGTTTCCGTCCTGAGACGCGGATGGGCTCCACCAGCGCGAATAATGCCGCAGTCAGTGTGGTCTATTCGTTAGGTGAAATGCCTCTTGGCGTAGCTGCCCCCTACAATGTTAAAGCCCAGATCACCAACAAGGGCTCGAGCACGCTGGTCAATCTGCCGGTCACGCTGAATATCACGGGCGCCAACACGTTTACCAATACGCAGATGATTGCGTCTTTGCCCGGCTGCAGCCAGGCGATCGTAACTTTCGCGGCGTTCGCCCCGGGAGCTCTGGGAGCCAATACCGTCACGGTTTCTGTGCCGGCCGACGACGCCTCTGGAGACAACACCAAGAGCAAACCGCTTACCGTCACCGCGCTCGACTACTCCTATAAATATCCCGGCTCTACCCTCAGTGGAGGCGTCGGCGTGCCCGGATCGACGGCGGCTCTCGTGGGCAAGTTTACGACCACCGCGGTCAACGCGGTGACTGACGTTAAGCTGGAGTTCGCGGCGATCAGCGCCACGACCTACAAAATAGCGATTTACGGGGATTCGGGCTCTGGAACGCCGTCGACGACCGCGCTCTACACGGACGCGGCGGACAGGACGGTAACGGTCGCGGGACCTGTCATTATCACCCTTCCTATCCCAGTGCCCGTCGGCCCAGGTAACTTTTACGTCGGGATCCAACAGACCAACACGACCAACGCCAATTTCAGTTTCGACGCCGAGTCGCCCATCCGCAGCGGCGTATTCTTCCTGGCAATCCCTAACGCGGCGGCGCCCGCCTGGTTCGACGAGTCGCCCGGCAACGACTTCAAGCTCAACATCGGCGTGAAGCTCCAGATCGCAGGGGCAACACCAACTCCCACGGCCACACCTACGGCGACGGCGACGGCGACAGCTACACCTACGGCGACGGCGACAGCTACACCCACGGCAACCGCGACAGCTACACCTACCGCGACCGCTACGGCCACACCTACCGCGACAGCTACACCTACAGCCACCGCGACTGCAACCGCGACAGCTACTCCTACTGCAACCGCGACAGCTACTCCTACTGCGACCGCTACGGCTACGGCGACAGCGACAGCGACGGCAACGGCAACGGCCACACCAACAGCTACTCCGCCACCTATCAATGTTATCGTGGCGGGTTCGACTGGTGCCAACGGCGGTTACCTCACCTTGAAAGCGGCCTTTGATGCGCTCAACGCCAATACCAACCAGACGGGCAACACCGTTCTGGTCACCATCGTCGGCAATACCGATGAAGGCGCGGCCAGCGCGGCGTTAAACGCTCCCACGGCTGGTAACTGGGCTTCGCTTACGATCAATCCAGTGGGCCCGCGGACGGTAACGGGTGCGACCGCGGCCGGAAGTCCCTTGGTTGACCTGGCTGGGGCGAGCAAAGTGACCATCGATGGTTTGAACAGCGGCGGCAATTCGCTGACGCTTTCCAATACCACCGCGTCGGCGACGGCGAGCACGAGCACGATCCGCTTCATCAACGGCGCCTCGAACGACACGGTGACGAGATGCACGATCCTGGGATCGTCCACGTCCGCCGTGGCGACGGCAGGCGGCAACGTCCTCTTCAGCACGAGCACGGTGGCTGGAGGCAACAGCACCAACACGGTCTCGAACAATAACATCGGTCCGGCGGGAGCTAACTTGCCGACCAAGGGAGTGATGGGGTTGGGTAGCGCCTCACCCAATGCCAACACGGGCAACATCATCGACGCCAATAATATCTTCGACTTCTTCGGCACGGGAGCCATCTCGGTCTCGGGGATCAGCATTCAGAGCAACAACGACACCTGGACCATCTCGAACAACCGGCTCTACCAGACCGCGACGCGGACCTTCACCGCCACTGTGTTGCGCTATGCCGGCATTACGTTGAGCGCGGCCACGAGCTCCTTCACTGTGACCGGTAACACCATTGGGTTTGGCGCGGCGAACGGAACTGGCACAACCACGATCAATGGTTCGACCAATGTTATTAGAGGTATCGATGCGATCTCCACCAGCACCACGGTGGCCAGTAGCATCCAGGGCAACACTATCTCCGGCATCGACCAGACGACGGCCAACACCGGCTCCGGCACGACCACGCAGTTTGTCGGCATCATGCTGGGAAGCACCGACGGCTTGTTCAACGTTGGAAATATTACCGGCAACACGATCGGCAGCCTGAATGGTACTTCGACCATCGTGATCAACGCCAGCGCCGGCACCGGCGCGGTTACTGGGATTTACAATTTCAGCAACGTCTCCACGATCATCTCCAACAACAACATCGGATCGATCACCATCCAGGGAACGGGAACGACCGTTGGATTCACCGGTATGCTGGTGAACACGGCAACGGCTGCTCTGGCCACGATGAACAATAATACGATCGCCAACATTACCGATACCCAGGTGGGCAGTTATGCCATGCTTGGAATCAGAACTTCGTTACCGAGAGTGTCCATGACGGGGAACGTGATTCGCAACATGACGGGCAACTCGAACGGAGCAGCTCTCATTGTCAGCAGTGGTATTCTCACGACCACGACCAGCACGACCGCCAGTACCGTCTCGCAAAACACGGTCCATTCGCTGAGCAACAATTCGGGCGCGGCCAGTAATTCGATCTATGCGATCTATACCAGCTTCGGGACCGCGGCGAACGTGGTGGAGCGCAACCTGGTGCATTCGCTTACGATCACTTCGACCGATCTGACGAGCCAGTTGGTGGGCATTCTGCCAGTGGCGGGAACTGCTACGTATAAGAATAACATGGTTCGGCTGGGGTTGGATGCGGCGGGTAACCCGATCACACCGGGATACCAGATCTTCGGCATGTTCGAAATCGCCGGAGCCAACAACCTCTACTTCAATAGCGTTTACATTGGAGGCACGGGCGTTGTGTCAACCACGCAACCCACCTTTGGTTTCGTGAGCAACGTCACCACGGGCACGCGCAACTATGTGGATAACATCCTGTGGAACGCGCGCAGCAACGCTTCGGGCTCAGGGAAGAACTATGCCATCGCGCTCAATGCCGTGGCCGGAGCGACCTCGAACTTCAACGACCTGTATGTCTCGGGGACCGGTGGTATCGTCGGGGAATTGGGTGCGACGGACGAGCCAACCCTGGCCGATTGGAAATTGGCGACGGGTCTGGATGCGAACAGCATCTCGATGGACCCGCTCTTTGTGAGTCCGAACGGATCGGCGGTCACGGGAGACCTGCACCTGACCTCGAACGCATCGCCGGCGGCGAATATCGGGACACCGGTCGCAGGAGTGACCAACGATTTCGACAACGACTCGCGCTCTGCCACTCCGGACATCGGCGCGGATGAAGTCGTGGTCGCGACGCCAACACCTACACCGACTGCCACAGCTACACCGACGGCGACCGCGACAGCCACTGCAACGCCAACGGCCACAGCTACACCAACCGCCACGGCCACAGCTACCGCAACAGCGACAGCTACAGCAACAGCAACAGCTACTGCAACAGCCACTCCGACGGCGACAGTGACAGCTACGCCAACTGCAACGGCTACAGCGAGCCCAACGGCTACTGCGACTGCTACTCCTACCGCAACACCAGGTGGGCCGGAGCTTGTCTATGGCATGACCACGGCAGGACAGTTGTTCTCCTTCTTGAGCACGACGCCCGGGACCCTGATCATGCCGCCGACGGCGATCACAGGCGTTGTCTCCGGCCAGACCCTGGTCGCGATGGACTTCCGGCCTTCGACGGGCCAGCTCTATGCCATGAGTTACGTCTCCGGGACAGGAGCCGCGCAGCTTTACACCTTGAACCTGGCTACTGCTGTGGCCACGCCGGTGGGCCCAGGATTCACGGTCAATGCGGGCGTGCTCAACAGCCGCTTCTCCTTTGACTTCAATCCAGTGGTGGATTTGATCCGGGTCATCACCGGCCAGAACACCACCATCGCCCTTGATGGAGCCAACTACCGGGTGAATCCGAACACGGGCGTGCTGGCGGGGACCGATACCAACGTGGCGTATGACGCCGGGGATCCGAACGTGGGCTCTGGCCCGCTCCTGCCGGATGCGGCCTATAACAACAACGTCGTGGGAGCGACCCAGACCACGTTGTATGCCTACGACTATATCATCGATAACATCGTGACGGTGGGCAACGTGAACGGGACGCCGAATAGTCCCAACACCGGGTTACTCTTCACGGTGGGTGGGAGCGGGGTCGTTACCAACACCGCCTCCATCGGGTTCGACATCAGCGGCGCGACCGGGATTGGTTACCTCAATCTCGACATTGGGGCGTCGTCGTCGGACAACCTCTACACGGTCAACCTGGGAACTGGGGCGGTGACGAACAAGGGACAGATCGGGACGGGATTGACGGTGTTGAAGATCTCGGTCTTCATCCCTGCCGGAGCGACTCCGACACCGACGGCCACGCCAACAGCAACACCCAGTGCTACAGCAACGGCGACAGTTACTGCCACGCCTACCGCCACACCAACAGCCACAGCCACGCCGACCGCTACGGTGACGGCCACACCTACAGCAACAGCCACGGCAACAGCTAGTGTCACCGCGACGCCTACGGCAACGTCGTCACCGGCGCCCACCTTTACACCTACTGCGACGGCCACGCCGTCACCCACGGCTACCTCCACCCCGGCGCCCACAGTTACACCGACCGCGACCGCAACTGCGTCACCCACCGTTACTGCGACCGCATCGCCGACTGCTACCGCAACCGCGTCAGCGACAGCTACGGCAACGGCGTCGCCCACACCTACTCCTACTCCCGCCGCGCAGCCCATCAACCTCTCCACCAGGATGCGCGTCCTGACCGACGATAATGCCGGCATCGGCGGCTTCATCATTACCGGAAGCGTGCCGAAACATGTGATCGTGCGGGCGATTGGACCTTCGCTCACCCGCTTTGGCATTACCAACCCGCTGCTCGATCCCGTGCTCGAGCTGCACGGTCCCGGCTCCTTTTCCACCATCACGAATGATAACTGGAGAGACACGCAGGAAATCGCGATCCAGGCCACTGGCCTAGCGCCCACCGACGATCGCGAATCGGCCATCGACGTGACCCTGGCGCCCGGCAGCTACACCGCCATTGTGCGGGGTAAGAACAACACCGTCGGCGTCGGGCTGATCGAAGTTTACGACCTCAATCAATCCGCCTCTTCGAAGCTGGGCAACATCAGCACGCGCGCCTTTGTCAGCACCGGTGGCGACATCGTCATCGCCGGTTTCACTCTGGGCAACCACGCAGGCTTCGATCGGATAGTGGTGCGCGGCCGGGGCCCGAGCTTGAGCGCCTTTGGTTTGTCTCCGGTGCTGGCCGATCCCACGCTCGAACTGCGCGATAGCAACGGCGCCCTTCTTTTCTCGGATAACGACTGGCAGGATAACCCGGCGCAAGGTGCGGAGCTGAGCGCGTCCGGCTTCGCGCCGAGCGACCCGAAAGAAGCGGCCATCGCGATTACTTTGCCGCCCGGAGCTTATACGGCGCTCCTGGCCGGATTGAATAACGGGACCGGGATTGGCCTGGTCGAAGTTTACGATCGCGGCGGCCCGTAGCTGTAGCCACGGCGCTCTGTCGCCGTGTTCGCGCGGCCACGTCGCCACGCCCCGACAGAGCGGGGCGGCTACAGCGATTCTTCCACAAGGAGCGGCGGCCTCCAGCTTGCCGTCTTAGCAGCCGCGGAGGAAGAGGGGGACGGCATTCACCATCACGGAGAATCGGCGTCTGACACAGACGCCCTACAATTTCGCGCTCCCTTGGAGCGGCGGCCTCCAGCCCGCCTGGGTAGCGCGCGCGTCTCGCGTGCTGGTTTCGGCGTCCTCGCCGAAACGAACTTAAGTTTGCGACAGCTGTGGATGGGCGCGGCGTTAATGGTTCTCGTCCCTGGACAAAGAAAAATCTCGACGCGCTTCCGCGGCGCGCGTAAATAAAGTGACAAGGACGAACTAACTGCAGTTCCCCGGCGATCCCCCGCATGCGCAGGTCGTCGGCGGAGAGCAGGAGGACCCCAGCTCCGACGCCACCCCACTTATGCGCAATCTCTCTTTGAACAAGTATCCTAAAACACTCATCGCCTTTCTCCTTTTCACGGCGATGGCTAGTGCCAGCTGGGGGGAGACGACCGTTTATCTTCTGCCCTCGAAGGACAACACGATCTTTGACGATCAGCCGAGTCAAGCCAGCAATGGCCAGGGCATCTATTTGTATGCAGGACTGAATAGCTTGAACAGCAACCGGCGCGGGTTAATCGCCTTCGATCTCACGGCGATCCCCGCCAATGCCACGGTCACCGCGGCCAGCCTTTCCATGTTCCTGGCCGAAAACGGCTTCTTGTCGGAGGAAGTAATCTCCCTGAGCAAAGTCGGGCGCGATTGGGGTGAGGGTGCTTCCAATGCCGGCACGTCAGGGTTCGCCTCCGGCCAGGCGCAAAGCGGCGACGCGACCTGGGTCCACAATTTTTTCAATACCAGTTTTTGGGCTAGTCCCGGCGGCGACTTCACTGCTACACCCAGCGCCAATACGTTAGTGAGCTATCAGAACGCATCCTACATCTGGAGTAGTGCCGGCCTGGTCGCGGACGTGCAGTCGTGGATTTCCGATCCTTCGACTAACTTTGGCTGGGTTATTCTTGGGGATGAATTCGACCAGGGAAACGGGCAGCGATTCGGCACCAGGGAACACAGCACTAATCCGCCGCAGTTGGCTGTGACCTATCAAGTCCCAGCTCCTACACCTACGCCTACTCCCGGAGGTACGCCTACCCCCACTCCGGTCCCGACCCCACCGCCCTGCGAAGTGACGGGCGCGCTGGGCAATCCAGGATCAGGCGGTGTCACTGGTAACCTGAGCACTCGTCTATTTCGGGCCGGTGTCCCTGCAACCTGTTCGTCCAGTCAATTCCCCACTAACACCGGCTCGAGCTCCTTTCCCTACGATGCCTATACTTATACAAATAGCTCTGGCGCGCCGGTCTGTGTGACCATCAGCCTGGCCGTTAACACCTCGGAGAACGCTAATTTTCAGGCGGCGGCTTTTCTGGCGCCCTTTGCACCGTCGGACATCACTAATCCAGCGCGTTATCTGGGAGACTTTGGTCTTAGTAGCGGGATCCCACCATCCGTGACGACGTTCCAGTCCACCATTCCAGCTTCGACTAGCTTTGTTGTTCTGGTCTATTCGGTCACCGGGTTGGGAGAGCTAGGCGGCAGCTACACCCTGGATGTCTCGGGCCTCTCCGGCTGTGGCGGCGGGGCGACACCGACTCCGACGCCGACTCCGGCGAGCTGTTTTTGGAGCACTTCCAGAGTGGTGCCCGTCCCGCTCCTGGACGAGGCGGTAACTAGCGTGGGCGCTAATCTCTATGTCTTCGGCGGGGTGAGTAACAATGCAGCTATTAGTGCTTCCTATAAGTTTGACGGAACGGCCTGGACTCAGATTGCCTTCCTTCCCCTGCCTTTGAATAGTCCGATGGCGGTCAATGACGGCACGAATATCTATCTCCTGGGCGCGGACTTTACTTCGGGCCCTCTCGCAACCCCATTGTATAAATACGATCCCGCAGGGAACATCTACACCCCATTGACGTCGCCTGGGACTCCCGCTTTTGCTGCGGCGGCTGTCTATCTGGCCGGGAAAATCTACAAGCTTGGTGGCACGGCCTCAGGCAATGCTTCCACCAACGCCCTCGAGATTTACGACATCGCCACCGATACCTGGACGGCCGGTGCCAACTACCCGCTGGCGGAAAGCTTCATCGGCCTCTTCGTTCAGGGAAATTTTATCTATGCCGTCGGCGGCATTGATGCCGCCTCGGTCGTCTCGACGGCGAAGACCTATCGCTACGATCCGATAGGCAATACCTGGAACGACGCGGCGATCGCCGATTTGCCTGCGACCCGTTGGGGAGCGGCCGCCTCCTCCTATCACGGCGACGGAGTGCTGGCCGGCGGATACGTCGGAGGCGACACCGACGCTAACATCTCGAGCACGGCCATTTTCTGGGACCTCGCCTCCAATACCTGGTCGAACCTGCCGGACATGGTGTTGGAACGGTCCCGGATGAACGGCGCGCTGCTAAGCGGGAACCTCTATGTCCTGGGTGGGCGTTCCCTGGCGTCTCCTGAGTTCTTCGGCACGAACGAAAATCAGAAGATTATCTGCCCGGCAGGACCTCTACCAACATCCACCCCTACAGCTACTCCCACGGCGACACCGATACCTACGGCTACTCCAACAGCGTCACCGACAGCTACTGCGACACCCACGGCAACACCTGTGCCGACAGCTACACCTGCACCTACCGCCACGGCCTCGCCTACGCCCACTCCGACGCCTACTCCCACCCCGGCCGCGCAGACCATCAACCTCTCCACCAGGATGCGCGTCCTGACCGACGATAATGCCGGCATCGGCGGGTTCATCATTACCGGGAGCGCGCCGAAACATATCCTCGTCCGCGCGATTGGGCCCTCGCTCACTCGCTTCAACATCCCCAACCCGCTGCTCGATCCCGTGCTCGAACTGCACAGTCCCTCCTCCCCCACCATTACGAACGATAACTGGAGAGATACCCAGGAAACCGCGATCCAGGGCACCGGCCTCGCCCCCACGGACAATGCGGAATCGGCCATCGACGCGACGCTCGCGCCGGGAAGTTATACGGCGGTGGTGCGCGGCCAGGGCAATACCTCGGGGGTGGCGTTGATCGAGCTTTACGACCTCAATCAGGCCGCCTCCTCGAGGCTGGGCAACATCAGCACGCGCGCCTTTGTCAACACGGGTGGCGACATCGTCATCGCCGGTTTTACTCTGGGCAATCACGCGGCCAACGATCGGATAGTGGTGCGCGGCCTGGGCCCGAGCCTGGCCGCTTTCGGTTTGTCTCCGGTGCTGGCCGATCCCGTGCTCGAGCTGCGCGATAGCGACGGCAACCTTTTGTTCTCGAATGATAATTGGATGGACGATCTGGCTAACGCCCTGGAACTGAATTCGAATGGCTTCGCGCCGCACGACCAGAAAGAAGCGGCGATCGCGATTACGTTGCCGCCGGGAGCGTACACCGCATTGTTGTCTGGAGTAGACAACGGGACCGGCATCGGCCTGGTCGAAGTTTACGATCGCGGCGGCCCGCCGTAGCTGTAGCCACGGCGCTCTGTCGCCGTGTTCCCGCGGCACGACGCCCCTGGGTAGCGCGCGCGTCTCGCGTGCTGGTTTCGGCGTCCTCGCCGAAACGAACTTTCACAAGGAGCGGCGGCCTCCAGCCCGCCGTCTTCGCAGCCCGCCGAAGAAAAGGGACGGCGGTTTGGAAAGCGCCGCAGCTGTAGCCACGGCGCTCTGTCGCCGTGTTCCCGCGGCATGACGCCCCGACAGAGCGGGGCAGCTACAGCCCGCACGGCGTTCGCGGCCACGGAGGCCGGCGTCTGACACAGACGCCCTACAATTTAGATTCAGCATCCCCCTGTAGGGCGTTTCTGTGAAACGCCGCCGCTCCTTGACGAAAGTTATTCACATTTTGTTGGGATTTCCGGCCTAACGAAAGAAATGTTGGATTAACGTAAGAAAGGTCTCGACACGGTGTCGGTGATTGCCTAAAACGCAGTCTTACTTACGTAATTTGACGCGTTTCAACGCACCTCCAGCGGGCTTGGGAAAACACGGGCTGGACGTACCGGAGACAGCGATCGAAGGCCGTCTCCAAAATTCGAATGCATTGCCAAGCCCACAACGCTGCCATGTCTCGCGGCCGGACGCCGCTGTGGCCGTTGTTCTTCATCCTTTGTTCCGGGCCAATCGCCACCTCGGCCTTCGCTACTTCAGCTACCGTGACCGTCGAACGCGCCTCCAACCTGACCACAATGAGCAGCTCCATCGAGGAGATCGACGTCATCCTGGCGGAGAGCGACATCGTGGAAATGCAGGAGGTGACGCGAGACCTTCCGGACTGGCCTAACGAACCGTATCAGGGTCCGAACGTCTCAGTCGATCGGGCCAGCCTTCCCTCGCGTTACGACCAGGGTGCGCCGGATTCACCGCAGAGTGCTTTCCGTGTGGCCACGCCTCATCGCCATTGTATTCGGCTTGTCCTCTTCCTTTCGAGTCACTCCTCTTTCTGGCTGCCGGAGCAGATTCGGGGACGCGCCCCTCCTTTGACGTAGAACTTATGAACTCGACTCCGAACCCCACTGCCTTTCCCCCCGCCGCTTCTTCTCCGCTCTCGGCCCTGGCTCTCGCGAAGGCCAATTCCCCTCTCGAACTCTTTCCGAATGTCAGCCTGTCCCAATAGGACCTTGCCCATGAAAACTAGACTCAATCTCACTAGCCCGAAGACTGCGCTTTATTCCGCGGCTCTGACGATCCTGCTTCTGGCAGGATTTGTTTTTTCCGCGAATGGCGCTCCGCAACGCAAGCACAGAAGGTCGCAGCCTCAGGCTAACCCTGTAGCCGCTTCAAGCCAGGCCGCCGTCGCGCCCGCCGCGATTCGAGTGGAAAAGCCGACGGTGGTGGCCGACCAGAGTCCAAAGGAAGAGGTAGCAGCTCCTGACCAGGCCGCCCCAAGTGCGCCGGGACCAAATGCTGGGTCCACGGCGAATTACGCCTTCCTCAGTAACACGACGGCTTCGCTGGCGCTGGACGTTAACGGCAACGCCATCGACATGACCACGGGCGCGACCACCGCCCATAGCACCAGCGTGGACGACACCAGCAGCGCAGCGATCAATATTGGATTCGATTTCTACCTGATGGGCACTCGTTACAGCCAGTTTGCTGTCACCAGTAACGGCGTTGTCTCATTGTCAACTACGGGCACGACACCGCTAGGCACCACTTACACCCTTTCGGGCGGAACAACGACAACCCCGCTTATCTCCGCGTTTGCCGCTGATCTGGGCACGGGCACGGCGGGCAAAGTGAATTACAAGATCGTGGGCGCGGCTCCGAATCGAACGCTGGTGATGGAGTTCAATAACATGACGCTCTATTGGACGGGCTCGTTCACCAATGACGGGACGTATCAGGTCCGCCTGTATGAATCAACCGGCATCATTGAGTTTGTCTATGGCGCCATGTCCATCACTTCGTCCCTTTCAGGCTCTGACGTTACCGCAAGCGTCGGTTTTGCGACCAACACGACGACCAATAGTCTCGCCTACGTTACGACCGGGACCAATACGGCGTTTTTCACGAACCCTTTCACTGACAACCCCACCTACCCGAACGGTCCCATCGCCAATCTAAACTCGGCCGCGAACGGAAGCCGAAGGTTTTATCGCTTCACGCCTCCTGTTCCGACAGCTCCCACCAACCTGACCTTCACGGCTGTGACGCCTTCGTCCATGACCCTCAACTGGGTCGACTCCCCCGACGAACAGGCCTACGCGATCTATCGCTCCACCGACGGAATAAGCTATTCGTTCTTCGGTGCGGCGATCCAAAACGCGACATCATTCAACGCGACGGGCCTTAGCCCAAGCACGAATTACTTCTGGCGCGTCTTCTCTGTGTCTGAGGGCGCGTTAAGCGCTACGGCGCTTTCGAACAGTCAGCCCACCACAGCTCCCGGTAACATTACCTCAACGGCTGGGGGCGGGTTGTGGAGTGTTCCGGGCACCTGGACCGGGGGCGTAGTTCCGACAAATACCGATAACGTTACTATCGTCGACGGCTCGACGGTCACAATTAACGTGACTACGGCTACCTGTTTTGGACTTACCGTCGGCCAGGGAACCAGCGGCATCCTTCAGTACATCACCACGCCTGCTTCCACCCTCACCGTTGTTGGCAATGTAACCATCGCGGCCGGCGGGACCTTCCAAAGTTCCGCCACCGGTACTGTGGTTACGCACTTGCTCAGCCTGGGCGGTGACTTGACCAACAACGGCACTCTCGACTTCAGCACGAATGCCGACACCGCTGCCGCCCTCATCACGTTCACGGGGGCAACGAACAATACGTTCGGAGGAACCGGGGCGACGACGGATGTCCGTACGATCACGGTCAATAAGGGCACCTCCAACGTGAATATTCTTGAGTTGAATCCCACGGCCTTCACCGTCCGCGGCGTGACAACCGACACCGTTACTGGCGGCTGGCTCGTCCTGACCAACGGCACAATGAAGGTCTCAGGCACCTTTGCGGGAACGAGCCGGGTCTTTGCGACAGCCACCTATACTATTGCGGCGACGGCAGGGTTCTGGCTCAACAACCCAAGCTACGTGGTCGCGGCACAAGCGGGAAACGTCGCTACATCTGGCCTGCTGCGGATCAGCCAGGGCACCTTTAACCACGGCACACTGGCCAGCCATTCGCTCCGCGGCAACGCGGGGGCCGTGTTCACGATCGACGGTGCCACGGGCACGCTTAATTGCGCTGGACAGTTCAGTCCGCAGAGCGCGGTGACCTACACTCAGAGCGCGGGCACGGTAAACGTCGGGACGGTCGGCAACAGCCAGAGCAATTTCGGCACGTTCGAGCTCTTCTCGACGTCCTCCACCTTCACCATGAGTGGCGGGGCAATTAACATTGTCCAAGCCAGCACGGGCGCCACCCAGCTCGACTATAACAATGTCGCCGCCGCCAACATTACCGGTGGCACGCTTACCATCGGAACCGCGGCGACGGTGACGAAGTTTACCTTCACTCTTAACGGCAACATGCCAGCCCTGGTCCTCAACAACACGACCAATAACAAATCGGCGACCGCGATTGGGACAGTCATTATCTTTGGAAACCTGACGGTCAATACGGGAACAACGTTTACCATTAATGGTGCTGCTGCTACTACGGCCTTCTTTGTCGGAACGACCGTGACCAATAACGGCGCAATCGTTTCCGGGGGGGTAAACCCGCGCTTTGACTTTGCCAACAGCAGTCCAATGACTTACTCCGGAACCGGCACTTTCGGCACCAACGTAGCGCCCTTTGGAGGCGTGGGGGTGAGCAGTAACAGCACCTCACTTATTACGCTGAATGCTCCAATCGTGACTCTTCGCGTAAATCTTTTTCAAGGCGGCTTCGTTAACAGCAATCAGATCACTTTGGGCAACGCCGCAGCCTCTGCTACCACCGTCCAAATCGGATCGGCCGGCTTGGTAACACCCGGGGGTTCGTTTGATGTGAGCCCCGTCCATAATCAAGGAACAGGCGGTGAGGTCATTATTTATCAGCAGGAGTCAGTGCTCCGCACAACCGGCGTGGAGGTGAATCCGACCCGTGTGCTCAATACCCTCTCTGCCGTCAACACCAATGGGATCACGATTGCCGGCGGCGACCTTACCGTGAATGGCACCTTAGCCGGTGCTCTCACAATGACCAACTCCCCAGTCACAACGGGGGCGAACACTCTCTATTTCAACGGCACCGGAGCCGCCACCGTCGTCCGATCGGGTAATGGCTACGTTATTGGCAATTTCAAGAAGACCTACGCCGCCATAGCCAGCAAAAGCTTCGAGGTGGGTACGGCCAACGCTTTCTCGCCCGTGACAGTCAACGTCACCGCGGGAACGTTCCCGGCAGACTTTACGGTTAAGGCTACACAGGGTGGCGCTCCTTATGTTTCGGGAACGAATAAACTCGCACGCTACTGGACGTTGACTTCGCCTGGTGTCGTTACCGCCAATCTCACTTTCAACTATCTTGCCACCGACGTGGTAGGAACAGTCGCCAGCTATCAGTTCATCAAGAACAGCGCCGGAGTTATTACGATCCTTCCGCCTACGGGCACTCCTACCAGCACGAGCGCTACCATCAACGGTGTGACTTCGTTCTCCGATTGGACGCTGGCCGAACCGTCCGCAGTGCAGCCGGGTAATCTCCAGTTCTCCGCGCCTAACTTTAACGACAGCGAAACCAACGCGAATCATAATGCCACCATTACCGTGACCCGCACTGGGGGATCTGATGGAGCGGTTTCGGTTGCGTATGCTACCAGCGATGGCACGGCGACACTGGCTGATAACGACTATGCCTCGGCTTCCGGCACGCTGAACTGGCTCGCGGGCGAAACGGCGAGTAAGACCTTCGATGTGCCGGTCAAGGGCGACACGACCTTCGAACCGAATGAGACAGTCACGCTGACGCTAAGTGCTGCCACAGGTGGAGCGGCCATCACCGGGACGAACCCCGCCACTCTTACCATTACGAACGATGACGCCCAGCCTACTGCGACCATCGGCAACGTCACCCAGAACGAGCTGAACGCCGGCACCAGCTTGTTCAGCTTCGCGGTGACTCTATCGAACCCGAGCGCAACAGCTACCACGATCAACTACTCGACGGCCGACGGCTCCGCCACGGCGGGCAGCGACTATGTCGGAGTCGCTGCCGGTTCGATCATCATTCCGGCGCTGGCCACCAGCGGCAACATCAACATCACCGTTAACGGCGATGCGACTTTCGAGACGAATGAGACCTTCACCGTCACCATCACTTCACCGGACGCCCTAATCGGCGGGACCGGCGTCGGCACCGGCACGATCACGAACGATGACACCGCGCCTACCTTTGTCATTGGCGACGTGACGCAAGTGGAGACTGACAGCGGCACGACTTCTTTCGACTTCCAGGTGACCAAGACCGGTACCACGGAGCTTGACTCGGTCGTTACCTACTCGACTAACAACAACACGGCGACGGCGCCGAGCGATTACACCGCGGTCACAGGTGGAACTGTCACCATCCTGGCAGCCAACCCGACCGGCACGATCTCGATCTCGGTCAACGGCGATACGGCCTTCGAAGGGAATGAGACTTTCACGGTGGATGGCAGCGGCGTGACCAATGGCAGCTTCACCGATTCCAGCGGCCTCGGCACGATCACGAACGACGATGCCCAGCCCACCGCGACCATCGGCAACGTGACCCAGAACGAGCTGAACGCGGGCACCAGCACGTTTAGCTTCGCGGTTACGCTCTCGAATCCAAGTGGATCGCCCACCACGATCAATTACTCGACGGCCGACGGCTCGGCCACGGCGGGCAGCGACTACGTGGGAGTCGCAGGCGGTTCGATTATCATCCCGGCGCTGGCCACCAGCGGCAACATCGACATTACGGTTAACGGCGATACCGTCTTCGAGCCGAACGAGACCTTCACGGTCACGATCACTTCAGCCGACGTCCTGATCGGCGGCACCGGCATAGGGACCGGCACGATCACGAACGACGATGCGCAGCCTACCGCTACCATCGGCAACGTGACCCAGAACGAGCTGAACGCCGGCACCAGCTTGTTCAGCTTCCCGGTTACTCTCTCGAATCCGAGCTCGACCAGCACCACGATCAATTACTCGACGGCCAACGGCTCGGCCACCG
>Ga0193744_1000182_pt1 | contig 18658 bp, 32 predicted proteins | sample L1a1metaG_FD_143056 | JGI IMG/M metagenome (GOLD analysis project Ga0193744, IMG submission 143056) | Soil microbial communities from a riparian zone of the East river system, Colorado, United States - L1a1 | ecosystem: Environmental > Terrestrial > Soil > Riparian zone | place: USA: East River...
AACTCAAAACTAACTATTTAGGAGACTTAGGTCTCCTATTTTTTTATACTTTTTTTATTTTCCCCGGACACTACTGATTCACGAATCACCCCCATATGCAAAATATCGGCAGGTAGGGACATGTTGCGACTTGTCCCATTTGTGAAATGTAAAATGTAAAATGTGAGATGTGTTAATTGACAATACATATTTATCCCTGCGTTCTCTGCGCCTCTGCGTGAAAATTGCTAACAGGTGCTCTGTATGGTTGAGCTCCGCTGGAGCTAGTTATTTTTTGTCTGGTGTTTCTATTAACATTTTGCCCGCTCTGGGGCAAGGATGCAAAATTGCTCTTTCAATACTACCTCTGCGACCCCTGCGCCTCTGCGTGAAAACTGTTCACTGTTAACTGTACACTATTAACTTAAAAAGCGATTCGGCAGTTCGGCGATTCGGCAAAAAAGCAAATTAGCATCGACTCCGCGACTCCGTGACTCCGCAAAAAAAAAGTAACTTTACCTTTGAATGAATTAGGATAAAGACATACTAATAATAGGTGCCGGTTCCACTGGTCTTTCTTCTGCACTATTCCTAAGTGATCTTGGTTACAAACCCAGAATAATAGATAAACGAGATCCCTCCACCATTAACAAAGCATTGGGAGTCAACCCAAACACTTTAAAAATACTGGAGTCAAGCGGAGTAACTAAACGATTCCTGGAGAATGGAAGAAAACTGGGTGCTATGAATCTTTGGTGTAAGGATAAATTAATATACAGGAATGATTTTTCAAAAGCAAAGCACGCTTATCCTTTTATGCTCATTCAACCGCAATTTGAAACAGAGGGCATAATGGAAGAAGCACTTGCAGAAAGGGGGATATATGTTGAAAGAGGACTGACCCTTGAGAGACTTGTGAAAAAAAATGAGGGCATTGAGATGGAATTAAAAAATAAAGAAGCTGATATAAACACTATATATAATAAAGGTATTGTAATTGGAGCAGATGGGTACAATAGTAAAGTAAGAGAGCAACTGGGGATTGAATTTAAAGGCTGGGAACACCACGAAGAATTCAGACTATATGATATTGAACTGGAAACGCCCTTAACCAATACAGAAAGCCATTATCTATTTTATCCGGAAGGAGCTATGATCATGATCTATATAAGGGATGGTATATGGCGGGTAGGAGGCAATATCAAGGATACTTTAAACTATCTGCCTAAAGGAACAAAGACTGGCAAGATAAGCTGGGACACCAGTTTTACCATTAAAGAGAAAGTTGCTAAGCAATTTTCAAAAGCCAATATATATTTATTAGGTGATGCAGCTCACATTCATTCTCCTGCAGGGGCAAAAGGGATGAATATGTGTATTGAAGATAGTTATATTTTTTCAAATCTGGTAAATGAGAATAGAGAAAATGAATATCATAAATTAAGATACCCAAAGATTAAAAGTACGGTAGGGATCATTGGTCAATTAACCGATAAAGTTGGTGGTAATAATATAATTGGAAGAACTTTCAGGAATAATCTTGATAAATTGTCTCCTGTATTTCCATTGATAATGCCAAGGGTTAGGGATTTTTTACTTGGAATAAATTGATACTGTTTTTGCGGAGTCGCCGAGGTGCGGAGTCGCGGAGTCGCTGCTAATTTGCTTTAGCAAATTTGCAGTGCCTTAGCAAATAGGCAAATAGCCGGCGTCTCAGCATCTCAGCAAAAGAAGTGACTCCGCGACTCCGCACCTCCGCAAAAGATGGCGACTCCGCGACTCCGCGACTCCGCAAGAAATCAGGTTAGTATCTTCACATTCCACCAATTCCTTTCAATAGTAGCGCCTCTCTTTTCATAGAAATCAATAGCAGCTGTATTCCAGTCCAATACCTGCCACTTCACTACCCGGGCATTTAAACGGATACCTTCTTCCATGATTCTATCCAGTAATAATGCACCTGCACCAATTCCTCTATGTTTTTCGGTGACGATCAGATCATCGAGATATAGCATACGACCTCGCCAGGAAGAATAGGCATTATAATATAGTGCCATACCAATTATTTCATCATTCATCCTGGCTACAAATAAATGAAAGAAGCCTTTTTGCCAATCATCCAGGTAGATTTCCGGGCTGATAATTACAGCCTGAGGCTCCTTTTCAAAAAGCGCCAGTTCCTTTACCAGTTCAACTATTGCAGGAATATCCGACTCATTTGCCAAATCAATTGTAATATTGTGTTCTTTTTTAGCTTTGTCCATAGAAATAAATATTGTCCCATTCCAGGGGGCTTAAAAATAATTGATTTTTTTTCAAATCTAATTTGATTAAGACAAATATAATCATATCTTTGCATTCGCTTTCGAAAACAGCTGGTAATATTAATAAAAACCGGATTGTATAGAGGGCAATATTAATACGATAACTAATTGATTTTAAGACGTTAATAATTTAAACAAAATATGCCAACTATTAATCAGCTGGTTAGAAAGGGAAGGGAAGAATTGGTTTTCCCTAGTAAGTCAAGAGCTTTAAATGCTTGTCCTCAGAAGAGGGGCGTATGTACTCGTGTATATACTACTACTCCTAAGAAGCCCAATTCGGCCTTAAGAAAGGTTGCGAAAGTGAGACTAACCAACCAGATAGAGGTGATTGCATATATTCCGGGAGAAGGCCATAATCTTCAGGAGCACTCAATTGTATTGATAAGAGGTGGAAGGGTAAAAGACTTGCCGGGTGTACGTTACACAATAGTAAGGGGAGCATTGGATACTGCAGGTGTTAATAATAGAAAGAAAAGTCGTTCTAAGTACGGAACTAAACGACCTAAGAAATAAATTTTATACAGTTATAATAGCTGAAAAAGAATGAGAAAAAGGAAGCCCAAATTAAGAATCATAAGCCCGGATCCAAATTACAGTGATCCTATGGTGACACAGTTTGTAAATAACTTAATGTATGAAGGCAAAAAGTCTACTGCATTTAAAGTGTTTTATGATGCTATGGAGATTGTTAAAAATAAGTCGGAAGAAGATGAGTTGTCAGTGTGGAAGAAAGCATTGAACAATGCCATGCCACAGGTAGAGGTAAGAAGTAAAAGAATAGGTGGTGCTACTTTTCAGATTCCTACAGAGATCAGAGCTAAGCGCAAGATTTCAATGGGTATGAAATGGTTAATCAGATTCTCAAGAAACAGAAGTGGAAAAGGTATGGCTGATAAACTAGCCAATGAAATATTAGCAGCAAGTCGTAATGAAGGAGCTGCAGTGAAAAGAAAGGAAGAGATGCATAAGATGGCTGAGTCCAACCGTGCATTTGCAAGTTTTAGAATGTAATAATAAAGAAGAATCCCACAACAAAGGACTAAGAAGTAATGGCTAAAGATTTAACGTATACAAGAAATATTGGAATTGCAGCGCACATTGATGCTGGTAAAACCACCACAACAGAGCGGGTGCTTTACTACACTGGTGTGTCTCACAAAATAGGTGAGGTACATGATGGTGCTGCTACAATGGACTGGATGGAGCAGGAACAGGAACGTGGTATTACCATTACTTCAGCTGCTACTAAATGTATGTGGAAGATTGGTGAACAGAGTTATGACTTCAATATTATTGACACACCGGGTCACGTTGACTTTACAGTTGAGGTGAATCGTTCTCTTAGAGTATTAGATGGTTTGGTGTTTTTGTTTTCTGCAGTAGATGGTGTTGAGCCTCAATCAGAAACAAACTGGCGCCTTGCTGATAATTATAAAGTGCCCAGGATAGCATTTATCAATAAAATGGATAGATCAGGAGCTGATTTCTTTATGTGTGTAACGGACATGAAAGAAAAGCTGGGTGCAAATGCTATTCCACTTCAGGTACCAATAGGTGCTGAAGAGAATTTTAAAGGAGTGGTTGATCTGGTTTCTAATCAAGCCATCGTATGGAGTGAAGCTGATATGGGTATGACATTTGATGTTATTCCAATGCCTGCAGATCTTGTAGAAATTGTAGCTGAAACCAGGGCTAAACTAGTTGAAGAAGTAGCGACTTACGATGATCACTTAATGGAGAAGTTCTTTGAAGATCCAAATTCCATTACAGTTGATGAATTGCGTAAAGCCATTAGAGCTGCAGTATGTGATATGAAGATGACCCCGGTAATGTGTGGTTCAGCTTTCAAGAACAAAGGAGTTCAGGCTTGTCTTGATGCAGTTTGTTATTTCTTGCCTAGTCCATTGGATGTGGAAGGTATAAAAGGTATCAATCCTAAGAATGATAAGGAAATAGTAAGGCAGCCAAATGTAAATGAGCCTTTTACAGCTTTAGCATTTAAGATTGCAACAGATCCTTTCGTTGGTCGTCTTTGTTTTATAAGAGTATATTCAGGCGCATTGGATGCGGGTTCTTATGTATTAAATACAAGAACAGATAACAAAGAACGTATCTCCCGTTTATACCAAATGCATGCTAATAAGCAAAATCCGATTGACAGAGTAGAAGCGGGTGACATTTGTGCAGCAGTTGGATTTAAAGATATTCGTACAGGAGATACCCTTTGCGATGTAAATGCACCTATTGTATTGGAGAGTATGGTTTTTCCTGAACCGGTTATCGGTTTGGCAATAGAGCCTAAAACTCAAAAGGACCTTGACAGATTAGGAATGTCTCTTGCTAAACTGGCAGAAGAAGATCCTACTTTCAGAGTTAAATATGATGAGGATACTAATCAGACAATCATCAGTGGAATGGGTGAATTACACCTTGAGATCATTGTTGACCGTTTGAGAAGAGAATTTAAAGTAGAATGTAACCAGGGTGCGCCCCAGGTAAATTATAAAGAAGCATTAACTAAGAAAGTTACCCACAGAGAGCGTCTTAAGAAACAATCAGGTGGAGCAGGTTTATTTGCAGACATGGAGTTTGAATTAGGTCCGGCAGATCCTGAGTTCTTAGAAACAGATGATTTCAAATCAGGTAAGAAGAAATTGCAGTTTGTGTGGGATATCGTAGGAGGATCGATTGATAAGAACTACGTAAAACCAATAACTGATGGTTTCACAGCCATGATGAGCAATGGAGTGTTAGCAGGTTATAACATTGACTCTATGAAAGTTAGAGTTTTTGATGGCTCAATGCACGCAGTCGATTCTAAACCAATTGCATTTGAACTTTGTGCTAAAGAAGGATTCAGGGCTGCAGCGCATAAATCAGGTCCGGTTTTATTAGAACCGATCATGAAGTTGGAAGTTACTTGTCCGGATGAATATACAGGAGGTGTAATTGGTGACCTTAACAGAAGAAGAGGACATATAAAAGGTCAGGATACCAGAAATAATGCAGTAGTAATAAAAGCAGAGGTACCACTTTCTGAAATGTTTGGTTATGTAACACAGTTGCGTACCATTACATCAGGTCGTGCATCTTCAACCATGGAGTTTTCACATTACCAGGTTCCGCCTAATCACATAGCAGAAACTGTAATTGAAAAATCTAAAGGTTCAGTGAAAGTATAATACATAATTATAAACTAAGGTGGGTATAAAGTATCCATCATTTATTTGAAAAATATTATTTGATTAGGTTATGAATCAAAAAATCAGAATTAAACTACGATCGTATGATCACAATTTAGTGGACAAGTCTACTGAAAAGATTGTTAAAACCGTTAGAAGTAGTGGTGCTGTTGTTTCTGGTCCGATTCCGCTGCCAACTGAAAAGAAAATTTTTACTGTATTGCGTTCCCCGCATGTCAATAAGAAGGCTCGAGAGCAGTTTCAGCTAAGGACACATAAAAGACTCATCGAGATTTACACTCCTACCCAGAAAACGGTAGACGCACTCTCTAAATTGGAACTTCCAAGCGGAGTTGACATTCAAGTTAAACTAACGTAAGTTAATTCTAAACAAAACATCCGGTTGTAGTGATACAGCCGTGGTTTTATTTGAACTATTAAAACTATCTAATTGTGAACGGATTGATAGGTAAAAAAGTCGGTATGACCAGCATTTATGATAATGCTGGTAAAAATATAGCATGTACTGTTATTGAAATGGGTCCTTGTGTAGTGACCCAGGTAAAGAACGAAAGTACAGATGGTTATAATGCACTTCAAATAGCATTTGGAGAGGCAAAAGAAAAACGTACCAGCAAACCTCTAAAAGGACATTTTGAAAAAGCGAGTACTTCTCCTAAGAAGATGGTACTTGAGATCAGAGATTTTGAAATTGCTAAAAGCCTGGGTGAGAGTATTACCCTTGACGAAGTATTTCAGGTTGGAGATAAAATTAGTGCCGTTGGTACTTCTAAAGGAAAAGGATTCCAGGGTGTTGTAAAAAGACATGGATTTGCCGGAGTTGGACAAGCAACACATGGACAACATAACAGGCTAAGAGCTCCTGGTTCGGTGGGTGCATCTTCTTATCCTTCAAAAGTATTTAAGGGAATGAGAATGGGCGGCAGAACAGGTGGCGGCCAGGTTAAAGTTAAGAACCTTAAAGTAGTCAATATCTTCCCTGAGAAGAATTTGATGCTGGTAAGTGGTGCAATTCCAGGCCACAATGGTTCATTTATAATTATAGAAAAATAACCGGACATGAAACTAGATGTCTTAAATATTAATGGAACATCAACAGGTCGTTCAATAGAACTTCCGGAAGATATTTTTGGTATTAAGCCTAATGAGCATAGTGTTTATCTAGCTGTAAAGCTTTATTTGGCTAATCAACGCCAGGGAACACATAAGTCAAAGGAGAGATGGGAACTTTCAGGTTCTACCAGGAAATTGCATAAGCAAAAAGGTACCGGTGGATCAAGAAAAGGTGATATCAATAGCCCTTTGTTTCATGGTGGTGCCAGGGTGTTTGGTCCGAGACCAAGAGATTATGGTTTTAAATTGAATCAGAAAGTTAGTGTACTGGCAAGAAAATCTGCTTTGTCAAGCAAATTGGCTGATGGTTCTATTATTGTAGTGGAAGATTTTACACTAAGTGCTCCTAATACAAAAGACTATATCAATATATTAAACAGTCTGAATGTAGCAGGTGAGAAAGCATTATTGGTGTTACCTGATATAGATAAGAATTTATTTTTATCCTCCAGGAATATACCGAAAGCATCAGTTGCGAGAGCTCAGGATTTGAATACTTATCAGATCATGAATTCTGATAAAATAATGCTTTCAGAAAGTGCAATTGAATTGATTAAAGAAACATTAGAAGCATAGAATTATGGCAAAGACTATATTAATAAAGCCAATAATAACGGAGAAAGCAGAAATTCTTACTAACAAAAAGACGCAATATACTTTTAAGGTTGATAAGAATGCTAACAAAGTTGAGATAAGAAAAGCGGTTGAAGCTTTATATAGTGTGAATGTAGAATCAGTAAATACATTAATCATGCCTGCTAAACTAAGATCAAGAAATACAAAAGCAGGTTTGATAAAAGGTAAGATATCTTCTTACAAGAAGGCCATAATAACATTGGCTAAAGGAGAAGAGATTGATTATTTTGGCGAAGTATAATTAAAACAAGATAACTGAATTACGATGGCAGTTAAAAAGTATAACCCGATAACACCTGGTACGCGTTTTAGAATTGGAAACTCGTTCGCAGAAATTACTACCGATACTCCTGAAAAGAGTTTGGTAACTAATTTGTCTAAAACAGGGGGTAGAAACAGTAATGGTAGAATGACTATGCGCCAGATAGGTGGAGGTCATAAACGTCAGTACAGAATTATTGACTTTAAAAGGGATAAAGAAAATATTCCTGCTACTGTAAAATCAATTGAATATGACCCTAACCGTTCAGCTTTTATTGCACTTGTTGCCTATGCTGATGGTGAGAAAAGATATATATTAGCTCCAAATAATCTTAAAGTAGGAGATAAAGTTCAATCTGGAAAAGGATCAACTCCAGATGTGGGCAATACACTTTATTTATCTGAAATTCCTTTAGGATCATTTATACATGCTATAGAAATGGTTCCGGGAAAAGGAGCAGCTATTGCGAGAAGTGCCGGAACAAATGGTCAATTAGTGAACAGGGAAGAAAGGTATGCTGTAGTAAAAATGCCATCTGGTGAAATAAGGAGAATCTTATTGACCTGCAAAGCTACCATGGGTGCTACATCAAATAGTGATCATGCCCTTGAAGTTAAAGGTAAAGCCGGTAAGACAAGACATGATGGTAGAAGACCAAGAGTAAGAGGAGTGGCAATGAACCCGGTCGATCACCCAATGGGAGGAGGAGAAGGTCGTGCATCAGGAGGACATCCAAGATCACGTACCGGTATCATGGCTAAAGGGCAGAAGACCAGAAGCAAGAAAAAGAAATCGAGTAAATTTATAATATCAAGAAGGAAATCTTCTAAATAAAATTGATTAAAAATTAAACTAAGATAGATGGCAAGATCACTCAAAAAAGGCCCATATGTATTCTACAAGCTGCTTGAAAAAGTGATGCAGGTAAAAGAAAGTAATAAAAAGGCTGTGATCAAAACCTGGTCGAGAGCGTCGATGATTGTTCCGGTTATGGTTGGTGAAACAATAGCAGTACATAATGGTAAAACATTTGTACCGGTATATGTAACAGAAAACATGGTAGGTCATAAACTAGGTGAATTTTCACCAACCCGTAACTTTAGAGGTCACGGTGGTAAAAAGAAATAATTAAGCATTAGCTGGAAGAAATAAAAAATACAATGAAAGCAGTTGCTAAACTAAAAAATTGTCCAATGTCACCTCGCAAAATGCGATTGGTGGTGGATAACATCAGAGGGAAGAAAGTGGAAGATGCCCTTAACATCCTAAAATTCACCAATCGTGAATCTTCAATTTGGTTGCAAAAAGTATTACTTTCTGCTATATCAAACTGGGAAAACAAGAACGGTGGATCAGTGAGTCCGGATGACTATGGTTTGTTTATAAAAACAGCCTTTGTTGATGGAGGTACGATGTTAAAGAGATTTCAACCGGCTCCAGGGAAGGGCACACAGGATCAGAAAGCGTACTAATCATGTTACTATTGAGGTAGATAATAAACTGCCTACCCCAATGGATGAAGAGTTAGCGGCTGAAATTGAAAACGATACAGAATAAAATTGTCAAAATAATAAAACCAAATCAATGGGTCAGAAGGCAAATCCGATAGGTAATAGATTAGGGATCATCAGAGGATGGGAATCTAACTGGTACGGAGGTAGAAACTTTGCAGATAATGTTGTTGAAGACGAGAAGATTCGAATTTATTTGAATGCACGTATTCAAAAAGGTGGTATTGCCCACATTATCATTGAGAGAACGTTAAAGCGCATAACTGTTACGATTCACACTAGCAGACCTGGTATCATTATTGGAAAAGGTGGCAATGAAGTAGATCGTATAAAAGAAGAATTAAAGAAACTTACCCAAAAGGAAGTTCAAATCAATATTGTAGAAATACGCAAGCCGGAATTGGATGCAACTATAGTAGGTGATACTATTGCAAAACAATTGGAAGCGCGTATTAACTACAGAAGAGCAATTAAAATGTCAATTCAGTCGACAATTCGTGCAGGTGCAGAAGGAATAAAAGTGAGAATTTCCGGTCGTTTGAATGGGGCGGAGATGGCAAGATCTGAAGAGTATAAAGAAGGTAGAACTCCTTTACATACTTTCAGAGCAGATATCGATTATGCTATATGCGAAGCCTTGACTGTATATGGAAAAATTGGAATTAAGACCTGGATTTGTAAAGGCGAAGTATTAGGAAAACGTGATCTTTCAGTTAGTACAGTTGAAGAAAGAAAAGAAAAGGATAACAACAGAAAGCGTGATAACAGGGGTGGTAATCAGAATGCACCTAACAGACCTAATAAGAGAAGGTAGATTTTATAATAAAAAATACGTACTTTTGCGTCAATTTTGATGAAGAGGTACTGAAAAGTGTAGATAAATCATTGAAATAAAAGGATTTAGCAATGTTACAACCTAAAAGAACAAAATATAGGAAAATGCAAAAGGGCCGGATAGCTGACATCACGTATCGTGGTGCAACAGTATCTTTCGGATCTCATGGTTTGAAATCTATTCAAAGTGGAAGGATTACCAGTAGACAAATAGAATCTGCCCGTATTGCCATGACTAGATTTATGAAAAGGGAAGGACAAGTTTGGATAAGAATATTTCCAGACAAACCTATCACATCAAAACCGGCTGAGGTAAGGATGGGTAAGGGTAAAGGAGCCCTCGATCATTACGTAGCAGTTGTTGAATCTGGAAGAATCATGTTTGAAATTGATGGTGTTTCTGATGAAGTGGCGGTAGAAGCATTAAGACTTGCTGCACAGAAATTACCTTTATTAACAAAAACAGTCGTACGTCACGACTTAGTAAAATAATTATAGTAATGGCTACTAACAAATATCAAGAACTCGTAAATTATACAGATGCTGATCTGGCAACTGAATTGCAGGTTACTGAACGTCAGTATCAAAAAATGCAGTTTGATAATGCATTGAAGGGATTGGAAAACCCAATTACATTGCGTGAAGTGAGAAGAGATATTGCAAGGATCAAAACTGAAGTAAGAAGAAGAGAACTAGCACAATTTACTGAAGCTCAAATGGCTAGTCGTTCTAAATTAACTAATAGAAGAAGAAAATCATAAATAGATAAATTGCCAGACAACATGGTTGAAAGAAATATAAGAAAACAGAAAATAGGCTTGGTTTCCAGTAACAAAATGGATAAATCAATTACTGTTTTAGTAGAAAGAAGACTTAGACACCCTAAATATGGGAAGTTTGTAAAATCTACTAATAAGTTAATGGCTCATGATGAAAAAAATGAATGCGCCATTGGTGATTTGGTAAGGATTATGGAGACTCGACCTATAAGTAAAAGTAAGAAATGGCGTTTGGTAGAAGTAGTGGAAAAGGTTAAATAGTATAATCGAAAATAATAGAAAATGATACAACAGGAGTCAAGACTTAGAGTTGCTGATAACAGTGGAGCCAAAGAGGTTCTGTGCATCAGGGTTTTGGGAGGAACTAAACGAAGATATGCTTCTATCGGAGATAAAATAGTAGTTACTGTCAAAGATGCTGTTCCTGGCGGTGTTAAAAAAGGAACTGTAAGTAAAGCAGTTATTGTACGTACCCGTAAGGAAATCAGAAGAAAGGATGGAACTTATATCCGTTTTGATGACAATGCTGTCGTGCTATTAAATAACCAGGATGAGCCGAGAGGTTCCCGTATATTCGGACCGGTAGCAAGAGAGCTTCGTGACCGTGACTATATGAGAATTGTATCATTAGCTCCTGAAGTATTATAAATCATAATAGAATTAATAAATAATGGCTACTAAACAAACTCAAAAAAGATTTTTACCTAAGCTCCATGTTAAAAAAGGAGATACGGTTATTGTTTTATCGGGTGATGATAAAGGAAAAAAGGGTAAAATAATAAGTGTTAATCCTACTAAATTGAGAGCAGTAGTAGAAGGTGTAAACATTGTAAAAAAGCATACCAAACCCAGTAATAATAACCCAGGTGGTATTAATGAGGTGGAAGCTGCAATTTATATTTCCAAACTAGCGGTTTTGGACCCTAAATCGGGCGAAGCAACAAGAGTAGGAAGAAAGTTGGTAGATGGTAAGCTGCAAAGATATTCAAAAAAATCAGGAGAAATCATTTAGAGATGAACCACGGATCAAGACTTAAGAAAAAATATCGAGAAGAAATTGTAGGCCAGTTAATGGAGCAATTCAACTATAAATCTGTTATGCAGGTTCCTAAATTAGTAAAAATTACTATTAACCAGGGGATCGGAGATGCTACAGGTGATAAAAAACTTGTTGAAAACGCTTTACAGGAAATAGCTTTGATCACTGGTCAAAAAGCAGTACCTACAAAAGCTAAGACTTCTATCTCAAACTTTAAATTGAGAGAAGGAATGGCTATCGGTGCTAAAGTTACTTTGAGACAAGAACGCATGTGGGAATTTATTGAGCGATTAATAATTGTCGCCTTACCACGTGTACGTGACTTTAGAGGCATTAGTAATAAAGCTTTTGACGGTAGAGGTAATTATTCTCTGGGTGTTACTGAGCAAATTATTTTTCCTGAAATTGATATTGATAAAGTAAATAAGATTACCGGTTTGGATATCAATTTTGTGACAACAGCAAAGACGGATGCTGAAGCATTGGCTTTATTGCAGGCTTTAGGTTTACCGTTTAAGAATCAAAAAAATTAACATTTTAAAGGAAATATAGAATGGCTAAGAAATCTGTCATAGCAAGAGAAGCAAAAAGACAAAAATTAGTAGATAAATATGCTGATCTTAGGAAGAAACTAAAGGAAGCAAATGATTATGATGCTTTGGATAAATTACCCCGAAACTCAAATCCTATAAGATTACATAACAGATGTAGACTTACCGGAAGACCAAAGGGATTTATGAGACAGTTTGGGCTTTGCAGAAATATGTTTAGAAAAATGGCACTTGAAGGAAAGATTCCTGGGATCACTAAGAGTAGCTGGTAATAATATTAGATAAAGTATAGTAGTAAAAGAATAATAAAATGGCAATAACAGATCCAATAGCAGATTATCTGACCAGAATCAGAAATGCTCAAATGGCTAACCATAAGATCGTTGAGATACCTTCTTCCAGAATAAAAAGGAGTATGACAGAGATATTATATGACAATGGCTTTATCGAAAGATATAAGTTTGAGGAGACTGAAAACCATCAGGGTGTTATTAAGATTGCACTTAAGTATGATCCCGTAACTAAGGATCCGGTTATCAAGGAAATTTCTAGAATGAGCCGCCCGGGATTAAGAAGGTTGGTACCGGTTACTAAAATTCCAAGAATTATTAATGGATTGGGATTGTGTATTGTGTCAACTTCAAAAGGTGTTATGACGGATAAAGAAGCCAAGAAACAGAATGTTGGTGGTGAATTGATCTGTTACGTATATTAATTTTAAACAAGCTGAATTATGTCACGCATAGGAAAAGCATTAATTAAGTTACCGGAAAAGGTAGAAGTTTCAGTTAGCAAAGGAAATGTTGTTACTGTTAAAGGACCCAAAGGTGAACTGAGCGAAAAAATAGATCCGGATTTAACGGTAAATGTTGAAAATGGTGAATTAACAGTTGGAAGACCTACAGATCAGAAAAGACATAGAGCTATGCATGGTCTTTACAGATCATTGATTTCAAATATGGTAGTTGGTGTTTCAGAAGGATACACCAGAGAATTAGAACTTATAGGTGTTGGTTACAGGGTTACAAATACAGGACAACTTTTAGAAATTTCTTTAGGTTATTCCCACCCTATTTATTTTTCAATACCTAATGAAGTTTCAGTAGAGACTGTTACGGAGAAAGGATCTCCTCCATTAGTAAGGTTGAGAAGTATAGATAAACAATTGATTGGACAGATAGCTGCCAAAATTAAGGCATTTAGAAAACCAGAACCTTATAAAGGAAAAGGTGTAAGGTTTATGGGTGAGGTAGTGAGAAGAAAAGCCGGTAAAACTGCCGGTAAATAATTGCTAAGTTAGTGAAAAGTTGAAAATAATTTTTATCAATGAAAAAGACAAAAGCAGAAAATAGGAAGCGAATTCATTACAGAATTCGTAAAAAAATATCTGGTAGTGCTAATTTGCCCAGGCTTTCAGTATATAGAAGTAATACCTCTATATATTGTCAAATAATAGATGATACAAAAGGTCACACATTGGCTTTTGCTTCATCAGCCGATAGTAGCATTACAGCAAAAGTAAATAAAACTGAACAAGCTAAAGCGGTAGGAAAGCTTATTGCAGAAAAAGCTAAGTCAGCAAACATAAATAATATTGTCTTTGATAGAAGTGGATATCTTTATCACGGACGTGTTAAAGCTCTGGCAGATGGTGCTAGAGAAGGTGGTTTAGTATTCTAAAATATATATAGATAAAGATTCATGGCAAAAAGAAATATGCAAACTGTAAATCCTGCAGAAACTGAATTGCAAGATAGAATGGTGGCTCTGAACAGAGTTGCTAAAGTTACTAAGGGCGGACGTACTTTCAGCTTTGCTGCTATTGTAGTAGTTGGAGACGGAAAAGGAGTAGTTGGCCAGGGTTTAGGTAAAGCAAGGGAGGTATCTGATGCTATTTCAAAAGCAGTTGATGATGCAAAGAAAAACCTGGTGAAAGTTCCAATTCATAAAGGAACTATTCCTCACGAACAAATTGGAAAATTTGGGGCAGGTAGAATATTAATTAAACCAGCTGCACACGGAACAGGGGTAATAGCTGGAGGAGCAATGCGTGCAGTATTGGAAATGGCAGGTGTACATGATGTATTGGCTAAATCCTTAGGTTCTTCAAATCCTCATAATGTTGTTAAAGCAACTATCAATGCTTTGACTACGATGAGAAGCCCTATGGAAATTTCAAGACAACGTTCAATAAAAATGGATAAAATATTTAACGGATAATTTTACTATAGCAATAATATTTAATAATCAGCATATGAGCAAGTTAAAATTAACCCAGATTAAAAGTGTAATTGACAGGCCAAAATCGCAGAAGGAAACTGTGCGTTCACTTGGTTTGAAGAAAGTTTATCAATCTGTAGAAGTAGAAGCCTCTGCTCCAAATTTGGGGATGATAGCAAAAGTAAGACACTTATTAAAAGTTGAAGAAATTTAATCAATACAACTCGTTTCAAATATAATACAATGAAACTTCATACATTAAGACCTGCAAAAGGGGCAGTAAAGAAAAGAAAAAGAATAGCCAGAGGACAAGGTTCAGGACATGGTGGCACAGCCACACGTGGACATAAAGGAGCTGGTTCAAGATCAGGTTATTCAGAAAAGAGAGGTTTTGAAGGAGGACAAATGCCTTTGCAAAGACGTCTACCTAAACGAGGATTTAATAATATCAATAGGGTTGAATATGTTGCACTTAATTTAAGCACTTTACAAAACCTTACAGAGAAGTTTAACGTATCAACAATGGACATTGAATTTTTCGTATCAAATGGCTATGCTAAGAGATCAGAAAAAGTCAAAATCCTGGCTAATGGTACCTTGAAAACAAAACTAACAGTTACAGCTCATGCAGTTTCTGAAAAAGCAAAACAAGCCATTGAGGAGCAAGGAGGAAGCATTAATTTAGTTTAATTAAGAAGGATGAAAAGCTTTATTACTACGCTCAAAAACATTTGGAGCATTAAGGAACTGAGAAATAGGATAACCTATACGCTCATTTTATTATTGATATTTAGATTTGGAACGGAAATCATTTTGCCGGGTGTAAGAGCTGATGTATTGGCAAAGGCTACTAACAGCAGCGCAAATGATTTACTTGGGTTAATAAATATTTTTACAGGGGGTGCTTTTAATAAAGCATCTATTCTGGCATTAGGGATTATGCCTTATATTACTGCTTCAATTGTTGTTCAGTTATTAGGTTTTGCAGTTCCTTATTTTCAGAAACTACAGTCTAAAGAAGGAGAGTCAGGCAGAAAGAAATTAAGTCAAATAACTCGTTTACTAACAGTAGCAATTACTTTAGTGCAAGGAGGTGCATATCTTACATATGTAAATAGCCTTGGAGCAGTTGATTCAAATATTCCAACAGGTGTATTCTGGTTGTGTAACTCTATCATATTATCTACTGGAACTGTATTTGCAATGTGGCTTGGAGAAAGAATAACAGATAAAGGAATTGGTAATGGTATTTCTTTATTAATTCAAATGGGTATCATAGCAAGATTACCACATGCATTCTTATTTGAATTTAATTCCCAGTTTGCAAATAATGGATTGATATTATTTGTACTTGAATTAGCCTTATTATTCGGAGTTGTAGTTGCTACTATATTAATTGTACAGGGAGTTAGAAAGATTCCTATCACCTTTGCAAGCAGAATGGTTGGACGGACATCTAAATATATGCCCGGAGAAGGTGCCCGTGATTACATTCCATTGAAGTTGAATGCTGCCGGTGTAATGCCAATTATCTTTGCACAAGCTTTGATGTTTTTACCCGCAACCGTTGCACAGTTTGCCTCATCTGATAAATCTGGCTTGGCTTCCAATAGTTTTTTCAGGGCACTGAATGATTATCTTTCTGCGCCTTATAATACAATATACTTTTTATTGGTTGTTATTTTTACATATGTCTATACTGCCTTAATTGTAAATTCTCAACAATATTCAGATTATTTAAAACGACAGAATGCTTTTATACCAGGAATAAAACCTGGCTCGAGTACTACAGAATTTATTGACTCTATAACAAGTAGAATTACCTTACCCGGATCAATATTTCTAGGCTTAATAGCTATATTTCCGGCAATAGCAGGAAATGTATTAGGTATAAACAGGTCATTTGCTGTATTTTTTGGGGGTACATCACTTTTGATTCTTGTGGGGGTGGCATTAGATACACTTCAAATGATTGAAAGTTATTTGTTAATGCGTAAATATGATGGATTAGTTCAGTCAGGGAAAATACAAGGTAGAAGAGGCGGAATCAATATTGGTCAGGGTTATTAATAAATAATTCGATGATATGATTTTCTATAAGACAGATGAAGAAGTAGAACTGATAAGAGAAAGTTGTCTGATAGTAAGTGGAGCCCTGGCAGTTGTTGCTGAATTTATAAAACCAGGTGTAAGTAGTCTGGCTATTGATAAACTAGCTGAAACATATATAAGGGATCAGAATGCTGTTCCTGGATTTAAAGGTTATAATGGCTTTCCTGCCACTCTTTGTGTCTCTATTAATGAACAAGTAGTGCATGGTATACCTACCGACTATATTTTTAAAGATGGAGATATAGTATCAGTTGACTGTGGAGTAGTGAAGAATGGATTTTTTGGAGATTCTGCCTACACTTTTGGAATGGGGCAATTACCGGAAATCCAAAAGAGGCTACTTGAAGTAACACTTGAATCTCTATATCTTGGAATTGAGGCTGCACAACCTGGAAACCGGATTGGTGATATTGGTTTTGCTGTTCAGAATCTGGTTGAAGGTGAGAACAGATTTTCCATTGTAAGGGACCTTGTAGGCCATGGATTAGGTAAAAGTTTGCATGAACCCCCTGAAGTTCCAAATTATGGAAGAAAAGGGAAAGGCATTGTGTTGAAAGAAGGATTGGTTATTGCCATAGAACCTATGGTGAATCTTGGTAAAAAGGAAGTAAGGACATTAAGTGATAGATGGACAATTGTTACTAAAGATAATTCACCATCTGCTCATTATGAACATACAATAGTAATAAGAAAAACCGGACCGGAAATACTGTCAAATAATACTATTATTGAAGAGGTAGTTAAAAACAATAAAAATATTGAACAAATCTCAATAAAAAGTTCGATATTTGCACCTCGAAATTAAAAGTATGGCAAAACGAGACCTGATTCAACAGGACGGTATAATTGAAGAATCATTGTCAAATGCGATGTTTAGGGTAAGACTCGAAAACAACCATTTGATTTTAGCAACTATATCTGGTAAAATGCGAATGCATTATATCAGAATATTACCAGGTGATAAAGTGGCAGTTGAAATGTCACCTTATGATTTGACAAGAGGAAGAATAATTTATAGGTATAAATAAGCGAAAGCTTAAAATTTTAATGTTATGAAAGTTAGAACTTCTATAAAAAAGAGAACAGTCGATTGTAAAATCGTACGTAGGAAGGGGAAGTTGTATGTAATTAATAAGAAAAACCCTAAGTACAAACAAAGACAAGGTTAATTAACAATATAATAAAATAAAAGTATGGCTCGTATTGCTGGTACAGATTTGCCTAAAAATAAAAGAGGTGTTATAGGTTTGACTTATATATATGGTATAGGACCTAATATATCGCGTGATATTTTAACTAAAGCAGATATTAATTTAGACAAAAAAGTTTCTGATTGGAATGATGAAGAAATTAAGAATATAACCAGTATAATTCAAAATGATTATAAGGTTGAGGGAGAACTTAGATCTGAAATTCAGTTGAATATTAAACGATTGATGGATATAGCGTGCTACAGAGGTGTAAGGCACAGAAAGGGTTTGCCTTTGAGAGGTCAGAATACACAAACTAATGCCCGTACACGTAAAGGAAAGAGAAAAACAGTGGCTAACAAGAAGAAAGCAACTAAATAATTTTTACTGAATTTTTAATATATAGTTAATGGCTAAGGCGGTCAAAAAAGTCAAGAAAAGAAAAGTTAAGATAGATTCGGACGGATTAGTATTCGTTAAAGCTTCTTTCAATAACATTATTATTTCATTGTGTAATAAGCAAGGTCAGGTAATATCATGGTCATCTGCAGGTAAAGCAGGATTCCGAGGTTCTAAAAAGAATACACCCTATGCAGCTCAGAAAGCAGCAGGCGAAGCTTCTACAATAGCCTTTGATGCTGGAATGCGTTCTGCGAATGTTTATGTCAAAGGTCCTGGTTCCGGTCGTGAAGCAGCTATCAGAGCTGTAGATTCAACTGGCATTAAAGTATTAAAAATATTTGACCTGACTCCTGTACCTCATAATGGTTGCAGACCCCCTAAAAAGAGAAGAGTATAATTCTAGATAATTTATATTAATAATGGCAAGATATACCGGTCCTAAGACCAAAAAATCAAGATCGTTTGGAGAATCAATTTTTGGATACGATAAGGCATTCGAA
>Ga0193744_1000183_pt1 | contig 18617 bp, 13 predicted proteins | sample L1a1metaG_FD_143056 | JGI IMG/M metagenome (GOLD analysis project Ga0193744, IMG submission 143056) | Soil microbial communities from a riparian zone of the East river system, Colorado, United States - L1a1 | ecosystem: Environmental > Terrestrial > Soil > Riparian zone | place: USA: East River...
AAAACAAGAAAACCATTTTCAATAACTTAATCAATAGAATGGTTAATACCGATAATATTTATCATGATCAAATTATATGTACTTAAATGATGACCTCTAAAAATTAATATCTTCACCTCCATAATTAATATATTCAATGCCATCAATTGTAAAATTTCGGTTATTGGTTAAACCAATAATAAGTTCTCCATTTTCATTGTAGATAAAATCATATTTGCCTTCTATTATACCAGAAGCAGAAATCTCTTTTCTCCAAATAAGGTTATTTAATGAATCTAAACCTGCAAGCAAAAAAGATGTCCCCGATAACGAATAATTAAGAGTGCCCATCTGAATAGTTCCTGAGCCACCATATAGCATTGCTGTTACTTTATTAATTTTATCATAAGCACTTTTGGCTAAATAAATTGATCCTGTTTTTATAAATGCTTTTGTACTAATGGCAATACCTAAATCGTTGATTCGAACATGGAATGAACTGTCAATAGTGCCAGTTGATAGCTGATTGTTGTCTAAAAATACTTTCTGTGATTTTACATAACCATCTATCTGTACACCATCCATTTCATTTGAAATTGAGGTTCTGGTATTTGCTCTTACATTATCAATTAGATGGAATTGATAAACATTACCATCATTGTCAATTTCAAGATAGAAAATATTATCCTGACGGCTTGAGCACATCTGGGTTGCACCTAAATAAAGGATACCGTTAAATTTTCCAATAATCTTAGTATTTTCTCCATTTCTGAAAACCTTTTCTATGCTTAAATAATCTGAAGATCTGATCCTTAAAGTATAAATATTAGTATCAATTACTTCGTTAAACTGAAATTCCTTATTAGTTACAACCTCTATAACATCTATACTCTTAAATGTATCAATTTCCAAAAAGAGTGCCTTCAATGAAGGGGTAGGCCTCGTAATAATATTCGTACCTGAAAAAAGATAATCGTAAAATTGGTATCCATCAGCAGTTCTAAAAATTGGCTTTGGTACGGTTATCCCATCAAATCGATTATAACCAAAATCTATAAAATCCTGATCTCTTTGAGTTTCTGTAATGTGTGTAACAAATACTTCAGGATGGTTAGTATTTATATAATAGAAACCTCTATCAAATTTTAAATAAATGGGAACCCTTGTTTCACAATTATCATCGGACCAGGCCTTATTTTTACACCTGCAATGAATTATGTAGGAATATAAATAAGAAGCACATGTATTTTCAGTTGAATCAATTCCACATGGTTCATATTCAGGATATTCGTTGGGGAATGGATCGCAATCTATTTGGTCAATATCTGTGTTTTGAATCGAAAAATCATTCTTACAAATTCTCACAGTAGCACAGTGTGCTGCTTTATCATTTTGATGGAAGGTCAAAAAAGAATCTAGTTCAGAACCCGCAAAATTACTATATGATGTAAGTAATTGCTGGTGCCATACAATTAATTGGTATACATTATAGGTTCTGGGTTCACAATTGTGGAAAGAAGAGTCGAATTTAATAGTAGGAGCTACAATAGGATAAAATTGATCTTTACATAAAGTGTAATTATTACCAAAACCGGGACACTCAATTCTTCTGCAATTGTTATCTAAGTATACAACATCTCCATCCGAACTTCCTCCCGTAAATAAAGAAAACCAGGAAAATAAATTTGAAGACTTAGATATTGTCTTTAAACTTATCGGACAGAAAGTAACATTATCACATTGGCCCTTATCAGCTACAAATTGTTGAAGTTCATTTAAATACCAATCTGGATATACAGATTGGTTATTACGCAATTTTGAAATCAAATCTTCAAACATTCCAACTGGCCAAGTAATAGGTGGATAAGCTCTATCTCCAATTTTTTTGTCTTTACAATATGCTGCCGTTGTACAAGTCGAATTAAATCCTAAAAATGTGGAGTAATCAGATTCTAAAGGATGTATGTTAATTAGAATTTTCTCAAATCCACCCGGAGGAGTAACTTTTATACCTTTACAATATTGATAATAAAAGCATGTATCTCTGTTTACTTGTAAAAATGAATCTTTTAGAATTTCATCTTCTAATTTAAATTCATCTTCTAAAATGCAAGAATCAATTTCCACTTTAAATTTGTAAGTTTTACTATTATCGCCATGAAGAGAAGTTAAGTAAGCATTGAACTGGGCTTGACCTTCAGGAATATCGTAAGTCTCTATAAATATATCGCTAATATTCACTGTTAGCAGTCCATGTTTTTGATAAGGGTTGGAAATTTTAACAGTTATAGAACCATCATTAAAGCCAGCACATGGTCGGACTGTATCAAAAGTCATGGTGGTATTTACTAAATTATCATCTAATAGTTTTACACAAGCTTTAGAGTCTGAAATTGAAACCCAATAATGTCCATCCCATATGGGACCAACTGTTTGGTTATTCCCTGAGATGCTGGAATTTAACCATTTATAACTATAAGGCGGGTTCCCATTAATTCCATTTGCCGTAATATAACCCCTATTACATCCAGGTATTTCAGTAATATAACCACTTAATGATTGTAGGTTAATGCAAGTATCAATAACATGATTGCAATAATCTTTAATTGAGATACAATGAGTTCCTTCTGATAAGTTAAATTTCCCATAAGCATCTTCATAACCACCACCCCAGTTGAATTTAATTGGAGGTAGGCTAGTTGTTGCAGAAATTAATATTTCTCCATTATTTTGATTATGACAAGGTTGAACTGTAGAAATATCCATTATAACTGGAGGAGCTCCATTTAGCGTTCCTACATCGTAACATTTAATGATTGTACAATTACCAATATTAGATGTAATGGTTGCACAATAATGTCCAGCAGCAAGGTTGTAGATCCCGGAAGTATCACTATGATGAGTTACTTTTCCAGTGCTCCAATGGAAATCATAAGTTTCTGAATAGGTTGTTGAGCCAAAAGCAAGAAGCTCAATACTTCCAATATTAATTCCAGTGCAAGTAGGCTGTACATAATCTAAAACATCAGGGTAATGTGGTGAAACCAAAGAATACTCTATTTTTGCAAGACACCCTACTGAATCTTTAGCAATAAAATAATAATTACCAGGATCAAGGTTTATTGGACCGCAGAATCCAGGAGGTAATATATTACCGAATTCATCTTCCCAATGATAATGATAATCAGGAAACCCACCTGTCGTAGTTACTGATTTACTACAAAGTGATCCATCCTGATCCCCACATCCGGTTGGGTCAGTTATAAAAACTGTAGAACTAAAGTGTATATTGGTGCAAGGCAATTTATATGTCTTATCTCCATTATTTGTAGTTTCATTTAACGGAATATTAAGTGGATTTATCCAAGATGATACACCAGATCTAACTGGTAATACAACACATGGATTTGTAACAAAACCTTCTAAAGCAATAATAGGGTTATTTCTATAATCTTTACCTTTAAAAATTAATTCTCTTGTTGCAGCTAGGTTAAAAGTAGTAACGGCACCAGTATTAAATATAAATTTTTTATTTGTGGTGTCTGTTGGAGTTCCAGTAAGGTTTGATAAATTATAAAATGGAATACTTAATTTCATTTCATTTAGCGGCTCACTAGAATATGCAGTTATAGTCATACCAGAACTTTGTAAGGTACTTAATTCATATGTAGTGTCAATTTGAGATGTAAATTTTACACCACCACAACTTTCCCATTCCCAAGATTTCTTATAGAAAGTTTGATTTCCGACCTTCATTTCTACAGACTGAACATAAGGCTTAAAATTGTCAAGAATTATTGATACAGTTGCATCAGAATGATTACCTGCTGCATCGCTTACTGTATAACTTAATAAATGAGTGCCGTCACCATATAATGCTTCTGCATTTCCTCTTGCTAATAAGGTAGGAGTATTTTGAAACACAATACTTGTTCCAATTCTTGCCCTAGTAGCCCATACTCCATTGCTTTGAACACCAGTAACTAATTTATGTGGATAGTATGAACCTTCATTACTATCAATTCTTCTCATTTCTAAATAATCATTATTACCATATTTTTTATCAGTTAAAGTATTAAATTCAGTATGATAAAAGGAAGTTGTGTGATGAATATCAAGATCATTTATTTCGTCAAATTTAATATGATATTTATCAATATTGTCGATTTTAAAAATTGCTTCATAAATCCCTAATCCCATCCCCGAACCAGCAGTATCAGTTGTAACACGTGGATCCCTTGCATGAAGTATTGTTCCTAATGAACCATATAGAATTATTTTATCAGAAGAAATATTATAATATACTTGTTCATTTCCACTACCCGGTCTTTTTTTTATATGCAATCTTAAGCAATTTGGTAAATTATTAAATATCCCACCCCCATTATTTAATGTAAAACAACCAGACATAATACCTGAGGGTAATGCGGCTGGTTGTAAAATAATATCATTAATTTCAGTATGAGTAGTATCATTTTCATTAGGTATATCTTCTTCATAATTTGCTTCTGGGTTTCCTAATGGATCTACTCTTCTCCAGGGAGATTCAACTGCATCCCTTATATACATTTCAAAGTGAAGATGAGCCATTTTTCTAGAAGTCATAATACCAATATTTTCGTTCTGGGTAATAATTGCTGAATTATCTATATTGGGTAAATTATCTGTAGTATCTCCATATCTTATTTTTTTTAAATAACTAATCTTATCTGGATTTTGATAATCATGGCCAGTTTCAAATATATTTATGTTGCCATTTGCATTATTAATTACCCTTCCATCCAAGATTGCTTTAAATTTTGTATTAGTATTACATTGGATATCTATTGCCCCATGGATATGCTCATTAACGCCACTTCCATGAATTTCTGAAAAAGTGCAGTTAATTTGATTATTGCCATTAGCTAATGGCCAAATTGGATTAACTTGACCTTGGAGCTTCAATATACTTAGAATAAAAAAAATAATAGTAAGCTTATAATTTAATTTCATAACTATATAAAATTTCTTTGTTAACATTAAACCTAATATTTAAAATACCTTTTTCTATATTTAATACATTTATATCTAATCGGTTACTGACATATTCCACTTCTTTATTTTTATAATTGTAAATATAAATTTGTCTATCTTTGGTATAAATCAATTTGTTTTTTGATTCATCCATTAAAAAATAATCAATTGCTGGAAGCTTCTCAATAAGTTTTTCATTATTATCATATAGAAATGTATAATTATTTGATAATAACCATGTTTTTCCAGTGGTACTAATATCTCCTTGAGAATAGCTTGTACCCTTATCTCCTGTAGTTTTATTATAATTACCACTTCTTACTAACTTACCATCTAAAGTAAAGAAGTAGTAATCACCCGAAAACTCTCCAAATACCATATAAAATGTTCCTGATCTATTAAAATCGCCGTATGCAATAAATCCATTGTCAAAAATGAATTTATTTAATAATTCCCCAGATGCATTGAAAAAAAACAAGCTATAAAGACCACTAACATCTTCAAATCCAGTGATATAATATTTGTTATCAGGAGAAATTTTTCCGAAATTAATTTCATTGTTTGTTTTATTTTTAACTTTTGAACTATTTAGAAATGTGTTAATTTTTTTATTAATAACTAAATTATTTATTGAATCAGTGACTAAATCCCTATTCAAAATCAATTTTAAAAAGGGTAGTCCGTTTATGCTTCCCGTTTTTTCATCAATTGAAAAGATTTTAGGCTCAGGTTTTCCAATGCCATTAATTTTACTTAAATCTTTAGGGAGTCTTTTTGCTAATGTATCAACCTGACCAATTAATCGATTTGAAGATACCATAAAAAGGAAAAAAACTAATAAGGAAAATACAATTTGCGGTTTCATAAGTATCAATTTTAAATATTATTGATTAAAGTTTGAAAGAGAAATAAAAAGGTATTCTACATTAAGCCTAAAATCTATGCATCCTTCTTATTCAATCTCATTTCAAACATGTGATATTGGTTCAATTGGGTATTAAAAAATCATTCTATTGAATTAAGATGTAAATATAAAGCCTATAATAATGTCTGTCCATATAACTTTTGTTATAGGAAAAATATTAATAATTATTTAATATAATGTTCAAATTTTATTATTAATTTAATTTATAAATAACTAATATATTTTAAATTATTCATATTTATTCAACATATAAATATTAAGTTTAAATATCATATTCATTTATTTAGAGATACTTTCTTATAAATTTACTATAAAATGCTTACATATTAGTTTCCAACACGACTTGTTTTTTAATAAAATTAAAAACTAATTTTGATAAAAAAAGCTCCTTCCTGCTTGAAGATAATATTAAAATTACAGTAAAAATTAATAATCATGTATTGATAAAATAAGATTTCGTAAATCCCGCAAAACTTTTAGTAAAACCCGCAATAGATTTTGAAAAAATACAAACTATTTCAGGGTCAATTGCATTCATATTTCCCTATAATAATCTCATAATGAAGATTATAGATAAATAATTATTCATGAACACTAAAAGGGTGCTTCGTAATTTTACTAAATCTCATTAGTAGAACTACGAAATCTTAACGGGATTAGGGTTGATTTTCAATTATTTAAATTATTGAAAATAATATATAGATACTTTAACAAATTTATCTGCCATGATATGCACTTAGCTTTGTATTTAATTAAGGTTAAAATTGAAATACAAGGTTGCTATTGCAGATGACCACAAGATAATTAGATTGGGGTTACAAGCTACTTTAGCTATGTATCCTGATTTAGAAATTGTTATAGAAGCTTCCGATGGTTTCCTCCTATTGAAGGCTCTAAAATCCCAACCTGTAGATCTTATTTTACTAGATTTGAAAATGCCATATAAATCAGGTTACGAAACTCTAAAAGCCATCAGATTAACAAATCAGACGGTTAAAATACTTATTGCTCACTATGCATGATGAGGAAGAATTTATCATAAGCACAATGGAATCTGGAGCAAATGGCTATTTATTGAAGAATGCACAAGCACAAGAAATATATAATGCAATAATGAGTTGTATTAATACTGGCTATTATTTTAATACCATTATTAGTAAGTTAATATTAGATAACAAAATAAATCTTAAGATGAAATATTAACCTTTGTATCATCTAGCGATCCTAATACCACTAGTAGCCCTTTGAAAATAGTAATTTTACTTAATTAAATGATCAGAAAAAATAAACTTGTAAATTATGACTCCCGAAGAACTTTATGTGCATGTAATCAACCAAACAAAAGTAAATGCAATTCATCCTTTCCATAAGGCACTCTTAGAAGAATGCTGTGAAAATGCAGCGAATAATCCTGATGGAGTTACCGATCCAACTGCTTTATTAATTGGGGTAGGTGTAGCATTTATTTCCGCAAAATCGAGTCTAAAATCAATTCTACTAGCAGCTTTTGAGCAGACTAGTGCAAACGAGGTTACCTTAAATTACCGAAACCAATCTTTCGTGATTCCAGAAAATTCACCTCTATTATTATAAATCAAAACCTTCCAAGTACACTTTCAATTTAAACCTGACTTATCTTCAACATAGTTATTTTACAATAGCTATTTGCTTTTCTTTACAAATGCTTTATTAAAACCACTTTTCTTTTCTCCAATCTTTACCCATTCTGTTAGCAAAGATCCACCATCCTTTTTTAAGCCGAAGCAGAGTGCACCTTTATTAATTGGATCAAAAAGCCAATCTCTCTCTTTTTTTCCTGAATAATAGAATGAGGCAATATTACCTGAAACACTTGCAGTGCCATAGAAATTTGAATAGACTTGTCTGCCTGATTGTTCAAAAATCCATTTATATGTGCTATCGGTCACTCGGGTAACTTTTAATTCATCTTCCATTGGATAAAAGCTTCCATCTGCAGTTGAATATCCATTCGCACGATCTAGAAATTCATATTTACCTTGAAATTGTATCGTTGTCTTTTTAGCCTTTATAACCTTGTCATTTTTGCCAAGGGAAGATTGTAATGTATCCTTAAGTAAAATGGTGTCATGTCGTAAACTATTCTGTTTTAGATTAAGTTCTTTCTCTTTTAAAGCCAATTCTTTTTCTTTAAGTTCAAGTTCTTTTAGCTTGGTATCATTTGAGCTACATGAAAATACAAGAAATGAAAAGATCATCATGCTTATTATAGATCTCATTATCTTATTAAAATTTATTGTTTAACAATATATAGTGTCTTTGTAAAATCAATACCTGAAATCCTGACATAATATATACCTGAAGCCAAGTTTGATATATTTAAAGTACGAGGTTCTGAGTCTTTGACAAAAGTCTTATCTTCCAAAACAACTCTACCTTCAATAGTAATAACCTCGACTATTGAAGTTGCACCTCCACGACATAAAATATTAATTAAACCCTCTGTTGGGTTTGGAGAAACTAATATTTCATATTGGTTATTTGTTTCCACAGTAGCAGTTGATGTTACCTTAACAAATATTGTATCTGAAGCAGAGCAACCAGTGCTTATGTTAGTAACAGTTACAGAATATGTACCAGTTGTTATAACCATTAAAGATGAAATATTTGACCCTCCGGGTGACCAAAGATATTTTAATCCAGTGCCTGGTACATTTATTGTAACTCCTCCTGATACAATAACATCGGGACCTAAGTTAACAAAAGGTAAAGGATGAACAGTAATTGGCAATGATTGAGGTATTGAAGAGCATATTGCATTGTTTGCAGTTACAGTGATTACACCACTTAACCCAGCCACTATATTAAATGTATTTCCAGTACTTGACCCTGCAATACTCCAACCATTCGGTAAAGTCCATGTATAGCTTGTAGCTCCTGCTACAGTAGGTATACTGAAAAAATAGGATGATCCTGCACATAAGACTGCGCTACTACCTGAAATAGCTCCCGGTTTTGCTGGTGCACAAGCACAATACTTAATTGTTTTTACATCCTCATACGTTCCATTGCAATTTGATCCAGTGATATATATCTTGCAATTGCTATCCATAACCATTTTAGTTGCAATGTCTACTCCTTTATTGCTACAATCATAATTTGTAAACCATACCAGGTTTCCCAAAGTATCATATTTAACAGTAGTAATATCTCCTGTTCCATAGCCAGTAATAAATATATCAGGATTAGATGTATTGGTTACAGCTAGAGAAACTGGTATATCATCTTTACCTGCAGTAGCATTATATTGTTTGAGCCAGCTCTGATTACCACTTGATAATAGTTTTCTAATATGACATACATGATTCTTGTTATTATAGAAATCAGATAAAACATACACATTAAGATCTGGATCAAGTTTAACCGATAGTCCTACATATGCTATTAAGCCTGTATGGGTGGGGGTTACCGCTATGTAGCAACATATGTCATGGTAGGGTTTACCTCTACCCCCTTGTAATATATCAAAGCAAGTATACTTAATCTAAATATTTCTGCTTGTGGGGCAGAGGTGAACCCTGCCCTTACATATGCTAGTTGTATAGAAAACGGAATTAACCATTAACCATTAGTACTTAATAAACTTCTTAGTAATCATTTCACCATTCTTGCTAATATGTAACAGATGTATTCCTGTAGGTAGATTGCCTACAGATAACACAATCGTATTCAAACCATTATTTACAAACTGCTTTTCCGACTTCAATACTTTAACAGAAAGGTCTATTAGTTCAAATTTGTATTCCTCAGACTTATCACTTGAAAGCAGAATGTATAATTCATCTTCAATAACATTATTCATCTTAACAGAAAAAGTATTGGCTACTTCATAAGTGGCAGTTGATTCTTCTAGCGTCTTGATAAGTGTTCCTGATTCATCACCAGCTACATTTAACTTATTATCAACAGCAAGACCACAAGCATAGAATTTAACCTGTCCTGTACCCTTGGCTGGAGAAGACCATTTAAAGAGCCAGTTTCCTCCTGTATTCTGGAAAGCCTGCTCAACGTAAGTTCTGGCCCCTATATTTATTATCTGTGCTACAGGTGCATTACTAAAAGTACCTGCACTATCATTATTAGGTCTTAAAGCAGTAACCTGGAAACCATAACCCGCGGGTGCAAGACCACCGCCCATGGCTGTTCCGGCCACATTGATCTTAACAGAATATAAGGTACTGGGCTTATACTTTGTAGTCACTACTACCCCCTTAGGATCAGTAAAAGTAAGGGTAGTTTTAGTTCCAAAATTTCCACCTGTATGACATCCACTAAAAGAACAGGTACCAAAAGCAACCGGCGAACCAGTTCTGTCCTTACCTTGTATTTTAGCTGCCCCGGTATTATGACCCATCCACACAATTGAAAATAAGGATAGCGTAAATACAGTTAAGAGTACATTTTTTTTCATAAGAGTTCTTTTAATTATTATTTGATTAGTTAAAGTCTGATATTTAAATGAAAAATTACATATTACGTTAATGGTCCAATTTCCCTATGAATTAGACCCTTTTCCTTTATACACCTAGCATTATCAATTTTACCTAGCATTGTACTCAAGCCATACAGGCTCTTACTTTTTTGCAGTCGCCAAAAAAAGTAAGCAAAAAAGGCTTGCCAAATCAAGGCAGCTATACTCAATCCCTCTCCCACTTCAAAACCTGTAACAGGCTCAAGCGCCCCAGAATCTTTTGACCTTTTAGCGTCGTCACGAATGTCAAAATATTCAATGCGCTCTGCTTTCCCTCCATGCCTTTCCTGTTGCAGTTTTCAATGCTCTGATTTGGCGTAATATTACTAAATTATCTTAAATCGAACATGAGCTAAACCATGGCTTCGAATATTAATACTTCAGGAATTTTTTAACAAGCATTTGATTAGTACTCTTTATACAAATAAAATAGATCCCATTTGTTAGCTTTTTGATGTCCAGTGTTTCCACAGAACCCCCGCTATTTATATAAGCATCCCTTTTCAGGAATACTTCTCCCATATAATTGACAATTTCTAAGCTGAGCTTTAAAGATCTATCAGTTTTTATGTTCAATTCTACTTGTTGATTTTCTCTATTTATTAAATCAACATCAAATATTTGATCGCCCTTATCTAATACGGCAGTTAATACATCAAGTTTCAAATAGCTGGTATCAGCCTGATCACCGCTATTGTTCCCATTTTGATTGGTAGCCAGTCCACAGGCATAAAAATTTATTCCTCCAGATTTAGTAATAGGAGCAGTCCATTTAAAACTCCAGACACCCGGTGTACTTGGTACCTTATGCTCAACCACTGTATGAGTTGAAACTTTTACAGAACGCACAGTGGAAGGAAGTGCAGAAAATACACCTGCATTCGAGTTCGAATCAGTAAGGGCAGTTGCCTGAAAACCATATTGTTTTGACCCTGTACCGCTCACCGCTATTTTAAAAGTATAAACTGCTCCTGGTTTATAAATCTTTACAGGATTGTTGGCAGTATCCAATAATTGAATAGTGGTTACCGGATTAAAATTGCCGCCACTATGGCATCCAATAGATCCGCAAGTACCTTGCGCTATCGGAGAACCGGTACGGTCACCCTGCCCATTAAAGGCGGCGCCATTAGGGTATAATGACATCCAGGTCAGGGCAAGGCAGATAAAAAATGTATAGAATAATTTATGCTTCATAATTCAAAATCATTGTCATTTAGTTAAGTTGAATAGAATACTATTTTTTAGGATATTATACAAATATTAGATTTCCTCATAATCCTCAAATTTTACCTTCGAATAATGTCACCCCTATAGGGGCTATTTGACCTTTGACTTGTTTTTCTACAATAATGCCACCCCTATAGGGGCTAATTTTTATACATTCATTTCTATAATGCCACACCTAGAGGTCTGTTAATCCATATTAAATTACAAGTCATTTATCTTAACATTTAAGCTCCCATAGGAGCGACATTATTATAAAAAACCAACCTAAAGATCTTAATTAGCCCCCATAGGGGTGACATTATTCTATAATATTCTTTTATTATTTTATACAAATATTAGATTTCTTCATAAGCCTCAAATTTTACCTTCGAAAAATGTCACCCCTATGGGGGCTATTTGACTTTTGACTTATTTTTCTACAATAATGCCACCCCTATAGGGGCTAATTTTTATACATTCATTTCTATAATGCCACACCTAGAGGTCTATTAATCCATATTAAATTACAAGTCATTTATCTTAACATTTAAAGCTCCCATAGGAGCGACATTATTATAGAAATAACCACCTAAAGGTCTTAATTAGCCCCATAGGGGGTGACATTATTCTATAATATTCTTTTATTATTTTATACAAATATTAGATTTCTTCATAAGCCTCAAATTTTACCTTCGAAAAATGTCACCCCTATAGGGGCTATTTGACCTTTCACTTGTTTTTCTACAATAATGCCACCCCTATAGGGGCTAATTTTTATACATTCATTTCTATAATGCCACACCTAGAGGTCTATTAATCCATATTAAATTACAAGTCATTTATCTTAACATTTAAGCTCCCATAGGAGCGACATTATTATAGAAATAACCAAATTAGAACCGATTTAGCCCCTATAGGGGTGACATTATTCTATAACATGCATTTAAGATTTAATATAAAATAAATTGTTCCATAAGTGTCGAATTTTACCTCCGAAGAATATTACCACATCAGGCCTGTCGGATTAATTAAACCTGAGATATGCTTAACCTTAACCTCAACCTTTTCTATTCTCACAGAAATCCTTAAACAAACAACACTGACTCACAATTTACAACCCCTACATCAAGCCCTGCTCAGGATTCTTCCCCTTTACCCCTTTAAAATACTGCATTATAAGCTTCATATCCTCATCCATATTTTCTGTAGTATAGATAAGCTCACTGAATGAAACTAACTTATGTTCCCAGTCAAATTTTGATAAGATAATAGGAATACCGGCTTTCCTTGCAATGTAATAAAATCCTGATTTTAACTTCTCTACTTTTTTACGGGTACCCTCAGGAGACATAACTATTGCAAACTTCTCATTGTCATGATATAACTTAACAACGTTTTCAACAAAATGCTGACTTTTACTTCTGTTTACCGGATATCCATTTAACCACCTGAAGAAAAAGCCGTAAGGAAACTTAAATAAACTGTCTTTGGCCACAAACTTAACATCTGCCCTGGTTGCTGATCTGATAAGCATTCCTAAGGGAAAATCCCAATTGGAAGTATGAGGTCCAATAGCAATAATATACTTAGGAACATCAGGAGGGAAATGCCCGATTAATTTCCAACCCCATAACTTTAATATAAATCCAGACAGTTTATACATCTTGTAAATATAACACCGAATTAGAAAAAGCAAGATCCAACATAATTTTTACTCCCTTAGTAATTGTAATTATCAGCTAAATTCAGCAATCTTTGTCTGTAATTGTCGTATAATACTGACTCATAATATTATTATTGGACCTACTAACACAAAACCGGTTTAATCTATTACTGCTTTGGCTGCTCCTGCCTCTATTCTGTTTTGCCCAGAATCAAGGGGATGACAATATTGTATTTTTACCAGAAGGTGGGTTTTATAAGGATAGCATCGAGGTCCAATTAAGTTGCAGTAATGCAAATATCTTTTATACCCTTGATGGCACCACCCCCGGTATAAAATCAAAGAAATACAATCATTCTATTAAGATTAATAATTCAGTAGTATTAAGAGCCATAGCCTATAAAAATGGGAAACGAGTAGGGCTTTCTACCCAATCTTTTTTTATAAATGAGCCGTCCACTGAACTCATGATTGTTTCTTTGGCTGTACCTCCTAATTTATTATTCAATAAGAAGGTCGGTCTTTTTATGCCCGGTGAACATCCCGGTAAGAATAACTGGAAGATGCCAAATGCCAATTTCTGGAACAACAAAGAAATACTTTGCAATGCTGAATTATTTGAATCCAATGGTTATCCAGTCTGTGACCAGCTATGCGGATTTAGAATATTTGGTGGTATCAGCAGACTCTTTCCACAAAAATCAATTGCTTTATCTGCCAGAGAAAAATATGGGAATAAGAAGTTTGACTATCCGATATTTGGCAAAAATGCACCAAAGAAATTCAAACATTTAGTACTCAGGAATAGCGGATCTGACTGGGGTAAATCCCACTTCAGGGATGCATTAATTACTTCATTGGTTAAGAAATGGGATATTGATATACAGGATTACCGACCTGCCCAGGTTTATATTAATGGCAAATACTGGGGTATATACAATATAAGAGAAAAGATTAATCGCTATTATATAGCATCTCATCATGGTATCAATAAGGATAGTGTTGATCTGATCGAACATAAAAATATTGTCAAGTATGGGAGCATACGATATTATGCAGCCTTATTAAAGTTTATCCACAATCATAATTTCAAGCGGGACTATGATCTTCAGCTTTTGGATAAAATAATGGATGTTGATAATTTCATGAACTACCAGATCACAGAGATTTATTGTGATAATCAGGATGCAGGTGGAAATATACGTTATTGGCGTCCACATAACCGATATGGAAGATGGAGATGGATATTATTTGATACAGACTTTGGTTTTGGCTTACACAACCCCGATGCTTTCAGGATGAATACCCTCGCCTTACATACCGATCCTAAAGGACCCAGTTGGCCCAATCCACCCTGGAGCACTTATATACTTCGTAAGTTATTAAGTAATGAAGGATTCAGAGCCAGGTTTATTACCCGCTTTTGTGATCATTTAAATGCAAGCTTCTCCCCTAAAACGACCAAAGCAGTAATTGATAAGATCTACAACAATCTTGTAAATGAAATGCCAAGGCATTTAAAGCGCTGGAATCTAGACTCTTCAATGTGGGCCGATCAGGTAGATATCATCAGAAATTTTGGAGAAAAGCGTCCTGATTATATGCGGATATTTATTGCAGACATGTTTAAACCTGGAAAACAATGTATACTTCATGTAGAAACTTCTCTGGGTGGCAAAGTAATCCTGAACAATACCATCACCATTGACACCGCCGGATTCGACGGCAAGTATTTTACTTCACTTAATGGCCAATTAAAAGCTTCTGCAGGATTTGGCTACTTATTTGATCATTGGGAGGGTCCAGGTATATTTAGTAAAGAAAGAACAATTCAAATTCCTTTGGACCAGCCTGTTAATAGAATAAGAGCAGTCTTTACCCCACATATCCATCCATTGGCTAACCAGATAGTCATTAACGAGATAAGTAACTCCAATAAAAAATCAGGAGACTGGATTGAGTTTTATAATAACTCAACCCAAGAGATAAACCTGAAAAATTGGGTACTAACTGATAGTAAACATGAATTCTATTTGCCTGATACCCCCTTACATCCCAATCAGTATATTGTACTTTGCCAAGACCTCAGAAAGTTTAAAAAAGTATTCAGTCATGGCATATATGCAATTGGTTCTTTCCGGTTTGGCTTAAGTAAAGTAAAAGAAACCATCAATCTTTATGCAGATAATCTTTCCCTTGTAGACAAAGTATATTACGAACTTACTCCCGGAGATTCTTTGAGAAGCATGGCCTTGTTAAGTCCTCAACTAGACAATGAAAACCCCGACAACTGGGAGTTTAAATTAGGCACAGGGTCACCCGGCGTTATGAATCCGGTGCAACTCAAAAGCACTGTCACAGAGGATAAAAGCTATTATTTAAATTTAGGGATCATCATCGGTATTTCATTGTTATTGGGCCTTATACTTTATTGGCAATGGTATAGGAGGAATTAGTGAAAAATGCCGAGTCGCGGAGGTACTGAGTCGCTGAGTCGATGCTAATTTGCTGAGGTGCGGAGTCGCCAATATAAGATGACAGGAGTTGTCAGATTTAGTGTTTAGTGTTTAGTGTTTAGTGTTTAGTGAGCAATCTTTGGTTAAGAATTTGGTTCATAACCTCACCCCCGGCCCCTTATCCAAGCGGAAAAGCTTAGAGAGGGGTGTACTAGTCTGGAGTGTATTACACATAATTTGATTAATACTTCAATTCGAGGTAACGAGAATTTGTCCCTTCTCCAATTTTTTCCAATTGGAGAAGGTGGCACAACAAGTTGTGCCGGATGAGGTTCAGCTGCGAAGATGGCAGGTCCTAAGAAAATCATTGCTGCTGGTATAATTCAAGATTAAATTGTAGTTTCATTAAATGATTTAGCCCCCATATGGGCGACATTATTATAGAAAAAAAGCAAACGGAAATTAGCCCCTATAGGGGTGACATTATTGTATTTAGCTATTATTAATAACATCGATTCATGTTTCACAATTTAACCTTATTTAGTAAAGGAATTGAGTTCAAAACCTCACCCCCGGCCCCTCCAAGCGGAAAAGCTTAGAGAGGGGTGTACTAGATTGGAATATATAACAAATGAAGGTACCCATAAAGGGCACCCCTACATATATTTTCTAGAATTGAAAAAGGTGGCACAACTTGTTGTGTCGGATGAGGTAAAGCCACGGTGTAAGTTACTAGTCAAATCATTGCTGCTGCCTTAAATAAACATTATCCTTTAAAACTATAGTTGTATTTGATTTAAGATGATTAATTTAAAGATTTTCAGCCAAATCAAAGCATTGAAAACTGCATCAGGATAGGCATGGAGGGTAGCAGAGCGCATTGAATATTTTGACATTCGTGACCACGTTAAAAGGTCAAAAGATTCTGGGGCGCTTGAGTCTGGTGCAGGTTTTCAAGTGGGTAGGGATTTGAGTATAGCTGCCTTGATTTGGCAAGCGTTTTTTGCCTACTTTTTTGGGCGATTGCAAAAAAGTAGGGGCCCGTACTGTCCTTAGATCCCGTACCTTTTCGGTCGGGACCTGAGTACAATGCCAGGAATAATGGAAAATACCAGGTATTTAAATGATACTCTTATTTTCTTGAAACTAAGAATGCAAGGATTTAGGTATCAATGGATTTATTGTTATTAAGCCTTAACTAATATCGTCTTCTTCTGCAAACTAAGCATCCCAAAATAAACAACCCCAGACATAACAATCAACACCACCCACAAAACCTGATACCCCCAATTACCAATAATCTGAGTCGCCAATAAAGGCGCCAACACATTCGCAAGTGAATAGGCCAAAGTATAAAACGCCAGGTACTTTCCCTGATTGTGATTACCGGACTTAGCAACCACCCAACTCGTGCTAAAAGGCATTACAAATATCTCTCCTATTGAAATAAAGAACATATAGCTTAATGCCGCTGCTAAACCCGCCATAGGCATTAAAAAACAGAGGTAAGCCAATGCATAAGTTATTAGTCCGAACCTTACCCAATACAGATGTGTTTTCTTGTTTTCAATCCTGAAGATTAAAGGCATTTCTATAACCACCACCAGTGCTCCATTTAAAGCAGTCATCAAACCTATCTGAGACTCGTGCCAATGATACACTTCTTTAAAGAAAACAGGTACTGTCCATAATATCTGCATAAAGACCATGGCTCCTAGCATAGTGAATATGAAGAAGTAAATAAATTTCCTGTCTTTATAAGGTAGCACAGGCATTTCATCAGCTTTCTCTTCATCCTTTTTAAATACAGTTTTCTCAGATTTATTACCAAGTAAATACTTTAATAAAAATGCTGCAGTAATACAAGTAAGCCCATCAACCCAAAACAGCCATTCCCAACCAAATAACAATAGCATACCACCTAAGGCCGGTGCTACGGTCCAGCCCAGGTTGAAAGACATACGCATTAATGAATAAGAACGGGTTCTGTTTTCAGGAGCAGAATTATGTGCTATTGCCACAGAATTAGCAGGTCTGAAAACTTCTGAAATCAGGCTTAAAGCCCCAATGGCAAAACACATGATAAACATCTTCTGTACAAACATCAATGTTATCAACATGAGTCCATTAAAAATCAGGCTCCAAAACTGCACATATGTATATCCCAGTTTATCAGTTAACCATCCACCCATTAATGCCCCGATCACAGCTCCAACACCAAAGAAAGAAAGCACAACACCCGATTCCTTAATACTATAACCCAGCTTCTGAGTAAGATATAAGGTCATAAAGGCGATCACCATTCCGCCGCACCTATTGACAAAACTAATAGATGCCAATGCCCATATTTTAGGGGGTATGCCTCTATAGGAGTTTATCCATTTGTTAAATGCGTTGGTTATCATTTTGGTAATATATAAGAGATTGCAAGATATGAAATTTTTTGCGGAGTCGCGGAGTCGCGGAGTTGCGGAGTCGCCAAGGAGTGTTTTGTGTTTAGTTAAGACTTTAGTACATAACCTCACCCCCGGCCCATCTCCAAGCGGAAAAGCTTAGAGAGGGGTGTACTAGATCTGAATATTTTTCAAATAACTTGTTTAATATTCCAATTCGAGAGAAACGAGAATTTGTTCCTTCTCCAATTTTTTCCAATTGGAGAAGGTGGCACAACTTGTTGTGTCGGATGAGGTTATGCCGCGAAGATAGCAGGTCCTAAGAAAATCATTGCTGCTGGTATAATTCAAGATTAAATTGTTGTTTCATTAAATGATTTAGCCCCCATAGGGGCGACATTATTATAGAAAAATAAGCAAACGGAAATTAGCCCCTATAGGGGTGACATTATTGTATTTAGCTATTATT
>Ga0193744_1000184_pt1 | contig 18602 bp, 19 predicted proteins | sample L1a1metaG_FD_143056 | JGI IMG/M metagenome (GOLD analysis project Ga0193744, IMG submission 143056) | Soil microbial communities from a riparian zone of the East river system, Colorado, United States - L1a1 | ecosystem: Environmental > Terrestrial > Soil > Riparian zone | place: USA: East River...
AGCCAGGGGTGAAGCCCCTGGATAACAATGAAGCAAGTATAAGCGCTGAAGGTGCGCAATATCTTTTGAAATTAGTATTCCAAACTATTCTAATCCTTTTTAACTTAGCTAACATTAAATAAATTTCCTAAACTAAACGACATTGTATCTTAATTCCTAAATTATATCAACACTGGCAACTGACAACAGGCAACTAAATCACATATCCCTTCTTTGCCATTCTTTTGCCCATTTCTTTATATTCTTCAGGATCTGTTGGGGTCCAACTTGCCAGACCATCCACATAACGATTAAACATTGAAAAGCTGGCTGCTATTAATACTGTATCATGAATTTCCCTATCATCAGCTCCTGTATTTCTTGCCGCCAATATGTTTTCTTCTTTTACTTCTTTTCCGAGAATCTGTACTTTGCCGGCAATATTTAATAAGGCTTTCATTTTGTTGCTGATTGGCGCTGTCTGCATATCTTTTAGCACTTCATCCACCAATTGTGCTTCATCACCAAACAGACATCTTGCAGCAGCTGCATGGCTGTTCATACAAAACAAACAGTTGTTGCGATAGGAAACATAAGTTGCTATCAATTCGCGATTTGCCTCTGAGATAGGAGAGGGACCTCTTAGCAGTACCTGAGCCAGTTCGTATAAATGTACTCCTGTTTCAGGTCTGAACATCACCAGGCTTCTTATACCTGGTACTTCTTTTAAAACATCAATGTGTGCCATGATCGTTGGTCATTTTTTCGTTGGTCGTTGATCGATTTGCTTTCAGTTGGGGGCGATTTCTGGATCACCATTCACAGGCAATGCACCCCATTATTTATTGATCTGGAGCCTGTTATTTTTAATCATAATTTGTAACTCGTAAATCAATGTTGTTTAGTTAAGGATTTAAAGCTCCTATAGGAGTGACATTATTATAGAAAACACGTATTATTTCTGAATAAGCCCCTTATAGGGGTGGCATTATTTTCGAAGGCAAAATTCCATATTTAAATAATTATATAGCTAAAGGTATTAATACTTAGCGTTATGATGCAAAATAATGTCACCCCTAAAGTTATACCGTTAATAACCAAACTTTTTTAGTAAATATTTTTATATATTTACATTGGTGTATTTTGATGATCCCGCACTTGATCGATATATTCGACTTGGGACTCAGAGTGCACCTTCCTTGTTTTAGTTTGTTTCCCTGATATTGGAGCTTCTTTATCTAATTCCTGATATCTCCTTTTACTGTTTAATTCTTCTCTTTTAGTATCCTCTGGTTTTGTTATTTTTTTCTGTTGATTTTGTTCATCTATTAAGGCATTATACTTTGATTTTGATGTAAGAACTCCCCATATAATACGAAGTAACTTCTGCATAATTACCCCTATTGCTTGCATATGATTGAAGCCTTTTGAGCGATGTTTATGATAGATCTTTTTCAAATGAGCATCATGCATCACAGCAGTCAAAGCACACATATACAGAGTCCCTCTCATTGATGCGCGACCTTTTTTGCTCATTTTATATTTTGCTTTCTTATCTCCACTATCTTTCAATTCTGGATGCAAACCAAAATAACAAACCATTGACTTAGGCGAACTAAAACGATCGATATCTTCTATTTCTATCATAATAGCTGCAGCACTATACTCGCCTATTCCTACTATAGTTTTCAATAGATCTATTTCAGGTCCTTCACATTGTTCTGCTAATAAGTTCTTTAGCTCTTGGATCAACATCTGCTTATGCTGTATCTCCATTGCCATTTGCTTTATCAGTTGTGAATCTGTTTTATGGTTCCTGGAGCTAACTGATGTTTTAGCCTTATTTATAATGCTTTTAGCTTTATCCATATCAACATGCTTTATTTTGCAAAGCTGTTCTGGTTTAGCTTGAGCTAGCTTTTGGACTCCTGGATATTTTTTTAATACTTCCAAAACCCATGCAGGTATACTTTTTCTGCAGTATACTATCAGTTCAGGAAAAACGCTATACAACACAATCTTTAATTGATTTATTATTTGTGTGTTTTGTTTCTTATGCAGGTTGATATGTTTATGCAAACTGCGAAATGATGAGTACTGGTTACTTTGTTTATTGTAGCTAAGCGTTTCTCCTTGAGAAATAAGGTACTCAGCAATATAGAGTGCACTTAAAGCATCTGTTACATTTCTTTGCAGTGATGCCTGGGTATTACATTTTACTCCGTAAGGATTTAATCTTACAACAAATACCTTCATACTGTTGCTCCATTGTAAAATACTATTATACCAGTTGTTCTCCAATCCTCCAGTGCTTTCTACTCCACAATAAATCTCATTTAAGCCGTGTTGCTTTAACATCTTCTCTAATAATGCTCTTAACTTATCATGACCTTTACGAGTGTCATCCAATTGAAAGACTTTTTCTAATTCTTTTCGGTTCTTGTCGAGCAAAGTAAAGTCTGCATAACCTTTGCTTACATCAATGCCTAAATACCCTTTCATGTTTTTGAGATGTTTTAATTAACAATTAAAGAAGTCAAGCACCGTTCATCCTTATGGTTTATGCGGTATCAATGTACCAGGTTATACCTCGAACTCTACTTGACAGAGGAAGAATCTTCAGGACAGTGTCTAAGGGGCGCTCCTCCTCATCCATCAAGTTTAGCTATTTCTTCTTACTTAATAAAATATTTTTCAAACATATAAGGGGCTAGTATTCGCAATCATTTTGATTCTATAATAATGTCACCCCTATTGGGGCTGTTATCAACATTTAATTACTTTGCAATTTACCTTAACTAAACAACATTGAATCGTAAATGGTAATTCCTGTATCATTCTTTTATTTCTTTCTCTTTTGTAAAATAACTTAATGCAAGCCCAATAATAAATATAAGAGAAAATAAGAAAAGCGCACTGCCATAACCCCCTAACGCTACTTCCAGTACTCCTACAAATAATACAGCAGTTGCCGTAAATATCCTGCCAATATTAAAGCAAAAGCCCGTGGCAGCTCCACGTATTTGCGTTGGGAACAGATTCGGTATATAAACAGATAATACTCCCTGGCTCGCACCAAAAAAGAATGCCAAAATGACTATTTCTATATAAATGACTGAACTGAAATGTGAATTAGTTTTAAATAATATTAAGGAGAAAAAAGAGCATGCAGCAAAACAAAGAATCATTGACTTCCTTTTACCAATTGAGTTTACAAGCCAACCGGATATAAAACCTCCGGTTAAACCTCCAAAACCGAACATCATCATACTAAGTCCGCGTTCTTTTTGTGCATCTGAATCTGTGATTAAACTCTGGATCCAGGTGGGTACCCAGGAAAATATGGCCCATAAGCCAATCAGCATAGTACCAAATATTAAAGAGCCCACGATAAGCTCTTTTCGATATGTTTTTGAAAATACATTTTCATTTTCATCCTTTTTAATTGAATTTGACAGGTTTGTAGATTTCCATATTTCAGATTCTCGTAATAACCAAATGGAAATAACTGCAATACATGCAGGAATGATACCGATCAAAAAAGCAGTTCGCCAGGATGCAATATTATATTGAATAGCCCCTGCAGAAAAAATACCCACCGGCATAGAAATAGATAAAATACCAATAAAGATTGCACGGGACTTAGACGGCCATTCTTCTATCATAATAGTGGTAGTAGTTACTAATACTCCTCCCAATCCGAATCCACTCAAAAAGCGGCAGATTACTACTTCCCACCATCCGGGCATAAATGAGGTGAGAATGGTAAAAACACTGTAAAGTAAAATAGAGAATATCACAGCAGTTTTCCTGCCGGTTTTGTCACTAATGATACCTGATATAAAACCACCAAAAGCAGCACCGAATATAAAAACAGCATTAATATAGGCACTTATATTACTAATTTCGTCTCCAATTTTATTTCCTAATAAATCTTTTACTACTACAGGCAGGTATACTGACATTAGTGTTGATATGGTTCCTGCAAATGCAGTAGCTAAAAAACAAATTGTGAAAAGTGTACAGTGATAAGTGGTGATATTTTTTCTTTGGGCTATGGTCATGAACGCTTTTTTAAATGTTCATAACCCTCTGGGAGGCGATTATATCCATGATCTTTTAACCTGTGTCCCAGATTTTGATAAAAATCTGTTATTGTTGGAGTGATTGTTGAAAGCCCATCAACATATCGATTGTAAAGGCAAAATAAGGAAGCTATTAAGACGGTATCATGAATTTCAAGATCAGTTGCACCTTTAAATTTGGCCTCATCTATTGATTCATTCGTTACACTTTTACCTCCTTGTTGTACCTGGGATGCTATAGTAAGCAAAGCCTTCATTTTATCACTGATGGGTGCTGATCCGATATTCAGTTTTATTTTCTCAGCGGTTTCGGTTTCTCCCAATAATATATTAGCAGCTGCAGTATGTGCAGAAGTACAAAACTGACATTCATTGCGGTAAGATACTATTGTGGCTATTAGTTCACGTTCTCCTTCTGTAAGACTGGATGGTCCTCTTAGTAATAACTGGGTCAATTCTCTGATAGGGTGTGCAGTATCTTTTCGGTATTCAAGAAGACCTGTTATTCCGGGTAGGTGTTCTTCCAGGGTAATGTATGGCATTTTAATTCATTTAATAAGTTTTTACGTAATCTTACTGACAACAGTTTCATAGTGAATAATGTAGCTTTATAAGCTAATAGTGGCCTACAATTTACGATTTACTTTTAACCAGGCTGGGTAAGATGGAGAGACAATGAACCGCATGGTCTAAAATGATGAGTTTGTTTAAAGAATAATAGTAAATAACTAGAGGCCATCAGCTGATAGGTAAGAGCACCTCTATAAAACAAAACCTATCATATAGCATTGGCCCAATATAAAGACTGCTGAAAACTAAGGCATCAGGCACCGGAAAACATGCTTGCAACTGGCAGGCTATATAATGCCATTACTCTTAGCCATCCAACTACACAACTTATACACCAACCTGGCTGCTACATTCCCATCCCAGGGATGCCCGGTCCCCGCTGTTTCTACCAAATCAAAACCAATGATTCTTCTTTCGGTGGCCACGATGGATTTAATCAGGTAAACCACTTCATTAAAACTAAATCCACCCGGTACTGGTGTACCGGTATTCGGGCAAAGGGAGGGATCCAAAGCATCAATATCCAGGCTAATATATACCTCATCCGGTAATTCCCTGATAATATCCTGGGCAATATATTCAAATGTAGAACCATTAAATTGTAAATTCCTGATCTCATGATCGTAAAAGACCTTTATCCTTTTTGAATTAGCTCTAATGAAATCTACCTCTTCCTCACAATAATCCCGGATACCACCTGAACTAATTTAGTAATAGACCTATTTTCTAAAGCATTGCGCATGATGGAAGCATGAGAAGATTGAAATCCTTCATAGGCATTTCTGAGATCCGAATGTGCGTCTATGTGTAGTATTCCAAAGTTGGGATTTTGTTCAGCTATTGCCTTATAATAACCCAGCGGAGTGCTGTGATCTCCCCCTATTAAACCAACTAACTTTCTAGTTTGTAATAGTTTTTTGGTATTGCTATACACCCACTCATTTAATTCAGCTGCAGCTTTATTAACATCCAGCAGAATTTGATTCATTTGTTTGGAAGAAGATAAATCGCCCTCTTCTTCCAAAAAATCAATATACCTGGCAGATTGATGCCTTAGATCAATTCCTTTATGCAGCCAGTCCTGGTTAATAGGCTTAAAATAAATACCCGATTTCCAGGCATCAGGCACTTCGTGATCAAACAGGTCAAGTTGTACCGATTCATTTAATATATTTTGCGGACCGGTAGAAGTACCTGCACCATAGGAGACGGTTACATCCCAGGGGACAGGGAATAAGACTATTCGGGAATTATCTTCTGAATAGGGGAGTCCTATGAAATTATTATTTCTTAGGCCTATTCCGCTAGGGTTAAAATCTTCTGGGTTCATTGTGTAAAAATAATTCAGAAATAATATTGTAGATATAAAACAAGGGTTCATTTTATTTATTTAAAGTTATTATTCAATTAAGCAACAGAGATAGACAGCCCTTAATAAGGAAGGGTTATCCTGGTAATATTCAAGAATCTTATTAATATTAATTAAGCCAGCCTTCTTATAATACTTAATGCAGCTCTTTAAAATATATTCTGATATTTGTGAAGGCCTTTTAAAATTGGATTCTTTCTAGTTACTTTGAGAAGAAATTAATTTGATTCCTTACTGATATAAAACTAGTTGAAAGATGAAAGCTATTTATACAATTGGTCTGTTGATTCTATCAAACATATTTATGACTTTTGCCTGGTATGGGCATTTGAAGTTTAAGGATATATCCTTTTTTAATAGATTCGGATTGCCGGCTATAGTCCTTATTAGTTGGGGAATTGCTTTATTTGAATATTCATTTCAGGTCCCTGCAAACAGAATAGGGTATACTATGAATGGAGGTCCTTTTAATTTATGGCAGTTGAAAGTAATTCAAGAAGTAATCACATTGATAGTTTTTACTTTTTTTACTACGCTTATTTTTAAGAATGAGGTCTTACGGTTTAATCATTTAATTGGTTTTTGTTTTCTGATACTGGCAGTATACTTTATATTTAAAAAGTAGGAGATGTTTTTGTATAATTCATTGAGCTGCTTTAATAATTATCAATTAATCATTATCGAGTCAAATTAAGGTATAATATAATATTGATTTACATTGAATATCTTGGGACTTAGGGCTTAATCTATAGTTTATACATGTCTTTAAAAACCAATATTTGCAAGTTAAAACTCAGATAGGTAGCCTCTAAGAGACAAGTGAATTGTTCTTTATTTGTTGTTACAAACTGGTAACACAACTTTACTGTATTGTGCTTCGTTAAGAATTCTATAAATGATGAAGGAATGCTTGTATACTTGAACATTAATCCTTTATATTTGTCAAGTATTTTAGCATTACTACATAAATAATAATTACCAAACTAATTGCTTTTAAGCAATCTAAATACCAAACCTAATTATGTCTATGACTCTCAAGGAGATTCATAACATCGATCATGAAGAGGAAATTATACGATTAAAAGATGGCAGCTTAGAGGTTAAATTTGTAGCTTTTTCCGGAAAGGAGGGAGATTTTTATGTATTTGTAGCTCCTTCATTATTAGTTAGTAGTTATGGTGATACTTTAGAAGATGCGAAAGAAGCTTTTTTAGAAAATATTGATACCTTTTGCATAGATTTTATGGAACTAAATGCTTTTCAAAGAGATGCATACGCAAAATCTTTAGGATTTAAAAAGCAAAAGTATAATAGTAAAAATTACTCAAAAGCATATGTAGATCAAAATGGTATATTAAATGGAATTGATTTAGATAAATTAACTGCTTCAACTATAGAAACTGCTTCAGCCTGTTAAAGTATAACTAATGGGTAATAATAGGCCGGTAAAGACAAAAGATTGGATTGAATTTCTGCTTGCTCATGGCTGTGAAAAAAAAGGACTACTGCCTCACATACTCATTTTAAATGCCCAAATTGCATAAGGACAATTACTTTTAGGGAAATTCACAAATAAATACCTCCTTTACATTTAACAACGAATTTAAAGACAATGGGTAAATCTCTTAAGGATTTATATGATTGGGTTGAAGATAAAAATAAAAAACCTTAACTATCTTTCTTCTTAACTTCCTTATCTAGCAACTGGATACCCTTTTCAGAGCCACCATTATCAATTATCCATTTTATAGTTGTCAGTTGCCAGTTGTCTATTATCCATTATCCATTATCAAAACTCCTGGAGTTTTTTATATACTAAATCAACAGGTAGTCCCATAATATTAACATAGCTACCTTCTATGTTTGATATCTTACATAAGCCGATCCATTCCTGTACTCCATATGCACCAGCTTTATCATAGGGTTTATAATTATCTATATAATATTTGATTTCTTCTGTAGTCAAAATATCCATGGTAACCAATGATAATGATGAAAAGCTTATTTGCTTAGTTTCCGATTTTAAACAGACGCCAGTAATTACTTTATGGGTTTTGCCAGATAGTTTTTGAAGTATATTAATAGCATCTTCTTCGTCTTTAGGTTTTCCATAAATGATATTATCCAGTATTACTACACTATCTGCAGCAAGAAGAATAGATCCAGATTCAATAGCTTCTTTACATTCATTAGCCTTTTTAATGGACAGGTATTCTGCCACCATGTCAAGTTCCAGACTAGCCGGATAGTCTTCTGTTACTTCTTTAATAAAGAGACGAACAGTATATCCTGCATTTTCGAGTAATTCTTTTCTTCTTGGAGATTTAGAAGCGAGTATAATTTTTTTGGCTGTAAGGGTCATAAGGAAAAACTTAAGAGAAATAGGGTACCACTTATCATTATACATTTTATTAATGTACTGACAATACCGAATTGTTTAGGGTTTATGGCTTTAGTAATTAAATAGATACTTATTGTTAATGGCATGAATATCAATGCTATACAATATATTATCTGGAAGCTGGTAAACGTGGACATTAAGCAAATGAGCACAATAAGCAATACTAGGGATAAGAATATATGGAGACCAATTAATAGGTATTTTGTACTTTTTATTCCAAAGACAATAGGAAATGTTTTGGCAGATACCGATTTATCACCTTCCATATCTTCGGCATCCTTAGCCAGTTCACGACATAAAGTAATTATGAAAGCAAAACATGTATAGATTACAAATACCCACTGTGCAAGTTTATAGTAATTCATATTTGAATTCAATGAAAGAACATGCAAAGATCGTTCCTCAGATAGCCATATTAATACAATAACTAAACTGCAGAAAATACTTACCCAGATATTTCCAATTAAAGGCCCTGATTTAAAATAGCGAGAATAAGCCCATAAAAGGAAACTAACAATAGGCGTGATCCAGATATACTGGTATTTATCTAATTGAACAGCAAGATAGAAAGAAATCAAAATACTGAAGACACTTAACAAAGTATACAAAGTTATAGCGGGTTTACGGCCTATTAACAAAACCCAATTTTGTTTAGGCTTATTTACTTTGTCCGTATTAACATCATAAATGTCGTTAATAATGTATCCGCTCAGTGTTAATAGAATTGAATATAATACCAGTAAATAGAATTGATTATCATTCATTTCTGGATTAATACCTGAGTTGGTAAATAGAGAAACTAAGAATTTCTGATGAAGTATAAATTCAATAACTGCTATTATAAACAAGTTTGGGATTCTTACAATTTTGAATATTCTCCAAATCATGGTCTGATTAATATTCCCAGTGATCATTCAACTTTAATACCCTTTCTATAACATCTCTCACACAAGTTTTTCCCCCGGCCAATGGTGATATATAGTGTGATATAGCAATTATCTCAGGAACAGAATCTATGGGACAACAAGCAAGACCGACTCGCTGCATAACTTTATAATCTGGTAAGTCATCACCCATATATAATATTTCTTCTTCTTTTAAATTCTTTTTGCTGATTAATTCGAGGTATAAACTCAATTTATCCTGAATGCCTGAATGGACCTCTTTAATGCCAAGGAACTGCATTCTTTTTGAGGTACCTATTGAACTTCCACCTGTAATAATAATAATTTCATATCCTTTACTGATAGCTTTTTTTATGGCGTACCCATCCCTGACATTCATGGTTCTCAGCATCTCACCTTGTTCATTTATATGTATGGTATTGTCAGTAAATACCCCATCAATATCAAATATGAATGTCTTAATTTGCTTAAATCGATTTAGAGCTGGTGAAGAGGACATATATTAAGATTATAGGATAATGATTTAATGAAATAGAAACACAAGTATATAATAAAATGCTCTAAATGAGCCTATAGACTATGTAATATTCGATTGTTTTCTATGAAAATGGATATCATGGGAATCTTGATATGCTTATTATTCTACCCTTGCTACTATTATTTTCTCCAGGTTCTTGATATATCGTCTTCCTTTACCAATGTCCTTGGCAGAAACAGTTAAAATCCTTTCTTTTGAATCTTTATATACTGTCCCTTCCGACTCTGTTATTATAAAAATATTATCACCTATTTCAGTATTGAATATTTCATTCCAGGAGAACACAACTTTGTATCCGTCTGAGGCAACAAAAATAAAATAATATTCATTTAGAAACTTAGGCTTATCAACTTCAATATCAATTTTGTTTAATAAACTTTTGATAGGAATTCCTTTAAGATTCTTTGCTGTTCTTCTGACAATACCTTCCTGGTTGGTAATGGCAATATCTCCAATAATTTTTACAGAAAAAGTATCTAACTGCTGAAGACTATATTTTAATTCAGTTTTAATTTTACCCGATATTTTTAACGTATCGGTAGGGGTGGATATTCTTTGAGCTTGAACAGAATAAGCTAATATAAGTAGAACAAAAATTACTAATGCGGGATACTTCATTAATTGAGAATTCGAATAAGTACTTATATGTTTAAGGTTTCAATCCAGGAATAGGGATGCTTTATATTATTTATTATTGGAACGCCATTCATAGACCCAGGCAGATTGTATCATTTCAAGATGACCCTCTGTACTTTGTTCCCGGGTGCCTGTAAAGTTTGGAATTTCCAGAATCCATTCTAATAATTCAGTAAACCTGATCCGGTAGATCTTACCCTCATTGAATTCTTCTCCAAATCGCTCATATAAAGCAAAAGCGATGTCTTCATGGTCGCTCCAATTGATAGGAAGGTTATGAATTTCATTAAAAGCCATGTACTTATTTATTTAATGTTCGTGTCCAATTATTCTTCTTTGATCAGGTATCATGATTTCTATTTCTGCATCTTTGTCAAGTATAACACACTGACATGCCAGTCTGCTGGTAAGTTTAGGGTTTGTGGCCCTGTCTATAAAGTCTTCTTCTTTATCTGAAATTTCTTCAAGATCATCCATGCCTTTCTGTACATATATATGACAAGTACTGCATGCACAAACTCCGCCACAGTTATGATTTAAATGTACATCATGGTCTTCAGTTACTTCCAATATCGAATAACCTTCCTCTGCATTTTCAACAACTACAGGTTCTTTGTTAGCCTCTTCAAAAGTAAATTTTATTCTTGCCATTTTGCGTTTCCCAATATTCAACTTATGAACAATAATAAGCTGATTTAGTTTGTATTATGCGTTAAAATAATCCTGAGATATTTCCAAATTCATCGATATCTATCCGCTCTGCTGAAGGTACTTCAGGCAATCCGGGCATTCGCATCATTTCACCTGTAATTGGTACTACGAAACCTGCTCCGGCAGCTATTTCTATTTCTCTTATGGTAATAGTGAAATCTCGCGGTCTACCTATTAAATCAGGGTTGTCTGATAATGACTTTTGTGTTTTAGCCATACATACAGGACTAGCATCCAGGCCTAATTTTGTAATTCTTTTAAGATCTGCTCTAGCCTTCAAACTGTATTCTACATTCTTTGCACCATATATTTTAGTGCAAATAGTTTCAATCTTTTCTAATATAGGCGAATTCCAATTATATAGTGGGGTAAATTCTTTTGTATTATTATCTACAGTATCAGCTACTATTTTTGCCAGCTCTACCGCTCCATTTCCGCCATCTCCCCATATATTAGCCACTACTGCTTTAACGCCCATGGCACTGCATTTATCTATTATCAACTTGATTTCCTCATCAGAATCTGTTATGAATTTATTAATTGCAACTATGGCAGGTATATTATAGAGTGTTGCATTCTCAAGATGTTTCTCAAGATTGACCAGCCCTTTTTCCAAAACTGCCGGATCTGGAGTAGTAAGATTCTTAAGATCTCCACCACCATGATATTTTAATGCTCTTACTGTAGCCACGATAACTACTGCTTTAGGAGATAGTCCCGCAGATTGACATTTAATATTGATGAATTTCTCAGCGCCAAGATCAAATCCAAAACCAGCTTCTGTTACTACATAGTCTGACAAACTTAAACCCATCCTGGTAGCAATTACTGAATTAGTACCCTGGGCAATATTAGCAAATGGACCTCCATGAATAATTGCAGGATTTCCTTCCATTGTCTGTACTAAGTTTGGCTTAATGGCTTCTTTTAACAAAGCAGTCATAGCACCCTGGGCTTTTAAATCCCTGGCAAAAATGGCTTTCTTATCATAGGTAAATCCGATAAAGATATTTCCTAGTCTTCTTTTAAGGTCCATTAGATCATTTGATAAGCAGAAGATAGCCATGATTTCTGAAGCCGCTGTAATATCAAAACCAGATTCTCTTGGTACGCCCTGAGTTGTTCCTCCCAATCCGATTATCAGCTTTCTCAACGACCTGTCATTCATATCCATTACTCTTTTCCAGGCAATGGTTCTGGGATCAATGCCCAGATTATTTGTTTTGTTTTGAATATTGTTATCTATAAGTGCTGCTAAAAGGTTGTGTGCTTTCTCAATAGCAGAGAAGTCGCCTGTAAAATGAAGATTGATATCTTCCATTGGCAATACTTGTGAATATCCACCCCCAGCTGCTCCACCTTTTATTCCAAAAACAGGACCCAGTGAGGGTTCTCTGAGCACTACAGTAGTTTTCTTACCTATTTTGTTTAAACCCTGAGTAAGTCCGATAGACATAGTCGTTTTTCCTTCACCAGCAGGAGTAGGTGAAATAGCAGAAACTAAAATGAGTTTATTCTCTTTAACTTTCTCTAAATCTATTAAATGTAGTGGTAGTTTTGCTTTATACTTCCCATAGAGATCGAGGTCATCTTCAGTTAATGATAGGATCTTAGCAATTTCTGTTATGGGTGTAAGCTTTACTTTCTGAGCTATTTCAATATCTGTCATATCCTACAGTGCTTGTTATTTGTGAAATCGACCGCAAGTATATCATTTTTTAGCTGCATTATAGAGTGGAGCTTGAAAAACCTTTAAAAAGATTATGGTGTAGCGCAGTTCCAATAATATAAAAATAGAAAATTCTTAATGTAAATGCCTCAAACGCCTTGGGGTCAATTCTAGATGCACTAAAGAGGGGAGTCAGGGACGAGTTACTGGCGAGTTATAGGCGAGTTACAGACGAGTTAGAATTCTAACTCGTCTGTAACTCGCCTATAACTCGTCCCTAACTCGTCTGTAACTCGCCTATAACTCGTCCCTAACTCGTCTGTAACTCGCCATATGAACTTAGATTCAAATAGTTAAAATTCCTTATTAAGTAGATAAAAGCTAAATTTAATGATGTGAATAATGGATTGAAGCAGAGAAATTTGCTTCGAAAACATGATATGGTATTTATCAAATCCTTATAATATCAAGTAATTTAAAGGGTGCTTTAGAAATGAATTAATTTCTAGTTAATTACTAAAATTTAGCCTTAGGCTATTTATTATTAGAAAGTAGAAAAAAATGGAAGTGATTAGACGTGTAATCTTTCTTTTCTGGATAAGAGTATCTCATTTGATTCTGTTCTGTCAGGATCTGGCACACAGCAATCTACCGGACATACAGCAGCACACTGTGGCTCTTCATGAAAGCCTACACATTCTGTGCATTTATCAGGTACTATATAATAATATTCATCGGAAACGGGCTTTTGTTTAGCATGTACTTCTACTTCCGAACCATCTTCTAACCTATACATACCGTTGATGTCAGTACCATCTATCATAGCCCATTGCACACCACCCTCATAAATAGCATTATTTGGGCATTCTGGTTCACATGCGCCGCAATTAATACATTCTTCAGTTATGATATTGGCCATAGGTGCTTTTATAGTTTAAACAACAACGCTAAACTTGTATATTTAGTTTTGCGGGTGCAAAATTACATCAAGTAATACTTACAATCAAATTTAATCAATTTACATTGTATTCCAGCCTTAGTGATATATTTCTCGGAGCTTCAAGCCGCGCCGGTCTCCAGGTATATTCAGTATTGAGTATATTGTTAAGAAGTATAGTTGTTTTAAGACCATTATTAAAAGAATATCCTAATCTGAATCCGAAGATAGTGAATCCATCAGGGTGAGTTGCTCTGAAATCTTTGACTCCACTTATAAAGATATTAAATACCTGGTCTATTGCTTCCATATTGCTATTGTATATACAAGAAACCCCAAATGAAAACCCTCTGTATTGTGTTTCCATATCAAATTTTACCGTATGTTTAAACCTGTATTTTAGGATGTTAAAATTTGCACTACTGGATATACTATCATCTCTAGTGTAGTTTTTAAACTTAGGATCAATATAAGTATATCCGGCTAATAGGGTAGTGGGCATGCCCCATAATCGGCCATCAGCTGCAAAATTAATATCAAATCCTTTTACAACAGTGTTACCTATGTTTCTGGATTGAAATCCATTAATGCCCAGAAAAGTAAACTCCATCATATCTTTATATTCTGTCCAAAACCCAGAAATATCAGCAAAGCCATACCATTCTGATATTTTAAAACCTTGTTTAAGCCCAAGTTCTGCTGACCAGCCTGTTTCAGACTTTAACTTTGGATTTGGCAATACCGGGAAATTACTAAACTGAGTACTTATAAATTTCTCAGCTATGGTTGGGAAACGATACCCCTGTCCCCATGATGCTCTTAAGAAAGTACCTTCCCCAAGTTTATAGTTTAAGCCTACTCTAAAAACCGGTTTTGCTTCTTTATCTACACCACCCGGAATGGTATCATTTCCTACTATTTCAGGACTATAAATGGCATTGAATTCATATCTTGCGCCAAATGATAACTTTAGTCGGTCTCCAAACTTATGATCAGCTTGAATATATAATCCGGTATTATTGACATGATAGCTGGTATCTCCATACAGTTCTGCATCTACTTTTGAATAAGTTTCTGTTACCCCGGCTGTCAAAACCAGGTCTAAAGGCTGGAACTGTCTTTGAATCTGGTACTCTCCATAAAACAAGTTGGATTTATTCTGTTGATTATTGGAGTTATTATTGCTGATATAGTTCCAACGAGCCAGGAGTTTATGGCGGTTGCCATGTTTATCAAAATAATTTAAAAAGGGGTCTATAATAAAACGGAACTTATCATTTTGAGTAGCCGAAGAGGCACTTCCTTTGTATGCATTTGCACCACCATCTTCCCACAAAAAGTAGTTTTTACTTTTACCTTTATTAAAATTGGTATTGAAACCTATTGATAAGCTGTCTGTAATCCTATACCTTATTCCGGTAGTTATTCTCACATACCTGTCATATACGCTGTCTATAAACTGATCTCCCTGGTTGGTAAAAGCACCCAAAACCAGATCGAGTTTATTGAACTTTTGTTTGTGCAGAAATGAAGCACCATATTCAACCGGTGGAGTGTCCCACCATTTCCTGGATAAATCTTTTGGATTCATAACTGTATTGGCAAATAAAGCTACTTTGGTAATGGGTCTTGACTTAGCATATCCTGTTCTTATATTGATCAAACCATTCATAGCAGATGATCCATACAAAGCTGAAGATGCACCTTTAATAACTTCTATTTGTTCAATATTTTCAACAGCAATATCTCCCCAGTTTGGGTATCCAGCATCTGCCTGTAATGCTGGGAGGTCATCAATGAGTAATAAAACCCTGCTACCTGCACCATATGAAAAACCAGAACCACCTCTTATATTTGCCTGACCATCAATGATATTAACACTTGGTACTTTATTTAAAACTTGTTCAACAGAGGTGGTATTAGTACTTTCTATTAATCCAGGTTTTATTACCTCCATAGAGACAGTTGATTCAGATAATTTTGTCTCATATTTTCCGGCAGTAACAGTAGTAGTTTCAAGATAGGTTGGGCTTTCTTCCAGATCTATCATTAAAGTAAGTTCCTGGTCAGGTATTAAGGAGACTTCTTCATATTTTGATTCATAACCTACATAAGATATTTCTATCAGGTACTTACCCGGTAGTAGTTTAAATAAGAAGGCACCTTCTTCATCTGTTTTTGTACCGATCTTTCCGGCTTTAATGCTAGCAGCATATAAAGGGACCTTTGTCTTTGCATCAAATATCTTACCTTTTACTTCTCCTGACTGTGCAGTACTAAGGTATGAAACTAAAAGAAACAGGTAAATAAATGTATTTGTAATTGTCTTCATCTTTACAATTATAGGTTTTTAGATCTTATTACAGCTAAGATTTATACTGTTTGCTAAAGTAGGATTTATCTCAAAGTATAAAGATATATTTCCTAAGATAGTATCATTATTCTATTCAAATGTATAGAAATTTCTATCAATTTTAGTTTTCGTTACAGCTTATTTAAAATAGTATAGTAACTTTAAGTCTTATTAAAATTGATCACATAAATAGAACCCGATGAAAAGAATTTTACTTTTAATTACAGTTTTTGCATTTACACATATAAGTTATGCTCAACTAGGACAGTGTACACCCAATCCTACTTATGCTGATTCTGCAGGGGGTGTTTATCCATTACCTTATGATTCTGCTTCTAGTCCGTATGGAGGTATCAATCTTAGTGCCTGTATAGGACACGCCTATCAATTCGTTTGGCAGGTGGTAATACCCGATACTATTACCTTACCCACAGTAGGTCAGGTACCTTTATCTAATTTTTCAATGGCTACTTCCGGGGCTATATCTAATTTACCTATAGGCTTAACTTATGTATGTAATCCGCCCAATTGTTCTTTTAATGCCAATACGATAGGCTGTATAGCAATTTATGGAACAGTAGCCAATACAGTTACCCCCAAAGATTACGATCTAGTCATTTCAGGTACATTGGTTGCTGCAGGTTTCCCTTTTAGTTTTACATTCCCTAATGCCCAGTTATATCCGGGACATTATTTCCTGACTGTCGAACCTGAGAATTCTACTACCTGTTATAAAGTGTCTACATCTGAAGCAAGAACCAATAACTTTTTCTCAGATGTAAATCCTAATCCTATTAGTCAGCTTTCTAACTTACTGATCTTTAGTAAAAAAGATTTAAGTCTAAAGCTAAGTATTCAGAATATAAACGGAGCGGTAATACAATCTAAAAATTTAAAGGTTATGGAAGGCAAGAATAGCTTTCAACTGGATGCCAGCTTATGGCCTAATGGAGTTTATCTATATAAACTAGAAGAAGAAGGTGCTTATACCGTAGGAAAAATTATAGTACAACATTAAGCTTAAAATATAATGGCTCCTACCTGGAGCCATTATATTTTGATAGAGGATATTTGAAGCTAAAACCATAAACTGGCCCAATAGCTGATTGATCAATATATGATTTAAAACTCAGATCATCATCTACATCAAATGTCTTCAGATGTGCAGCAACAAAAGCTTCAATGCCTTGTAAAATATAGGCAACTCCCAGACCCACACAGCTTAATTCAAAATTGGACCTGTAAAAATCCCTAACAGACCGGATGGAAGCTTCTGAGGCACCCGGAAATTCGTTGGGTTGATTCTCTAACAAAAGATCTCTTGCAGTTTTATATCTATTATATTCAGTATAATTAAAGTGAACCAGATAATACATGCCGCCCATAGCTCCATAAATAATAGGCACCTTCCACCAGTCACCATTATAAACTTGTCCGGCACCTGGTATCACTAATGAATAAAGTAAAGCTCGTTTTGGAGATGGCACTCTTTTGATAATGGTTAGAGTTTCATTCACTTTAAGCGTATTCAAAGTATCCTTTTGAATTACCTGCGAATAAGAGATAGTATAGATTAAAAAACTAAAACAGAATAGTAATATGCTCTGGGACTTAAACATCTGGCTATTTAAAATTAAATATGAAAATTAGATTTAAATAGTTTTATAGCAATTGCTAATAATATTACCCCAAATACTTTTCTAATGATATTTGTACCAGAATCTCCTATCAATTTATAGATCCACCCGCTAACAAATAAGGTAAAAAATATGAAGATCAGGTTGAGTAAAATACCAATCAATATATTCTCAATCTCGTATTCAGCTTTTAATGAAATTAAAGCAGTCATAGTGCCTGCACCAGCTATTAATGGAAATGCCAGTGGTACAACTGATGGTCTGTCGTGTTCTGCAATATCCTTAAATAACCTGATACCCAATATCATTTCAATACCTATGAGAAATAAGACAAAAGCCCCGGCCAGGGCAAATGATTGAACATCCAGGTTTAATAAGGATAATATACCTTCACCTGCAAAAAGAAATCCTATCATTATTAATCCTGATATTGCAGTTACCTTGAAAGGCTCAATCTTCTTACCCTCAGCTTTTAACTTGATTATGATTGGTAAGACACCTAAAATATCTATTACTGAAAACAGTATGAGTGATACTGATAGAATGTGTTTAAAACTCATATCATTTCTTTTCAATTAAATCAAGTATGCGATTTAATTCCATGGTATTTGCAAAGTGAATACTAATGTTTCCTTTACCTATTGGTGTTTGCTTAACGTCTACTTTAGTATCAAAATGATCGGATAAATCATCTTGTATCTTTCTTATTGCATGATCTTTGGTGGCAGCAGTCCCAGGATTTCCAGCCTGTGGAACATTTTGTTTTTTTACTAATGCTTCGGTATCTCTAACTGATAGATTTTGATCTCTTA
>Ga0193744_1000185_pt1 | contig 18557 bp, 13 predicted proteins | sample L1a1metaG_FD_143056 | JGI IMG/M metagenome (GOLD analysis project Ga0193744, IMG submission 143056) | Soil microbial communities from a riparian zone of the East river system, Colorado, United States - L1a1 | ecosystem: Environmental > Terrestrial > Soil > Riparian zone | place: USA: East River...
TAGGTGGGCATATCTCCTTTCTTAATCAGGGTGGCTCCTTTGTTATTACTCACATAAAGTGAATTATCAGAAGAGTTGGATGCAGCCAGAATATTAGCATCTGCAGGAGTAACAGCCAACCTTATCCAATTGTAATTCATATTAAAATTACTCAACTTAGTCCAGGTACCACCTTTATTACTAGTCTTATATATTTCACTACTACCCCAATAATCATGTTGTGCTGCATAAAGATTGGAAGTACCGGGTTCAAAAGCAATATCAGAATAAAAGCCATCTCTTATTTTGGTCCACAAAGTACCGGCATTGGTTGTTTTATAAACTCCATTTGAAGCAGCGAGGTATACTATATTATGGTCGAATGGATCAATTAACAAATTGAACATGGCAACCCCATCCGAAAGATTATACTTCAGACTTGTAGATGACCATGTAACTCCTCCATCGGTTGATTTATAAACACCTATACTATAAGTCCACCAGCCCGAATGGTCGCCACAACTTATATAAATAATATTTGGATCAACCTGATCTACTGCACAACTACCTACTGCTACATAGGGTAATGCATCCGTAAGTGGAGTATAAGATTGGCCATTATTAGTAGTTTTCCATAGACCACCATTTGGTGCACCTACATAGTATGTATTTACATCAGTTGGGTGAAAGGCAATACAGGTTGTTCTTCCCATGCCATTATATCCGCTGGTGGTGCTGGTTTGTGATATTAGTTTCCAGCTTGGATCAGTTCTGTCCGGAGTGGACCAATAAGCTTTAGAAAGTTTCTGAGCATTATGGTAAGTGTTTATATTATTATTAATATTTGGAAACGATCCGTCAGTCAGAATGCGATCCTTCCAAAACCACTGCCACCTTTTAAACTTAGCATATTCATCATCACTATATTTACCTGGTAAGCCTATCTTGTTATTCCCCTCTTTCTTAAACTCTTTTTCAGTTTCCTTACATATCTTAAAGAAGTTGCTTGTTTGAGGATGCAAACGTCTCAATTCATCCTTTTGTCCAATTGATAAAAAGAAACCCAAACAAAGAAAATATGTAAACAACCACCTCATTTTTACAGTTTTATTCAGTTATAAATATAAGCATTTTTATACTCTAAAGCAACTTATTTAGTGCAAAATAAGTCATTTTTTGGAATAATTTTAAGTGAGAAATGAGCATTAATCCTATGAGCTGTGAAAGCTAAAAAATAATGGCATTCAGTTTCATCTGAATGCCATTAATCCTTAACAATTAGCTAAAAATAATTAACTATTAAGCTTTATTGGATCACTAACTTCTGTGTCGAAATCCCTGTTTCAGTTCTTAACTGAACCAGATACATTCCAGTACTTAGATTAGCTGTTGAAATTTCAATAGATTGCGGACCTTCTTGAATTTGTACATTATCAATATTTGATACTATTTTGCCAGACATATCGGAAATAATTACATCAGTGTTAAATGCATTTACTGAATTAAGTTCAAGAGTGGCAGTTGAGTTTTTATTTGCAGGGTTTGGGTTTATCTTCCAGCCACTTAATTCTTTAATGTCATTAGTTGAAACTAACCACTGTCCAGTCGTAAATCCATATATTTTAGAAAAACCGGCACAGGTACTATATTCATTAAATGGATATACATGCCAGAAGTATTTCTTACTTTTAACTAAACCTGGAACTGTCCATTCACTTGATGTGACTATTGCTGACTTAAAAGATGGACTTGCAAAATTGGTAGCAACGTCTACTTCTACAATATAAGATGTAGCTCCTGGAATATCTTCCCAATCCAATTTAATATCACCATAATTAGCTATTATTTTTCCACTATCAATATTAGGACTTAAAACATTAGTAGTAATTATATTGAGATTTGGAGTAGTAGTACAATTCAGCTTATTATTCCCAAATGTTGCTTTTCTATTAGTTAAATCAGTTTTAATTAGATCTTGCTGCTTATTAGAAAAATGATAGTCACTACAGTTTGCAAAATAATCCATTACATTGTTTACATCAGGAGCCACAATTTGTTTATTATAATCTTGTACAGAATTGTCCAATGGTACACAACCTTTGCTTGACCAGTAACTATTAGCAAAATTATAACTTGCAGGTGTATCACAAATTAAGTCTCCGGCAGTTTGACAATTAGTCTCATTTACAAATTCAATAGCTATTGGATCAAAGGGAGGCTCTGAAGACATAGCAGGTGCAGTCAAAATATTCACCGGGTTTCCATGAACTGTAGGATTATAATCATTGTCTTCCCATCCATTAAATGGATGTAAAAGACTAAAGAAATGACCTATCTCATGCTCTGCAGTTTTTGCACCGCAAGAAACTTCTGATTTCTTAATCACTAAATAATCGTTCTGATATCCGGGATATCCTTCGGTATAATAGCCTAATAAGCCGGCTTTAGTAAAACTCTGACACAAAAATATATTGAGCATTTGTTTTACCTTTTTTGATTTAAGTTGTAACTCTCCTGCAGGTGACTGAGGATCATTTGCAGCTGATGTGGAGTTAAAGTAATTATATCCTCCTTTTGCAAAAAATTGAATATCCATAGGAGCATAAAATTCATTCAAGCAACAAAGCATATCCAGAATTGCTGATTCTTTTACTCCACCTGTTCCTGCATCTGTAGAAATAATATGAAATTTAATAGGCACATAAGTAATAGCTCTTTCAAAACCAGGATGGGCAGCTAAATACTTTTTATTCTCAATTAATCTTTTGGTAATGGCACCAGTTTCAGTAGTACCACAAAAATTACCTTTTTGCGCTAAAATGGAAGTACAAAATATTATTGTACTTAATGACATAAGTATTATTCTTTTCATGAAATTGTATTGTTATAAAATAGATTTAAACATCAAAATTAAAGGAAATAATTTGAATTTTAAAATGTAGCTTTAGAATAGTAAATTGTTAACTATAATTTGAGACTATTTATGATGGATATGGAAATTATTTTAAATCAAAATTTATTGTATGAGCAGCTTTTGGGTTGAAATTCCAGTTCCAGTTCTTAATTGAACAATGTACATTCCAATTGTCAGATTAGCAGTTGATATTTCTATTGATTGTGCTCCTTCCTGAATTCGTATATTTTTAATGTTAGATATTATTTTACCAGAGATATCTGTTATGATTACATCTGAATTAAATGCATTTATAGAATTTAGTTCTAAGCTGACAGTGGAGTTTTTACTGACAGGATTAGGGTCGATTTTCCAACTGTTCAGTTCTTTAATTTCAGTGGTTGATACCAACCATTGACCGGTTGTAAAAACAAATGTTTTAGAGAATCCTGCACAAGTGCTGTATTCATTAAAAGGATAGACGCGCCAATAATATTTCTTATTTTTAATTAAGCCTGGGACTGTCCACTCACTTGAATTGACGATCGCCGATTTAAAAGAAGGACTAGCAAAATTGGATGCAATATCAACTTCTACAATGTATGTTGTCGCTCCAGGTATATCTTTCCAAGCCAATTTAATATCTCCATAATTTGATAATATTTTACCACTATCAATATTTGGGTTTAAAACATTGGTTGTAATAATATTCAGATTTGGGGTTGTGGTAGAATTTATTTTATTATTACCCAAAGTAGCTTTCCTATTAGTTAAATCAGTAATTATCAGATTTTGCTGAGAAGTAGAAAAATGATAATCAGTACAATCTGCAAAATAATCCATTACATTTTTTTCATCCGGATCGACAATTTGATTATGATAGTCATGAACAAATGTATCCATTGGCGAACAGCCTTTAAACATCCAATAATCATTAGCAAAATTATAACTTGCAGGTGTATCACAAAGAAAATCACCTGCAATCTGACAATTTGATTCATCAGCAAATTCAATAGGCAATTGAGGGTTGTCAGGTGAAAATAAAATATTTACAGGATTGCCGTGAATTTTAGGATTATATGGGTTTTCATCCCAACCATTAAAGGGATGTAAAAGGCTAAAAAAATGACCCATTTCATGTTCTGCAGTATAACTGGACTTTGTAACTTCTGACTTTTTAATTACTAAAAAATCATTTTGATATCCGGGAAATCCTTCAGTATAATATCCTAGTAAGCCAGGAACCATGCTACTAAAGCTTTGACAAAGAAATATATTTACCATTTGCTTCACTTTCTTAGACTTAATTTGTAATTCTCCACCTGAGGACTGCGGATCGATAGCTGCAGATGAACTACTCATATAATCAAAACCATTTTTAATATAATATTGAATTCCGAAAGATGCGTAAAACTCATTCATTCCACAGAGCATATCCAAAACAGCAGTTTCTTTTACACCCCCGGATCCTGCATCATTTGCAATAATGTGAAATTTAACTGGAACATAAGTAATAGATCTTTCGGTTATTGGATTTAAAGAAAAAGCTTTTTTATTTGCTATTAATCTTTCAGAAATTGCTTTCATCTCAGTAGTGCCACAAATAATTGATTTTTGGGCGGAAAGTAATGGGCTGAAAATCAATGTACTTAAAAAGGACATTAATATTATTTTTTTCATGTTTTATTGGCATTAGGTGAAGGAGCTAAAATTCAAAATTACGTGAATTAGAAATAGGTAAAAACCCAATAATCCTCATTTGTAAGATTCTGGCAATAATTGGTAGAATTTATATTATCATATTAAAATACAATTCTTTAAGATTGCTATCAATATATTCAGTCAATAAGTTGTAGTTAAACTATTAGAGCCTAACTTATAGATAATTATAATGAAAAATCACTGTTTTATACTATTCGTCAATGCGATCATTGTATGATGCATATCTATTAAAATAAAGAAAAACCATACATTTGCTTAATTTAATATTTATTAATAACCTCAAATAAATAAGTATCATGAGTAAAGTAACTGTTGTGGGTGCAGGTAATGTGGGAGCCACATGTGCAAATGTGTTAGCACATAAGGATTTTATTAATGAAGTAGTTTTAATTGACATAGTTGGTGACCTGGCTAGAGGTAAAGCCCTGGACACCTGGCAGCAATCTCCCATAGATTCTTATAGTACTAAACTAAGGGGAACTGATGATTATAAAGACACTGAAGGGTCAGATATAGTGGTGATAACTGCAGGTATTCCGCGTAAACCAGGAATGACCAGGGATGATTTAATTGCTACTAATGCTAAAATAGTTTCTAGTGTAACGAAAAGTGTTATAGAGCATTCAAAAAATGCAATTATTATAGTTGTATCAAATCCATTAGATGTAATGACGTATGCTGCCCTTAAGGTATCCGGATTTTCATCTGAAAGAGTTTTCGGAATGGCTGGAATACTGGATACTGCAAGATATAGAGCCTTTTTATCTACGGAACTCAACATATCGCCTAAAGATATTCAGGCAGTATTGATGGGGGGACACGGGGATACTATGGTACCACTTCCAAGATATACTACCGTTGCAGGAATCCCGGTAACTGAATTAATTGCAGAAGATAAATTGACTGCTATTATAAACAGAACTAAAGACGGTGGTGGTGAATTGGTAAAACTAATGGGTACATCTGCATGGTATGCTCCGGGTGCAGCTGCTGCACAAATGGTAGAAGCTATTTTGAAAGATGAGAAAAGAGTATTTCCTTGTTGTGTGATGCTGGACGGGGAATATGGACTTAAAAATATATGTCTGGGAGTACCCGCAGTTTTAGGAAAAAATGGTGTAGAAAAGATAATTGAATTAAAACTTAATAATGAAGAAATGAAGTTACTTCAGGATTCTGCTAAGGCAGTTTCAGAAGTTATAGATGTATATAAGAATATGAATCTGTAGAGTTTAATATAATTTATTCAGTATGTTGACGTTCTTTTACAGCAACGCAAATTAAAACTATTGAATATAAAAATTTGTTGTTTGCTTAGATTGTAAGATTCAGATACATTGAATCCGTCAATAATATTAGTACTATGAAACCTGCAATAAGAGAAGGACTAAGATCTGATTTTGCTTATGCTCTCGAAAAGATGATTACTTCAAAAGGAAATGATCTTTTGAGTTATAGCTACGAAAAACCTGTTTTATTAGTTTTTTTGAGACAGTTTGGATGCATATTCTGCAGAGAAGGACTTCAGGAATTATCCAAACAACAAGAAAAAATCATAAAACTGGGTTATAATATAGTTTTTGTTCATTTATCTGATGATAACACAGCAATCCACTATTTCAAGAATTATAAAATCAAAAATCCTGAATTTGTATGTGACCCTGGCATGAACTATTATGCGGCTTTTGGATTAGGAAAAGGGACTACAAAGCAACTCTTTGGATTAAAAACTTGGGTAAGAGGTTTTGAAGCTAGTATTTTAAAAGGTAATTCCTATAGTAGAGTAATTGGGGATGGGTTACAAATGCCAGGTGTATTTATTTTACAGCATGGCACCATTAAATCCCAATTTATTCACGATCTTATATCTGATAAACCCAATTATGATGATCTATTGAATTGTTGTATAATAACTGATAAATGATTGGTTATAGATTTTCAGCTTATGTAGCTTCACCCGATGATTCAAATCCATTTGAAAAACTATTAAGGGTTTTCAAAGAGCTCATTCTATATACTTCAGGTGATGTTGCTGAAGCATTGAGTTGGCTTACAGAATTGGATAAGGAATATAAAATGACTACCAACGATTATGGTATTGCCGATTTTATTCAGGATCTTATCGATAAAGGATATTTATTAAAGCCCAATGGAACCGGCGGTGGATTTACTCCATCTTCCAAAATGGAAAAAGAATTGCGAAGGAAGGCTTTGGATGATATTTTTGGAAAGATCAAAAAGTCTAAGAGAGGAAATCATTCTACTCAGATAGCCGGAAAGGGAGATGAATATAGCGCAGACCAAAAGCCATATGAATTTGGAGACAGATTAGAACAAATAGCCGTCTCAGAGAGTATAAAGAATGCACACATACAGCATGGAATAGAAGATTTTTACCTGGCTGAAAATGATTTGGTACTTCAGGAAAGTTTTTATCAAAGTCAAATGAGTACAGTAGTGATGATTGATATATCTCACTCCATGATTTTGTATGGAGAAGACCGCATAACACCGGCCAAAAAAGTAGCTATGGCCCTTGCTGAGTTGATTAAAACCAAATATCCTAAAGATTCATTAGATATTATAGTATTTGGAAATGACGCCTGGCAAATAGAGTTAAAGGATCTTCCTTATCTCGAAGTAGGTCCATATCACACTAATACTGTTGCCGGTCTTGAACTGGCTATGCAAATCCTGCGCAGGCGAAACAATCCTAATAAGCAGATCTTTATGATTACAGATGGTAAACCCACCTGTATTAAAAAAGGTACTAAATATTACCAAAACAGTTTTGGACTTGACAGAATGATCGTAAACAGAACCATTAACCTCGGGATTAAATGCAGGAAAATGGATATTCCGGTTACAACATTTATGATTGCAACTGATCCCTATCTTGTAAAATTTGTAGAGCAGTTTACTAAAGCTAATAATGGTAAAGCTTTCTATAGCAGCCTTGATGGCTTGGGCCAGTTCTTCCTAAACGATTATCTACAGAATAAAAAGAGAAAGAAATAATAGGAGACTTGACAAGCTGAAATTAATCAATATACTACCCAGTTGACATAATTGGACTGCAATAAGACAGCAGTTCGACCGCGGTTCGACCGCAGTGTGATCTGAATGGGATCTTATTATGTTAAATAGCAGTATTTTTTAGCTTATATATTATCCCAGAATATGCGATAGGATTTCGTCATGAGAGCTGAAATAGCAAAAAATACGGGTGCTCCCAGACTATTTTACCTCAAGCATAGTTTACCCTATGTTGAGGCAAAAAATAGGAGGAAGTGCTAGTATTTGAAGGTATTTCAGTTCGTAATAGAAATCCTATCGCATAATCTGAGATTATACATACCTTTGAAATATAAATTTTAGAACCATGATTCGTTTTCTGATTAAAATAGCTGTAGTCTTAATTATTGGGATATTGGTTTACAATTATTTTTTTGGCACTAATGATGAAAAGGAAACTTCAAAGAAAGTATTTGGGGAGGTTAAAGAACTGGCAGTTTCAATTAAAGACCTGGTTAAATCTGAAAAGACTAAGTTTGATGCCGGTAAATATGATAAAGCAATTGAAAAAATTAATTCTGCAGTAAATTCTGTGGAAAACCAGGTACATAATAATAAAAAGCTAACTAACGAGATGAAACAACTAAAGCAAAAGCGTGCTTTAGTAACCCAGGAAGTAGAGACCCTGAAAGCTGATAAGGATCTGAAACCAGATGATCCACGTATTGATATATTAAATCAGGATCTTAAATCTTTAAGTGATCAGTTAGAAATAGTTTCTAAGAAGATGAATGATGAGCATTAAATTTCTTTAATAGCCTACAAAAGATGCTCGTGCAGTTGTAAGATTTGCCCTAAAGCACGGTAGGATCTCTGATATATTGTCAATAAGTATATTTCCTTTATACGGAGTTGAAATACCAGGAGCCAGGCAAGCTTCAATTAAAAGGAAATGTACAGCCTCTTTTGTATATATCTGAAAATCATACTTGACCCAATTGGTATGTTTAATTGCTTTACTTTCAGCCAGTAATTGATCTTTTCCACAATAAGTTTTACTTCCCCATATGCGCATTCTTAATGGAAGATTATAACCGGTATAATTATTAGCACGTGCCAGATAAACTGAAAATGAATAACATTCATTTGCTTTTAAGGGCTTTACCAATTTTTGTCCTATACTTTCATAACTTCCGTCTTCCCGCGTTATAAGTCCGATATAAGTATTACCATCATTTGCCTTTTTTTCTACCCCCCATGGACCGGGAAGAATATCAGGAGTAGAACCCTTGTTGCAGGTATTCCATGCTCTTGGCAAGGTTGATGCTTTTGGTTTATCTTCAAAAGAAGGATTTTGTATTACAAATTGTGCTTTCAAATCTGCACAATACAGTAGTAAAATCAAAGCAGGAATGAAATACCTCATAAAGCAAAATTAGCTAAATTGCGTAGTCTTTTATTTATTGAATAATAGATATTTCTTATACCTTCAAATAATACAATTAAATGATCAATCATTATGACTAGTTTAGTGAGTTTAAGAAAATTGGAAACTGAAGATGCCTTATGCATATCTGAGCTGGCTAATAACAAGAAAATTGCCTGCAATTTAAGAGATCGATTTCCTAATCCATATACGTTAAATGATGCTATTAACTTTTTAGAAATAATGAAGGACGAGCAAAAACTAATCAATTTTGCTATCTGCTATAAAGGAGATTTTGTAGGTATAATTGGATTGATTCCTCAGGATGATATATATCGGTTTTCAGCTGAAATGGGTTACTGGGTGGGTGAAACTTTCTGGAATAAAGGAATTGCTAGTGATGCTGTATCCCAGATTATAGAATATGCTAAAAATTCTAGTCCCCTTATAAGGATTTATGCAAGTGCATTTGATTACAATATTGCATCACAAATGGTCTTAATGAAAAATGGCTTTGACTTTGATTGTATCGCAATAAAGGCTGTTTATAAGGAAGGTAGGATAATAGATGAGTATCGGTATTCTTATATATTTGAAGAAAAGATTATAAGTAATATGTAATTGTGAATTGTGAATGAGAACTGAACTGCTAAACTTGATTAGTAGCAATATAAAACGCTAAGTTCAATTAAGTATGACAATGTGAAATAAAAAGGAAAGCGATTCGGCAATTTATCAGTTCAGCGATTCGGCAAAAAGCTTAGAATTATAATTAATTTTATTACATTTAATATTCTAAATAAAGCAATATAAATGAAAAGCAAAAACCTGGTTCTATTAATCGCTTTTGTCATTCTTGGAAGTGGGTTTATCTTTATAAAGCCTCAATGTAATCCTGAAGAGAAGGAAAATAAAGAAGAAAACCTCAATAGACCTTATGACGAATACTGGATTAGAAGAACATACCCTAACCTTGTTCCGGATGTTCGTGCATATTATAAATCTCTAAATTCAGCTAAACAATCAAAAATGCTTAGAGGTACTATTCCGGGTTTTGATGAAAACTGGGTAGTTGAAGGCCCCGGAAATATAGGAGCCCGGATAAATACCGTAGCTGTAAATCCATTTAATGAAAATATTATACTGGTCGGGTTCTCTCATGGCGGTATTTGGAAAACAATAAATGGAGGCCAGGATTGGCACCCCGTATTTGATAATGAAACTGCTCTTACGATAGGAACCATAGTTTTTGATAATAATAATCCTTCTATTGTTTATGCAGGTACAGGTGATAATAATATTCCAGGAGATGTTTTTACAGGAAATGGGGTATATAAAAGTTTGGATGGTGGTGAAAGCTGGAAGAATATTGGATTAATAGATGAAAGACTGATTTCAAAAATTCAGGTAGATCCTACTAATTCAAATATTATATATGCTGCGACCATGGGCAATCCTTTCCATAGAGATGCTAACAGAGGATTATTTAAGAGCATAGATGGAGGACAAAATTGGACTAAAATATTGTATGTTGATAATCAAACTGGTATTACCGATTTAGTGATTAACCCCCTTAACCCTCAATTATTATTTGCAGCATCTTATACAAGAATAAGAACTACTTATGAAAGCTTATTAATAAGTACCGAAGCTAAAGTTTGGCGATCACAAGATGGAGGCATGAGTTGGATTGCACTATCAAGTGGATTACCATTAGGAGAAAAGCATTCAAGGATAGGCGTGGCACTTTGTAAATCGGCACCTCAAAATGTGTATGCAATTTATGTAGATACCTTTTATAATCTGGAAAATCTATATAAGAGTTCAGATAACGGGAATACCTGGGATGTTGTGCCAACAGTCACTTCTGGTGTGGATGGAGGACTATTTGGAGGATTCGGATGGTATTTTGGTAAAGTCTTTGTGGATCCTAACAATCCTGATTTTATAAGCATTCCAGGTGTCGATATGTATTCTACTGCTGATGGTGGAGGCAGCTGGTTTCAATCCGCACCACCCTGGTATACTTATGAAGTACATGCTGATAAACATGATCTTGTATATACTAACACAGGAAAAGTATTATTAGCTACAGATGGTGGATTATATAAAACCACTGATTTTGAAACCTGGGATGATATTGAAAACATACCTGCTACTCAGTTTTATAGGGTAGAATTTAATCCTCACGATCCTTTCAATTATTATGGAGGTGCGCAAGATAATGGAACTTCAACTGGAAATTCCAGCAATATAAATGACTGGCAAAGAGTCTTTGGTGGTGATGGATTTCAGCCCAGGTTTAATCCTATAGATCCTTTAAATTATTATTATGCAGTTCAAAACGGTGATATTTATGGTACTGAGGATGGAGGAAATTTCTATAACTTATTGAATGAAGGAACTGGTTTCGAAACCGGTGAAAGATTAAATTGGGACACTCCCTATTTAATTAGTTATTTCAATTCAGACAGGTTATATATTGGAGGCCAGAAATTGTACCAAAGTGATAATAAAGGTCATGATTGGGCGGCTATTTCTGGTGATTTGACTGGAGATGTTTTCCAATTAGAATCTGTTCATACCATTACCTCTATTGACGAATCAAAAATAGATGGCAATATACTTTTTGTTGGAACCGGAAATGGCTATTTATGGAAAACTACAAATATGGGTCAAAGCTGGGATACTATACAACAAAATGGATTACCGAAGCGGTACCTCACTTCTGTTCATGCTTCACCCAGTAAAAAAAATACTTTATATGTTACGTTCCAGGGATATAAATATAATGAAAATACTCCCCATGTCTACAGATCAGATAATCTGGGTGTAAGTTGGAAAGATATTTCATCTGATCTTCCAGATTTAGGAATTAATGACATATATATTCTTCCAAACGGAAAGGATGATGAGCTTTTTGTAGGCACTGACGGAGGAGTTTACGGAACTATTACCAGAGGTGAGCACTGGGAGAGATTAGGAGTGAATATGCCAATAGTTCCAGTATTTGATATAGATTTTAATCCGGTATTAAATAGATTAATTGCAGGAACCTATGCAAGATCTATAATGAGCTATACACTTGATTTTATAACCACAACCAATAGCCACCTTAATAAAAATCCTTTTGAAATAAGTATTTATCCCAATCCTGTTCAAAAAGAACTTCAATGGAAAATGGAAAACCAAAATGCTGAACTATTTACTATTAATATATTTGATTTAAACGGCAAAAAGCTAATGTCAGGAAATTCTAATAGTCAAGAGGGAAAATTGCTTATTGATGCCTTATCTCCTGGAGTCTATATAATTAATGTAAACGGAAAGGGAAAAGAGTATTGCAAAAAGTTTGTTAAAATATAGTGATTAGGTGATAAATGGTTAGTGTTTAGTGTATAATTTATATTTACTCCTCAATATAGCATTCAGATTTATCTGAATGCTATCTTACTTCTTACTTCTTTTTTTTCAATATAACACATTACATATTGATTTTCAATTGTTATCCAGAAAGGATAGCATATTTATAGCAGTTATATATACTAGGATATTCGACCCCTTTGGGGTCGTATGTTCTGTGCTGTATTTTTGCTATAAACATTTGAATCCTTCAGATTCATTAAAGTAAAAATGTTATTTCAATTTTATTCTTGATTGCGAGGGGTATACTCACCTCTCACTTTTTACTTTTTACCACTTTGTTGTTTTCATAAAAAGAATGTACTTTTGCGGTGCAAATGGTACAACTGCCTTGCCAGCAAGCTGATGTTCCGATTTATTAACCCTATTTCTCATTATGGACACCACAGGCGATGATCAGATACTTCATAAAAGAACAGGGACAGTTATTAGAGCTCAACGAGGCTACAGCCAATTGCTGGATACATATATCTTCGCCATTTAGTAGTAACGAACTAGAAGACTTTTCCGAACATTTCAATATTCCACTAGATTTCTTAACAGACTCGTTAGATATAGATGAGCGTGCCCGTTATGAACGTGAAGATGAAAACAAATTAATACTTATAAATACACCAGTACCCAATAATAGGGAAGGGTATACGGAAGCTCTTTTTATTACCGTACCTATTGGTATTATTCTTTCAGGTGCTAATATTATTACCATTGCAGCTTATGATAGCACGATACTGGACTTATTTTTAAAGGATAAGGTAAGGCATTTTAACCCTATGGATAATCAACTGTTTGTACTGCAGATATTTGACCAGAATACAAATCGATTTACCAGTTATCTTAAGAAACTGAACTTAAGTAGAAATTTAATCGAACAACAATTATATACCAGTAGTAAAAATAATGAACTTAGACAGTTACTCGGATTGGAAAAAAGCTCAGTATACTTTTTAAATGCTTTAAGTTCAAATGAACTGCTTAAGATGAAAATCAAGAGGACCGATTTTCTAAGTATTCATAATGATGAGGAAAAGTTAGATTATTTTGAGGATATAATAATAGACAATAACCAGGCACATCAAATGGCGACTGTTTTTACTAATATTATTGGAGGTACAATGGATGCTATGGCTTCTATAATATCTAATAATCTAAATATCACAATGAAGCGACTTACCCTCATTACTATCATATTAATGGTACCTACTTTGGTTTCCAGCTTTTATGGAATGAACGTTGCCCACCTTCCTTTTTCTGATTCCAGGTATTCCTTTTATTACATTTTAATCTTTTCAGTAATGTTGTCTTTATTGCTCGGTTGGTTCTTTAGGCGTAAAGACCTGTTTTAGAGTAAGTTTGCGTATTATGTAAGCAATTTGATGATACCTGTGTGCTGTTTCAACATTTTGAATGTTAACAATGTTGAAAAGTTATAAACACTATTAACGACTTGATTTACAGTATAGTAATGTGATTTTCAACATAATGTTAATAACTCATATTAGTATATATTTGAATAGATTCTAACTTTGTGACATCACAATAGCGAAACTTTTTATAGACTCGCACAATTGTAATAAAATCCAGCAATTTAAACATACGATTGAGACAAACCAACATGATGATCATGAATGGTGTGTAGGTGACTCTCGCTTTTTTGAAACGATTTTAAGCATAATTATTGAAACCAAATTATAGAAACACAACCATGGAAGCATTTATAGAACCCATTCTCCAGGAAAATCCGAACAGGTTTGTATTGTTCCCAATACAACATAGTGACATCTGGTCCTGGTACAAGTTGTCAGAAGCCAGTTTTTGGACAGCAGAAGAAATAGACCTTTCTTCTGACCTGGTAGATTGGGAAACCAAGCTTTCAGATAATGACAAGCATTTTATTAAACATGTACTTGCATTTTTTGCTGCCAGTGACGGTATAGTTAATGAAAACCTCGCAGAAAACTTTGTAAGTGAAGTACAATATACAGAAGCAAAGTTTTTCTATGGTTTCCAGATTATGATGGAAAACATCCATTCAGAAACATATTCTTTACTGATTGATACTTACATTAAAGACGCTAAAGAAAAAGATTATCTGTTCCATGCTGTTGACAATATGGAATGTGTTAAAAAGAAAGCTGACTGGGCATTGCGATGGATAAAGAGCGGCAATTTTGCTGAACGATTAGTAGCTTTTGCAGCAGTGGAAGGTATTTTCTTTTCAGGTAGTTTCTGTTCTATCTTTTGGTTAAAGAAAAGAGGACTATTACCTGGCTTGACATTCTCAAATGAATTGATTTCAAGAGATGAAGGAGTGCATTGCGACTTTGCCTGTCATTTGTATACCAAACATCTCATTAATGTTTTACCTATTGAGACAGTTACCAACATCATAGCAGATGCAGTAATGATAGAAAAGGAATTTGTTTCAGATTCTTTACCTGTTGACCTGATTGGGATGAATAGTAAACTCATGTGTCAATATATTGAATTTGTAGCAGACAGATTGTTATCGGCACTAGGTTGTAATAAAATATATAATGTTGAGAATCCTTTTGAATGGATGGATATGATTTCTATACAAGGTAAGACCAATTTCTTTGAGAAAAGAGTAGGTGATTATCAGAAATCAGGCATCCTGACTAACAGAGATGAACAGGTTTTCTCAATGGAAGAAGACTTTTAATATTGGAAATAATATAATGCACATCCCAAAACCAAAAAACTACAAAAACTAATAACCATGCAAGTAATTAAACGAACCGGAAAAAAGGAAGATGTTTCTTTTGATAAGATAACTGCACGTGTAAAGAAATTATGCTACGGTCTTAATTCTGAATTCGTTGAACCTATCACTATTGCCAAGAAAGTTATTCTTGGTTTATATGATGGTGTTTCAACAACAGAGTTAGATAATCTTGCAGCAGAGACAGCAGCTTCAATGGCGGCTTACCATCCAGACTATGCTTTATTGGCAGCCAGGATAGCGGTTTCTAATCTACATAAAAATACCCATAAATCTTTTTCTAAAACCATTAAGGATCTATATTCATATATTGATCCTGCTAATGGCGAACCGGCAGGCCTAATAAGTGAAGAGACTTATGAAATTATTCAGAAACATAAGGATAGAATTGATTCTGCTATTATATATGACAGAGATTATGATTTCGATTATTTTGGCTTTAAAACCTTAGAGCGTTCATATTTACTTAAGACTTATGGTAAAGTAATAGAAAGACCTCAGCACCTGTTAATGAGAGCATCAATAGGTATTCATGGTGAAGATGTGGAAGCTGCAATAGAGACCTATAATCTGATGTCAGAGAAATGGTTTGTACATGCTACTCCTACACTGTTTAATGCAGGTACTCCTAAGCCACAGCTTTCATCATGCTTTTTATTGAGTATGACAGAGGATAGTATCTCGGGTATATTCGAAACCTTAACCAGATGTGCAAAAATTAGTCAGTCTGCGGGTGGCATAGGTCTTAGTATTCACAATGTTAGAGCACAGGGTAGTTATATTAAAGGAACAGGAGGTACTTCTAATGGTATCATACCTATGTTACGGGTATTTAATGATGCTGCAAGATATGTAGACCAGGGAGGAGGAAAGAGAAAAGGTGCTTTTGCAGTATATCTTGAACCATGGCATGCAGATATTTACGACTTCCTTGAGTTAAAAAAGAACCACGGTAAAGAAGAAAACAGAGCAAGAGATTTATTCTATGCGTTATGGATTCCAGACTTATTCATGGAAAGAGTAAAACAGGATGGCGACTGGTCATTATTCTGTCCTAATGAAGCAGCCGGTCTATGTGATACATATGGTGGTGAGTTTGAAGCTTTATATCATAAATATGAGCAGGAAGGCAGAGCACGTAAAGTAATTAAAGCACAAGACCTGTGGTTTAACATTCTTGAGTCTCAAATTGAAACAGGTACCCCTTATCTTCTTTATAAGGATGCCGCAAATAAGAAATCAAACCAGCAAAACCTGGGTACTATAAAATCCAGTAATCTATGTACTGAAATTATGGAATATACCGCTCCTGATGAAGTAGCTGTATGTAACCTGGCTTCAATATCATTACCAAAATATGTAAAGGCCGATCAGACATTTGATTTTGACAAATTGGTTGAAGTTACCAGGGTTGTTACAAGAAACTTAAACAAAATTATTGACATCAATTATTATCCCATCCCAGAAGCCAGAAACTCCAATATGAGGCACCGACCAATAGGTATTGGAGTACAAGGCTTGGCAGATGCTTTTATTCTTATGCGTATGCCTTTTGATAGTCCCGAGGCTGCTAAACTGAATAAGGATATATTTGAAACAATTTATTATGCAGCATTAGTAGAATCTAATGAACTTGCTAAAATAAATGGTCCTTACTCAAGCTTTAGTGGTTCTCCTATTAGTAAAGGATTCTTTCAGTTTGACTTATGGGAAGTTCAACCTTCCAGCAGATGGGATTGGGAAGCTTTGAGAACCAGTATCATGGAATATGGAATAACTAATAGCTTATTATTGGCTCCAATGCCTACAGCTTCAACTTCTCAGATACTGGGTAATAACGAATGCTTTGAACCATACACTTCAAATATTTATACCAGAAGAACACTTTCAGGTGAATATATAGTAGTAAATAAGCATTTACTGAAAGATCTTATAGGCCTTGGAATTTGGGATGAAGAAATGAGACAGGAACTGATGGGTAATAATGGATCTGTGCAAAGTATTGATAGAATACCAGATATTATTAAAAACCTGTATAAAACAGCATGGGAATTAAGTCAAAAAGTACTAATTGATTTATCTGCTGACAGAGGTGCTTTTATATGCCAGAGCCAGAGTTTAAATCTGTTTGTTGAAAGTCCTAACTTTAAAAAACTATCATCAATGCATTTCTATGGTTGGCAGAGAGGTCTTAAAACCGGTATGTATTATTTACGTTCAAAAGCAGCAGTAGATCCTATTAAATTTACATTAGGAGAAAAATACCAACGTACCAATTCGTTAGATGCATCAGTAACCGATAATGGGTCTGATCAGGTTGAAAATAATAATCATTTAAGAGAAGATAATACTGAATTTAACATGATGTCCAATATTCCGGAAGTAATGGGTGCAGTATGCAATATGGATGATCCGGATTGTATGGCTTGTAGCAGTTGATCGATTATGCTAATAAATCGTTTAGTGGGGCACCTGTTATAGGTAGCCCCATTTTTATTATATTAATTTGGAAAGTCAATAAGCAAAGTAGATATAGATTATTTTTTAGTTACAGTTTTTGAAGTAGCTACAGTTGCGGTTTTCTTAGTTGCCATTTTAAATTTAGAAGGGAATTGTTTTACAATTCCATCTGCCAACATATCTGACATCATAATAATTTCATTATGTACCTTATCATATGCTATAACATCTTTATCGTAATCTTTCTTAATACGCTGAACTGCTTCATCTGTAGTTAATTTAAGATGATCATCCATCATTTTCTTCATATCTGCTAATTTCCAATTGGGATTTGCTTTACTTAAAAATGTAGAAATTTCATCTGCGTTTGTAAACCACTTTTTATTTGCTTCATCAAGAGCAACAGTGTTTCCTGCTTTAGCAGCATTGACAACTTCAGCTGAAATGGTAATATGAGGAACCAGCAAGCTTGTTAACTTTTTTCCGGCTTCTTCTCCATAAATTGGTTTAATGGCATCACCAATGTCTGTTTGGTTTTGAAGTAGTCTTTTAATAGCCTGATCTTTGCCCGGCAGATCATCAACAAGACATAAAATAACGTTACGGGTCCAGGTAACATGATCTTCCCAAAGTTTACGCATATCCAATTTCAGCTTAGAAGAATTCATAGCAGTGTTTGTTTTTGTGCTTGACATTTTCATTTGTGCAAGCGACTGGTTGGAAAATAGGACTACCATCAAGATTGTGTGGATAATCCCCAATTTAGTTAGTTTTTTCATTACATTGGGAATTTAAAGATTTAGAGGTCATCATTTAATTGCATATCTTTAGAGCGGAATAAACAAAGGAAAAGATGAATATATATGAGGGTCAAAATCTTCTAAAGTTCTGTGATCGCT
>Ga0193744_1000186_pt1 | contig 18490 bp, 22 predicted proteins | sample L1a1metaG_FD_143056 | JGI IMG/M metagenome (GOLD analysis project Ga0193744, IMG submission 143056) | Soil microbial communities from a riparian zone of the East river system, Colorado, United States - L1a1 | ecosystem: Environmental > Terrestrial > Soil > Riparian zone | place: USA: East River...
TGTTGCGGCTCAACAAATCGAGCGCCACCTCTTTCGTGACGGCGTCGTTCTCTCTGGCGTGCCCCGCATTCATCTCGTTTACGACATCCCACGTCACACCTTCGATCGGCTTACCGCCGGCGATCGTCAGTGCCAGGTGGATTTCCAGCGGATACATGTTGGCGACGTGATGGACCACGACGCCGACTTTGCGTCCATCGCGGGTACGTGTTTGCCACTCCGCCTCGGTGAGGGTGTTCGCGAAGTTGATGAGTGCGCTGGCTCCCTGCTCGAGGCGATCGGCAAGGGCGTTGGAACGTTGGTTCATTGTTGGCTCTGGTTGGTGGTGGTTGGTGTGTTGCAAGTCGACGGGCGGCAGCAATGCGCGGCGGCCCGGTTCCTATTGGGTTAGTTGAGCGGAAGTCCAATGGGCTTGGGCCAGAAAGCCACGCTCCAGAAAATCACGTAGCCGGGGAGCCCGATCCGGACGCTCGCCGCTGGGGCTCCGGTGGCGCCGAGCGAAGCATTCGGGAATTTCTCCAGGGCTCCAGCCCCCCCGATGACCCAAAGGCTTCCATCCGAGTCGAACGCCAGCCCTGTCGGAATGCTCAGAGACCCCGAGTTCGATGAGAGGACGACGTGTGGGACAGGAGTTCCGGTCGCGGCCAACTGCGCCGGGGTGAAAGAGACAACGGTCTGATTGCCAGTGTTGCCGACCCATAGGTTCCCGCCGGCGTCGAAGGCGATTCCGGTCGGGCTCGCTAGCGACGTGGCGCTGCTGCTGATGACAACCTGCGGATCGAGAAACCCGGACGTCGCGAGCTGCGCTCGGCTGTAGCTGAACACTTTGTTCTTCTGGCCGTCGGATGCCCACAATGAACCGGCCGCATCAAAGGCGAGGGCGTTTGGGTGACCCAATTCCGAAATGATCACCTTGGGAACCAGCGCGCCGCCCAACGCCAACTGCCCCCGATCGAACTTGACGATCGTACCGTTCGCGGAGTTGGCGACCCACAGCGCCTGCTGATCGTCGAAAGCAAGGCTGGTCGGCGCGCTGAGCGAGCCCGCCACCGATCTGATTACGGTCGTGGCTTCCATCGAGCCCGAGCTCGAGAGTCTGGCAGGAGCAAAGGCAACCAGCGTCGAATCGTTCTGGCTGGTGACCCACATCGAGCCATCGTCGTCGAACGCGACGCCATTCAGATCGAACAGGTCCGCGCTGGACGTGGAGATCGCCGTGGCCGGCGCGCGATCTCCAGTCGTCAGAAGTTGACTCGGCGCGAGGCGAAGAACCGCCGGATTCGAGCCGCTCGAGGTCCAGAGCCCCTCCTGGATCGTCGGATCTGGCGTAGGTGGTGAGTACGGTGTGGTGGAGTCGTAGCCGCAGCCGAGGGCCATGGTGAAGGCGGCGACGAATGTAGTTTGGCGGGCAACGGTCATGCTTATCATGTTTGCTTTCTGCGCTCTTATTGTGAGACGCAGAATAGCAAGCCGCGCAGGGCGGGACAGTCAGGCGGCTAACACTTGCGCGGTCAGCATTTTCCCACGTGCACTGTCAGTGGGAGGCCTACAATGAACCGAAGGCCAAAGCGCAACAATCGGTAGCAACGAAACGAGCGACCACAACAAAACAAACGATTCGGCGAATCGAGCCGTTACGGCGTCAGCTCCCGATAGAGAATCACGTGATCGTACCGTTCTCCCGCGGGGCCGAGACTCCAACCGGGAATCGGGCCCACTTCCCGGTACCCAAGCTCTTTGTAGAAACTCTCCGCACGCGATCCGTGACGGGTGTTCAGGAGCACCAGATACCGACCGCGCTGCCTGGCCGCGTCGTGAAGCGCGGCCATGAGAAGTTTCCCCACGCCCTGCCCTCTCAGCGCGTTCGTGACGAAAAGCTTTTCCACCTCGGCCCGGTGGGGCGCGTTGGGCCGCGTCGCCAGCGCCAACTGCCCCGAGCCAACCAGTCGATCATCGGCAAACGCTGCCAGGAGCAGTCGCGTACCGGATTGCAGCTCGGCGCGAACCGAGAGCCAATAACTCCGACCCTGATCGTGCGTGAGGGGCGGCAGGAATCCCATCGGCACGCCGCCGTTCACGGTCTCTCTGAAAAGCTCGATGAGATCGGGAAGAAGGTCGTCGAGTTCTACGGGTGATACTGGCCGAATATTGGTTGACATCAATTTCAAACTAGCAACCGGCGTCGGATAGCTGCAATCCATGGTCGCTATAACATCAGACTAATATCTGCCGTCAAGAGTCGGCGCTGCTCTCCTCGTCGTCCAACCCGGAAGGGGCGATTGCCGACTCAGCTCTACTCCGCTTTTCCTGTTCGTCCCTGCCCCGCCGCCCGCGCGACCCATTCGTTCATCCGCGCCTCGAGCACATCCATCGGAAGCGCGCCCGCGCCCAACACCTCGTCATGAAAGGCGGGCAATGAGAACTTGTCGCCGAGCTGCTGGCGCGCTTGCTCACGGAGACGGAGGATCGTGAGCTGTCCGACCTTGTACGCGAGCGCCTGGGCCGGCCACGCGATGTAGCGATCGGTCTCCGACTGAATCGTCGCCTCGTTATTGCTCGAGTGGTCGCGGAAGAACTTCAACACCTGATCGCGCGTCCAGTGCTCACTGCCGTGGATCCCGGTGTCGACGACAAGGCGAATCGCGCGCAGCATCTCGTCGTCGAGCCGGCCGTAGTCGTTGTACAGATCCTGGTAGAATCCGATCTCCTTCCCCAGCCGTTCCGAGTACAGCGCCCACCCTTCCTGGAACGCGGTGTAGCTTGCCTGCTGCCGAAATGGAGGCAGGCCGGTCAGCTCCTGCGCGATCGAGATCTGCATGTGATGGCCAGGGATTCCCTCGTGGTATGCAGTCGACTCGTTGTTGATCGTCAGCTGATTCGCAAAATCGTAGGTGTTGACGAACACATGGCCGGGACGCGAGCCGTCGGGCGTGCCCTGATTGTACGACGTCGATGCTTCCTTTTCGCGGAACGGCTCGATCGGCATCACCTCGAGCTTCGCCTTCGGCAATCTCCCGAAGAGGGTCGGCAGTTTGGCCGTCATCTGATCCACGTAGTGCCGGTACTCGTCGAGAATCTGCTCGCGCGACTTCGGGTGCAGCGAGGGAATCCTCGGAATCGAATCGCGGAGCGCTCGCACAGTCGAAAAGCCAAGCTTCTTCGCGATCACGAGCTGCTCCGCTTCGATTCGCGCGACTTCGCGGAGCCCAAGCGCGTGGATCTCGTCCGGCCTCATGCTCGTCGTCGTGGAACGACGAACGTCGAATGCGTAGCGGGCGGCGCCGTCCGGAAGCGCCCACACTCCGATTTGACCTCGCCCGTGCGGAGCGTATTCGTCGCGCACGAATGTCGTGAATCTGACGTAGGCAGGCAGGACGCTGTCGCGGAGCGCGGCCAGAACTCCGTCGCGGAGACGCTGTTTATCCGCCGCCGAGAATTCCGTCGGAAACTTCGTGGTCGGGACGGCGAACGGTGAGTCTTCCGGTTTCTGGGTCGCCAGATCATTCGCCTGTTTCGCCGCCTGCACCAACAAAATCTTCGGCGGCATCAGACCCTCGGCCATCCCCTTCCGCATCTGCACGATCACATCTCTGAACGCCCTCGGCATCTGCTTGAGCCGCGCGATGTAATCGTCATAGTCCTTCACGGTCTCGAACGAGAGCGAAGTCACGAGCTGCGGCGCGTCGATGTGGATCCCGTTCATCTGACTGACGGGCATCTCCCAGTCGGTGAACTTCGCGGCTTCGAGCGTCTCGCGAAGATTTCTTACCATCAAGTCGCGATTGAGCTTCTCCTGCACTGGAAAGCCGGCGGTGTTGACCGAGTCGAACTTCGTCAGGAAAACGCGGTTTTGCGCGAGATCCTTGTCGATTGCCGCCTGCGAGAAATCGCTCAGCTTGTCGTTGTAGCGCTTGTCGCCGAGTATCGATGCGAATTCGGGAGAGGTCCGGAGTGTGTACTCCCATTGTTCGTCGAGGAGCTCGTGCAGCGCCTTGACTCGCGCTTCCACGGACGGCGATGCGACGGGCGATTGATTGCCGACAGTCCCCTGGCCCAATGCTGAACCCGCGACAAAGGTGAGAGAAGCGAGAATGCGAAGAGGATGCACCATTAAAAACTCCGAGTGAATCAAGCCGGGGAAGAATGCAGCCACATTCGGGCACGGGCGAGATACCCGCGGAACGCCCGGAAGATCACGGTTCTTAGCCGCGCCAAACGAGGGTTGGCGCGCTCTCGCCAAGCTCGTTTGCAAGACGCGGCAGAGTCGCATAAAGAGGCATTTCGACCCCTCAGACGACCCGCTCGATGTACCTAAGTGGTTGTCGAATAATGGCTTAGAGAAGGCGATTCGTGGATCACACATTGCCTTAGTAGGCATTGCCCCGCCTATCCAGGGGCCGCCGTTCTAACTCCGCTGGCCTGGGGCCAGGGTGATCCGGTGAAATCCAATTGCTTTCTGGAGATTCCATGTCGAATAAAAAGGGTTTTACCCTGATCGAGCTTTTGATCGTAGTCGTCATCATCGGTATTCTTGCCGCGATCGCGATTCCGAAGTTTGCGAACACGAAGGACAAGGCGTATGTCGCAGCGATGAAGTCTGACCTGCGTAACATGGCGACCTACGAAGAGCAGTACGCAGCTGACAACGCTGGTGCATACTTCGGTGGAACCGCCACGTCGGCAGCTCCGCTCCAGGGTTTCAGCCCGTCGCAGAACGTGACGGTCGTCATCACGAACGTCGCCGGCCCGCCGGCTTCGTGGAGCGGTAGCGCAACGCACTCGCAGTCTGCGAAGACCTGCACCATGACCAACGGTGTGATCGCCTGCGTGTAACGCAAGCCAAATTGTCAGTCAAACGGGAGCGTCGAAAGACGCTCCCGTTTTGCGTTTCAGGGCGAATACGTCGGGACCGACGTATTCGTGGGTAATGCCAAACCTGTGCAACATGCGAAGGATTCGCAAAAAGAGGCGCTCAGAGCCCCCAGGAGGCCCATAACCTCCGGGCTAACCCGTTGTCGCACAATGACTTAGAGAAACACGATCCGTGGGATCGTACATTGCTTTTCATGGCCCTGCCCAGCTATCCAGGGCCGCTGTTCTAACTCCGCTGGCCTGGGGCCAGGGCGATCCGGCGAAATCCAATTCTGTTTTCAGGAGATCTTAAATGTCGAACAAAAAGGGTTTTACCCTTATCGAGCTTTTGATCGTAGTCGTCATCATTGGTATTCTTGCGGCGATTGCGATTCCTAAGTTCGCGAACACGAAGGACAAGGCGTATGTCGCAGCGATGAAGTCTGACCTGCGTAACATGGCGACCTACGAAGAGCAGTACGCAGCTGACAACGCTGGTGCATACTTCGGTGGAACCGCCACGTCGGCAGCTCCGCTCCAGGGTTTCAGCCCGTCGCAGAACGTGACGGTCGTCATCACGAACGTCGCCGGCCCGCCGCCTTCATGGAGCGGTACCGCAACGCACTCGCAGTCTGCGAAGGTTTGCGACATGACCAACGGTGTGATCACCTGCGTGTAACGCAAGCCACACAGTTAGTGCAAACGGGAGCGTCGAAAGACGCTCCCGTTTTGCATTTACGGGGGTTTGCGGGAACCGGTGCGTGCGGGTCAGCACCCGATAGGTCGGTACCGACCTATTCCCGCTGGCGTCACAGTGCAAGATGCAAAGGATTCGCAAAAAGAGGTGTTTCAAACCGCCCGGATGCTGTGACGCGTTTGCCTAAGCGATTGTACCACAATGCTTTACAGAAGAGCACTGGCGTGGACCGGGCTATGCCACTCATGGGTATTGCACCGCTATCAGGGGCGCTGTTCTAACTACGCTGGACGCGATGATAGTCGCCCTCCGTTCTGGTTCCGCGGACGAGACAAGGGCGATCCGGCGAATTCCATTTGTTCTTCTGGAGATTTTCAATGTCGAATAAAAAGGGGTTTACGCTCATTGAGCTTCTTATCGTCGTCGTCATCATCGGCATTCTTGCCGCGATTGCGATTCCGAAGTTCGCGAACACGAAGGACAAGGCGTATGTCGCAGCGATGAAGTCTGACCTTCGCAACCTTGCGACCTACGAAGAGCAGTACGCTGCTGACCAGGGTGGTGCATACTTTGGTGGAACCGCAACGTCGGCAGCTCCGCTTCAGGGCTTCAGCCCGTCGCAGAACGTGACGATCGTTGCCATCAACGTTGCCGGCCCGCCGGCTTCGTGGACCGGTACGGCGTCCCACTCGCAGTCGGCCAAGGCGTGTGACTTCGGTGTCACCGCGCCCAGCGTAATCACCTGCGTGTAACGCCAGGCTCATAGCAGTGCACAACGGGAGCGTCGAGAGACGCTCCCGTTTTGCGTTCAGGACCGCTCTACGCGCTTTCGCAACCCTCCCATGTATTTGTGGAAGGCTTCCCCATGCCTCACATTTTGTGGCGACGCGTACCTAGGGAGAACCCATGGCGGAGCCGAAACTAAAGCCCAATGATCAGAGCGTCACCACGCTGCTCGACGGCATCTCCGATGAGACGCGTCGAGAGGAATGCTACGCGCTTGTCGACCTGATGAAACGCGTCACCGACACGGAGCCCAGGGTCTGGGGTAGCGGGCTGGTCGGGTTTGGCAACTACCACTACAAGTACGCCAGTGGGCATGAAGGCGATTGCTTCGTCGCCGGGTTCGCGTCGCGAAAAACGGCGCTCACGCTCTACATCACCGCCGGAGTCGAGCGTTTTCCGAAGCTTCTGGCAAAGCTCGGCAAGCACAAGGCTGGAAAGGGCTGCCTCTACATCAAGAAGCTCGACGACGTGAATCTGACGGTACTCGAGGATCTGGTTTCAAAGTCCGTCGAGTGGACCAAATCGACATACGATTCCTGACCTTCACTTTTTGGCGGGTGGCCGCTCCTTCAATCTCGCACGGAGCTCCTCATTGAGCTTCTTGGTCAGGTCGGGCCGATCGTGAAACGCGGCCGGTGTGTTCTGGAACAACGCGACTTTCCATGCGCCCCCCTGGAGTACCGCAACCATCGACTGCACAGCGTTGAGAGCGGGATCGCAATCGTCCTTGCCGGATGGTATGAGGCCCGTGTTCGCGCGCAGCAGCGTGACGTCGCTTGCGATCGAGCGCACCTCGCGCACGATCGATATGTAGGCCGGAGTCTGATGGTGTGAAAAGATCTCCGCGAGATGGGCGCCAACTTCCACCTGGCCGTTCACCTGGCTGCCGTCAAATCCCACGAGACTGCCGTCCGAAGCGAAGAGAAGCGCGAAGTCACGCGCATTTCGCTTGTCCCAGGCTTCGATGAGGCGCGTGTAGAGCTCGCGCACCGCGCGGTCCGAGTCGGAGCTCGATGGATTGTCAACAGTCATGCGCCCTTCTCCTCGGCCAGATCATTGAACAACGATTCGATGCGCCGATCAGGTATCAGCCACATTAGTGCCACGAGCACATAGATCGCATCGGACAGGACCTGGTGCACGAACGCGAGCGGAATGGCGGTGGCGTAGAGGACGACCGAAATTTTCCCCTTGGCATCGTTGCCGACCGCGGCCTCGAGCTTCGACTTCGCGCCCTGACTCCGGATTATCGTCCGCTCGAGAACGTAATACGCGATGCCGGCCATCATCAGCTCTGCCCCGTAAAGGGCGGTGGGGATGGGCGCAAAGTGATTTTCGCCCATCCACCCTGTCACGAACGGGAGCAACGAGAGCCAGAAAAGCAGGTGCAGATTTGCCCAGAGTATCCCACCCGTGATCCGGTCGGTGAGATAGAACATGTGGTGGTGATTGTTCCAGTAGATGCCCAGGACGACGAAGCTGAGGACGTAAACGAGAAAAACGGGCACGACGCCCGAAAGCGCATGGAGGTCAGTGCCATGCGGAACCTTCAGCTCCAGCACCATGATCGTGATGAGGATGGCGATCACGCCATCGCTGAACGCATTCAGCCGCTCAGTGCTCATCGTGTCGCATGCATTGGCCTTCCAGGAGATGCCATCGAGTTGAGAATCTACAACTGCTCAACTGTACAGGCACCAACCCGCGGTGCTATCGTTGGCCACCTTCTCTGAAGAGGATCGATCCATGGCCGGTCAGGGATCCGCAGGAAACGTCATCGCCGCGGTTTGCAGCTTCTTCGTTCCGGGGTTGGGGCAGCTGGTTCAAGGCCGCCTTGGGATGGCGATCATTCAGTTCGTCCTGGCAATCATTCTCTGGATCTTTCTGTTGGGATGGGCGATTCACCTCTGGTCGATTGTCGACGCCGCGCTTTGGAAGCCGCGGGTGACGTCATGAGATTGGGCGAATCCCCAGGCGGTTGACGCGGACGATCTCCCGCGTTGCGTCCTCGTGCACAATCTCGATTGCCCTGATGAAGCCGTCAGCTTCTTCCTCGATCCAGACTTCCTTCGGCTGGACGACGCGGTGGTCGCCTCCTTCCACGTAGACCTCGATGGCTTTCTCCTTCGAGTCGTACGTGATGCCGCGAAGCCGCGTCCCCTCGGTCGCGAACTGATCGCCCCACTCAGGCACAAGAATCTCAATGTCGGCCGTGTTGGTGGACTCGCCAAGCAGGAACTGCTTCGTGAACCTGTCGAAACGAGTCGCGAGTTGATCGGTGGGAATTCTTGTGGTGTCCATGGTGTTATCCTCACTGGAACGTCGGTCTGAAGTTGGAAATCGCTGTTAAAACGATGCATTGTTTGCGCCGGGCGGATTTGAGTCGCTCGGGCCAAGAGGGCTCCCCATGATCAGAACGCTCGGTCTGACTCACCTCGCGCTGACTGTGAGCGACCTCGAGAGATCGTTCCAGTTCTACCACGACGTGTTCGGAATGCTGGCGATCTACCGCGAGCCTGCGTTCATCCAGGCGCAGACGCCCGGCAGCCGCGACGTTCTGGTGCTCGAGACGGGGGATGAGCACGTAGGAGAGTCCGGAGGCATCAAGCACTTCGGATTTCGTCTGGCCGAGGCGCGGGACATCGACAAGGCGGTGACCGCGATCGAGCGCGCGGGCGGGAAGATCAAGGACCGCGGCGAATTCGCCCCCGGGGAGCCATACGTTTTCTTCGCGGACCCCGACGGGTATGAGGTCGAGGTGTGGTACGAGATTCCGACTGAGACTGGGCGATAGGTACTACTTAACGGCAACTGAACGAGAGGGAAGCTGGAAGCTTTGTAGCTGAAAGCTCTAAGCTTCCCTGTCGTTCAGTTGCAGCTGCAGTGAGTCTTGTGCCCCACCCGAACGTTGCGGATACTTGCCTTGAGATGGACTCCCCCAGAATCAGGCCCGCCGCTCCCGTCGACGCGCCCATGCTCGCCCGCCTGCTCGACCAGCTCGGCTATCCCGCGGATGCCGCCGAGATTCCAGAGCGCATCGAGAAAATGTCCGCGTACCCGGGTACGACGGTGCTGATCGCCGAGGATGAGAACGGCGAGGTGGTTGGCATGGTAACCGTCCACCTTTTCCCGTCGATGCACACCAGCGAGCCGATTGCGTGGCTGACAGCACTGGTCGTCGATGAAAAGGTGCGCGGACAGGGCGTCGGTTCAATGCTCGTGAAGCAGGCCGAGGATTGGGCGATCGGGCGCGGCGCTCTCCGCATCTCGCTCACGTCGGCGCTACACCGCGAGGCTGCGCACGAGTTCTACAAGGCGCGCGAGTACGACCACACCGGTGTCCGGCTCACCAAACTTTTTGTGAAGCGTTCCGGCACCGCCAAGCGAGGCGGTGCGCGCTCACCCCGAAAGGGCGCCGCGAAAGACACACAGAACCACCGGCGCAGCTGAGACGATGCCCGCAGAGTTCCGCCCGAAGGAATTCCACGTGATGGAGTTCGCACACCACGACGAGGCGGCAGCGTTCGTCGCGGCGCTGTCCCGATTTCTGGATTTGCCCAAGCTCGGCGCAGCCGGAGCTGCCAAGCCGAAGAAGAGCGGCGCAACCGCGGCTTCCAAGCGCAAGAGCCGCCCAGCTGGGACTCCCAAGTCCAAAAAAAGTGTGGCGGGATCTTCAAATCCCAAGATCGAGGTGTGGGCGCGCTCTCCGGTCGCAAGCGAGGGTGTCCTGCTTTTCTTGAGCGCAACTGCCCTCGCGGCCGCGGAGAGCGCGTTCTCGCCCGTTCCAGTCGCGCGCACCATCAAACGTGATGCATTGCCGGACGAGTGCTTTCTCATCGTCGAAGGCGGAGTCACTCCGGCATGGGGAGCGGCAGAGGCCTCCGCGCGACTCTCTCCACCATAGATAAGGCCGTCATCGCCAGGCAGAGTCGTCGCGCCAGATAAGTGGTCACCGCCGATCGGTGAATCAGCCGCATAACCAGACTTCAAAAGGAAATGACAACGATGCGTTTCTGGTCGACACTCCCATGTCTCGCTTCCCTCGCCGCAGTCGCGGTGAATGCGCAGGCGCCTCGCGAATCACGGCTCACATCGGCGCGCGCCTCCCAGCTCGCCGACTCGATTCTTCGACTGATGACGCTCGAGGAAAAGGTCGGACAGCTCAATCAGCTGCCGGGCGAAGGAAGTCAGACCGGCCCGCGCGTCCCTCAGGGCGGAGAAGCTCTCGTCCGCTCGGGTGGTGTTGGCTCGTTCCTCGGAATCTATGGCGCTGAGTACCTGCGCTCGCTTCAGCAGATCGCCGTGCGTGAATCGCGACTCAAAATCCCGCTCCTCTTCGCCAACGACATCATCCACGGATTCCGCACGATCTTCCCCGTGCCGCTCGCTGGGGCAGCCAGCTTCGACTCGGCCCGCGTGGAGACATCCGCACGCCAGGCCGCGGTGGAGGCCACTGCTCATGGCCTTCACTGGACCTTTGGTCCGATGGTCGACATCGCGCGCGATCCGCGTTGGGGACGAATCGTCGAAGGCGCCGGTGAGGATCCGTGGCTCGGAAGCGTCATGGCCGCCGCACAGGTCCGTGGATTCCAGGGCGGTGACAATGGAGTCGCTATTGGAGCAGCGGACGCGATGCTGGCCACCGTCAAACACTTCGCCGCGTACGGCGGCGCCGAGGGCGGCAGAGACTACAACTCGGTGGAGCTGACCGAACGGACGCTGTGGGAGACCTATCTGCCGCCCTATGAAGCCGCTGTGAAGGCGGGAGCGGCGACGTTGATGCCTTCGTTCAATGACATCGGCGGAGTGCCGGCGCATTCCAGCGACTGGCTGCTGGGCGACGTGCTACGCGGACGCTGGGGATTCAAGGGCACGGTCGTCAGCGACTGGGGTGGCATCGGAGAGCTGATTCCGCATCGCGTGGCCGCCAACAAGGGCGAGGCGAGCATTCTCGGCCTTCGCGCCGGCATCGACATCGACATGTCGGATGCTGTTTATGCCGACAGCCTGGGAGGCGCTGTTCGCTCTGGGCGCATCCCGATCGCGCTCGTCGACTCAGCCGTCCGCAGAGTTCTAAGGCTCAAGTACGCACTGGGATTGTTCGAGGATCCATTCCGCTTCAACGACGTCGCTCGCGAGAAGCGCTTCACCCTCGCACCGGAGCATGTCAACGGCTCTCGCATCGCGGCGCGTGAAAGCATCGTCCTGCTCAAGAACGCCAACAAGACGCTCCCACTCCGAAAAAACCTTCGCACGATCGCCGTCATCGGCCCGTTGGCTGACAACGGTGCCGCGGCACTCGGCGGCTGGGCGGCGGACGGGCGGCCCGAAGAGGCGGTCAGCGCCCTCGCCGGAATTCGCGCCGCGCTCGGCCCGTCGACACGCATCATTCAGGTACGCGGCGCACCGGTCGACTCCGCGGATACGACCGGATTCGCCGCGGCGAGAAGTGCCGCGTCCGAGGCGGAGGCGGTCGTGCTCGTGCTCGGCGAGACACAGGACATGAGTGGCGAGGCATCCAATCGCGCGTCGATCGAGCTGCCGGGATTACAACGCGATCTCGCGCTCGCCGTCATTCGCGCGGCGCGGCAATCAACCGGTGGAGCGAGCAAGCCTGTAGTCGCGGTGCTCATGAACGGTCGTGCGCTCGCGATCCCGGAGCTCGCGCAGGAAGCGCCCGCGATAGTCGAGAGCTGGTTCCTCGGCAGCCAGCACGGCAACGCACTCGCCGACGTTCTGTTCGGTGACTACAACCCGGGCGGCAAGCTCCCGGTCACGTTCCCGCGCGCGACCGGGCAGATCCCGATCTACTACAACCACCGCAGCACGGGACGTCCAGCCGACTCGGCGAATCACTACACGTCGAAGTATCTCGATATTCCGTGGACGCCTCTCTTTCCATTCGGGTATGGATTGAGCTACACGACCTTTGCCTACACGAACCTTCGACTGTCCGCGACGAGCGTGCGCGCGCGCGATCCATTTGTGGTCTCGGTCGACGTCAAGAACAGTGGCGATCGAGCGGGTGACGAAGTCGTCCAGCTCTATGTTCGCGACGACGTTGCGAGCGTGGCCGAGCCGGTGAGGGCGCTCAAGGGTTTCAAACGCATCAATTTGCAGCCGGGTGAAATGCGCACCGTCACGTTCAGACTGGGACCCGACGCACTCGCGCTATACGACCGTCAAATGCGGCGCGTCGTCGAGCCTGGGAGCTTCACCGTGTTTGTAGGTACGAACTCAGATGCTGGTCTCAGCACCCGCTTCGATGTCACCGGGGATGTGCTGGTACTGGCCCCCTCGACGCCCCGCTTTCGCTAGGTAATCGTTTCGCCGAAGGTGACTGTCCCGAGCCCGGTCACGGTCGCAGTGATCGTTGCGCGGCCAGCCGTCGCGCCGGCGGTGTACGTCACCGACGAAACCCCATCCACATCGGACTTCGTCGATATCTCGCTCAGGCTTCCGCCGCCGGATGTGATGGCCCAGGCGATGGTCACGCCCTCCGTCGAGAAGCCAAACTGATCGACCACGATGACGCGAAGTGACTCCGGAAACACGGTCCCTGCCGGCGCGATCTGGTCATCCCCGCCGAGTATCCCGAGCGTAAGCGATGTGGGATTGTCACCGGTCAGCCTGCACCCAGAGAGTGCGAAGATGCTGATGGCGGCAACGAGACACTTCAGCCGGCCAGTTGAAATTCGAGCTCGAGTAAGCATGAGATCGGGTTTCTCCATTGAGACGTCGCGGTCGTAGGAATTAACCCGCGATCAAGGCTGATTGCAACACGCCGCGCCGGTTCTCGCAGGCGCCTGGTTGGAGCAACTTTTGGCTGGCGTGTATAGTTAGGTCATGCCGCGCAAACCGCTGTCTCGCGCGCGAAAGCCGACCGCGCCGCGCAAACCATCGCCTCGCGCGCGAAAACCGGCAAAGCCGCGCAAGCAATCTCCCAAGTCACGCAAACCGGCCACGTCGCGCAATCCTCTGACGCGCGTCCGAAAGCTGGCGCTGTCCCTCCCCGAAGCGCATGAGGTCGAGGCCTGGGGCGAGCCAACTTTTCGCGTGAAGAACAAGCTCTTCGCGATGTACGCACGCGCCAACAATCATCACGGTGGCGGGCGGAATGCCGTGTGGTGCAAGGCGAAACCGGTGAATCAGAGCCTGATGATCGGCGCGTCACCGAATCGTTTTTTTTCGCCGCCCTACGTTGGGCCGAGTGGGTGGGTCGGGGTTTGGCTCGACGGCGATGTCGACTGGGAGGAGCTGCTCGATCTTCTTGCGGACGGGTACCGTCTGACCGCACCCAGGAAACTACTCGATCAACTCAAGGATCTCTGAACTGCAACGCTTCACGCGAGCTGCTCCACTCCGCGCGCGGTGACTCGATGCGACACCAGCGGCAGCGGCGGCTCCGCGGACGCGCCGATCACGATCGCCTTCTCCAGGACCGACCTTCCGGCCGCCAGATCATCCTCGCTGCGCGCGTGGATCGTCGCGAGTGATTGACCCTTGGTGACGTGATGACCCGGCTTCGCCGTAATCACGAAGCCCACTGATGGATCGACCTTGTCCTCCATGTTCCGGCGGCCACCCCCGAGCGCGATGACTCCGTAGCCAATCGCGCGAGGATCCACTGCCTGCACGACGCCATCCTTCTTCGCCGCGAAGACTTCCGTGTGGGGCGCGTACGGGAGGCCCGTTGGATCGCGCAGCACACCCGTGTCGCCACCCTGGGCGGCCACGATCTCCTCGAGCTTCATCAGCGCTTTTCCCGAGTTGATCGCGTCGCGCATCGTGGTGTGCGCTGCATCGGCCGTCGTGGCGACCGTGGCCAGGACGAGCATCGCCGCGCCCAGCGCCATCGTCACCTCGATCAGATCGGGAGGTCCGGCGCCCTTCAGAACCTCGATCGCCTCCGCCACCTCGAGCGCGTTGCCGCATGCATGGCCAAGTGGGCGGTCCATCGCCGTTACGAGCGCGACCACTGGACATCCGTGCGCGGCGCCAAGATCAATCATTGCCTTGGCCAGCTCGAGCTCGTCCTCGAGCTTCGGCAGGAACGAGCCCGAGCCCCGCTTGACGTCCAGCACGAGCCCGGTAAGGTCCTCCGAGATCTTCTTGCTCATGATGCTCGCCGCGATGAGCGGAATCACCTCCACCGTCGCCGTGGCGTCGCGCAGCGCGTAGACTTTTCTGTCGGCCGGAACGATCTCGTCGGTCTGGCTCAGCATCGCGCAGCCAATCCTCGCGATCTGCTTTTCCGCCTCGGCCAGCGAGAGAGCAGTCCTGAATCCCGGAATCGACTCCAGCTTGTCGAGGGTGCCGCCGGTATGTCCAAGCCCGCGCCCTGACATCATCGGGACCGCGACTCCGAGCGATGCGATCAATGGCGCGAGGATGAGCGACGTCTTGTCGCCCACTCCGCCCGTCGAATGCTTGTCGATCCGCGCCATGGGGAGACGCGAGAGATCGAGCCTTTTCCCGCTCTCGAGCATCGCCTCCATCATCGCGTTCATCTCGCTCCGGTCGAGGCCGCGGAAGTAAATCGCCATCAGCAGCGCCGCCACCTGGTAGTCGGGTACTTTGCCCTCGGCGTAGGCGAGGACGAGCTCCCGAATCTCCTGCGGCTCCAGGCGGCCCCCGTCCCGTTTGCGTTCGATCAGGCGTGGTACGATCATTCAGGCACGGCCGGGGTACTTGTTACCGTCAACATCACCTCGCAATCGGAGTTCAAATGCGCGCTCTTCAGTACTTGTCTGCAGGAATGCTGCTCGCTGCCTCAATGGCGGGCGCCCAGACGGCAGCCGAACACATTGCTCTTGGCGACAAAGAATACGTCGCCATGAACGCCCCTGCTGCCCTGCAGCACTACGATGAGGCAATCAAGCTCGATCCCAAGAACTATGAGGCCCTCTGGAAGGCTTCGAGGTCCGAGGTCGATCTTGGATCGTATGAGCGCAACGACGAGAAGCGCGGTCTCTACTTCAGTCACGCCGAGGCGCACGGGCGCCAAGCCGTCGCAGCGAATCCAGGCGACGCCGAGGGGCATTTCAACCTCGCCCGCGCACTCGGGAAGAACGCGCTGAGTCAGGGACCGAAAGCACGGATCAAGTACGCCAAGGAGGTTCGCGACCAGGCGCTCGAGTGCCTGAAGATCGACCCCAAGCAGGCCGGCTGTCTTCACGTAATGGGAATGTGGAACGCCGAGGTGATGCGACTGAGCGGCTTCACGCGCATGATGGCGAAGAATTTTTTGGGAGGACAGATATTCGGGTCGGCCAGCTGGCCGGAGGCGAAGCGCTACATGGAGGCGTCGGTCGCCAGCGAGCCTGACCGGATCATCCATCACCTCGATCTCGGCGGGGTCTACCGGGACACGGACGACAGGACGAAGGCGCGGGCGGAATTCGAAGCGGTGATGAAGCTGCCAAACCGGGACTTCAACGACCACCACTACAAGGCAGAGGCCGACGCCGCTCTCAGAAAAGGCTAGGTCTTGAGCGCGTCGAGGATTTCTTCCTCGTCCGCATCGGCTTCGCTCTCGGTGGCGGCGAGCTCCAGCTCTCTGGCCAGCTCGTCCCAGATGTCCTCGTCATGCTTCTGTCCGCGCACGCGACGCCCTATGCGTTCGCGGGTCTCGTCTCCGCTGGCAGGTGCCCAGAGGAGAGCGACGCTCGCTCCCAGGATTGCGCCGAGGGCGATCCCGGCGGTAAACAGACCAATGTTGTTCCAGTCGGGAACAGTCTCGTGGGGAACGCCATCCCGGCGGGGCTGCGGAATCGATCCCGGGGGTGGCGCCTTGGGCACCGAAGAGGCTGGTCTGGACGGGCTTGGAGAATTGAACATTAGAGCCTGACTCAGGGGTGGTAAGATATTTGCCCTGAAGAATGAACTAGCAATAGCCGTGCGAGGATAGTGAATGAGCAGGTCAGGTAAAATGGTGTTGTTGGTGGAAGATAACGAGGACAATCGTATCGTTTATTCCACCATCCTGAAGCACTTCGGTTACGAGGTAACCGAAGCATTGAATGGCGAGGAAGGAATAGCAAAGGCTCGGTCAGAAAAGCCTGACCTGATCCTGATGGACATCTCCATCCCGATCATCGACGGGTGGGAGGCGACCCAGGTGCTGAAACACGATCCCTCCACGAAGTCGATCCCCATCATTGCCCTGACGGCCCATGCCCTCGCATCCGACCGCGAGAAGGCGATGGAGGTCGGCTGCGATGGATACCTCGCCAAGCCCTGCGAGCCGAGAGCGGTAGTCGCGGAAGTGCAGCGGTTCCTCGGCAAAAACAATGGAGCGTAAAGAAAAAAAGCGGATCCTTGTAGTTGACGACCACGAGGACAACGTCGAGCTCCTCCGGGCTCGTCTCGAGGCGCGCGGCTACGAGGTATTCGGGGCGAACGATGGTCAGGCCGCCCTGGATCAGGTGGAGCACGTCCTGCCCGATCTCATTCTGCTCGACGTGATGATGCCCAAGATGGACGGGATGGAAGTGGTTCGCCGGCTGAAGGCCAACCCGAACCTCCCGTTCATTCCGGTGATCATGCAGACGGCGCTGGATTCGACCGAGAACAAGGTCGAGGGACTGGATGCGGGCGCCGACGACTACATCACCAAGCCGATCAACTTCGCCGAGCTCGAGGCGCGGGTGAACTCGCTCCTCCGGATCAAGAAGCTCCAATCCGACCTGGCGGCCCGTGAATCGGAATTGTCGGACCTTAACGACAAACTGCGGCGGATATCCCTCACGGACGGACTTACAGACATCGACAACAGGCGCTCCCTTGAAGACCGCCTGCACGAGATGTGGCAGCACTCGGTGCGGCTCCACGAGCCGATCGCGCTCATCATGTGCGACATCGACAAGTTCAAGAGCGTAAACGACAACTTCGGCCACCAGGCCGGCGACGCCGTGCTCAAGGAAGTCGCGCAGCTCCTGAAGAGCGAAGCGAGGGAGATCGACCGGGTCGGCCGCTACGGCGGCGAGGAGTTCCTCCTCATCCTGCCCGGCACCGTTCTCGACGCGGCGGTCACATTCGCTGAGCGGCTGCGGGAGAAGGTAGACGCCCATACATTCACGTACACTGGCGGGACGCTAATGCGGACGATAAGCTGCGGCGTGGCCGCCTCGCCGCACCCGCGAGTGAAGGATCAGGAAGCTCTATTGAGAGCGGCGGATGACGCGCTCTACGTGGCGAAGGAGACCGGGCGCAATCGCGTGGTGCGCTTCGACGGCGCTGAATACAACGCACACACGGAAAGCAAAGGAAACGAGTCGTCGAATGGCGAAACGCGCGTCAAGCAAGCGGCAGGAAGCGGAGGAACCAGTGCCTCCTCAGGGCCGCCCTCCGGATCCAAAGACCCGGCCGCAGGCCGGCGCGCCTCAGCTTAGTCGCGCCGGCGAGTTGCGGGTGGTTCTCACCCGCGCTTCCCACCAGTACTACGTTCTCGACCGTCCGACCATGCCGGACGTGCAGTATGACAAGCTCTTTCGCGAGCTGCAGGAGATCGAGCGGAATTTTCCGGAATGTCTCACCCCGGACTCCCCAACTCTCCGCGTCGGGGCCGAGGTCCAGAGCCAGCTCTCCAAGCACGAGCACCTGCGGCCGATGCTCTCCCTCGCCAACGCCTTCAACGACGAAGAGCTGCGGGCCTGGGAGGAGCGGCTCGTTCGAATTGCCGGCGCCGACGTAGCGAAGTCCGGTTACACCGCGGAGCTCAAGATCGACGGGATCGCGATCGCGCTCACGTACGAGAATCAGCTTTTCGTCAAAGGCGCGACACGCGGGAACGGCGCCATTGGCGAAGATGTGACGGTGAATCTCCGGACGGTGCACGACGTTCCCTTGCGACTGCACGAAAGCGCACCAAAGGGACGCATCGAGATTCGGGGCGAGATCTACTTCCCCTTCGATCGGTTCGAGGAGATGAACGAAGCCCGCGCGCGGGCGGGCGATGCCGTATTCGCCACTCCGCGCAACGCCGCCGCGGGCAGCCTCAGACAGCTCGACCCCGCGATCACCGCGTCTCGGCCGCTCAGATTCTTTGGCTATTCGGTGGCCACCCCCGATGGAATCGAGATGCCGTTCGAGACGCAGACGGAGTTGCTGGACGCTCTCGGTGAGTGGGGTGTTCCGGTCGCTCCGCACCGGCAG
>Ga0193744_1000187_pt1 | contig 18479 bp, 11 predicted proteins | sample L1a1metaG_FD_143056 | JGI IMG/M metagenome (GOLD analysis project Ga0193744, IMG submission 143056) | Soil microbial communities from a riparian zone of the East river system, Colorado, United States - L1a1 | ecosystem: Environmental > Terrestrial > Soil > Riparian zone | place: USA: East River...
CACCCTCCATGCCTTTCCTGATTCAGTTTTCAATGCTCTGATTTGGCGGTAATTAATAAATTAACCTTCTTAGATCATACACAAACTAGACTATAGCCACCATTAACCATTAACCATTAACCATTAATCATTAACCATTAACCATTACTTTCCTTTTATCCTTTCAATCAAAGTTCCTAAAGTATGCCAGCTGCCGCCTTCAAATCTTCCCCTGTTCACTACCAGCGTATTATCTGCATTATCCTTAAGGTAATAATGGAATGCAAATTTCCCTCTTGGATTCTGCCAGCCAATTACCTGGCCAAAACGCAGATCATTAAATACCAGTGTATCATTCCATTTCTCAACTGTATAATACTGTTGTGAAAATCGGATCAACTGTTGAACTTCCTCTTCACCTTTAACTGAATTTAATAAAGAATCATTCCTAGGAAAGTATTCAAATTTGATATCTTTATTTTGATCAAAAAGTGAATGAAAGCCCACATGATACCCTTTGTCATTTCCTGCCACAACAAACCATAACCAGTTTTGCAAAGGAGCGGGTGTTGTAAAGTATCTTGTATAGGCAATTTGTTGTTTATGAAGTGTTTCTTTAACCTCATTGTCTATTACAGTTTTATTAAATATACAATACATAAGATAGACCCCACTTAATCCAAGGCCCATGATCCACCATCTTTTTCTTCTTTTGTTCTTTCTATTGAGATACATTAGGGCTATACATGCTATAATAGGCCAAATAGTAAAAAATGGATCTGCGACATAGATGGAATTGAAAGAGATTCTTGTTCTGCTAAAGGGTTCAAACCATCCGACACCATAATTATTAAAGGCATCAATGAAAATATGAATGAAAACTACGCCACCAAAAAAGAGCACCCACCTGGTAAAACTTATATTGTGAGGCCGGTGCCATAATTCAGCAAAATGAGCAAATAGGGGAGTAATTATAAAACAAAACAATAAGGAGTGGGTAAAGCTTCTATGTGTCAATAGATTGGTAGAAGTATTTTCCCATAAACTTGAAATTACATCAATGTCTGGAATACTTTGAGCCAAGGCACCCCATAACAAAGCTTTTCTTCCGAGCTGTTTTCCTGCAAATGCTTCTCCCATGCAGGCACCTAATGCTATGTGAGTTATAGAATCCATTTATTCAGTCTATTTAATTTTACAATTTAGTATGAGTTCAACGCTTTTGGATGTAATTATAATATTATTATTCTGGCTATAGTCTAATTACTGTATGATTTAGAGGTATTTCGTTTGAATACATAGCATTCAATGTCGTTTAGATTAGGAAATTTGGACTCGCAAACTCTTTACTCATTGCTATACACGCCTCATTGCCGGCCGGGCTAGTAACTTTTGGCTTGATCCAAAAGTCACCAAAAGATCAAGACCCTCCAATGCAACCCTGCGGGACAGCTTTTTGGGCTAATTTGGCTCCAAGGCTTCGCCAAATCTTAACGCCCAAAAAGCTTTTGCTGTGGAGGGTCGGTTAAAACTTATTTGGTCGTTTCATTTAATTAAGGCCAGAAGGGCTATCAGAACTTAGCACAGTGTGAAGCCCTGTACATATTCTGATAAATACGCTGTGCTACCCCCCATGCCTTTTCAGATAAAGTTTTCAATGCTTTAATTTGGCGTGAAACAAATTATTTTAAGACTATCTTAAATCATACATTAACTAGACAATAGTCTTAATCATCTATCAATATTGTATAGTTAAGCCTAATACAATAATGTCACCCCTATGGGGGCTAATTGATGTTGGCCTTATTTTTCTATAATAATATTGCCCCTATGGGGGCTAAATTAGTTTAACTAAAGAACTTTGATTCATCTATTGTGATTTCGCCCACTTATCCAATTTCTCCTCCAAAACTGAAAGTGGCAAACATCCACTGTTTAATACTTGCTTGTGAAACTCTCCTATTTTGAATTTAGTCCCTAATTGTTTTTCATATTTATTGCGAAGCTCTCTGAGTTTTAAAGCACCAATTTTATAGGATAAGGCCTGTCCGGGATCTGCCATATATCGTTCAATCTCAGAAGTAGCTCCTTTCTCATCTACCTGTTCATTCTGCATCATATAAGTAATGGCTTGTTCTCGGGTCATGCCTTTGCTATGGATAGCTACATCAACTACCAGTCTAATTGCTCTGTGTATTTCATCTCCTAATGCGCCCATATGTTGGTATGGGTTAGTGTATAATCCCAACTCTTTTCCGAGACTTTCACAATACAAAGCCCAACCTTCACCATATGCTCCGTACCATTTAAAGCGGCGGAAAGTAGGTAAAGCAGTATTTTCCATCTGAAGAGAACTCTGATAATGATGTCCAGGGACAGCTTCATGCAAGAATGTACTTTCCATTCCTGATGTAATATTAAAACTGAGAGGGTCTAAAATGGGAACATAGAATACTCCCGGTCTTGAACCATCAGTTGTGCCCTGTAAATATTCTATACTGGCACTTGCTGCTCTAAAGGCTTCTGTTTGTCTTATTTCAAATTTAGATTTTGGGAACAATACAAAGTATTTGTTTAAAGAAGGTTTTATTATTTCATAAATATGTCTGAAAGAATCTAATACTTCTTCGGGTGCTTTAAAAGGCTTAAACTGCTTATCAGTTTTCATAAATTGAAAGAATGATTCCAGGCTTCCTTTAAAACCGGTAATACTTTTTATTGACTCCATTTCATTTCTGATTCGCTTTACTTCATTTAATCCGGTATTATATATTTCATCTAATGTTTTATCTGTGGTGGTCCAGTCTTTTACACAAAGTTTATAATAATTCAGACCATCAGGAAGATCACTAACCCCGGATGTAGTTCGGGCTTTTTGCATATATTCATCCTTTAAAAAGGCAGCCATTTTATTATGTGCCACATCCAGTTCCTTTTTAATTGCATCTGTATATGTCGCAGTTAAGCGGTCTTTATCAGTTTTACTGAAACCAGCTGGAAGGTTTTTTATAGGACCATAAAAAATACTTTTTGTCACATCTGTATTCACTAGTCCATTGCATATGTCAATCATTTTAATCACCAAAGCTTTGGGTAATACATAATTGCTTGCCATACCTGCTCGAAAATTCTGAATAGCGCTATCACACCACACTGCATATCCATGTACACGTTGCAGCCAGTTCTCATAATCTTTGACTGTTTTAAATGGTTGAGAAGATTCACCTGAACCATATTGCCCAATAGCTAATACAATATTGCCTGAAAGTGTATTTGTGGCATCGCCCATTTGAGTGAAGGGTATTTTCCAGCTGTCATATTTTGATTTTTCCAGTTGAATTTCTGCATCATATTTTAATACATTATAACTCAAAGCATCTTCTTCATTCATGCCATCCGGGCTAAATCTTTTTAAACTATCCAGGTAGCTGAGGTAAAATTTCTTAAGCTCATTCCTGTAAGATTGGGTACAGTTATTTACAAATTGATCATTAAGACTATTATCACCAAATTGAGTAGCATCCAATGGCTGTAACTTCATCAATCCTTTCCAGTAGTTTTCCAGCATGGAATGAAAATGTCCTATATCATTTTCTTTTTTATTCGAGTCTTTGCAATTAGTTAAGCTGAATAATGTAGCTATAATAAAAAGAAAACGAAAAAAATCTTTGAGCATATTGAAAGTGTTTTACCTTATTGTTTTTAAAATCTTGTCTTGTCTCTTTTTTTGAGCGTTCCAAATATACTCGAATTATAGAAAGGGCTGTAAGAACTATTTCCAATTATTAAATAATTAAGGCCTAACGGGCCACAAGATCCTAGCACTGGGCGAAACCCTGTGTAATTAATTAAATATTAACCAGCCCTAGCGGGGCGTCAGATTCGCGAAATATGTATCAAGTTTAGAAGGCCATGATTAACCATCAAGGCTCTGAACTAAATAATGTATGATTTAGACCTTGTTCCTTTTATTACTTGAGATTTTCCTTTATTCATGGCATTGTACTCAGGCCGTACGGGCCCCTACTTTTTTACAAACGCCAAAAAAAGTAGGCAAAAAACGCTTGCCAAATCAAGGCAGCTATACTCAAATCCTGCCCACTTGAAAACCTGTATCAGGCTCTGGCGCCCCAGAATCTTTTGACCTTTTAGCGTCGTCACGAATGTCAAAATATTCAATGCGCTCTGCTTGCCCTCCATGCCTTTCCTGATACAGTTTTCAATGCTCTGATTTGGCTTTAAAACTTAAATGTCTTAAATACTGAAGAATTAGCTGACTTTAATATAATTCTCCTTGATTAACAGATATTAATATTCAGATGACCCTCCACAGCAAAAGCTTTTTGGGCGTTAAGATTTGGCGAAGCCTTGGAGCCAAATTAGCCCAAAAAGCTGTGCCGCAGGCTTGCATTGGAGGGTCTTGACTTTTTGGTTACTTTTGGGTCAAGCCAAAAGTGACTAGCCCAGGCGGCAATGAGCCGTGTTTAGCTATGAGAATAGAGTTTGCAAGTCCAATTTTTCTTTACTAAACGACATTGTTTCATTAATGGCCATATTTAATAACTTTGCCAGTATTTGCTTTCATTATCCATGTTGAGTAGGATAAAGTACACGTTAATTGCAGCGACCTGAAGCATGCTTAACCTTAACCTTAACCTCAAGTTTTTTTGATAAAATTAAAGACATAACAAATAGAAATCGATTACCAACTATTTCACCACACCCCCAGGCTGGGTGATGCAGCTAAATAAAAAGACAGCCGGCTGAACTTAAGCGCCCAAATAGACATCATCGTATAAATTATTATAAAAAAAGAGTAAAGATGCTGCTTATGCTATACTGAATAGACAGTATCATACCCGTAAGCGCAATCAATAAACCTGTAATCATATTTAATTGAATAAAATACCTTGATGTACAATCCTGCAGAAAAACTACAGCAAGACATGTGATGAATTTATTGAATAAATAGTATTTGCCTGTGTGCTAACGAAGCAAACGACTTATCAATTCAATAATTAATTCTAAATGGGTGAAATGTATATGGGTCATGCCCGAGCATGATGGAATCCCCCTTAAGCACAAGGCATATTTTTCTGGACCTTTTCCTCTGTCTTCCCCATATGAGTTGGTAATCGATATATATGATAATCAGACTGAAAGTAGCATATGGTAAATACCCTCAGACTTAGAGAATAGTATTATAATTGACTCTGACAGGAGCACACACTCCACATAACAGAACTCGAATAGATAAATTACAAATATACAACATTATTTTGTAAAAGTCAATAGCTAAGTAGTTAATGATTTGTTAATGTCATATATAAAGATATAAAACTAATTATATTTGGTATATACACGAATGGTACCCAAAGATTGTTTGGAGGGTACAGCAATACCCTCCAAATATCTGATTAGAATATATTTGAATAGCCAAATGGATGCAATAAAGTTAATGTAAATGCTAAAAGCTTAATGGTAAATGGGCTTCATCTTAGTGATTAATGATTAGTGTTTAGTGTTTAGTTAAACAATCCAGCAGCATCGTTTTTTGTTTGAATTATGATTAATAGGATTTCTAAGGATTAGTAGGATTTCGCGGATAACGGACATTGGACATCGGAAATCGATTTCTTGTCTGATTTAGGATTGGTAGAATTATAGAAGTTTAGTAGGATTTTGCGGAAAATGGACAACGGACATCGGATAACGATTTCAACCAACGGACAACGACCAACGAACATCGACACCTAACAAAAGTTATATATTCTTATAAAATAAAACAACATATCTTTGTTTAGGGAAGGTTTGTAGAAACAATTAATTTAATTGGAAGTAAAATTAAAGAGCTCTATATTCATGTCGGTACAAAAAATATTCAAAATATTACTTCACCATTTGATTTTTTATAAAATAGGATTACATTGAATAAACGTAATGTAGTATCCCCTATCAATCCAATAATGGTTGTATAAACAGACCGACCCAAAATTAAACATTTAGACAAAGATAAAGCATTTTGACAGGTGACCAAAAACATACAGGCCATATTGCAACGGGACAGCGAGTAATCCGACACTCAAGCCATCCCGAAATTTTGGCACATTTGATTTTGCCCTGAATAACGAAGTCAACTCTTTGGCAAAACCAAAAGAGAGTCTTTTTAGCCAATGATTTTTACTAACTTTGAATCATTAATATTTATTCATATGGAAGACAAATTTTTACAAGAGTTTTTAAAGACTGGACTTTTTGACATCGGAGAATCCGATGAAAGATTAGGCTGGTTGAAAAAGTCAATCACTGATTTACAGGAAGTTTTCAAAAAGGATTATTCTTTGCTGCCAAAATATACTTTGGTTGCACTTGACCCAAATATTTCTGACACTGAGCCAGTTTTATTAGAGACAGAAATAATCATTACAGGACATTGGGAAGCACTTCGCATTAGATTTACAGAAATGCCCAGACAGATTATTAGAGGTGTAATTCTTAATGCCTTAAATACTATAGGCACATCCGACCCACTTGCTGCCAGAATTATTTATTTAACAGCAAATAATTTTTATCCATATGCTAAACTCAACAACGAAAAAAAGTTAGTTGAAACAATGCTAAGTTCGTTGGGTGAGATTGCAGAAAAAAATGCAGTTGTAGAATGGTCATTGATTGAACAGGAACCTGCTTTGAAACTTGGAACTTTAAAAGTTGGAAATCTTAAGTTTGAAGCAGTTAACCTTGATAAAGATAAGTTTCAAGAAAAATGGGATTTAGCTTTTACTAATGAGCCAAATGGACATGGTCCTCAACATGGGTTTCAGAATGATCAATACAGAAATCATTTTAAGTCGAAAACCACTGACGCAATTGTTTCATCATTCAATTCAACTTTAGATGGCTTTAATAAATCAATATCCGCTCTTGACATTGAAACCCCAATCAATAAATTTTTTACCGAATTCAAAAAGACATTAGATGCAAACTTGAAAACTTCGTTTTCAAGTTTGATGGCTGTTGAAAGAAGAAGCAAATTATTATGGTGGAAAGAAACTTTGTATTCTGCCTCACAAAAGAAAGGTTACAGAGGACTTGATAAAAACTTGTTGCCAATATTAATGGGTTCAGATTTGAACAACCAAGTTCCAGAGATTACTCCTATTAGTGTTGATTATCTTTTGAGAGATACTCTTTTTTTATTGATTGATAAGCAAGATTCGTTATTGAAATTTTCCGACTACTTAACCAAAATTTCAAAAGACAATATTAAGTCAATTCTAAAATCTTGTTTCTGTAATCTTGCTGAACTAGAAGGAAGAATTTCAATTACCAGCTTCATTGCACTTTTAGTAAATGATAGAGTCACCATAAAAGATTTTAAAACAAGAACAGGAATAGAAGATAGTGAAGAAATAACCTTGACAGAATTAGCGGTTATTGTGCTACACGATTTATTAACTCAAAGATTAACTTCAGAGTAAGATGGCTGGTAAATGTTCACAACCCACTTGCTTTCCTGATGAACACGGCTGCAATGTAGAAGGCTTTAGAAATCTAAAGGATTGCAAGCATTACGACAAAACTGAATCAACAAATGAAGTTGAAGCATCACAATCTACTACACCTACAGAAGTATCATTCAAAATACCTTGGACAGGGAATTCATTTGGGATTACTGACTTGAATTTTTTAACAGCTTCTGCAAAACCAATCCTTATTGGCATCACAGGTGTGGCAAGTGCTGGCAAGACATCATTCTTGGCTTCTTTATTTTGTTTAATAAGACATGGAGAGAAAATTGGTGATAATAGTTTTGCAGGTTCACTAACTTTGAATGGTTGGGAAGACATTGCATGGTATTTAAGTTGGAAAGAGAATGGTAATATTCAGTTCCCACCTCACACTGCTAACAACTCAGGAAGAGTTCCCGGACTTTTGCATTTAGCACTTAAAAATGCAATAGGAGAAAAAATTGATTTAATTTTCACTGATGCACCCGGTGAATGGTTTGACCATTGGAGAAATAATGTTAATAGTGAAAATGCTAAGGGTGCAAAATGGATTCACGATAACTGCGATGCTTTTTTACTTTTTGCAGATTGTGATATGTTGCTAAGCACAAAAAGAGGGCAAGCTAAATTGCAAATTAATTCAGTAGCAGATAGACTTTTTGAAAATATAGAATCAAGACCAATAGGCTTAGTATGGTCAAAATCGGACATTGAAATAGCTGATACAACAAAAAACCAAATCACAGAACACCTAGAGGAAAAACCATCTTTACATTTAAAACAATTCAGAACAAGTGTAAAGGAAGGCGAAGATGGAATTTTCCATAAAAATATTTGCGAATCAATAAACTGGATTATTGAGTGCTTGAAAAGCAATATCAATTCAAATCCTGAAATTATTTCTATTAAAGCGGAAGATATGTTTTTATCTAAACGAATAGTAAATGGATAACACAATAGAAAATAGTGTTTTAATTATTGGTGGACCAAATGCAGGAAAAACTCATTTTGGTGGTCAGCTTTATGGAAGGCTGATTAGTAGGAAATTTAATTATACAATTGCACCTAACAACTTACCAGCTGATTTGACAATTTTTGAGGATGTCATTAATAAACTTGCAGAAGGTAAACGAGCAGGTCACACAGAGGCATCGGCAAACAGAAACATAGAACTGAAAATTGATGATGAAAATGGTCATAACGTAGTTTTTACCTTTCCAGATTATGCAGGTGAGCAAGTAAATTTTATTGTTGATAATAGGCGAATAAATAATGTATGGAAACAATATATTGAAAAAAGTAGCTCTTGGATGTTGTTTATTCGTTTAGATGATTTAAGACCTTTAGAAGATATTATTAATAAGGGAATTCCTGAGCCTGATGAATTAAAAAGAAGGAATGCAACACCCCCACCAGTAAAAGTATCGGACGCAGCTTACCTTGTTGAGTTGCTACAAATGTTGTTATATATGAAGGGAATTCCTTCTCTAACTAAAGTTCATAAACCTAATCTAACAATAGTTCTTTCTTGTTGGGATATACAAAAATTTCCAGATGAAACATTACCTTTTAACGTTTTGAAGGAAAGATTGCCTTTGCTTTATGACTTTGTAAAAAATACTTGGACAGAAAAGTCACTTGCAATAATCGGTCTTTCATCAACTGAAAAAAGTTTAACTGATGAAGCGGACGAAGAATACATAGACAAGACTCCAATAAATTTTGGATATATCATCAATTCAAAAGGAGTGAAAGAACCCGACTTAACATTATCAATACAAACATTCATTGGAAGTGAATAGTATAACAATTCATCAAGCATTTTATGGGGAGGTAAATCGGGCTCATTCTTGTATTAAACAAACAATCACAGACCCCGATTTAACTTCGTTCCTAATTACATTTACAGACAGGCCAGCTGCACTTCCGCCTGGTGTAAATCTAATGCCTTATCTTTCAGGTAGTGCTTTTTCAAAGTATTACATTTTTACAAAAACTTTTCCTGACCAAAGTGCAACAAGAGCGGGAATGGTTTTTACTCATGTTCTAATTCTAAATCAATCAGTTATCAATTCAATTCATAATCTACAAGATGTATTTTCTCATTTTGTTGTATCTACAGAAAATAAAAACGATGAATTGAAAGAAACTCTAATGGTGTGTTCTAGAACAATTCCAGTTTCAGGAAATAGAAATCAACCAAAATATATTCAGCAAACTATTTCTGATTTCATAAAAAATGTAAGTCCAATTCTATTTTCAGGAGAAATCGAAACATTCACAAACGCACTTCAACAAATTTGGAATACACCTAATAAAGAAGCAAGAAAAAAAATAAAATTTAGAACCAGTTTTACTCCTTCTGATATTGAAAATTTAAACGACTTAACAATCATATTAATTCAAAAGGATTTTTTATCGAAGTGGCAAGGGCAATCAATTATTTATGGAGAGCACCAGGATTCCGTGGAAATTACTTCTAATTCCGAAGCATTATTTCTTGGTTTTAAGGAAGCAAATCCGTTTCACAATTTCTTAGTTGAACTCAATGTGAATTTGAGTGAGGTTCAGAAGTACAATCAGTATGAAAAGATATTTGCTAACTACATTTCAATTGAGAAAATTGATGATGCAAATATTCTTAGACAAGACATTCGAGTATTATCAAAAGTATCACCCGACCCAGCAGATGGCAAAACGATAAAGGAGAAATTTATTGAACAACTTGCAATACTCATTAAAAACAGGCAAGACACAAACATTAAAGCACTTAGGAATATAGACTGGTCAGCGTATCTAGATGGTGAAAGAAAAGGAAAACAAATCGTATCTGAATTTATTGAAAGTGAAATTGAAAACCCAAATCCTAACTCCACTCAATTTGAAGCTCTGTTGGAAATTATTGCTATTTCTTTTGAAGATGAAGAAAAAAACTGGTGGCATGAAAGCATTAGAAATACTATTGTAATGTCATTCAAAAAGCAAAGTGAGATTTCGGTTGAAAATATTTGGCAGTTAATTGATTTATCAGAAGTTAGATTGATTTACATATTATCAATTCTAGGTTCTGTAGAAGATTGTGACAATATTTTGCGAAAATATATTCCAGAAAAACTTAGAACTGAAACATGCAATTCCTTAGCCAAAATTGCAGTGAAAAAAAATTGGTATTTGTTTCATGCATATATTTTGCTCAAGTATCTCGTAATTAACATTGCTATAGTAAAACAACTTGATGTAGAACAGAAATTATCATTGGATGATTCTGTTGGGGTTAAATACATTGCAGAAAAGTTAACTTCTGAAAAGTTAATTCTGTGTGCTTTGAAAAATCGCGACAAAAAATTAATTGAACTTTCAGTTGGAGTAATCTTAAAAAACAATTCTCTGTTAAAGGACATTGACCTCTTAGTAGATGGTTGGCTTGACATTTGGACTATGGTAGTTCTTTCAACAAACGAGATATTTATTGGCTTACGAGGAAGAGAACAAGAAATTGTGTTCAATTTGTTAGACTTGATTGCGAAGGGAAAAAGAGTCAATGACTTTTTATTCGGTTTAATTGCAGACACGAATTATTCTGATATTTCTGGATACAAAAACAGGTGTGAAATTTGGGGAGTAATTCCTCCTTTGTATAAAGAGAAATTTTTAAACTCTACTTCACAAAACATTTTAAAGAATTTACTGTCAGGTAAGATTCAAGTTGTGTCAGTTGAATCTGAAATATCAGATAGAATTATTTCTGATGCCTTCATGACTAAATTTTTAAGTGAAAACAGAAGTACAATTGAGCCAGTTATTTTTATCTATTCAAGTTTCAATAATCTAAAGGATGAATTTCTTGCGACTTACATTACAAACTTTCCAAGCACAGTTAGCGAAATTCAAGCAAAAAAACTTGGGAGCTTAATTACTAAAAATAATTTTTTAAAATCTGCAAGAAGCATTTACGACAAAGCAAAGTATGACAACTCTTTTAACCCTGCTTATGAAATCTGCAAAGGACTTGTTACTCTCAATTGGTGGGAATTTTCTATTTTTGGAAAATCAATATATGAGCCATACAAGCAAAAGCAACAAACATTTATTAATTTTAATAAAGAACAATTGGATAGAAACGAATTACCTACTGTAGTAATTTTAACTGCGATTAAAGAAGAATATTCAGCAGTGAAAAAACATTTGACAGAAATTGTAGATGCTGACCAAAATGATACTGCCTATGAAGCAGGAATATTTAGCTTTAATGATAAGGAAGTTGCCAAAGTTATAATTAGAGAATGTGGGACAAAAAACACAAATGCTGCGCAAGAAACGGAAAGAGCGATCCAATATTTTAAACCTAACGTGATCCTTTTTGTAGGAATTGCTGGTTCTAGAAAGCCAAAGGATTTTGGTGTCGGGGATGTAATATTTCCAGAGAAGGTTTATTCGTATGAAGGTGGTAAGTCTGAAAAAGATTCCTTCCTTGCGAGACCTGATAATGCATTAATGTCCTATACCCTAATGGAAAAGGCAAAAAAGGAAAGGAATAAAGATGATTGGAAAAAATTAATAAAAGGTCAGTGGAGTATTGAAGTTAAAGCCGATATCGGAGTTATTGCATCAGGAGAGCAAGTAGTTGAGCATTATAATTCTAGCATTGGTGAAATATTGCATAATTATTATAACGATACTTCTGCCGTTGAAATGGAAGGTTTTGGATTTGGTAAAGCTGCAAATAGGCAAGGCAGAGAGACCAGTAACATCTTAATCGGTGTGGTAAGAGGAATTTCCGATATCATTGAACAACCTTTGAAGTCAAAGAAAAATAAAACTGACGATAGACGTCCAGCAAACACAAAAGAATTAGCATCAGACACAGCAGCAGCATTTGCATATTGGTTAATATTTAAAACATTCGATTGATGAACCAACGCATTTTGCAAGGACCTTTTTAAAAAATTTCCAGCGCTTCAAAAAAATAAAAAACACAACGAACAGCCGACACTCAATGACACGACAACTTAATAACGACAATGGTTTACAAGCACGGTGGAAAGAACGCAAGCACCTAACAACGGTTTGGCAAAAGTGGCGGTTTAGTGCTTCGTATGACAGTATTGTGGTTCATCAAACAGTTGTGCTTAGTATGAAAATTTGTGGTGAAAATCGCCACCTTCGCCAAACCGTAAAACGTTAACAGCAATTGTAAAATACCACGCAGCCAGGTCAATTTAAATGATTAATAACTAATTGTTGACATATGAAAAACTTGATTTTAATTTTATCATTAACGTTCTGTACCCAAATATTTGGACAAAAATATGTGGTAACACCCAATGGACTTAGAGATGAAAAAGACCTTGAAAAAACATATCTTGTTCTTGAAACAGGCAGCTTAACAGCAAAACAACTTTATGATAATGCTATCAAATATATTAATGAGAAATATAAAAACCCTGAAGAAGTAATTAAAGGAAAGACTGACAGTGAGTTTTTAAAGTTTGAAACCTATGTTCCTGATTTTTTACTTTATAATAACTCAGGAGTTAAAATCCCAATTCAAGCAACTTTTACGACAGAATTAAGATTTAAAGACGGTAAAGTCAAGTATGAAATAATCTCACTTGAGATGAAAGCAAAGTCAGGTAATTATCAAGTATTATTTTCTGGTGGATTATTTGAAGGATATATAATCTATAAAAAGAATGGCAAATTGTTCAAAAAAGAAACAAAAGCCGATATTGAAAATTATTTCGATACTTATGTGGTGGGATTATTAGAATATCTCAAAGGTGAAAATAAGTCGAATAATTGGTAGACAAAAAACAAAAGCTACTAACATCAGCAGTAAATCTACTTATGAACAATGGACTTCTTTGTTTAACCCGACATCGACCTATGAAGGAAGTTGGGATAAAGGAAGTAAAATTCTATTTATTGGAGTAGATGACAAAGGACAAAAGAGAGGCATGGCTTCCAGGATAGATGAAAACATTCCTAACCGATTTGTTTCGATACAACATTATGATCTTGATAAAGCTGACAAGGTGAAATTACAGAAGGTCTGGAAGTGGAAAATGGGCTAATGGATTGTATAAGTATGCAGCCTTCAGCTGGTTATAGACTAAATACAAAGAAAAACCTGGACTATTTGCCAATTGGCGATTGGTTAACCCTTAAAGGTTTATTAACTTTGATTGATTTACAAACATGAAGAGCCGTGTGAAGGGAGACTTTCACACACGTTTCCGTGAGAAAGTTGGGGTGAGATTCCCATGCATGACTGGATTGTGGCACATAAAATAGATAAGTACATAATTATATTCAAGTTATAAATATAAATGTCATTGAGCTCCTTAAAATCTGAACTTCCTAAAATAGCTGGACTTACTTTGTCTGGAATTGCACTTACTTGTTGTGGGTCGCTACTTCCAGCATCCAGTGCTGCTTTAATTGTTGTTAATGCTTTAGCACCAAATTTTGCTCATCAATTCTTATCTGGAATTGACTACGGTCGTTTTAGAGATTTTTTAGTAAAGCCACATCCAGATAATTTAAATCATGACTTAGAAAGATTGATGAAAGATGCTCTTCTACAAGCTTTCCATCATATAGAAGTAGCTTATCTTGATAAATTTGAAAAAGAAAATGATTTTAGTTGTTGGCAAAAGATAAAGGATAGGCCTTTTAAAGAAATAAAAGAAGCCTTTAAATTATTGCGAAAAAATCTGCTTAGAGAAGAAGATTATCAAAAAGAATTTGCGGAAAATATCCCTGATGACCAGAAAATAGATTTTGATTTGCCTAACTGGCTCACTACTAAATCATGGAACGATCTACCAAAACTTACCGATGTTCTTTTTAGATTTTCAGAAATACAAAATGAAGAGAAATGGCAAGAGCTTAAAAAATATTTTGATGAAAACCTTCCTTGTATCTTTGACCTCTCTTTTAAAGAAGCATTAAAAGATGAACGAAATATTAAGGCATATAAGGCATTTCAGATGTTGGTAATGCAAACCTTATTAGACCAAAATATTAAAACTCATCTTAGCCTAGATGAAATAAAACTGAGTATAATGGCCCTAGAAAATGGGTTGCAGACTCAAGGAATGAAAGACATCAATCTTATTATAGAGCAAAACATTACAAAATTAAAGAGTGAAATCAATAATAGCTTTGATATAATAATTTTAGAATTAAAATCTACTGAAAACCGCATCACTCATAAAATAGAGGAGAAGGGAAATGAAATTTTGGATAAACTAAATCTATTCAGACCAAGTATTGGACATCATCTAACAGAACCACCTTTCAGACCTGAGGTTTTTTTAGGCAGAGAAGATGACTTAGAAGATATAAGAAAAAGACTATTTGAAGACAACAACCTCTTACTATTAGTTAATGGCAATGGTGGGGTTGGTAAAACATCTTTAGCTTCTCGCTATTATCATCAATATGAAGATTTATATAGCCACATGGCTTGGGTGCTTAGTGAAACCTCCATTGGTGATGCATTGTTGGCATTGGCTCCAAATCTATATATACATTTTGATGCTAATCAAGATCAAAAAGAAAGAATGGAAATACTTATTACACGACTTGCTAATCTAGATAAGCCATGTCTATTGGTGATAGACAATGCAAATGATTATGGTGATCTCAAATCTTATTATCAAGTTTTAAATAGATGTTCTAACTTTCATATTTTACTCACTACCCGTATATCTGAATTTGGGCAAGCTCGGATGAAAAAAATTGAAAGCCTGCCTATAGATAAAGCCAAAGAATTGTTTTCAATCTACTATAAATCGGTATTAAAAGTAGATAAATCATTTTTTGAAGGATTATATAAATCTGTAAGTGGAAATACTTTGGTTTTAGAATTATTAGCAAAACAATTAAAAGAAGCAAATAGAATTTATGAAAAATACAACTTAAAAGATTTGGTTAGTGATTTACAAAATAAGGGTATATTTCAATTGAAACACAGCAAAGAAGTTGATGTCCACTATCATGAATTTGATAAAGCAAGCCCAGAAGATGTCATAAATGCTTTGTACGATCTTACTGAACTCAATGAAGGTGAGAGAAAATTCAGCTCTATGATGGCTGTATTACCACCTGAGGGTATTAAAACAGCTACCATATCTATATTGCTTCCAGATGATGATTGGTGGGAAGAAGCACTAGAAAACTTAGCTAGAAAGGGATGGCTTGATTATAATGAAGAGGAAAAAGAAATAAAAATAAGCCCTGTTGTTCAAGAAATAATTAAAAAGAAAAATAAGAATATACCAAAAGATACAGAGTCGCTATTGCTGGGTCTAAGTAAAGAGCTTGCCTATGAGCCATGGAGTCAAAAAAATCATGGTGAAAATCCAAACTTCAATGAAACCAAATTGTATGCATTTTATTCGGAGTCACTATTGTCGGATTTGTTAATACTCAATTATGACTCACTTTTACTTGCTAAGCGATTAATAGAACATTATAGTTTGTATCTTGAAAATAGTAAGGCTCAAGCTTGGTTTAATAAAATTAAAGCTATTACATTAAATCAAGAGACAGATCAGGATAAGTTTATTTTTTCTGATAGTTTAAAAATTATAGGATCAGTCTATCAATCAGAAGGCAGATTAAAAGAAGCATTAGTAAGTTACCAAAAAGCTCTTGAAATTTTAAAATCATTAAATGAAAACTATCCTGATAAAATTAATTATAAAAATAGTTTAGGAAGAGTCTATTCACAATTAGGTAATTTGTATCAATCAGAAGGCAAATGGGTGGAAGCATTGGATTGTTATCAAAAATATCTTGAGATTTCAAATTCACTACATGAAAGCTATCCTGATCATGCTATGTTTAATAATAATTTAAGTGTGGCGCATCTTAACTTAGGAGATGTGTATCAATCAGAAGGCAAATGGGAGCAAGCATTGGATTATTTTCAAAAATATCTTGAGATTTCAAAGACACTGAATGCAAGCTATCCAGATCAAGTCATATATAAAAGTAATTTAGGAGCAGCCTATCAAAGATTAGGAGATGTGTACAAATCAGAAGGCAAATGGGAGCAAGCATTGGATTATTTTCAAAAATTTCTTGAGATTTCAAAAACACTAAATGCAAGCTATCCAGATCAAGTCATTTATAAAAATGATTTAGGAGTAGCCCATCAAAGATTAGGAGTTGTATACAAATCAGAAGGCAAATGGGAGCAAGCATTGGATTATCTTCAAAAATATCTTGAGATTTCAAAAACACTGAATGCAAGCTATCCAGATCAAGTCTTATATAAAAGTAATTTAGGAATAGCCTATTCGAACTTAGGAGATGTGTATCAATCAGAAGGCAAATGGGAGCAAGCATTGGATTATTTTCAAAAAGATATTGAGATTTCAAAAACATTGAATGCAAGCTATCCAGATCAAGTCAGATATAAAAGTAATTTGGGAATAGCCTATCAAAGATTAGGAGATGTGTATCAATCAGAAGGCAAATGGGAGCAAGCATTGGATTATTTTCAAAAATATCTTGAGATTTCAAAAACATTACATTATTCTTATCCCTACAACATTGAATATCAATTTGGTCATGGACTGAGTTTGCTATATGTAGGTATAGTAAAAGAAGCGTTGAATCAAGATTGTAAACTTTATTATCAAGAAGCATATGATGTATATGAAGATTTGATAAAGAAAGTACCAAATCATGCAAATGCAAGTAATAATTATGAATGGGTGAAAAGGAAGTTAGAAAAGAAATGAATGGATTCAACAAATTCTTGTTTCTATTGAGGAGGAATTGATAGCTTATGAATTTTTCGAAGAATATCCATATACCACCGTCTATTTGAAGTGAATCACCATGAGTAGAACTAAAATATAACAAATCAATCTGTCATAATTGGCTATGGTCTAATTAGTGTATGAATTAAGCAATAAATGTTGTATCTTGTATTATTAAATAAAGTAATATGAAAACTACATTAAACCCCTTGTACGAGGCATTTGCCTCTTTGTCTGAAGAAGAAAAGGGTGAGTTCGCTGAATTTGTATTTAGTAAGATGTCCGGGGATTTGCGTCTAGAAACATTAAATATTGAAGCTAAAGGAACTAAGCGAAAACAATGTCCCCATTGCACTAGTGCTGAGATTTATGCAAATGGTAATGTGAGAGGAATGCAACGTTATGTTTGTAAGAATTGTAAGAAGAACTTTTCAGACAGTACTGGAACAGCCTTAGCTTTAATAAAGAAGAAAGAATTGTGGGTTAATTACATTATGCACATGTTTGAAGGTCATAGCTTATTTAAGTGTGCAAAATTGACAGGAATAAGTAAGCAAACGGCATTTGATTGGCGCCATAAGATACTATCAAGATTAAGACATGAGGCACCTGATAAATTCTCGGGTATCTGTGAAATTGATGATGTTTGTTTTAATTATTCAGAAAAGGGTTCATCAAATTTAGATAGAAAGCCCAGAAAAAGGGGCAATGATGGAATAAAACAAGGGGGTTCTAATGATAAGGTAGCAGTATTATTAAGTTATGATAGAACTAACAATAAAGACTTCCAGGTTATTAAACGAGGAAGAATAAGGAAGGTAGACTTACAGAAGGCTATAGGCGAAAAAATTGAAGAGAAAACAGTATTATGTAGTGACAGTCATCGAAGTTTTACGGGTTTTGCGAAGGAAAATAAATTAACCTTGAAGAAAATAATTGTTAGAAAAGGTCAACATATAGTAGATAAAGTATATCACATACAACATGTAAATCAAATGGCTCATGCATTAAGGAGATGGATGTATAAGTTCAATGGTGTGGCAACTAAATACTTACAAAACTATATGAACTGGTTTATGATGATAGAAAAGCTAAAAACAAATACAAACCCTATTAAGGCATTTACTTTAGCAATACTTGCAGCACCAGTAACAGTTAATCATACATTAGAAACCATCTTAAATCATACATAAACTAGACCATAGCCTCA
>Ga0193744_1000188_pt1 | contig 18309 bp, 17 predicted proteins | sample L1a1metaG_FD_143056 | JGI IMG/M metagenome (GOLD analysis project Ga0193744, IMG submission 143056) | Soil microbial communities from a riparian zone of the East river system, Colorado, United States - L1a1 | ecosystem: Environmental > Terrestrial > Soil > Riparian zone | place: USA: East River...
TCTTATCCAGCGCTTCCCCGGGATCAAAATTCTTTATTTCGCAAGCAAAATGGGTCTTAAAAAGACTTGCATCAAAATGGGTTACTATATTAGCACCACTTATACCCTTTTGTAAGCCTATATTATATTCAGCTATATTATTTCCAATAGGCGTTACAGCCCCCATACCCGTTACAACTACTCTTTTCATAACTTCTCTGTTTTGAGATATACAAACAAAAAATCCACAAAACAAGTTGTACAACTGTCTTGTGGATTTATAACTGTGCAGAAGCTTTTCTGCATAATTCAGATTTAATTACTCCTGAGTCTGTGACTCGATGTATGAAACCGCCTGACCCACTGTCTGAATGTTCTCAGCCTGTTCGTCTGGAATTGAAAGATCAAATTCCTTTTCAAATTCCATAATTAACTCAACGGTATCAAGTGAGTCAGCTCCTAAGTCATTAGTGAAGCTTGCTTCTGTGGTAACCTCTGAAGGATCAACACCTAATTTCTCAACGATAATTTTCGTTACTCTTTCTGCAATGTTTGACATATTTTATTAGCTTACTTGTTATCAAATAATGACGCAAAGTACGTTATTTGACTTTGCATAACCAAAGGGTTTGCCTTTTTTTTATTTAAACAATCACTATTCTTTTTTCGTACATATAGTATCAAATAATAATATTAACAATATTCTTTTACTTAAAGAGTACAGAGTATTGGTAAAAAAGCGTTAATTTGTTAGTGTGATAACTACAATATCCCAATCCAAATAATATGGTTACAAAACTACAACACAATACCAAAATAGTAGCAACTGTTGGTCCCGCATGCAATTCTTATGATAATTTATTAGCCCTGGCACAGAAAGGTGTTCATATATTCAGGCTTAATTTCTCACACGGTACCCATGAAGATCACCTGGCAGTAATTGAGAATATTTTAAAACTAAATAAAGAACATGATTTGCATATCGGTATCCTGGCAGACCTGCAAGGACCTAAATTAAGGATTGGTAAAATAGAAGATAATCAACTCTTCCTGGCACCTAATGATATCTTAACTTTCGTAAATGAACCTGTCATAGGTAATAAGGAAAAGATCTATATGAGCTATATACAGTTCCCGATGGATGTTGAACCTGGCGAAAAGGTCTTGGTAGATGATGGAAAGATAGTGTTGGAGGTAATAGAAACAAATAAGAAGGATACTGTAAAACTGAAAGTACTGTTTGGCGGCATCCTTTCTTCTAATAAAGGAGTCAATTTGCCCGATACCAAAGTTTCTCTCCCATCATTGACAGAAAAAGATCTTATTGATCTTGATTTTATACTGACACAACCTGTTAACTGGATCGCACTCTCATTCGTCAGATCATCAGATGATATTAAAGATCTAAAGAAAAGAATAGATGCTAAAAAGCATGAAGCTAAGGTAATAGCTAAAATAGAAAAACCTGAAGCATTAAAAAGAATTAAGCGAATTATCAAAGCTTCTAATGCTATTATGATTGCAAGAGGTGATCTGGCTGTTGAGGTAGCAATGGAAAGACTACCGGGTATTCAAAAGGATATTATTAATTTATGCATTCAATGGGCCCGGCCGGTTATCGTAGCAACCCAGATGATGGAAAGTATGATCCATAACCCTTCCCCTACCCGGGCTGAGATAACTGATGTAGCCAATGCTGTATTAGATGGTGCAGATGCTCTTATGTTGAGTGCAGAGACTTCAGTTGGGGATCACCCGGTACAGGTTATAGAATCTATGAATAAGATCATCATAGAAGCTGAAAAACACTATGCATTAAATGAAAGAAGACCGAAGCCCAATAAAAAATCAGCAACCTTTTTATCTGATGTGGTATGTTTTAATGCCGCCAAAACAGCTGAAGAAGTAGAAGCTGTAGCTTTATTAGGTATGACGAGTTCCGGGTACACCGCATTTAAAGTATCATCTTACAGGCCATCCTGCAAGATCTATATATTTTCAGAAAGAGAACAAATGCTCGGCACCATGAATCTTTTATGGGGAGTACAATGTTTCCAATATAAAAAATACACCACAACAGACGAGACCTTTACCGATATTACCGAAATACTAAAAGAACAAAACCTCTTGGTAAAAGGTGATCTTATTGTACAGTCTGCCAGTATGCCTTTACATATGAGATATAGGACGAATATGCTGAAGGTTTGTTATGTGGAGTAGTCTTACCGATGTCAGATGTCCGATGTCCGAGAAGAATTTGCGGACACCGGACACCGGACATCGAAACTCCAATATAAATTCCATACTTTATAAATATGCTTCTTACTTTTGTGAGGTATTTACTAAACCCGCTTAACAAATGAATATAATCATCCCAATGGCCGGAAGAGGCACCCGGTTAAGACCACATACATTAACTGTTCCTAAGCCATTAATTCCTATTGCAGGCAAACCCATCGTTCAAAGAATAGTAGAAGACCTCTCCAAATCTTATCCCGGTCAAATTAATGAAGTAGCATTTGTAATAGGTGATTTTGGTGCCGCGGTAGAAAAGGATTTACTGGAAATGGCAGCCTCCATTGGTGCAAAAGGGAATATTTATTACCAGGAGAAAGCATTGGGTACAGCACATGCAATATATTGTGCAGCAGAAAATCTAACAGGCAACTGCATGATAGCCTTTGCAGATACACTATTTAAAGCCGACTTTAGCTTTGACAGGAATGAAGATGGTTATATATGGGTAATGAAGGTAAAGGATCCGTCAGCTTATGGTGTAATCAATCTGGATGAGAATGGATATATAAAAGAATTTGTAGAAAAACCGGATACCTTTATTTCTGACCAGGCAGTGGTGGGTATTTACTATTTTAAAGATAGTGATGGACTAAGAAAAGAAATCAAAAGAATAATAGATAATGATATAAAAGATAAGGGCGAATACCAGTTAACTACTGCGCTGGAGAACTTAAAAAACAATGGTTTAATGTTTAAACCGGGCATCATTGATGAATGGCTCGATTGTGGCAATAGTGATTCTTTGATATATGCCAACCAAAGGATTCTGGAATTTAATAAATCTGAAGATTTAATACATAACACTGTAGTTAAAGAAAATGCTGTTATAATAGAACCTTGTTATATTGGTAAAAATGTGAAAATATATAACTCTGTAGTTGGACCACACGTTAGTATAGGTGAAAATACCACTATTGAGAATTCTATAATTAAAAACTCAATTATACAAAACGATTCAAATATACGTTATGGTAATTTGGAAGACTCTATTATAGGTAATAAAGCAACCTATAATGGTAATCATTCCACTGTCAATATCGGAGATTATTCAACCCTAAATACATGAACTTGAGTAAATTAATAATCCTAATCACTGCAGTAGTCTTTTTAAGTATACCTGAAGTAATTGGTCAAAAGGGGCAAACTACTGAAAAGGAAGCTCAGCTAGAAGGCAGGTTTATTGAAGCAAACAGAGAATATATCATTGGTCGTTACGACCAGGCAGAAAAGATATTGCTGGCGGTCGTTCAAGAAAATGAAACTATTGGTGCCGCTCATTATGAACTGTCTAAAGTTTATGAAGCGAAGGGTGATGATCAGAAAGCTATTGGATCTTTAAATAGAGCCATTACACTTGATAAAACCAATAAATGGTATTTGATCAGGAAGCTAAAGTTATTAGATAAAATGGGTGACCATGTTGAGGCAGCAAAAGTAGGTGAAGCATTAATCAGCTTTGAACCCGATAACCCTGAAAACTATTATGATAAAGCCTACCATGAATTACAGGCTGAAAACTCTACAGCAGCATTGCTTACATTAGATAAACTCGAAGCTAAATTAGGTCCTCAAATACCAATAGCAGAGAAAAAAATAATGCTCTACCAGGCATTACAGGAAGAAGATAAAATAATAGCTACCATAAATACATTAGTTACCAGTTTCCCAGAAAGCCTGAAGGTCCTCCAAATGAAAGCTTCTTACCTTGTAAATCATAATAAGGCAAATGAAGCATCTGATATTTATAATACTTGCACTGGATCCCTCCAATGTAGAGGCTAAAATAGCTATGTCTGCAGGATTAAAAGTAGAAGGTAAGGATGCAGAATTTATTAATTCCCTAAAGGAGTTATATGTCAATAAGAATGTATCTTTTGATACTAAGATTAAAGAATTAATTCCCTATATCCAAAAAGTAGCAGATAAGAAAGACAGAGTATTGGCTTCTTCAGTGTTGGATGCGCTTTTACTTCTGGACAATACTAACCCTCAGAATGCAAAAACTTATGCAGCGATGGGTGATATTTATCAGAATATAGACAGTGCCAAAACTGCCATTCGTATGTATTCTAAAGCAGTGGAATTAGATAAAAGCGTCTACAGTGTTTGGGAACAACTATTATTTCTGCAGAATCAGGTAAGAGATTATGCTTCTATGCTCAAAACCTCTAAAGCTTTAATTGATATCTTCCCGGTTTTATCTACAGTTTATTATTGGGTAGCATTGAGTAATAATAAACTGAAAAACCCTACAGAAGCATTAAAGTATTGTAAACAAGGATTAGAAATGGCTCGCAGAAGCCCGGTTAATCAATATAAATTGCAGATAGAAACAGGAAATTCCCATACATTATTAAATGATATGGAGAACTGTGAACTTGCTTTTAATACAGCTATTCAACTTAATCCGAATGCAGAATGGGCCTATTATAGTTTTGCTATCTCACTTTCAACACTTAAACCCGGCATACCAAAAGCACTTGAACTTGCGGATAATGCCCTTAAAATAGCCCCAGGCAATATGGATGCTTTGGCGAGCAAGGGTTTTGTATTAATGAAAGCGGGTAAATATACAGATGCAAAACTGTATTATGATAAAGCACTGGAAAAAGGGGGAATAGAATATCCGCAAATCCTGGAGGAATATGGTGACCTGATGGCTGAACTAAAAGATTCAACCACAGCAGATAATTATTGGAACCTTGCTTTATCAAAAGGAACTCCTAATGATAACCTAAGTAAAAAGATAAATGCAAAAAAGCTTTAAAGTCTATTTTCTGTATTTAGCATTTGTATTTATTGCTTGTATGTTTTTACCAGGATGTATATTTAATAAACGTATACCTGATAAACCAAAGCCCCCACTCAACACTGAGGCTAAAGTACCTGAAACTGCCCGTACCGTTTCTGCAATCTATACCCTGGACGCAAAGTATAAAAACTTGAAAAGCTTATATGCAAAAGCTTCAGTAGATATTAATATGCCTGATTTAAACCAGAGTGTAAACTCACAAATAAGATGGATTCGCGATAGTGTATTCTGGATGAATTTCACCATCCTGGGTATAGAAGGTGCCAGGCTTTTAATTACCAAAGACTCCTTTTTTATGGTAGACCGCATTAATAGAAAGTATATGGCAGAAAACCTTACTCAAATGGGCGTAAAATATAATCTGCCAATTAGTTTTAAAACTTTGCAGGACTTTCTTTTAGGTAATCCAGTTTTTCTCTCTAATGCAGAAATACAATTAGAAAAGACGAATCAGCTAAATCATTTTATACAAGAAGATAATGCATGGAAGGGGGATTATTATACAGATGAAGCTACCAGCCAGTTAAATAAATTATATCTAAAACAAAAAACCGGGGAGTCAACTATGTCCCAAAATCTGCAAAACTTTAAGGCATTAAAGAATAGTGCCAACTTCTCTTTTGACCGTTTAATTGAGTTTTATTCCAAGCCTTCTGGCAAGGCCAGTATTAAATTAGAATTAAAAGATCTGGGAATAAATACACCTAAAGAAATAAAATTTTCTATACCTTCAAGTTATGAGAGAATGTAAATATTGCCTTACTGCTTTAGCTATCTTTCTGATTGCAGGAATATCTATAATGAGTTATGGCCAGCAGTCTCGCACCGAACTGGAATCAAAAAGGGAAAGCCTGCTTAAAGAAATAGAAACCACCGCAAGGAAAATAGAAGAAGCCAGAACAACCAAACAAAAAGCTTCTGATCGAATAGAGGATATTGAAAAACAGATAGATAACCGGAATAAGTTAATGGCTAATCTATGTGAGTCCATAGATCAAATGGACAATAAAATGATACAGGCCAATTCAAATGCCGCTGTATTACAAAAAGAGCTTGACCGGCTTAAGATCGATTATACACAGGTTATGCAGGCAGCATACAGAAGACATCTTAATTATAGCGATTATCTAATGTTTCTCTCTTCCAAATCTATAAATGCCTTTTTTAGCTGGTGGTTATACGTGAGGCAGTTTGACTCATTTACCAAAGTGAAAGTCAACACTATAATGAATGATCATAAGTCGCTGATGGATAATATCTATAATCTGGAGACCAATAAGAAAAAGAAAATGGGATTAGTAAAAGAGCAGGAAAGACAACAAGCTTCTTTGTCCGCAGAGATAGAAACAAAGAATAAATTGCTTGAAAGCCTGAATCAGAAGGAAGCTGAATTAGTTAAGAAGGTCAATGATAAAGAGAAGGAGAAAAAAAAATTGGATGATAAAATAGAGAAAATCATACTAGCTGAAATTAAAGCAGCTGAAGCAAAAAAGGCAAAAGCTGCTATTACTAAATCCAAAACCTCTAAGACTAAAACTACAGCTAAAGCAGAAACTTCCTCAGCTAAATTAAAGGATACTCCCAATGATGATCCCATCTCCAGTTCCTTTGCAGCTAATAAAGGTAAATTCTCCTGGCCAGTCGATAAAGCTAGTGTAATAAGCGGATCAGGCAAACAAGAATACCATAATCTAAAAGGTGTATATACCAACAATAAAGGAATAACAATAAAGACCGGAGACAAAGCAGTTGTAAAATCTATATTCGAAGGTACTGTGGTAGAAACTTTTAGTACCCCTACTTTCCGGAATATTATCTTAATCAGTCATGGTAAGTATTTTACGCTTTTTAAGAATATGGAAAAGGTGACTGTAAAGAAAGGAGATAAAATAAAAGCTAAACAAATCATAGGCAATGCAGGTTATGATAATACATATGAGTGTCCGCTTATCATATTTGAAATATGGAATGGTAAAAATCCCCTGTCACCGGAGTCCTGGTTACATCCTATGTAATAATCTTAATAATTCATCTTATAATTTAATATAGTGGCTCAAGAATGGAATGTTGGAAATCAAAGGGTAAATAGTTTAAAGACTGAAGATGAAAAAGCAGTACTGGTAGGTCTCATATTTCAAAATCAAACAGAGGAAAAACTGGCCGAATACCTGGATGAGCTTGAATTCTTAAGCCTAACAGCAGGTGCTGTTACTTTAAAAAGATTCACCCAGCGATTACCGCATCCGGATACCAAATTCTTTGTGGGTAAAGGTAAGCTGGAAGAAATAGCCAGGTATGTAGAGACCTATGAAATAGACCTGGTCATATTCGACGATGACCTCACCGGTAAACAGCAGAATCTTATTGAAGAGGTCCTTAAAGTTAAAGTTGTTGACCGAAGTACACTCATCCTCGATATATTTGCTGCCAGGGCGCAGACCTCCCAGGCAAAAACACAGGTTGAACTGGCTCAATTACAATATTTACTTCCCAGGCTGAGAGGGATGTGGACGCATTTGGAAAGACAACGTGGTGGTATTGGTATGAGAGGTCCCGGTGAAAAAGAGATCGAAACAGACAGAAGGATCGTAAGGGATATTATTTCAGGATTAAAAAAAGAACTGGAGAAGATAGATAAACAGGCACAGACACAAAGAAAGAGCAGAGAAGAAATGATCAGGGTGGCCTTGGTTGGTTATACCAATGTGGGTAAGTCTACCATCATGAATATGTTGTCCAAGTCAGAAGTATTTGCAGAAAACAAGCTCTTTGCGACACTGGATACCACAGTAAGGAAAGTTGTATTTGAAAGTATGCCCTTCTTACTTTCAGATACAGTAGGATTTATCAGAAAGTTACCCCATCATTTAATAGAGAGTTTTAAATCTACTTTGGATGAGGTAAGAGAAAGTGATATTCTGGTGCATGTAGTAGATATCTCACACCCCAACTATGAAGAACAAATTGCTACCGTTAATGAGACTTTACAAGACCTTGGAACATTAGATAAGCCTACCTTAATGGTCTTTAATAAAATAGATCTTTATAGAAAAAATACTTATGATGACCTGGTAGATGATGAAACTAAAAGGGAGATCGAACTGGAACTGGTATCCAAACTCAATAATAGAAATGATCTGCCCACTATTATGATAAGTGCCCAATCAGGTGAAAACGTACCTGAGTTTAAAGCTAAACTGGAAGAGATGATCAAAACCCAGTATAATATAAGGTACCCATACAAACCCAATCAATGGTAATGACTTTACAGACGATAGAATCTAAATATGCTCAGTTACTTACTTCCTATTGCCTTGAATTAAAAGAGGGTGATAAGCTCTTTATTAAATCAACCACATTAGCAGAGTCACTTGTTGCCGAAGTTTATAAATATGCCCTTCAAGCAGGAGCAATTATTGAGATAGATCTTGATTTCAGGGAAAAGAATTCGATATTATTAAACAACGGTTCTAGGCAGCAATTGGAATATGTATCTCCCATATTTACCCAGGCGATGGATAAATACGATGCATACCTGGCCATTAAAGCTCCCTTTAATTTAAGAGAAGATCAAAATATACCTGTAGAAGCTGCAAGGATCAGATCTAAGGTATTGGAGAAATCTAATAAAAGATACTTTGCCCGGATTGCGGACAGGTCATTAAAAAGATGCCTCTGTCTCTATCCTACCCAGGCATCAGCCCAGGAAGCAGGAATGTCACTCAGCGAATATGAAGACTTTGTTTATAAAGCTTGTAAACTAAACCTGGATGATCCTGAAAAAGGATGGTTGCAGGTAAGGAAGGATCAACAGCATATAGTCGATTATCTCAATAAATCAAAAAATATACAGTATAAAGGACAGGATATTGACATCAGCTTTAGTGTGCAGGATCGTACCTGGATCAACTCAGACGGTAGATCTAATATGCCCAGTGGTGAAGTGTTTACTGCTCCGGTTGAAGATTCGGTAGAAGGTATGGTGCGTTTTTCATTTCCTGCCATTCATAATGGTCATGAAGTAGAGAATGCCACTTTATGGGCCAAAAAAGGGCTTATTGTTAAATGGGAAGCATCCAAAGGAAAGGAATATCTAGACAAAGTATTTGAAATACCAGGTTCAAGAAGGTTTGGAGAAGCAGCTATCGGTACCAACTATGAAATACAAAAGGTCACGAAGAATATTTTATTTGATGAGAAAATAGGCGGTTCTATTCATATGGCTATTGGTCAGTCTTACATACAGTGCGGCGGTAAGAATAAAAGCGCCATTCATTGGGATATGATTTCTGATATGAAGCAGGGTGGAGAAATAATAGCGGATGGAGAAAAAATATATCAAAATGGCAAATTTCTTATTTAAATAATATATGCTAGATAATATACTTGACATACAATCAATTTCTAAGTCATTTGGTAATGTTCACGCCTTACAAAATGTGAGTCTCCAAATTAAAAGAGGCAGTGTATTTGGCATTTTAGGCCCTAATGGGAGTGGTAAAACCACCCTTTTATCTATTGTATTAGGCGTAAATCATCAAAATGAAGGAGCCTTCTCCTGGTTTGGGGGCGAGACTGCTGAGGAGGGAAGAAAAAAGACGGGTGCATTATTAGAAACTCCCAATTTCTATCACTATCTCTCAGGTTTTGAAAACCTGAGAATAGCAGCCAGAATTAAAGAAAAAAAGAATACCGACCTGGATGCAATACTTAATACTGTGGGTTTGTATGACAGAAAGGATTCCATATTTTCCGGATATTCATTAGGAATGAAACAGCGCCTGGCTATTGGTTCAGCATTAATTGGCAATCCTGAAGTTTTAGTACTGGATGAACCTACAAATGGCTTGGATCCTGCAGGTATTGCAGAAGTCAGAGAATTGATCATGTCACTTTATAACCAGGGCAAAACCATAATATTAGCCAGTCATTTACTGGACGAAGTAGAAAAAGTATGTACGGAAGTTGCCATCCTAAAAAATGGAAAAGTATTGGAACAGGGTTCAGTAGGAAATGCTCTTACTACAGGATCAAGTTTACAAATAGCTGCTAAAGATATTGAACAGTTAAAATCTGTCTTAAGCGGATATCCTGGAATCAAGAGTATACAAGTGGAAAAGAACTTACTTAATATCAATCATGATGGGAGCATTAAAGCTGCTGATTTGAATAAGTATTTAAGCCAACAATGTATCTATCTTAGTCAGTTAACAGAAAAGAAGAAAAACCTGGAGTCTATATTTATTGAACTTACTAAAAACAATTGATATGGGAGATCTACTGTTAATAGAATGGATGAAGATCAGAAAATACAGGACTTTCTGGATCATCTCCGGTTTGTTTTTTGTACTCATGCCATTCTTTTTTTATTTGTTTAAGGCAGGCACCGTGAGCGTTACAATGGGATCAATAATTTTGAATAAGTCTTATTCGTTTCCGGGTTTATGGACAGTACTTTGTTATACTGCCTCCTGGTTTGTATATCTTTTAGGTTGCATAGTAATCATACTGGTTACAAATGAATATGTATTTAAAACCAACCGGCAGAATGTTATTGATGGCTGGTCCAAGCTTGACTTTTTACATGCTAAAATACTGATGGTTTTAGTATTATCCCTCGTGGCTACTTTGTGGCTTTGGCTCTATGGATTAATCTTTGGAAGTATACAGGGAGGAGGAACCAGTCCTTTTGATTCAAATGAAAAACTGCTCTACTTTTTTATTTATACATTCAATCATTTGTTCCTTGCTTTATTATTAGGCTTCTTGTTAAAGAGAAGTGGCTTAGCAATAGGACTTTACTTTTTTTATATTACGATATTAGAATTCATAATAAAATCAATCATCAATCATAGAATCCACGAAGGTTTTGGTAATTTGCTACCCCTTGAGTCATCAGATTATTTAATCCCTGCTCCACTATCTGCCAACTTTAATAAAATAATCAATGCTCCTGAAAATTACGGTAATGGTACATTTGTTATTGCCAGTTTGATTTATATAGTGATTTATTATATAGTATTGAGAATTTATTTATTGAAAGTGGATTGGAAGTAGTGATTAATGGTTAATGGTTAATGATTAATTCTTTTTGCGGAGTCGCGGAGTCGCTGCCAATTTGCCTATTTGCTTTTAAACATTTATTCTCGTTTAGTTATGCATTTAATTTATTACAAAACATAGAAGGGGCCGGGTTTACCCCCGCCCTTCTCATTTGGAGCATATAATTTATCCTCACAATTATATAATTGGATGTAATAATGTTCTCGGATAACAGACATCGATTCGATCAACGACCAGCTACCAACGGACAACGATCCGACTGCAATTCGACAGCGGTTCGACCGCAAGGTGATCTAAAGGTGATCTTATTATGTTAAATAGCCCTTCTGCGGAGTTGCCGAGTTGGGGAGTCACCGAGTTGCTTCCAATTTTCCACTCAGCGACTCCGCGCCTCGGCAACTCCGCAATAATTTTGAACTCTATCAAACTACATCTGTTTACTATACTCAATTATTTTTCACCAGCTAACATTATTGAATCAATAATTGTGATATGATTTTTATAATTTTGCGTCATTATGTTTATAGAGAGATTTAAATCCAAAATACACCGAGCTACCATTACAGAAGCCAACCTCAATTATGTGGGCAGCATCACCATTGATGAAGAACTCATAGAGGCTGCCAATATGCAGGAAGGAGAACGGGTACAGGTCGTAAACAATAATAATGGAGAAAGACTGGAAACTTATATCATAAAAGGAGAAAGAGGAAGTGGCGTTATTTGCCTCAACGGAGCAGCAGCAAGAAGAGCTGAAGTAGGAGATACCGTCATCATCATATCTTATGCCTGGATGGATGCAGAAGAAGCTAAAAGTTTTAAACCGGTTTCTGTATTTCCTGATAATAACAATCGCTTAACTTAATTTCCTTTTGAAAAAACAGCTTCTTACACTACTTAAGATCATAGCATTTCTGGCAGTTGGTTTAACCATACTTTATTTCTTGTACCAGAGCCAGAATGCCTCCTACCAAAAACAATGTGCTGTAAATGGCATCCCTTCTGATCAATGCAATCTCTTAAAGAAACTGGCAGATGATTTCAGAAAAACCAATCCTTTCTGGATCATCCTAATCGTGGCAATTACTTTATTGAGTCATTTGATAAGGGCACTAAGATGGAATATGTTAATAAAACCTTTGGGTGCCACACCTCGTGTCATAAATAGTTTTCTTAGTGTAATCATAGGCTTTTTTGCAAACCTGGGTATACCCCGTATTGGTGAATTGGTAAGGGCATCTACCCTATCCCGTTATGAAGATATACCAACTGAAAAACTGGTAGGTACAGTGGTAGTGGACCGCATTGTAGATATGGTGACCTTTATTGGTATAGTAGGCTTTGCTTTCATGCTTGAATTCCATACTATTTATAATAAGCTGGCAAACCTGTATGCAGAAAGTATGGGAACAGGCCCGGGTTCTGATCACTCGAAATTAATTTTTATATTCGTTTTATTGGCAGTAGTCTTTATTGCTTTTTTAGCTTATATGTATAAAAAACCTGAAAACCTGGTAGTCAAAAAGATTAAAGGAATAATAAGTGGTGTGCTGGAAGGAGTTAACGCTATTAGAAAACTAAAGAACCCATGGTTATTTATGTTTTACACTTTAGTGATTTGGTTCTGTTATTATATTGTACTTTATATTTGTTTGCCTGCATTTGGACCCACCCATGGCTTAGGATTAAGAGCCGCTGTGATAATCTTTGTATTTGGGGCTTTGGGATTCATCTTCCCATCACCTGGAGGAATGGGAACCTACCATTGGATGATCATTCAGGCACTGCTTTTATATAATGTTTCTGAGGCAGATGGATTTTCCTTTGCTAATATTGCTTACTTTTCAGGCCAGATATTCACAAATGTATTATTCGGACTTGTTGCATTGATAGCATTACCTATTATTAACAGTAATTACACACCCCCTCATTCATTGGTTAATGAAGCTGACAGCAGTTTATAATTCAAAGATTCAGAAAATACGGCAACTCAAATACACCATTGCTGCCTGGCACATCAGGCCTTGTCGGGTAGTATTTACAAATGGATGCTTTGATATATTACACATTGGACATATTCAATATCTGCAGGAAGCTAAATCACTGGGGGATAAACTGGTAGTGGGTATTAATTCAGATAGCAGTGTTAAAAGATTAAAAGGAGAAGATAGACCAATCAATAATGAAACGGATAGAGCGATGGTGATGGCTGCTTTGGGTGTGGTAGACGGTGTGATAATCTTTGACGAGGATACCCCATTGCAATTAATTACAGAATTGAACCCTGATATTCTCGTGAAAGGCGGAGACTGGCCGCTTGACAAAATTGTAGGGGCCGAATATGTAATAAATAATGGAGGAGAGGTTTTTTCCTTACCCTTTATTAGTGGATATTCTACATCCAATATAATTCAAAAGATTAAAGAGTTATAAAATCTATATAATGAAAGTAAGGGAGCTTACTGCTTTTCTGGAGTCAATAGCACCACCCCAGCTACAGGAAGATTATGACAATTGTGGATTGATAATAGGTGATCCAGAAGCAGAAATGATAGGGGTAATGGTTTGCCTGGACAGCATAGAATCAATTGTTGATGAAGCAATAAAGACGAAATGTAATGTAATTATAGCGCATCATCCAATCATATTCAAGGGCATTAAAAAACTGAACGGTAAGAATTATATAGAACGTACCATTATAAAAGCCATTAAAAACAACATCTGCATTTACGCAATACATACTAATCTTGATAATGTATTGTACCAGGGTGTGAATACCAGAATAGCTGAAACACTTGGCTTGAAAGACACCAGCGTCTTATTGCCAAAGAACAATCTTTCAAAGCTCGAGGTCTATTGTAAATTAGAAAACAAAGATCAGATTATTAAACTAATTGAAGCTGAAAATCATAAAGGAGGAGAAACTTTTAAATTACAGATTGAACAAAATGCGTCCAACCCTGTTTATATCTATTGCATTTGTGAGGCTAAGCTTGCAATGAAAATTAACAAGAAGATTTCTGATAGTAATCAGCTAATGTCTTCCAATGTTATAAGACTTGAAAATGAAAGTAGTTTGCACGGATCAGGTATATTAGGTCAAGTTTCAAAACCCATGAAAACAATGGACTTCCTCCAGTCTTTAAAAGAAAAAATGAAGGCGGGAACCATCAGGCATACTTCCGTTCTTTCTGAAAAGATACAAAAAATAGCAGTATGTGGCGGAGCAGGAAGTTTTTTATTGCCACAAGCTATTAGTTCCGGTGCAGATATTTATATCACAGCAGATTTTAAATATCACGAGTTTTTTGACGCAGATAATAAAATTATGATTGCCGATATTGGACATTATGAGAGTGAACAATATACAATTGAGTTATTATTTGAGATTATTAAAAATAAATTTAGTAATTTTGCCGTTCATTTGACCAAAGTGAACACCAACCCTGTAAATTATCTCTGAATATGAGTAAAATAGATGTAAGCGTTGCTGATAAATTAAAGCGACTCTATGAATTGCAACTTATTGATTCTGAACTAGGTGAGATTGAAATCCTCAAAGGAGAGCTCCCTATGGAAGTAGCCGATCTTGAGGATGAAGTAGCCGGATTAGAAACCAGGTTGACCAAAATTGATTCCAGTGTAGAAGATGTCAAGTCTGATATTAATAAGCATACTGCCAACATTAAGGATTGTGAAGCACTAATTGCTAAGTATCAGAAGCAATTGGACAATGTAAAAAACAATCGGGAATTTGAAGCATTAACAAAGGAATTAGAGCTTCAAAAACTAGAGATTCAATTACTGGAGAAGAAGATACGTGAAATAACTTCAATCTTAACTGCTAAAGTAGAAACACAAGCAGGAACAGCTGATAAACTGAAACAGAAAAAGTCTGATCTTGAATTAAAGAAAAATGAATTAGCAGGCATAATCGCCAAAACTGAAAAGGATGAAGAGAAACTTCGTAAGAAATCAGAAAAGGCTGCTAAGAATATAGAAGATCGTTTGTTGAAAGCATATAACAAGATACGTTCATCTTACCATAACAAATTAGCTGTGGTAACTGTAACCAGGAATGCCTGTGGTGGGTGCTTCAATAAGATACCACCTCAACTTCAGTTAGAAATTGGATTACGTAAGAAGATCATTGCGTGTGAGTATTGTGGCCGTATATTAGTAGATGAGCACATTATGGAAGTAGGTAAAGAAGTTCCGGTAGCGGAGCAAAATTAATTTATCCCTTCTTAGTAAATATCTAAGAATTTACAGTTTAATTTAAAATTGCTTATCGTTATACATGATAAGCAATTTTTTATTTTTATACTTTCCTATACCTTTAGGATCCAATTATAAAAATATTGATACAGCAATTCTATATTGTTCTTTTATTATCGATAATTAGCAATACTAGCTTTGCCACTGGTTATTCAACAAAAGAAAGCCCCCCCGATTATTATTTTTCTCCTTTAGCTGTTCAGACTTACCAACTGGTAACCAGTCTGAGATTTACTGAAGCTTATGAGAATTTAAAGATTCTCAAGCAAGCAGATCCTAAAAACCTCACATCCGTTTATATTGAAGATTACATTGATTTCCTGGCTTTGGTTATTTCAGAAGATCAAACCCTTTATGACAAATTATTTAGAAATAAAGAGATCAGGCTAAACAAGTTAAAGAATGGCTCAGTAAATTCTCCATATTTTTACTATTTCCAGGCCGAGGTATATCTTCATTGGGGGGCTATACAAATCAAATTTGGAAACTATTTTTCTGCATTATCAGATACTTATAAAGCTTATGTTCTATTAGAAAAGAATAGAAAAGCCTTCCCAGATTTTGTACTAAATAATAAAAGCCTGGGTATTTTACATGCAATTATTGGTACAGTACCGAATCGATACAGAACCGGTCTTAAGCTTATTTCCGGTATGGATGGAACTATTGAGCAGGGATTAAATGAAATAAAGACAGTATTAGAATATTCAGAAAAAAACAATTTGATCTTTGTTAATGAAACCCGCGTTATTTATACCTTCCTGCTGCTGCATCTTGCAAATCAGCCGGATGATGCATGGCATAAGCTGGTAACTGTTGATATGAACTATGAGAATAATCCATTATTAGCATATGTATATGCCAACGTCGCATACCATTCAGGCCGAAACGACGAAACGATCCGGATTTTACTCAAGCGGAGTACAGATAAAAAGTATTTCCCTTTCTGGTTGTCCGATCTCTTGCTTGCAAGAGCAAAACTCAATCATTTAGATAAAGATGCCATTTTTTATATTGAACGTTTTGTCTCAAACTACAAGGGCCAGAGTTACTTAAAAGAGGCCAATCTCCTCAGTGCCTGGTATTATGCTATATTTAACGACCCAATAAAAAGCCAGCTACATCTTAAGCTCATTAAGGCAGTAGGAGACGACAATTTGGAAACGGATAAAGCAGCTTTAAAAGAAGCAGAAACGGGTCATCTCTCACCACTCCCCTTATTAAAGGCCCGTTTATTATTTGATGGGGCCTATGGGCTGAAGGCCTTAAAGATTTTAGAAGCTTCTTCAATAAATGACTTTTCATCAAAGGAATATAAACTTGAATATCTATACCGGCTGGGACGAATACTGCAATTACTAAATAGAAAAAATGATTCTATTGATCAGTTTAAGAAAGTTATAAATCTCGGTTCTGAAGATGGATTCTACTATGCATGTAATGCTGCACTGCAAGTAGGAATGATGTACGAAATGGATAAACTATGTGCAGAGGCCAAAAAATATTATAAACTCTGTTTAAATCTCGACCCTGAAGAATATGCAAATAGTTTACACACACGGGCAAAATCTGGGTTGCAAAGATGCAAATAGAATGTACGATTTACGATGTACGATGTAAAAAGGTTTAGGTTGAGGTTAAGGTTAAGTGTGCTTCAATTAGCGGAGTCGCGGAGTTGCGGAGTCGCGGAGTCGTTGCTGATTTGCTTTGATGCAATTTGCTATCCTATTTGCAGACATCGGACATCTGACATCGATTTCGACCAACATACCTGTCTGATATTATAGGTTAAGGTTGAGGTTAAGGTTAAGTGTGCTTCAATTAGCGGAGTCGCGGAGATGTTGCCGATTTACTTTGATGCAATCTGCTATCCTATTTGCGGACATCGGACATCCGACATCGATTTCGACCAACATACATTTCTGATATTTAATTAATTCTATTACAAATTAATATAACCAAGGCCTGAAGGGCCTAAATATGTCAGCCAGGGGTGAAGCCCCTGGAAAAGATTCTTCTAGTATTAAGCGCTGCAGGTGCGCAATATCCTCTGGAACTATCTATTCAAGATTAATATTTAAAATCCTAAGACGCACCTTTATTAAAGATAGAAATTACCTCAAATACCCTAATTCAAATTCAGATCAATATATTCAATAAAATCTTTTGGGGCGACCTATATTATATTATCTTTGCACCGCAATTTGAATAAATAGATACTTTCCACAGAACATATCTGATTAAACGTTCAGATATTACATAAATAAGGCGCGGTAGCTCAGCTGGTCAGAGCGTATGATTCATAATCATAAGGTCGGGAGTTCAAGCCTCCCCCGCGCTACTTCTTTTAACCTTATAAAACTCACGATTATGGCATTCAATTTTTTAAAGAAACTATTCGGTGGAAGTTCTGACAATACAGAAAATAAAACTGCAACACCTGAAACCACACCAACTGCAACAGCTGAAGCTACAGAAAATACTAAAAGTATGACAGATACGGTAGTTGATAAAGCACAGGAAATAGGAAATACTGTAAAAGAAAAAGCTGGTGATTTATTAGAAAAAGCAGATGTAATGGCTGAAAATCTGGGTGAGAAAATGAGTCATGCTGCAAATTCTGCTTATGATACTGCAAAAGAAGTAACCCAAAATATTGTAGAAAAAGCAAGTGACCTCACAGAAGGTCTTGGTGGTAAAGTTGGAAATGCTGCTAATAGCGCGATGGAAACCGCAAAAGAAGTAGGCGGAGTAGTTTTAGAAAAAGCATCCGGAATGGCAGAAACCATTGCTGAACAAACACACAATATTACTGAAACGGTAAAAGATAAAGCCGGTGATGTTGTAGATGCTGCTTCTGATATGGGTAAAAAAGCCTG
>Ga0193744_1000189_pt1 | contig 18306 bp, 17 predicted proteins | sample L1a1metaG_FD_143056 | JGI IMG/M metagenome (GOLD analysis project Ga0193744, IMG submission 143056) | Soil microbial communities from a riparian zone of the East river system, Colorado, United States - L1a1 | ecosystem: Environmental > Terrestrial > Soil > Riparian zone | place: USA: East River...
TGCCCGCTGATCTGGTTGAGCAGTACGAGGCGCTGAGCATCCTCCACGGGCGGACGTTCGACGAATACATCGCGCAGACTCTCTCCCGCGGTCTGGCGTGGCCCGACGCTGCGTACATGATCGACCAGTCAGGCGACAAGGAGATCAGGCGCCTGCTCGGCGGGCGCGTGGATGGGCAGGCCAAGCTGGTCGACATGATCAGCCGGCTGGTGAGCGTGCGCGTCGGCGGGCACAAGGTCGAGCTGCGGCCAGCGGTGCTCGAACAGATCAAGTGGGCCTGCCAGAGCCTCGGCAAGCCGGTTGAGGAAGTGGCGCCGCAGATGATCGCGGATGCGGTGTCGGAGAAATTCAGAGCTTAGTAATGTCTGACGCTGCCCGCACGCGCATCCAGTTCCGCCAGTTCCGCTGCCTGGCCGGACATGAGTTCCGCGCCGCGTGCAAGAGCGTGCTGAAGGTGGGGACTGACGAGTATGAGGAGTTCTACCGGAGCGACCGTATAAGTGGCAGGCCAGCGCCAATCAGATGCACCGCGGATGACTGGTTGCCAATTCCCAAGTGCCCAATTGAAGGTTGCCCACTCATCGGCGACCCGCTCACCGACCCGACCACCTCGCGCTCCTTCACCCAAGTCCCCGAGTCCGAGCGCTTCTACGCTTGGCTCTCCCCGGACGGCGAGCGTGTGAGTGTGCCCGGCTACCGCGGCGCCAAGATGCCCGACAGGTACCGTCGTGCCGGGTACATGGTGGTCGAGGCCAGCAACTTGGCCCAGCTCGACCGGCTCGAACAGGTCCGCTCCCGGCAGACCGGCAACACGGCGTATCATGAGGCGAACTTCGACGCGCCTACCCGCGCAGCTCGGGAGCAGGCTGAGTGCTCGGAAGACATGACGCGCGATACCTGATTTACGGGTTGCGCCGGGAGGGTGTGAGATGGTGAGCAGACGCAATCCAAGGTCAGTAGCGCCGAGCAACCCCGGCCCGTCCGAGGACGAGCAGGCGGTCATGTGCTGGATCGGCATGGCCATCCAGGAAGGCGTCTCCCAGAACAAGTCCGAGCACGCCTACGACCACATCGGCGAAGCGATCGACGCCATCATGGGCATCGACGAGCCGCGCATCCGCAGTCCGCGCCTCAGCAAGGCAAGGTTCAACAAGCTCCAGAAGATCGCCCTTGAACTGCGCGCTCTACTCACCGACATCAAGCCCTTCTGGACCTACTCGACCAACGCCGACCGGTACGCGCGGCAGGCCGATATCTTTGGCAAGCTCTCCAAGAGTTGGTTCCTGCGCCGCGGCATCGACCAGGTGTTCCGGGACGCGATCGACTACGTGCTCGTGGCCGGGACTGGCTACATCCACCTGTTCTTCAACCCGGACATCCCCGGACCAACTGACCGCGACACCGGCCTCGTCACGCAGGGCGACATCGACGCGATCGCCGAAGACCCGCGCGACTGCGGCATGATCCGGTTCCAGGGCGGCGACAAGCGCACCATGCAGAACGCCCGGGGAGCGTGGGTGCGCCGGGAACGCCCGGTGGACTTCTTCGAGCGCGTGTACGGTGAGAACGCGCCGGCGGCCGTCAAAGAGATCAAGATCGACAGGTACGGCTATGAGAAGGAATCGCCCTCAGCCAAGCGGCTCAGGGAAACTGAGGAAGCGATCATGTCCGAGGGCGCCCCGAACGCGGCGCTGTTCGGCCCGGCGCCCGCCCAGACCATCGGCGGCAAGATCCCGGTGACCGACGAGTTCACCGTCTACCTGCATGACTACTCGACCAATACGTCCAAGCAGGCCAAGGAGATGGGTCCGTGGGCCGACGACCCCGACGAGCCGGGCCAGCGCATGCCCGCCAGTCCGTGGAGCTACATCGCCGAGCCGGGCGCGCGGCTGTACCCGTTCGGCCGGCGCATCGTGGCCACTCGCTACGGGATCCTCGAAGACGGCCCCGGCCAGTTCCACCACGGTATGCTCCCAATTTGCAAGGTCACCCTCGACACGTGGGCGTGGGCGCGCTGGGGTACCTCGCCGATCCACCCGCTGCTCAGCTTGCAGCGCGACGCCGACGAGACGCTCCGTGCGATCCAAGATCACATCCGCCGGGCGGCCAAGCGCAACTTCATCTACGACAAGAAGGCTATCTCGCCAAACCTCGCCAAGGGATTCAACACGCGCCTGTCGGGTATGCAATTAGGTGTCAATCCGGGGCTCGAACCGGCCAAGGCGTTCCAGATCGTGCAGGAGCCACCGCTCGACCCGGAGATCCCAGCGCACCTCGGGCGCCTGCTCGAAGCGATGGACGAGCTGTCGGGCGTGGCCAACCTGCGCGGGCTGGCCGAGCTGAACCAGATGCCATCCGGCGACACGATCGAGCAACTCATCCAAGCCATGACGCCACTGGTCCGCGCCCGGTCCCGCTCACTCGAAGTCTTCATCCGCGAGTTCGCAATGATGCTCGCCAGCATGTTCATGCAGTACTACCCGCTCGAACTGAGGCTCAGGCTCTTGGGTGCTGACGGGATGACCTACGAAGATTGGGACTACAAGTCGGGCGACCTGATGCCAGACTTCATCCGTGACGAGGATTACGAGACGATCGACGTTGACACGCCCAACGGTGGCCGGATCAAGCACACGCGCATCAAGAAGGAAGCCTACTCGCGTGGTCCCGATCCCGAGCACGTGCGCAACAAGCAGTTCCTCCAGTACTTCAATTTCGACGTGGCCGAGGGCACCCTGCTCGACGTGGCCACCACCAGCAAACGCATGTTCTACCTGCAAGGCGCGCGCATGGGGCTCATCGACCACTGGACCTTACTGGAGATCTGGGGCGTGCCGAACGTTGGCAAGCCGCCGAGCTGGGCAATTGACATCACTACCCGTTTGCAGGCCGAAGCGATACTTGGGCTGGGCATGATGGCTTCCACTGCGGGCCGCAAACCTTCTGGGCAGGCCCCGCCCTCATTCACTAACACAGGCGCAATCGCTGAATCATAAGGAGCCACCTCTGTGCGTACACAAACAGTAGTCCTCGACGCCGATTACACGCCGAAATCAATTGCCTATCTGGCTACCCTCGCTACGGCTATCCCACAAATCCTCGACGCCGACTCGGCCAACCCTACCTCGCACGACGCGCGCAAGCTGCGCTCCCGGCACCTGTGGTTCCGCATCTACGCCGAATCGGGCAACAACGCTGGCGACGCCACTCACGACCCGGCGCGCATCGGGTTCGAGGGCACGGACTTGCAAGCAAGTTTCATCACCTCGAACGTGATCGCCACCGCGCACGGCACCCTCCTGCCCGCGGCCCTGTATCAGGACTTTCCGAGCGCCGGGCCGGCCGGGCTGTACGACTTCCGCACGACCGCCATCTCCGGCAAGACCGGCGACATCTTCCAGATCCACTACGGGCCACTATAATGAGAAAACTACTCTTAGTACTCACAACCATTCTGTTCGCGGGGCACTTGCTGGCTCAGCAGCCCGCGGTGTCTGTATACAGCGGCACTGCTGACCCGGCCAACTGCAAGTCTCCGGGGCGCAATATCTTTCTGCGCAATGACACAGGCACGCTGAAGGTGTGCAACGCAGGCGTGTGGATCGCACTGAACGGGGGCGTGACGAGTGCAGCGAACGGCGGCACTGGCCAATCGACCTACACAAAAGGTGATCTGCTAGCCGCTCCCGGCGGGGCGACACTCAACAAACTAGCCGTGGGCGCAGATGGGTCCGTGCTCACTGCGGACACGGCTTCGACGAATGGTGTGAAGTGGGCGGCGGCAGCTGGCGGTGGCATCACGAATGCCGCCGGTGCGAACGTCATCCCCAAATCAGACGGCACGAACCTCGTAGCGTCTGGATTCACCGACAACGGGACGACGATCTCGACGCCCGAGAAGATCGCGACCGCCGCAACGACAGGTCTTGTCGGCATCGGTATGGCTCCGAATGCGATGCTCGACATCACGGCCCCGGCTGGGGTGATTTCGATTCAAGCAGTCGGCACGCAGGGTGCCCCAAGCAGCACGTCTACCCCTGTGGCGCAAGCCGTGGTGAACGTAACCGGCACGCTCGGAGTTGACCAATCCACAACGATCGCGAATCGTAATGGCGGCACAGGCCAGCCGGTCAACCTAACGACAGGTGGCGGCGGCGCTCATCCCGGAGCGGCAAGCGGAACCTCACGTGGCGGCAACGGTGGTGCATGGAATCGAGTCACCGGGCCGGGCGGTGCCGCTACTGCCGTGACAGGTACAGTGAAGGGTGGTGCAGCTGGCGCCATCAACGACATCACGGGGGTTGGTGGAGCAAGCGCTACGTCCAACGGCGGCGCGGGCGGCGCGTACAACGCGACTCTCGGCGACGGCGGTGTAACTACCGCTGCGGCTCCATCTGGCAAGGGCGGTTCCTACAATTTCGCTGCCGGTAACGGAGGGGCGAATTCAAACGCTGCCGGAACTGCCGGACCGGGCGGCGACATAACGTTTACTGCCGGGACCGCCGGTACGCCAAGCGGGGGAGCTGCGGCTGGTGTGGCGGGGGCGATCCGCCTCGCTGGGGAACTACTCACGGACGATCAGTCCCGTGTCGCCGCCGACATCCCATCAGCCAACACGACGTTCATCAACATGACCGGCATTTCGCGCTCGGTCTTAGCCGCCGGGAACTACGTCGGCGAGTTGATCGTGAAGTGCAACAATTCAACCGCCGCCGAAGGGATCAAGTTCGACTTCAACGGCGGCACCGCGACGATGACCGCATTCTGGGCGGCGGGCAATCAGCTGATCGGCGGGACGAACGTACTCGGGTCGGGCATATCGACATCGCTCGCCGGAGTCCTGAACTTCTCGACGATCACCGGCGAAACAGTCATCGTCATCAAGGTCAGTTTCGTGGTGAATGCCGCCGGAACCGTCATTCCGCGCTTTGCGGAAAACTCCACAGCCATCGGAACAGCAACCGTAGAACTCGGGTCGTTCATGACTCTCAACAAGAGCAGCTAAAAGGAGCATCCAAATGTCCGTGCGTTTTACTGAAAGGTCCGACTCAACTGCCGACGTTCTCGTCTTCTCCGTCGACCCGTCCGCCCCTTACGACTCCCATATCACCGTCGAGCCGACGTTCACTCTCGCCGGAGTGACGTTCAACCAGGGTGTCTCGTTCCCGATCTGGAGCACGCCCGAGAATGTCTGGCTGGCCCTCGGCGACGGTTCCGGCGGCTACACCAACCTGACACCGTTCGACACCGCGAACGGGATGAACTTCCGACTGATGGGCAACGCCACGGACGGTTACACCTTCCTCCAAAGCTAAGGGTTGATATATATGCGCCGATTGACCGTATTGCTGCTGCTACTTCTGTGCGCCGCCCCTCTGTACGCGCGCACCAAATTCTGGGGCTACGCCGAGCGTGGTGGCCAGACTGCTATCACCTCACTGGCAGGTTTGTCGGTCAAGGTCCAGCGCTCGTTCCCACTGTGCCCGATCCAGGTGTTCATCGATGGCACCACCACGCCCGCCACCATCTTCTCTGATGCCACCGGCACCGCTATCCCAAGTGCCATCCTGACCGCTGACAGCGCTGGCTACTTCCAGTTCTGGGGGGACAGTGCGGCCTATTCAGTAAGGTTCAGCCCGGCCAGTTTCATCCCGTGGACGATCGGCGGGTTCGGCGCGGGCACACCAACTCCTATATCAATAAATGTCACTGACTGTGGTGCCGTGGGTGACGGCGTGACCAACGCCACCTCGGCAATTACCACTTGCTTGGCAGCCGCTGCCGGTGGTGAATTGCGATTCCCGACTGGCACATACTTAGTGGCTGGCTCCGGCTCTATATTCACTGCCTCGGCGAAGGGCACGCACATCGTTGGCCCCGGCGACTACTCGGCTACGATCAAACTTGCGCCTACTGCCGCGGCCACTGTTATCACCGCCTCCGCGGGCGCCGCCATTCTCTACGGCTTCTCAATCGACGGCATCTCATTCACATCTGCCGACACCACATTCACCAAGACAGCTGTATCCCTGATTGACACGTCTGGAGCGCGTGTCCACATTGCAGTCGGCCCTATTGGCGCGTGGCATGATGCTGGCCTGACCTCGATCGGCGTCCATATCTTCGGGCGCGACCTCGGTCATGTTTCCAGTTCAGGCGGCATCGCAGCCGACCGCCCTGTCCTCATCTCACGGAACCCAAACTCCTTCCTCGATCTGGACCTCTGGGTACTGGGCGGCGATGACCATCTCCTCACATTGGCGAACGGGCACCCGAACATCGAGCTGGAGGACATCTACGCCTCGAACAACTCCTTCCGCAACCTCTCCATGAACATGGGGACAGAGGGGCTTGTGGCAACCGGGACACTCAACGCGAATGTATCTACTGACAACTCTGTGGACACTGCTCGATGTGAGCAGATGTCTTCCGCAACTGGCTATTGCATCAGCTGGGCGCTCTCCTCCTCCCGCAATCTCTCCCTACGCACCATCACCGCCGGCACTCCGGGCCGCGGCATCCGTGTCCGCTCGAACGGCGTGACGATCGAGAACTCCTCCTACTCTTTCACGGGCATAGGTCTTGACATCGCCGGGTGTGACGCGGTGCTTCTTAATCGGAACTTCTTCCAAGGTGACTCAACGGCGGTCACCACTGGAATGCGCCAGATCATGACGATCGGTCAGCAGGCCTCCGTACCTGCCGCCGCGGCGATGTTCGAGTATTGGATTTCTACCTCGAACGTAAACGCAATGGCGTTCCCCATGTCCAGTCTGAGCGAATATCCAAATACTCTGATTGGTACTCTCGTTGGCAGCAACGGCGCTTCAGTCACCGTACCTGGTCTGTCCGGTAACGCTACGTACGGGAGCATCACCCTCGCCTTCAATGGAGCCGCGCATGGCGGCGGGACCTACATCTTCAGCCCGTCCGGCATCTCCCTCGTGGGTGGGGAATCCAACACGGTCGCGGGCATCCCCGGTGCCAACCACGTCGGCCTGAACTTCAACTCTGCGGGCAACATCACCCTCTTCAACGACTACGTTGCCTCGATCAATTATCGGATTAGCGTAAAATTCTTCTTTTAGGAGCTGCTTGCCATGTCTATCTCCAGTCCCATGTCTACCGATCCGAAAGAAGACATCTTGCGTGGTGGCCCGCCCGTGCCCGGCAACCTACGTTCGGCCAAGCCCCGCCCGGCCATGCCCAAGCCAGCCGGCAGTTCCAGCTCGGGGATAGGCCACCTGCTCGGTGGCGGCTCGCCGATCGCCGGGGTGATGGACGATGTGATGGAGATCGACAAGCGGATCAAGTCCCTCGCGCAGATCAGGCCCGACATCGCCCAACTGTTCGCCCAACCGCTCAGCCAAGCCCGCGACATGATGGCCGGTTCGCTGGCCGACCTCGCGCAGGGAGGCACCGGCACGCCGCCCCAGGACGTGGGGGCCATGCCGCCGGGCGCAGGCGGGCCGGGAGCTGGAGCAGGTGCTGGTCCGGGCGGGCTGATGGCTCCGCCCCCGCCACCGGCTGGGCCGATGTAGCAAACTTGCGAAAGTGTTGTATCCTGACCACACTATGTACCTCATGTACCCTGACGCAAAGAGTACCCATCCCGAGCCAATGCCATTGGCCGGAAGGCGCTCGACAGGCAAAAGGAGCCTCTAACCATGGCACGCTCGAAAGACGAACTCAAAGCATACGCAGCAGCCCTCGCGAAAGAGAAAGGTCTGCCCGACAATCTGGCGCAGATCGGCATCGCGGTCATGACCGGCGACAAGGAGGCCCTCAAGGACGTTCCGCTTGACGACCTGATTGCCGCGGTCGGCCCGCTCGCTGATCTGGCTGTTGGGCGGCAGGCCGACTACTCTCGCGCGATGGGCGAAGTCAAGCAGCAGCACAAAGCCGCCGAGGATGCCTACAAGGGCAATCTTAAGTGGAAGACCGACGCGCGGGCCGAGTTTGACAAGGCCGTCGCCGACCGTGCTGCTGCGCTGGGCAAGATCGCTGCGTACGAAGAAGAGTACGGCTCTCTCGATGAAACTGTGGACATTGGAAAGGGGAAATCAGTGACGGCAACAGGCGACGTGGTGAAGACGGCAGACCTCAAGGCCCTGCGCGAAGAAGTGCGCGACCAGATGGCGAGCGAGTTCCTCCAGTTCCAAATTGAGGAGGGCAACCTCGTTGAGCAGCACTTCGCCCGATTCAAGCAGCCGCTCAACAAAGCCAAGCTGATCGAGGTCGTAGGCAAACACGCTGCTGATCCCATCAACCCGCGCAATATCTCGCTCACCGACGCATACAACGAGCTGTACGGTGAGAAGATCACCCAGCTCGACACCGAAGCCCGCGCCGCCGAACTCAAAGCCGCCAAAGACGAAGGCCGCAACGAAGGCCGCAAAGAAGGCCGCGCCGCAGCAATGTCCACCATCGGGCGCTCTGGCGCCGCAGTATCCGAAGACAGCGGGGCAGTGTTCGCCCGCATCGACGCCGAGCGCAAGGCCGGTGACAAACCAGTAGCTGACCTGTCCGACGACGAGCTGGCCGCAGCCTTCGTCGCCGACATGGAACAATTCAGCAGACCAGACGCATCCACTACGCAGTAACTTAGCCCGCTCCGTTTAGCTGGGCGGGTGTGAAGGGGAGGGTAACACTATGAACGGAGCACTCGACGGGCCGCTGGACGCGCTCAACGCCTCCACCACGCGCCACCAACGCCGCAGTCCAATCCTCATCGACGGCATCTTCCAGTCTGACTCGGGCATGGCCATGCTCAAACGCACGTGCGTCGTGCCATTTCCGGGTGGCCGCGTCATCACTGGGAACGTGACCTTCGACACTCTGCTCGCCATGGCCTACGACATCGGCGACGACTTCGATTTGTCCGAGCAGAAGACCGACGACCAGCTCCAGTGGTTCCCGCGCCAGCTGGAGACCAACATCACCACCCCGATGGAGATGCTCAAGGTCTACAACGTCGGCCCCAACGCCATCTACCGCGACATCGATTCCAAGCTCCGGAACGCCTACAACACGATCGGCTCGGGGCTCGCTGTGAACCAGTACCTGCCAAACAACAAGGCGAACTTCGGCAAGTTCCTCACCGGCTACGACGAGTCGATCAACGACGGCACCACGTCCGGCTGGACCGGCACCGCCTACCCCACCTACGGCGGCCTCACCCGCGCTTCCTACAATGGCGCCCTCACCCCGTACGTGGTCAATCTGGCCGGCGCCGCCATCGAGTACGACGACGTGACCGATGGCATCCAGGAGTCGAGCTGGGGCGACGGTGACCTCGAATCCAACGTCCTGCTCGGCACGCCCAAGCTGTACAACTCGTTCAAGAAGCGCTACCAGGTCCAGCAGCAGCTCAACGAGTCGACGCCTGTGATCGGGTTCAAGGGCTTCTCGATCGAGAACACGACCTTCCTCAAGTCCCGCTATTGCCCCGGTCAGGACATCGCGACCACGACCAAGAAGTCCAACCGCGTGGCCGTCAAGTTCATCAACGCCACCTCCAAGGGTGCCCTGACCACCTACCCGGCAGTGTCCGGCGAGACGCTCTTCATCCTCAACATGCGCAAGCCGAACATCCACATGCACATCTCGACCGCGCCCGAATACCAGTTCGGGTTCACCGGCTGGAAGCTCACCGCGCGCAACACCAAGATCTCCGGCCAGATCCTCTACGCCGGTCAATTCACCGTCGACAATCCGTCGTTCCAGGGTCAGATCGCCAACGCAGTGTAAGAGGGGAGGGCACTCGCAATGACACAACAAATGACCATCAACTCTCAGCAACATTTCTCTGGTGGTGAGCCCAAGCTCTCTACCGACACAGTACCTGCCGGTTTCGGAGGTCCATTCCCGCAGATCGGTACGCTCGGTCAAGTCTACCGGGATATCACCGGCCGCACGTGGCAGCGAGTCAAAGCCGCCGCGACGCTCACGCAGGCCGCTGTGGCCTCGAACGTGCTCTACTGGTCCAGCGCGCACGGATTCACTGTCGACACTGATTACACTGACTCCGAGGGTACGGCCAACACGGTCGCAGGTGTGTTCGCGGTCGGGCAAACGCTCCCCACCGCGGGCCAGCACTTCTGGGCCCTGCAAGGTGGTCCGTCGATCGTCATGAATGGCACGAACGTCAATTTCCTCGCTGGCATGGTGATCACCCCGATCGCCACGGTCGGCATCGTCACCGGGACCGCAGCCCTGACCGCCCCGCCGGCGCAGAAGCTCGGGACCGTGCATACTCCCGTCGACCGCTCGGGTGGTGCAGGTACCGTGGTCGTCGATCTCGACATCGACTCGCGCAGTTTCTAAGGAAAGGAGCACCAATCAGCCATGACACTCATCATCACTGCCGATCAGCAAGCCGTACTGACCGCCGTGTTCAAGGACGCGAACGGCGGCACTCTCGTACCCGACCTCTCTGACCCGCACGCGCCGCAGCCGCTGTGGCTCGAAGACTCGAAGGGCACGATCATCGTCATCACGCCCGCCGAGGACCAACTCACCTGCGTTGTGGTGGGCATCGCGCCCGGCACGGCCACGGTGACATGCAAGGACCGCGGCACTGACAAACAGGTCACCGAGACCGTCGTCGTGCGTGAGGGCGGGATTGCGTCCATCGCCATCAGCGCAGGCACGCCGGTCAAGCGGGAGTCGATCGATGACAAGCCCACACTGAAACCGGCGTCGCACGATTCACTGCTGGGACAATTCGGATCGGGCGTGCTCGACACCTCCACGCATGACCCGCTCATTGACTTGCCGCACGACGATCTTCAGCCGCCGCCTGTGCCACCGCCGCCACCACCGTCTATTCCGTAGTCCTCACCACGGCGCCGGGCCAGCGGGGCACACATGCGTGCTCTTGGGTTGGCCCGGCGCCACTCACAGTTCCATAAGGAGGCTCACCCATGGCCGCTATCACCGTAGTAGCCCGCTCTTACAAGCCCAACGCTGCCGGAGCGCTCACCGAGAAGCTCTGGAAGGTAACCGGCGCCGACACCAACACGCTCGACACCGGCATCAAATCCGTGCGTTCCGTCGAGGTGTTCTGCGAACCCAGCACGATCACCGCGATTGCCCAGTCCACGGTGAACGCGCAGATCAGGCTGACCTTCAGCGCATCTGCCCCGTTCACCGCAGTGGGGCTGCTCGTCAAGTACCGCAACGGATAGTTGGGGGTTGGGGAGCGCCTCTCTCATGTCTGTCGACACGCTCGGCTCGATCATCGGCAAGGTCCAACAGCGTGTTGGGACGCTCCCCGACTACCACCTGCTCCAGGACGCGGTAGTCAACAAGTTCCGCGACGTGCAGGCGCGCATCGACTGGACGTGGCGCCGCAAGCAGGCCGACCTCTACTTCTACGCCCCCATCACCACCGGTACCGCGAGCGTCGCCCGCGGGAGTAACTATGTGACCTTCAGTTCCCCTGTCATGAGCGCCGCGCTGGTGGGCCGCCAGATCAGGATCGCGGGCAACAACACGCCGATCCGCACGCTCGTGGGGATGGCCGACACGACGCACGCCTACCTCGACCGGGCGTGGAGCGCCATCGACCAGGTGAGCGCCGGGTACGAGATCTACCAAGCGTACGTCACCGTGCCCGAAGACTTCGCCTCGTTCATGACGATCGTTGACCTGACCAGAGGCTACCAGTTGGATCACTGTAGCCACACCGCCGACGAGCTGGACTCGATCGACTCGCGCCGGGCGTATGGGGGCAACACCGCGTACTGGATGGTACTCAAGGATTACTCCGGCGACAGGCGGGGCGTGGTGGGCGGGGTGGTGCAGGCTCGCGGCTCGGGCAACCAGCCAATCAGCGGCGGGGAGTATTCAGGCGTCTCGAACGCCCTGTTCACGGTCGAGGTGACCGGTGCGACGGCGTTCAAGTGGAAAAAGGACGGCGGTGCGCCCGTGCTCGGTGTGGCCATGGACCCGGCGGGCGACCCGCAGCCGCTCCAAGATGGCGTGCAGGTGAGCTTCCCGCCGGTAGCGTACGTGACCGGCGACGTGTTCAGTGTCTCCTGCACGGCCGCCGAGGCGCCCGGCTCTCCGCGGTACGAGCCGTGGCCGCACATCAAGGCCGACGAGACGCGGCCCTACCTCTACCTCGCCAATTTGCTGGACCTCACTGACCTAGGCGCGGCGCTCCCGAGGTTCGTGCGCGGCGACGTGATCCTTGAGATGGTACTCAGCGAGATCGCCGCTTGGAAGAACCCGGACAACGGGTACTATGACCTCAAGCTGGCCAACTGGCACGCCGGCCGGGCCGAGGTCATGCTGCTCGACATGATGCGCGAGGATCAGGCGCGCGAGTCGACCGATCTGACGTACAGGAATTGGAACGAGCTGCCGGTGTATGATGGGGACTTCATGGTCAACCACGATTTAGGGTTGGCTTGGAACGAATAACTAAGGGAGGTTGGCCATGGCCGACAATCGTGGTACGAATGGGATGTTCTTCTCACCGGCTGAGGGGCTCGCTGAGCTGCCGAATCCGGGCGCGTTCTCCAACCCCAGCCAGCCGAGCATCCACCCGAGCATCGACATGACGGACAAGTCGGGCGACACTCCGGCGGGCAACAAGGTGGCCGAGGCGTACGCCGGCCAGAGCGCTACCAACTCGCCGGGCATGAGCCCCGGAGTGAGTTTGGCTGATGCGCCCGAAACGCCCAGTTCGGACATCGGTCCGCAGCTCGGCGGGGATATCAATGTCATTCCGCGCCCGAGCGGGAGCTACTGAGCCGTGGTAGGTTCGCCACTCGAAGCCGAGGTCGCGCGCCAGTTCTGGGCGCAGGTGCGCAACCATCCCGACCCGGCGGTCACCTGCTGGATCTACACCGGTTCCCTGCGCTCGGATGGTTATGGGCGCTTGACTATCGAGGGGCACGAGGTTCGTGCTCACCGGTTCTCCTACGAGAGTGCAGTCGGGCCGATCCCCAAGGGGCTGGTTCCTGACCACCTGTGCTCCCGCCGGGCTTGCATCCACCCGTTGCACCTCGAACCAGTCACGCCGGTCGAGAACTCGCGCCGGGCCAGATTGCGCGCACTGTACGCCTCGCGTGGCCGGGCGCTACCTCCCGGCTTCCGCACCATCATTCCTGCCGACCACTGGCTCCCCAAACCCGACGCCGAAGCATGGATTTGAGGTCGAGGTCTATGCATGCCCGCCAACCTGTACACGCACACCTCGCGCGCCCAGTTCGAGCAGATCATGGCTCTGCGGCTCGCCGAGACCGCATCCAGCCCGTTCGTCCGCTACCTCGCCGACGAGATTGACCTCTACACGATCCTCGCCCTGCGTACGTTCAGCGCACTCACCGGGATGTGGCAGACCACGCAGAGCCAGCTCCTGACCGCCGGGACCGTATTCGTAGACCTGCCCACCCTCTTCCCCACCTTGCGCGGCTACACGGTGCTCGACCGGGACTTAGTTGGCCTCGCCCAGTACATGCTCCTCGAACCCAAGAACGTGTCAGGCTGGTCGGGCAGCGAGCAATTCTCTCTGGTGCTGGTCACTCAGGCCCTCCAGCGCCGGCGCGACCAGTTCCTCCTCGACACCGGCTGTCGGATCACCCGGCATGCGCCCATCCCCAGCGCGCCCAATGCTGTCGGCCCGTCAGACCTCGGCGAGGTGGCCGTCGACCAGGTGATCATCGACATCCGCCGGGCTGCGTGGACCACCTTCGACGGCAAAACTACTCCCCTGCGCCCCACTAGCTACTGGGCTCTGCGCGGGCACTCGGCAACTTGGAACTCCGACCCCGGCCTGCCGCGCACCTACGCCTTCAACCAGTACGCCCCGGCCATCCTGCAACTGGCCCCGCCGAACGCCGATCTGGGCGCGCTCGACCTACTCACCGTGGACGCGGGCGCCGTGCTCGACCCGGCAACAGGCGTGCTGGTGGGCGTGCCAGACGACCTCACCCCGTTCGTGCTGTGGGGAGCGCTGGCCGACCTCTTGAACGCTGACGGGCCGGGCCGGGATTATGCGCGGGCCATCTTCTGTGAGTCCATGTACCAGTTGGGCGTGCAGGCGGCGCGATCGACCGTAATCATGGGTGACGCCACCTTCAATGGTAGGCTGGTCCAGTTCAGCTCACTCGACTCACTCGACAACGCGCCCACCATGCAGTATTGGCAGAACAAGACCGGTGTGCCGCAGATCGTCGCCACGGCCGGCCTGAACATGCTGGCCATAGCTCTGCCGCCGGCATGTCCGTGAACGCGCCGGTGCCCACCGCGGCAGGCTCACAGATTCAGATCCCCCGCGAGCTGCTCGATCACCTTGCTGGCTACGTCGAGCACCTGGCCATGTTCAAGATCGCCGGGCGGGAATTCGACGCCACCCAACCTCTGGCCGAGGCGTTCTTCCGCGCGGCCCAGCAGCGCAACACCCGACTGGCCACGATCAGCGTGTTCGAGGACGACCAGCGCGGGTTTGCCCAGTCCCAGGAGCGCGCCCGGCCGAGCCGCAGGGATATGCCGGACAAGCGCGCTGCCCAAGCGCAGGGTGGGGGGAATTAGCGATGGCTGACCTGCCGAACGCCAACGCCTCGCCACAGTTCGAGCGCAAACAGTACCTGTTCGACCAGATCGGCGTCGACCTCAATGCGCCGGTGGACCGCACGCGGGATGGTCTGGCGGTAGTGATGGAGAACTGGCGGCCCGAGACTGACAACTCACTCACCATCCGGCCCGGCCAAGGCAACGGGCTAACCTTAGTGGCCGGTCAATCACCCGTTCACTCCCTGCGCCGCATGCAGGACACCAGCTCGGGCACGCTCGTCGAGGCCATCATCGCCGGGGTGGGCACGCACGCGGCGATATGCGACGTGGCCCTCACCACGCCAACTGACCTCGGCGCCGGTTGGTCAGGCGACCCGCTCAGCATGGCCATCCACCAGCCCACTGAGTCGATCAGGCCATATTGCTACCTGTGCGACCGGCTCAAGATGCAGAAGGTCGACGTGGCCGGCTCAAAAAAGCAGGTCGGCCTGCCGCGCCCCACCGACGTGCCATTGGCCAAGCTAGCCACCCCGGCAGCCAAGATCCTCGATGGGATGAACGTGGCGGCCAATTGGTTGGTGGGCGGCACTGCCGCGGCCCTCGCCGCGAACCTGCGCGTCGACCCGGCCACGCGCAACATCACAGCGCTCCTCTACGACCTTGGCTTCCCTGTGGGCTGGTGCTCGGTGCGCCCCAACTCGATGGCCGACATCGGGCGCGGTATGGAACTGAATGTAGTGGGTGCCAACCCCGAGACCTTCATAGTGCAGGACGTGTTCCAAGGCTCAGCCCAGACCGGCATTGATCGGGTCAAGTACGAAACAGGCACCTCGATCGCGTGGATACACCTGTCGACGCCCGTGGACCAGATCGACGTGGATGGACTGGTACTGTTAGACACAGCGGGCCTGCACGGCGGGCCGGAGTACGTGCGCGTGCTGGCAGTTGAGCGGACCAAGGTAGGGACCACCTCGTTCCGCGCCGCCACAGTGAACACCTACTCGTCTGGTGAGACAGCACAGGTGGTGCCCAGTTTCCGGGCGTACTTCTTCGGTGTGCATGTGGCCGCCGACCCGCTCACCTCGACCTCGTTACAGTTCACAGTGGCAGCGGGCACCGGCTCGATCACGCGCAATGTGGGCGCGGCCACGCCGATAGACATGTCCGTCATACAGAGCGGGGTGCCCACCAAACCTGACGACATAGTTCACGTATCAATATTGATCGACAAGCCCGAGCTGGTGACCGAGATTAAGGCGTACTTCGACATCGACTCGGCTACTAATAATGTGTTCGCCGTCACCGACCACACTAAGAACTACCTCTTCCACTCCATCCGGCAGAACGACCTGGTGCCTGTCACTAAAGGTACGCAGACCGCCCTCGACAACGCGGCCATCCAGTACCAGCGCGGCATAATTGATCAGGTCACGCTGGAAGGACTGCGTGATCTAGGCGGGTCTGGCCTGCGCGGGATCGACACGCGGCTCGGGCTGATCGAGGGGCGCATCAACGCGCATGATTCGACCACGCCAATCGGGCCGGGCAGCGGGATTACCAACCCCAATCCCGGCAACAGTGAGGATCAGGGCAGCTCGGGCCAGAACTCATACGCTGAGATCAATTTCCGAGTGAGTGAACTCCTGACTCCCGGTGTAGGCCGTGTAGGGTCTGACTTCTCGCGAGGTCTGGCCAATGTCGCGGCGCTCAAGTTCGAGGTTATCGCGACTGGCGCCGTGCTCATTCGGGTGGATAGTCTGATTGTGAGCGGCGGGTTCGGCCCGGATGTGGACGCGGGTGGGCGCCCGAGAATTTACAGGGAGAGGTACCGCGACAGCTCGACCGGCGTGTGCAGCAACTGGGGGCCCGCCATGCGCGGCGGAGTCAGGCCGCGGCGGCAGAAGGTGACGCTCGTGCTGACCGGAGTGAGCACAGTCACCAACCCTGAAATTGACAAGATCGACGTGGCCGTGTACGGCGGGACCATGGAGGGTTGGTCGATCGCCGGGTCGGTGGACAATCCGGGCGCGGCAACTACTGTGGCGTTCCAAGACATATTCTCAGAGTTTGAATTGTCCACGAGGCAACCTCTCACTGAAGGGAACGTTCACTACCAATTGTGGCCCACTGTGTCCAAGCCGATCTCCGGCACTGGCACGGGCGCTGGCACAGTGTTCTCGATCGCTACAGGCGCGATCAGTCTCGACATGGCACCCGGCACGGCCCTCAAGATCGACGGGCTCGACTACACTTTGTACAGAGTGTTCAGCACCGGCGCGTTCGAGACCGTCGAGTCCATGGGGTTCGTGAGCGCAGTCAACTGGGAGATCCCGGCGCCCCTCCTAGAGAACCAGCGCCTGCCCATATTTGCCGGACCATTCCACGGGTTCTATTTCGGCCTCGGGGACAAGCTCAACCCGTGGCGCTTGTACTACACGAATGGTAACGATCCGGACACGACGCGCGACGTTAATTGGATCGACATTGAGTCGGAGATCTTGCAGAACATGCTGGTCACCACTGACGGTCGCATGTTCGTGTGGAGCACTGAGTACGCCTTCGCCATCGACCCGGCGTTCACCACCCTAGATACCGGCGGCGGGCTGTTCGTGTGGCGGCGCATCGGCGCGGTGGGCATGCCATTCAGGTACGCGATGTGCGACATGGGCACGAGCGCGGCGTTCCACGGGCGCACAGGAATTCACGCGACCTCGGGCGGCCAGATGCAGGCGCTCACTGACGACCTGCGCACGATCTTCCCGCATGAAGGTTCGCCGGGCATCGCTGTGAATGGGTTCTTCCCGCCGGATACCTCAAATAGCAACAACTTGCGACTCAGTATGGTGAGGGGGGAGTTGTTCTTTGATTATCTAGACACGAACGCAGCACGCAGGACACTAGTGCGCAGGGCCGGAAGTGGTGGGCAGGCCGGCTGGCGGCCCTACAAGTACGCGGTAGGCGCACAGGTCCACTATGCTGAGGAGGGTAGGGAGGTAAGCACAGTTTTGCTGGGCGGTGTGGATGGGAAGGTGTACAGGCTGGGCCGCGCACTGGCCGACGCAGCAGGCGCCGCGATCGTGGGCACCCTGCAAGTGCGCTCCGAGGACGGCGGCGACGCTGTTGTCAGCAAGTACGTGGGCGACTTCCTTGTGGACTACGACACGGCCGGCGCTGTGATCAACATGACGCCCGGCTACGACAACTTCTCCAGCTCGCCGGACGGCCCGTTCGTGCTCAGTGAGGCAGCCGGGCGGCGGCAGCGCAGGCTGGACATCGGCAACCCGGCGGGCAGCGGGCGGCGTGCGCGCAACGTGGCCCTGCGCCTGACAAGTTCTGTGACCACCTTGCGGCCCACACTATATCTGTGGCAGCCATCATGGGAGGCCAGACCTGAAACTACCCTACTGCGTGCACACGACTACCACATGGTCGGGGGCGGCGGGGTGAAATTCGTGCGCGGCGTGTGGATCTACGCCGACACGTATGCTGTCACGCGGTCAGTCACGTTCGAGTTCACCAAGGACGACGGTACTGTAGCGAACGTGGTGATCGGCACCGTTAATCACTCGGCCCTCACCGAGCGCTACTACCCGATTCCCGGCGGCCTGTACATGATCGGGTCGAGAGCCCGGCCCACCGATGCGAACGTGTGGGACTTCGAGGGGTACAGGCTGGATGGTGAGCCCGCGCCCCCGCTGAGCACTCAGGTGGCCGAGTTCACCGACTTCGGCGAAGCCCGGTTCGTGCAGGGCGTCAGGTACGCGATCGACCCGGCCACCG
>Ga0193744_1000190_pt1 | contig 18127 bp, 12 predicted proteins | sample L1a1metaG_FD_143056 | JGI IMG/M metagenome (GOLD analysis project Ga0193744, IMG submission 143056) | Soil microbial communities from a riparian zone of the East river system, Colorado, United States - L1a1 | ecosystem: Environmental > Terrestrial > Soil > Riparian zone | place: USA: East River...
AAATGTTGTAATTACTCCTGCTATTACTTTACAACCTCTTGGTGCAACCATTTGTAGAAATGGAACCTATAACCCTATTATTACTGCCACAGGTGGAACTCCTTCATTGACTTATCAATGGCAATACTCAGTGGATGGTATAAATAACTGGATTAATGTTTCAAATGGTACTCCAACAAGTGCATCTTATTCAGGCGCAACTACTGCAGGTTCATTTATGGTGAATGGAAATTTATTGCCAGGTGATTATTATTATCAATGTGTTGTTACAGCAAGTGGAAGTGGTTGTGGAAATATAGCTAGTGATGTGGTAACTCTAACTGTGGTAGCTGACCCGGCAATGGTTACGCAGCCAGTCAGTGCAACTATCTGCCAGGGAGGAACTTATGCTCCTTTTGTGGTAGCATCTGGAGGAACCCCATCCTTAAATTATCAATGGCAATTCTCTGTCAATACAACTGCCGCAAACTTTGCAAATGTGGTAGATGGTACTCCTGCCGGTGCAGTTTATAGTGGTGCCAATACACCAGATTCATTTGTAGTTTCAGGAGATATTGCTGTCGGTAACGGCTACTATTATCGATGTATTATCACAGCAACTGGAAGCGGGTGCGGTATAGCAACCAGCAGTAATGGTAGAATGACTATAGTTTCGGATGCAGTTGTAACAGTACAACCTGCTGATGCAACTATATGTATTGGGGGAGCCAATTTTGCTCCGAATGTTACAGCCACAGGAGGAACACCAACAAAATTATATCAATGGCAATATTCGCCGGATGGTATATCAGGATGGACAAATTTAATTGATGATGTACCAACAGGTGCTACTTATACCGGCGCAACAACAGCTACAAGTCTTTCTGTAGGAGGAATTAAAAATATTGCTGGTCTCTATTATTATAGATGTGCAATTTGGGCAGGTGGTAGTGGTTGTGATACAACATTTAGTAACTCGTGTATATATACAGTTGTAGCTGATCCATATATTATTTCAGGACCTAGTTTAGATACAATTTGTGTTGGAGGCACTTATGCGCCGGTTGTTGTAGGTGGTGGAGGAACTCCTTTCTTAAACTATAACTGGCAAAGATCAGCTAATGGTACCTCGAGTTGGACAAATGTTGTAAATAATACTCCTGCCGGAGCAGTTTATAGTGGCCAAACTACTGCCGCTTCATTTACAGTTAGTGGTAATATAGCACCGGGGACTTATTATTACAGATGTCAATTATCGGCCACTGGAAGTGGATGTGGAGCATTTAATGGTCCGCCCGCTACTTTAAAGATAATAGCCCAACCTGCTTTTACAACTCAGCCATTAGTTACTCAGACTTTATGCTATAATGCAACACCTGCTAATTTAACAGTTTCGGTAAGTGGTGGAAACGGTAGTTTTAGCTATCAATGGTATGCAAATACAACCAACTCAAATACTGGTGGATTTCCTTTAGGTAGTTCAAATGGCGCTCAAACATCTAGCTATACTCCACCTGTTAATTTTGATGGTACCTTTTATTATTACTGTGAAGTATCTCAATCCGGAACAGGTTGTGGCCCGGTTTATAGTAATGTTGCTGAAGTAATTGTCACACCAGATTTAATATTTAATATTGGCTCTTTGTCGAATGTAGATTGCTATGGAAATGGAAATGGTACCATTACTTTATTACCTACAGGAGGAACCACTCCTTATAATTATAAAATAAATAGTGGTTCATACCAGTCATCTGCTACATTTAGTGGATTGTCAGGAGGTACCTACACCATAACAATAAAGGATTTTAATAACTGTACAACTAGTCAGGATGTGCAAATAACTGAGCCTTTGGCAGCTCTACTTCTATAATCGATACCGCAATGGTTTTATGCTATGGAGAAGCGACAGGTTATGCTATTGCCGGAACAACGGGTGGTACTTTACCATATAATTACCTTTGGACCAATGGGAATATGACAGCAGATCTTACGAATGTAATAGCAGGAGATTATGCTGTAACTGTAACAGATGCAAACAATTGTACCACTTCAGTTAATGTTACCATCACTGAAGCAGATGCAGTTAGAGTACTTATAACTCAGGATGTGAGCTGGTATATGCTGTCGGCACCTGCCCCGGGCATACATTATAATGATTTCTTAAATGGTTTTGCTACACAAGGGTATAGTGGATCAACCTACCCTGACAGACAGCCTAACTTCATTTGGTTTGATGAAACAGATACATTAACTACCAATATAAGCTGGCGTACCATTGCTGACGGTAATCAGAATATGACACCGGGAAGAGGATATTATTTCTTTGTATTTGGTACTGTTCCGGGAGATCCTTTATATGATGTGGTTTTACCTAAACCATTGTATATAAGTAATTGCCTGGGTTATGCTGAACCATTTAGCTGGGATAACTCTACTTTCCCAATCACCTTTACCCCTAGAAACGGAGGTAAGGTTTCTAATGGACCTAACGATACTGTATTTATAGAAACCAACCTTGCAGACCAGGGATGGAACCTAATTGGTAATCCTACAGGACAATCTTTAGATTGGAACACCACCGGCTGGACCAAAACGAATATGGATAATAGTATCTATATCTGGGATCCGCTAGATAACGAATTTAAAGTATTTAATGGAGTTACCGGTACCCATGATGGAAAAATATCCCCATTCCAGAGCTTCTGGGTTAGGGCACATGCAGCTGATCCTGTATTAAGTTTTACTGAAGATGTATTTACTACCGGTGGTACATTCCTGAGAGGGGGAGATACGACTATTAATCTGGCGCATTATTCACTTCCATTAAATCTAAGTATTAATGGACAATCAGCCAATGCATTTATCAGCTTTATGGAAGATGGTAGGGATGGTCCGGATCTATGGGATGCATTCCAGATTAAACCGCTTTCTGATACCTGGTTAGAAGTATATACTACAGCTTCAGAGAGTCAAAAGGTACCATTAGTAATTAATAACCTTCCTTTTGAGGGTCGGGATTATTATAATCTACCACTGTATGTTGGAGGTAAAAAGGATAAAACTCCAATAAAAGGAGATTTTAAACTAGAATGGGAAATACCTGAAAACTGGCCTGTAGATTGGTCTGTAAGTTTACATGATCACCTTACCCAGAAAGAGATATCTATGAAGGATCAGAATTCTTATGTTTTCAACTATCAGTCTGGTAATTTAATTGGTTCAGAACAAGAGCATGAAAAAGGCTTATTCCACCTACCAGGCAATATAGTTGAATCTATTACTCAAAAGAATGCGAATGAAGTAAGAGATGGATCAGCACCATTCTCTGTGGTAATTGAAAAGAAAAAACCTGTTAATCCGGGTTATATAGCACCAAATACTAAACTGCTGGGTAATTATCCGAATCCGTTTAGTACTAAAACAACTATCAGGTTTAGTCTTCCTCAACCAGGAAATATAAGTCTTGAACTATATGACATTCATGGCAGATTGCTCGAAGTTTTAGCTGATAATAAATATTATCCAGGTGGTATTAGCAATGTAGAATGGGTAAATAAGGCAATCAATAATGGAATATATATACTTAGAATAAAATCAGAAACTGGGAATGATGTACTCAAACTGAATATAATAAAGTAATCCAATTATGAAAAAGAGGCGAATAGGTAATTCATATATAATATGTGGTTTGGGATTGTACTTTACAAAATACACGAACCGTGTATTTATGGTATTGATTCTGAGTATAAGTATGAATAATATCTATGCACAACAAGCTAAATCAGTAGCCTCTGTTTCTATAAAGGCTACTGCTACAGTTATTGAAGTACAGGAAATAGAGATGATCACGATGCAGGATATGGTACTTGACCAGGCGAATATAGAAAATGGATTTATTTATATATCTCCTAAAAGAGATCCTGAAGCAGGCGTCATGCTTGTAAAAGGAAGGCCCAATAGTAAAGTGAGAATTAACTACATCAATAATCTGAACCTGCACAATGCTGTAGGTGAAGGAAAACTGGAATTTCATTATGAAGTGACAGGTTATCCATCCAATAATCAACGGGCATCTCAGGTCTTGGACTCTGCAGATCCAATTATACAATTTAATGAAGAGGGGAAGTATTATCTATGGATTGGAGGCAGGGTAAATGTCAAAGATGCAAACCCGGGGAATTACCTGGGAGAGTTCACATTTCAAATAGAATATATATAATAAATGAATAATAAAATACTTAATACAGTCACGAGATATGATGCTTTTTTATAAACTAAATACTGTGTGATTTACTAAACATAACAAACAGGACTCATAAAGAAGATATAATATGAAAGACCAAATAATATCACAATATACCATGTCACAAAATCATAAAAGCCTGAAAATATATTATTTGAATATTTGTGACCTTGTAACAATAACAACAGTATACAAATTACCTAAGATTACTTACTAAAATACTATATACCAATATCTTATACTTTATAAATTCAGATGTTATGAAAAATACCCCTCAATTTACCCTATGCCAAAACGTGTATCAGACTCTGAATGCCTGTACCTTTGGGGTACCAATTTAAAGATTTATTTAACAATATATTAATTGAAAAAATAAAGATGAAAATAGTATTAATGATGGTTCTTAATCTTGTATTTCTTGCAGCTAAAGTGCAGGGACAAAGTATCAATTTTGGTACTTATACAAGTAGCGGAATTACCATTAATGAGGAGATGCCAAACAAGCTGGATTTCAATGAAAAGCAACCGGTAATATTAAGAGGATTAAATGAAATAGTGAATATCGGTTTGCAGGATGAAGAAGTGGCTGTATTGAGTATAGATGCAAATGAACAGTTGGATATAACCGTATTATTTGATACTCCTACTAAACTAGAATTGGATCAAACAAATAGTATACCCTGCAATCTGAGATTTGCATATTCTAATCTTGGAGCACCGGATATTGCAACTGCAAGAGCACAGGCAATAGAAGTACCCTATGGTTTTAATTCTATTACCATACCGGTACACAGAAGAACACTGGGCGCACCCGGACCCCCTCCTACACCTGAGTATCAGGGGTATGTAGCACCGGTTGGAAAAGTATACATATTTATTTATGGTACGCTGGGTCCGGTTGGAAATGTAGATGTGGGTGTATATGAAGGACTGATTAATTTGACAGTTGACTATAGTACTTATGATTAACATTACTAAGATGGGCTTAACTATAAAAATGAGGTTTTGCTTTTTAATAATGTTTGTACTTTCTGTATTTACTGTTAATAAATTAAATGGCCAATATGTCGGAGTTGATTTAAAATTAAGACACGAAAGGATGATGGAAACCATATTACCATTTGGGTTTCAGGCTCCTTTAAAATCAAAAAACACTACAAAAGAACCTGAAAAGGAAAGATTTTTAGGTAAAGGTATTTATACGATAGGTGCGAATGACAATGTAAGGGTACTGGTTAATTTGTCTTACTCAGAAAACTTACTGGATAAGCAAAAAACTAAGATACCTTTTGAAGTGACAATGACTTATCAGAACAATGGTGGTAAAGAAGAAAAGTCTTCTTTACAGGTAAAAGGAACTTCAGTAGATTTTTTGCTGAATAACGATAAACAAGTTATGAATGGTACCAAAGAAAAAGAGAATGTGCTACGTGCCTATGTCTTTTTGAACGGTAAGATCAAAACAGATTTAAGTTACAAATATCCTTTAAAAGGAGAAATATTACTTAATGTGGAATATGAATAATGATAGATATCTCTTAACTAAATAAAACTTAAAGCCTATGAGAAAATGAAAGATTAAACCTACAGACTAAGTGTCTGTATTTCAAACCATTATTATATAACTTTTGGCATATGTTTTGCACTATGCTTACCAAAAGTTATAAAAGCAACAATTTTTATAAACTTTTTTTTAATTTAAATTAATTTAACCATGATTACACAAAACAATTCAATTACCAAATTTATTGCAGCAGGAATTTTAGTATTGGCTTTTACTTTTAGTGCGTCAGCACAAACTACAGATAATGATGTTATTATTGGTCGTGCAGAGATCTTAACAGGTATCGATGTAGAACAGCAAACAAACTTAGATTTTGGTTTTGTCTCTCCCGGTATTGCTAAAACTGTGAATTTAGATGGAACTCTAGTTCCGGCTACTTCAAATCCAACTAATGTTTCAGTTGGTAGTTTTAAAGTAACTGCAGGGGTAGCAGCATCAGTTCTAATTACTTTTACTTTACCTACTCAACTAGATAAAGGTGCTGATAATTTCGGAATAGATACTTGGCAGGCTTCTTATAACAGTGTTGCTCAACCGGTAACTGGTGCAGTAGCATATGTTCCTGTGAGTGCTAATGGCACACAAGTTTATGGCGCAACTACCAATTTCCCTGCAACTGGTGAATTGTATGTTTATTTGGGTGGAACTGTTCACCCAGCATCTGGTCAGCCGGCTGGAGTCTATACACATGATATAACATTGACGGCTACTTATAATTAAAATAGTGCATAAATCAGGGCTGTGTTGAATGCACAGTCCTGATTTAAATAATATGAATAATAAAAAATACTTGATTTAAACCGGGAATGTTGACAACTTAAGTTTTAATATATACTTGTGTGATTCTTAGTTGTTGAAAACCTTACTAGCTAAAACATTGAAAAATGAAATCTCTACTAAAACTTGCATTACTGCTTTTATGCTTAAAGCTCACTACATTTATTCAGGCACAGGTTGCCATTGCTCCTACTTCCATATTTCTAGATAAAAATAGCGGGGTAGGAAATCTTTTTGTAAGCAATCGTTCAGAAAAATCTCAAGAAATCTCAATTACATTTGCATTTGGATATCCTAGTTCGGATGAAGAAGGAAATCTAGTTATGAATTATACAGATTCAGTTGCATTTCAGCAATGTGCTCTTGATCCTTATATCAGAGCATTTCCACGTACTTTTGTTTTGGCACCTAATAAGCAACAGACTGTGAGATTACAGGTAAAGTCTGCTACTAAGTTAAAAGATGGATTTTATTTTACGAGGGTAAAAGTGCTTTCAACAGAACAGTCTGCGGATGTGAATGCAAAACCTGTCGAAGGATTAAGTACTAGTCTAATTTATAAGTTCGAGCAAGTTACTGCTGCATATTATAAAAGAGGCACTTTAAAAACTGGCTTAAAAATAGAAAAGGTTGATGTTGAACAAAAGGATGGTAAAATAATTGCTAAACCACATTTAGACAGACAAGGAACAGCTCCATTTTTAGGTAGCATTGTTGGTAAAATATTAGACAATAGTGGAAAAGTAATTAGTGAATTTGAAAGTACTACAACTGTATATTTTAAAACCATAAGAAGAGCTGAATTTGATATCGCTCATGTAGCTCCTGGTAATTATAAACTGGAACTTACATTTAAAACTAAAAGAAGTGATATAGCAAAGGAGGATCTTGTACAAGCTGAACCTATAGTATCAACCACTAATTTTACTATTAAATAAAGATTACAATATTGAAGTTTAAGTTCCTTAATTGGGATTGAAAATAAAGAAGGTTTAGATTAATATTGATCAATACTATTTCAAGTGTAAATTGAAAAGCAGCTTTCAGAGAATAACATATATTATTATTCTTGGGTGTTTTTACATATTGATTATAAGCTTATTAAATTAAGGTAAGTTATCTTAACGATTTTAATATTTAGAATCAACTTCCTTTTATTCCCTTTCAAAGTGTATGTATTTATTATCCAAATGATAGATTAAAATTCTATTTTGGAGATAAGGTATCTATACTAAAGCTTAAGAAATGTTAAACCAGTATATTATTAGAAAGTCTGGCTAATTGATTTTAATAATCAGCAATATTATCTCATACCACAGATTTGACTATTGGAAGCGCATGTATGAAATAAATTAATAACTGAAGATACCATGACAAACTCATTTCTTTTAAGTACTGGTACAAAGAATATCATGATTTCAATCAATGAATGTCCTAAATTTAAATCATTTGATTTTTATTTTAATATTATTAATAAGAGATAAAATATAGAATGGTGTGCTATATCTCTGAAATAGAAAACAAAAGATTTTATAGTATAAAAGGGATAAAACTGTTCAAGAGCCTTTCAAGTTTTATTTCTAGCTATCTTACTTATCTATTAATTCCATTCTTTTTTTTAAGTATTAGCTCAAATATTTTAAATGCTCAAACGACTAAAGAAGAAGAAATTCTGCTTACTTTCCGTTATCCAGCTGTGGGGCATGTTTATATTACTGATTTATATAATGATAGTAATGGTCAAAGCTTTCTCCCTGTAACTGAAACCTTCAATTTATTAGGGATTTATACAAATTCGGACATCTCAAATTTTGTGTTAAAAGGCACATACTTAACCAATGAGCTTACATTTGAAATTGATTTTAATAAGCAAATTATAAAATTGGGGGAAAAAGAATTTAAATTAACCGCAGATGATTTCAGGATAGGTGCCCTTGATCTATTTCTTAGCCCTTCAGTTTATGAAAAAGTGTTTGGATTGAATTTTACCATTGATATTTTTCAATTGACATTGTCATTAGAAACTGACAAGATAATGCCTGTTCAGGAACGCAAAACTCGTGAAGCTAATCGTGTTAAAATGAACAGCGTTAGCCAGGAAGCAAGGGAGTTTCCACTATTGTACCCGCGTAAACGTCATATATTTAGTGGTGCACTCCTCGATTATTCCTTAGCAGGTGAAGTAAGCCCACTAGCTAAATCAATAAGTTTAAGTATGGGTGGTGGACTGGAATTGTTAGGGGGTGATTTAGTTGGTCGATTAGCTGTAAATAGCTCGACACTCGGATACAATAGTATTTTATTAAATGGTCTTCGTTGGCGATATGTTAAATTAAATAATTCCCTTTTTACTGAATTGAATGTGGGACAGTTAAATACTACCAGTTTACAAAGTACTTCTATTAGAGGTGTTTCTATATCTAATGACCCAATTGAACCACGTCGAACTTTTAATACCTATGTTGTAGATGGTAACACAATAGCAAATTCAGAAGTCGAATTATATGAAAATGAGCAATTGGTAGAGTTTAAAAGAGCTGATGAATTAGGTTATTACCGTTTTGATATACCCATCACATATGGAACATCAAGGCTAAGCTTACATATTTACACTCCAACTGGAGAAACGAATATTATTGATAGACAAATTGAAATACCTTATACATTCCTTCCTAAGGGAACATTACAATACCAATTGCAGTCAGGTACACCGGAAAGTAAATTAGATTCATTAAGTTCAAATACCATTGTAAGCCATGCAAATATAGGATATGGCCTAACCAACTGGTTAACTGCAAAAGTGGGGGCAGATTATATCAAAGATGAGATAAAAAAGGATGATCCGTTTTTATATAGTAGCATATCAGCTAGAATAGCAAGTCAATATCTCCTAAATTTAGATATTGCTCCATCGGCATTTTACCGTTTTACAGGTAGCGTTATATTTACTTCTAACAGAAGTTTTAATCTTACTTATACTAATTATACTGGGATAAGTAGTTTTAATGAAAGAGGTGTTACAGATGATATAGAAACTAATATCTTTTTACCCATAAAAATACTAGGTAATGAATTTGGAGTTAGATTAGGAGGAGAACATACAATATTACCAGGATCATCAGTTACTCGCTTTCAGGGTAATTTAAGTTCCAGGTTAGGTCCCGTTAATATGCGATTGGATTATAGTAATTTTATGACAAAGACTAAAGAAGGTATTATTCCAGGTAGAGCTTCCTTAACATCTGTATTTACCTATATCATAGCAAGAAGACCTGGAGTTCCAGTATTTATGCAGGGTATGTACATACGGAATCAGTCTTCTATTGATTTAGGTACAAAGCAAATTCAAAGCACTGAATTGCAATTTTCACGTTCTGCCAGGAAAAGTGGAAAAATTAATTTAAACATTGCATATAACATACCATTGAAAGTATTTTCATTTCAAGTTGGAACCGTAATAGATCTTAAAAATTTCAGATCTGCAACTACAGGTAAAGCAGTTGATAAACAATATTCTTTAAAACAAACTCTCAGTGGTTCAGTCGGCTATGATGCTGAGTTCAAACGTATGACTTTGTCCAACAGAGAACAAGTAGGCAGAGCCTCAGCTTCTGTATTACTCTATGTTGACCTTAATAACTCCGGTAAGTACGACAGGGGTGATGAAAAACTTCCATATAAAGCAGTAAAATTGGATGGAAGTTCTCAAATGAAAGTGGGTAAAGATGGAATACTTCGTATAAGCCAACTTCAATCTTATCATAAATACCAGTTGTCGGTTATCAGAAGTGCCATTCCTAACCCAACCTTGGTGCCTTTGATATCTGAACTGTCTTTTGTGGTGGACCCTAACCAGTATAAGCGTATTGAGATACCTTTTTACAGAGGTGGTGTCATAGGTGGTACCATCAGTATTCAAAAGAATAAGGACATTACGGGACAGAGTGGATTAAGGCTTATCATCAAAGACGTAAATACAGATTATACTCAAACTATAAAAACTTTTAATGATGGGGGATTCTATGTTATGGACCTGCCACCGGGCGAATACTCGCTGGAGGTTGATCCTTCTCAGCTTAAGTTCTTAAATGTGGAGAATGCTAAACCACTGGAATTTGAGATAAAAGCCCTTGCTGAGGGTGACTTTATTGAGGACCTTAATATGTTGTTAAAGGTGAAAAAGATGGAAGAGGGAGATAAGAAATAAGCTAATTTAGGATTAAGGTTTAAACTTAATTAACTAATTATCAGTTAGATCTTTTTAGGATTAAAGTATGTTTTAAGTGGATGGTAAATATATATTTGAGTTAAATAAAAAGTACTGATTGAAATCATATTGTAGTTACCGAACATTCTTCTTAATTTTGAATCGTTAACTTACTTGCTATGCATTATTACTCATTAGGGCAGATTCCTCATAAAAGACATACTCAGTTTCGTAAACCGAATGGTGATTTGTACCATGAGCAATTGTTTTCTACCGAGGGCTTCAGCGATAATTATTCTTTACTTTATCATTGTAATGCCCCTACCCGAATAGTGCAGGTGGGCGATCCATATTCAGTGGCGCCCCAAACAATCCATGATAAACAGTTAAAGCACCGATGCCTGATGGGCTTCAATATTAAACCGGAAGCTGACTACTTGAAAAGCCGTAAACCGGTTTTGGTCAATAGTGATTGTGCCATTTCTCTTGCTTCACCTACCCAAGGCAATAAAGATTATTACTTTAAAAATGCAGACGCAGACGAGATCATCTTTATACATGAAGGGACCGGTACTTTTAAGTCTATGTATGGAAATATGACTTTCGGCTATGGAGATTATATAGTGATACCAAGGGGCACTATCTACCAGTTTGAATTTAATGATGAAAATAACCGCTTGTTTATTGTAGAATCCTATTCTGCAGTGACTACTCCCAATAGGTACAGAAATGAGTTTGGCCAGTTGATGGAACATTCCCCTTACTGCGAAAGGGATATAAGAAAACCAGCTAATCTGGAGACTCATGATACACAGGGTGATTTCCTCTTGTACATCAAGAAACAAAATATGATGTATCCTTACCATTACCTATGCCATCCTTTTGATGTGGTAGGTTGGGACGGATTTGTATACCCTTATATATTCTCAGTTCATGATTTTGAACCTATTACGGGTAGGGTACACCAGCCACCACCAGTGCACCAGACATTCCAGACAAGGGGCTTTGTGTTGTGCTCTTTTGTGCCTCGCTTATATGACTATCATCCGCAGTCGATACCTGCACCTTATAACCATAGTAACATTGACAGTGATGAAGTCTTATACTATGTGGATGGTGACTTTATGAGCAGGAAGCATGTAGAAAGGGGTATGATAACACTCCATCCGGGTGGTATTCCTCATGGCCCTCACCCCGGAACAGTAGAAAAAAGCATTGGTGCTAAACAAACATTAGAACTGGCTGTAATGGTTGATACTTTTAAACCATTGCTGATGACCAATTATGCTGAAACAATAGAATCACCTGACTATTACCTTAGTTGGGTTCGTTAAATGATATGTAAAAACTAAAAAATATGGATACTTTAGTTCAAAATAAACCTGCTGTTACCAAAGATGTATTTCCATTGTTGGGAACAGACTATTTAGAATTTTATGTGGGTAACGCAAAGCAATCTGCCATGTATTACCAGGCTACTTTCGGGTTCAACTGGATTGCTTATTTGGGTCCTGAAACCGGACATCGCGATAGGGTTTCTTATGTATTACAACAGGATAAAATCAGGTTGGTATTGACCTCTTCTTTATTGCCGGATACTGAAATTGCTAATCATGTAGCTTTACATGGTGATGGTGTTAAAGTACTGGCGCTGTGGGTAGATGATGCAGAATGGTCTTTTAAAACAGCTATTAAAAATGGAGCCAAAGAAGCGACTCCATTTAAGGTTTTAAAAGACGATGATGGTGTTGTAAAAATGGGGTCCATTCATACTTATGGAGATACGATCCATACTTTCATTGAAAGAAAGGACTACAAAGGAGTGTTTATGCCAGGCTACCAGGAAAGAAAATCGGTGTTCCCTATAGAACCTGTTGGACTCATGTATGTAGATCATTGTGTAGGTAATGTAGAGTTGGGTGATATGAATAAATGGGTCAAATTCTACCAGGATGTGATGGGATTTAACCTGCTGATTACTTTTGATGACAACGACATTTCTACTGAATATACTGCGCTCATGAGTAAGGTAGTATCCAATGGAAATGGCTATGTGAAGTTTCCTATTAATGAACCGGCAAAAGGACTTAAGAAATCCCAGATAGAAGAATACCTGGATTTCTACAAAAGCGCCGGTGTACAACATATAGCAGTGGCCACCGATAATATTATCGATACGGTTACTAAATTAAGAGCAAGAGGAGTAGATTTCCTCTATGTTCCTGAAGTTTACTATGATGATGTTATTGAAAGAGTGGGTCACATAGATGAAGATCTTGAAGTACTAAAAAGCCTGAATGTGTTGATTGATAGGGATGATGATGGGTATTTATTGCAATTATTCACCAAACCGGTTCAGGACAGGCCAACGGTATTCTTTGAAATCATACAAAGAAAAGGTGCCAAGTCATTTGGTAAAGGTAATTTCAAGGCCCTGTTTGAAGCCATTGAAAGAGAACAAGAGCTGAGAGGTACTTTATAGTATTATCTTATTTAGTTCTATACTTAAGGCCCTGTAGATTATTATTCTACAGGGCCTTTTTATTTGATGATCCTTTCAAATGATTAATTTTTAATACCAAATACTTTTTTGTACTATTCGTTTATCACTGCTCTATTTAAGATAAGAGGTGGAGTTACTGCCGAGTTACTGCCGAGTTAAGGCGGAGTTACTGCCGAGTTAGAATTCTAACTCGGCAGTAACTCCGCCTTAACTCAGCAGTAACTCGGCAGTAACTCGGCCTTTTGTTTAATATTCATCTATATTTCCTTAAACAAAACCTAAGGGTCATGGTAATGCAAACATTTGGCAAAACAAACTGAACAGAGAGGAAACAATATTATATTTGATTACTCTTTGGCTTACAACATTCCGGATAAAAACAAAACACTATGAAATTTCCTTCTCTTGAGAATATCACAACAGCTACCCGCAATAGTGTTTTAAGGTTTCCTTTAGCTATTCTTTTATCACTATTTACTGCAGGATTATTGATATACCTGGTAGAGAACGAGCCTTCACAGACCGAAAACAGCTATTTTAGTATGATGCTTAGCCTTGCTATTGGTTTTCCTTTGATGATAGGACTACAGCTGGTAGCTGAACAATTTCTGGAAAGACCCCTCATAAGAGCAGGCTTGTATTTATTAGGTGTTTTATTTATAATATGGTATTACTTCTTTTTATCACCAGATTTTGGTGTGCTGGAATTAACAAGACCTGTCAGGTTTGTTTCTTTGCTTGTCATTGCACATCTATTTGTGTCTGTAGCACCATTTATTAAAGGTGGTATTGTAAATGACTTTTGGGAATACAATAAAAGCATATTTGTCCAGTGGTTTATTGGGGCTTTGTATGCAACAGTTATTTATTCAGGACTTGCTATTGCGGTTTTAGCTGTTGATCAGTTGTTTGATGTCAAAGTGGATTACAAAGTATATCTGCACCTGTTTATTATAGTAGCGGCTGTTTTTCATCCATTTTATTTTACTTCTAATTTTCCTAAAAGAGTTCACGGAGAAAGTATAGATAACCATGATTCAAAAGGAATTAAAAACCTGGTGCTTTTTATACTCATTCCTTTAAGTATGCTATATTTTTTGATATTGTATTTATATGGATTTAAAATACTGGTAAGTTGGAACCTTCCAAAAGGCTGGGTATCATCTTTAGTAATAGGATTCTCAGTAGCAGGTACTTTAACTTACCTCTTAAATTACCGACTGGCCGATATCCTTGATAATGCTATACTTATATGGTTTAAGAAATGGTTCTTCTATATTCTGGCTCCGCTTGTCATTCTATTGCACATTGCTATATTAAAAAGAATTGATGATTACGGCATTACCCCTGAACGATACTTTGTCTTATTAACGGGTATTTGGCTTTCAATTTTATCAGGCTATTTTATTATTTCTTCAAAAGATAATATCAAATGGATTCCTACCAGTCTTATCGTTTTTTTATTAATAGGTACTATCAGCCCAATAGATGCTTTTAGGGTATCGGCCCACAGTCAGATGAATAAATTAATGCTATTCCTTAAAGAAAAGAAAGCCATAAAGGAGAATAAGATAGCACCGGACCCTAAGAACTTTAAATATGAAGAGGTTTATAAACTAACTTCCATGATTGAGTTATTGGAAGAACTGAAGTCCATAGACAAGGTGAATGATATGCTCATCAAACCAGTAAGTAAAACTGAAGTAAATGGAATAACTACTAAAAACATCATCAAGCATCTCGGCCTGGAAAATGTGAATGATGTTTCATCCAATCAGTATTTAAATTATAATTCAGATGCAAGTCAAAGAATTGAACTCGAAGGGTATAAGCTGTTATTACCTGTTAATATCTATAAAGGTGGTATTTATGATAATGGTGTGCAATTAAATAAAACCAACGATACCCTATTATTTAAGGAAAACACTAAAGTAATGGATATGGTCTCACTAAAACTTTTGATCAAGAATCTTGAATCTAAGTACGGTAAGCACAAGGAGAATCTTAAACCGGAAGAATGTTCTTTTATTTTGGATTCCCGGCTATATAAAATTAAATTAATCATAACCCAACTGAGTGTTGAAAAGATAAATGAAGATAATGAAATAAGCTCTCTGACCGGATATATACTCTTAAATAAGAAGTAGGTTATTTATGAAGCATTAAATATTAAATATAAATTTTAAATATCATTCAGATACTTAAGAATCAAAAACTTATAACTATACTAAAATAGTTAATATTTAATACTTTTGCGAGGAATTCAACACGATGATTGCATATATAGAGGGTAAAATAACATACAAATCACCAACCAACATCATTATTGATATTAACGGCCTTGGCTATAGTATATTTATAAGCCTGCAAACCTACTCTAAAATAGAGTCTTGGGAGAAAGGACGTATTTATACCCATCTATTAATCAAAGAAGACAGTCATTCATTATATGGTTTTGCTGATATGGATGAGCGGTCGCTTTTTTTACAATTGATATCTGTAAGTGGTATTGGTGCCTCTACAGCTCAGTTAGTGCTTTCTTCTTTAAACAGCGACCAGATTAGGACAGCTATCATGCAGGAAAATGATTATACATTTAGTAAGGTAAAAGGGATTGGTCCAAAAACAGCAAAACGTATCATTCTGGACCTAAAGGATAAAATAATGAAAGAACCTTTGAATTTATCAGTTGAGTCTGGCAAAATAAACAATACAATTAAAGATGAAGCGTTATCTGCATTACTTGCATTAGGATTTCAGCGTCAAGCTGCTCAAATAGTTATTTCAAAGATATTACAAGAACATTCAGATGTTCAAACTGTAGAGGATTTGATTAAAAGAGCTTTGGGTAAATTGTCATCTTAAGAATAGCAATTAGTTAACCAAATTAGATTTTTAACGTATTAACTGGCATGTTAACATATTTTAATTGATCCTAATGTGTTAAGACTTACTGAAGTCGGATTTTGTCCGGCTGTTTTTCGTTAATGATGAATCTGAATAGAAGACGAATAAAAGATATATGAAATTAAAACAACTGTCTTTCTCTTTTTTCCTTACAATTGCTATTGGAGTATTCTCATTTGCTATGTTGAATTTGCCCCCACAGGGTTATTTTAAAAGCTTTCCTGCCGAAGTTAAGATATCAACAAACCATTTGGATACTATACCAGAAAAGAAATCAGAGTTTCCATTACATCCTACTAAGAAAATTATAGACCTGAAAGATCCTGCTTCTGTTGAAAAATCTGAAGAGTATGATCCATATACAGGTCAATATATATTGACACAGAAAATAGGTGATGAATATTATAACGCACCTACTTCTATGACTTTTGATCAGTACCTTGACTATAAATCCAAAGAACAGGAACGCCAATATTTTGATCATCTCTCGGGTTCTTCTAAGGGCTATAATAAGAAATACGATACCAAAAACCCCCTTGCTAAATATATTCCCCAACGTTCATTAATTGACAGACTATTTGGAGGTACAGAACCTGTTATAACACCACAGGGGAATATAGACCTTACTTTCGGGTATGATTATTCCAAAGTTGATAACCCGATATTGCCAGTGCGCAATCAAAGTTATGGTGGATTTAATTTTGATATGAACATACAGGTGAATGTAACCGGACGTATAGGTGAAAAGCTTAATTTATCTACACAGTTTAATAACAGAGCTACCTTCGATTTTGAAAACCAAATGAAGCTTGACTATAATAGTCAGAAGTTTAATGAAGATGAGATCATTCGCTCTATCGAAGCCGGTAATGTTTCTTTACCCTTGAAAAGTACGCTTATCAAAGGGAGTAGTGCATTATTTGGAATAAAGGCTGAGCTTCAATTTGGTTACCTGAGAGTAATAGCCCTGGCATCACAACAAAAGTCTAAACGTAAATCAATAGAGTTAAAGTCTGGTAAAGAGTTGCAGACCTTTGCCATTAAGACTGATGAATATGATGAAAACAGGCATTTCTTTTTATCTCATTATAACCGTAACAATTTTGAAAGAGCACTCAAAAACTTACCCCAGGTAAATACCCTTTTCAGGCTAAACAAGATTGAAGTATGGATGACAAACAGTCCTAACCAGAGAGAAGATAAAAGCCGGGATATAGTAGCATTAACCGATATTGGAGAACACGATGTGATTACAGGTCCTTTTCCTCCACCCATAGGTCCAAGAAACCTTGATATTTATGGTAAAGAATTGCCTGCTAATAATGCCAACGATTTATATGATGCCATAATTAGTGACCCTACTGTAAAAACTATCAATAAAGCAGTATCTGTATTAACCGGACCTAAATTTAAGTTCCAACAGATCAGGGATTTTGAAAAAGTAAGGGCAAGATTATTAAATGAAAGTGAATATAGCGTAAATAAAGAATTAGGAACTATTTCTATGAATATCAATGTCAAACCCAGTGATGTATTGGGTGTGGCTTATGAATATACCTATAATGGAAAGACATTTCGTGTAGGTCAGTTGAGTACCGAGAATCCAACAAACCCTGATACTACAGGGGTTCTTTTTGTAAAGATGTTAAAATCAACTACCCCTAGAGTAGATTTACCACTTTGGGACCTAATGATGAAGAACATCTATTCCATTGGAGCTTACAATGTTGATCAGCAAGACTTTAAACTGGATATCTTTTATGAAGATCCGGGAGAGGGGGAGAAGCGTTTTTTACCGGCTACCAACTTAAAAGGTATTCCCTTAATAACTGTGTTTAATCTGGATAACCTTAATAAACAGAATGATCCTATACCCGATGGTGTATTTGATTATGTGCCGGGTATAACTATTAATCCCAGGACCGGTCGTATGATGTTTCCTGTATT
>Ga0193744_1000192_pt1 | contig 17704 bp, 16 predicted proteins | sample L1a1metaG_FD_143056 | JGI IMG/M metagenome (GOLD analysis project Ga0193744, IMG submission 143056) | Soil microbial communities from a riparian zone of the East river system, Colorado, United States - L1a1 | ecosystem: Environmental > Terrestrial > Soil > Riparian zone | place: USA: East River...
CTATATCTGTCATAAATCGGTCTACATCTTTTGCATCAGTACCATCACAAAATGAACGGACCCTTTGTTTTTTATCAACCAATATTAAACGGCCACTGTGGTTGAATCCACCCGGACTCTCCTTATCAGCATTGGCAATGCTATAATAATCGGCGGCTATACTATAAATAGAATCTTGTTGACCCGTTACAAAATGCCATTTTTTACTGCTTACTCCAAGGCCTTTTTCATATGCTTTTAACCTGCCAACCGTATCATTTCGCGTGTCGATCGAAAAGGCCATTAGCATTACTCTGTCATCTTTTTTATATTTATCATATATACGAAGCATCTGTTTGGTTACTTTCGGGCATATAGTAGGGCAGTGTGTAAAGAAAAAGTCTACAACATAACATTTGTCTTTGAAACTGGCGTTGGTAACCTCTTGAGAGTCCTGATTTGTAAAACTAAATGGTCGGATAGTACTATAGACTGTATCGCCATGAACAAATTCTCTTTCGCCTAATATTGGTAATTTGTCCGGCCTTTTGCTGCAGGCGTTTAGCAATATGAATGCTAATATGCTTAAAATTAAAGTTTTCATTTCTTGATATGTATAATGGCATTTGCTTCGCTAATAGCTCTTTGAGTATCTTCTTTTAGTTTTTCCAGTTTAGTTTTCTGATCAGTTAAATATTTAACTTTATCTGCCTTATTAAGGTTTTCAGGGACTTTAAAATCCTTCATCCAATCTCCCATATCATTGTAAGCTTTTTCAGTATGGTTGGCTGCTTCTATTACATCCTCTTTTGTAAATCCATTAGGAATACTATCCGATTTGGTAAGCAGGGTTTTCAATTGTGAATGCATACTATTTAAAGGGACATAACTTTTCATTAATTCATCATGCAGATTAAATACATCTGTAAGTAGTTTGTCTTGTTGTTCGCCGGTTACGTTTTTGCAGCTAAAGATGATAATGGATATTAGGACTAAGGATATTAATATTTTCATTATTGAATAGTATTTAAAAAACTAAGGACTTATTTAATGTCAAAGTTTATGAATCTTATAACTTAGAACCAAAAACTGTGACAAAATTAACGAATTATTAAAGAATGAGGAGAAATAGTGTTTTAGTCGCGGAGTCGCAGAATCGATGCTAATTTGCTTATTAGTGAATTAGCATCGACTCTGCTCCTCCGCAAAAAAAAACTTTATATTTGCAATCTATTAGAGAGATAACTTATCCTCCTTAAAATGAGAACATTATATCAAAATAAATTGTTAACTAATAAAAATAAATATAAGTGAATAGAGCGATTATTTGGTTTCGTCAGGATCTGAGATTACATGATAATGAAGCCATAGTAGAAGCCCTGAAATATGCAGATCAGGTATTATTTGTGTATGTCTTTGATGATAAGTTTTTTAAAGAAAATACTAGTTTTGGTTTTAAGAAGACTGATGCACTCAGAGCAAAGTTTATCATTGAATCAGTAGAGGATTTAAGAAAGAACCTAAAATTACATGGTGCAGAATTGGTAGTGAGAGTAGGAAAGGCTGAAGATATTATCTTTAATTTAGCACATTCTTATAAATCTTCATGGGTATATTGTAACAGAGAACGCACTAGGGATGAACTCGAAATTCAGGATGAGTTAGAGCGTAGATTATGGACCATAGGCCAGGAAATAAGGTATACAAGGGGAAAAATGTTGTATTACACTCAGGATCTGCCTTTCCCTATTACTCATACACCAGATTCTTTTGTAAGCTTTAGAAAAGAAGTGGAGCGGATAGTTCCGGTAAGGTTGCCATTGGAAGTTCCCCTTGAGTTAAAAAGTGTAACGGCAGATATAGAGCCTGGTGAAATGCCAAATCTGACTGATTTAGATTATAAAAATACTGACTCAATGTCATCTAATTCAAGTTCTTTGCTTGGGGGTGAAAATGCAGGCCTAAGCAGATTGAGAGCTTTTTTGTGGGATACCGATCAAATTCTTGATTACTTTGAAAAAAAGAATTGCCAGATAGGTCCAGAACACAGCTCAAAGTTTTCGGCATACCTGGCACAAGGATGCCTTTCACCTAAATTAATATATCATGAAATTAAAAGGTATGAGGAGAAAAAAGGAGGAAATCAATCTACTTATCAGATTATAGTTGAATTATTATGGCGGGATTATTTTAGACTCATAGGAAAAAAATATGGTGAAAAGATTTTTTTAAAGTCTGGTCCACTTGGTATAATGAGTAAAATATGGAGTGAGGATATGAATTTATTTCATAAATGGAGTAGGGGAGAAACGGGTATTCCTTTTATAGATGCCAATATGAGAGAACTGAATGCCACCGGATTTTTGTCCCATAGAGCAAGGCAAAATGTAGCAGGGTTTTTAATTAATGATCTGAACATCAATTGGCAGATGGGTGCTGAATATTTCGAATCTGTTTTAATAGATTATGATATCTGTAGCAATTGGTGCAACTGGAATTATATCGCCGGTATAAGTAATGATACAAAAGAACACAGAAATATAAATATACTGACTCAGGCAAAACGATATGATCCGAAAGCTGAATATATCCGGCAATGGGTTCCGGAAATAAGTAGTTTACCTGATGATTATATATTTCAGCCCGAGAATACTTCAGAAGCGATTCAATTGGTATATAAAGTTATCATTGGGCGCGATTATCCCTATTCTATATTAAGTTCAGCTAAGTTGACATAAGGTTTTTGTAAAACAATTAGATTGAAATATCGTTAATTTGAAATTAATTAGCTTTGCAGGCGTTTATGATATTAATTATATAAGTAATGTGCTTTCGATGAACCTGAAGAATTTAATTATAGTTTTTTTATTAGTGATATCTTATTGCATTCAGGCTCAGGACCGGCATTTTTCCCAGTTTTATTCTGCACCCATTTATCTTAATCCTGCTTTAACCGGAGCCTATGAAGGCAAATTCAGATTGGGTCTGAATTACAGGGATCAATGGAGAGGAACCTTAGATAATCCCTTTATCACTAATAGCGGTTTTGTGGATCTGAGAATGAAACTGCCACTTTCTTCATCCAACCAGGATTATGCTGGTATAGGTGTTTTGTTTTTTGCAGATAAAGTAGGTGCGGTCGATTTTAATACCAATAATCTTAGTATTGTAGGGGCCATTCATAAGTCTTTAGATAACAGGAATAGTCAATATTTATCGGTGGGTGCTCAATTCGGACTAAGTTCAAGAAATATGAATTATGAAAAGTTGACATTTGCTGACCAGTTTAATGGTATAGACCTTTATTCTTTAAATACCAATGAAGTCTTCCCTGAGAATAACTTTTCTTTTGCCGATTTATCAACTGGTCTTCAGTATTCTGTAAGGTTAAGAAAGAATTTTACAGTATATGTTGGTGGGGCAGTACATCATTTATTGGAGCCTTTGGTTTCTTTTTATAAAGCAGAAGATGGTGGCGATAGCAGGTTACCAAGAAAGTATACGGTTTATGGTGGCACCGAAATTCCAGTAGGTAGTTTTTTAAGTGTAATTCCTAGGTTGATTTTGTTAAAACAGGGTGCCCACATGGAAGTAACAGCGGGCTCTAATGTTAGAATGTTATTAAATGATTATAGCAATATGGCCCTTCACTTTGGTGCCTGGCTGAGAAATACAAAGGATATTGACAGTGTATTGAACCCTGATGCGGTGGTTTTACTTGCGGGGTTTGAATTTAGCCGGGTACTTTTAGGTTTTTCTTATGATCTCAATTTGGGTAGTTTGTCCCGTTTTAATTCTGGTAGACAGGCATTTGAATTTTCAATCGGGTACCTTGGCGAACATGAAGAAGACGGGATAGTGTGTCCAAAATTTTAAACTAAAGCTCAACCTTAACCTTATATTTTATATAACCTCATTATCTACAATCTCCAATCCATAACCTTCAAGGGCTATTCTTCTCAATGGAGAATGCGTAATAAGCTTAATCTTCTTGACGCCCATATCCCTTATTATTTGAGCTCCCACACCGAAATCCCTCTTAACCATAGGTCTTTCATCATGGCTGGTTTTACAATTTCCAAAGACTTGATCCAGGTGTTTTAATTCTTTAATTCCGTCAAGAATATGATCATTCTGTTTCATGACCAGGAACAATCCAGACCCTGCAGCAGCTATAGCTTTAAGAGACTTATTGAAGTCATTGTTGACCGGGTTAAGAAACTGTTGTAATAATTCAATATAGGAATTAATTGTTTGTACCCTAACCAATACCGGCTGCTGGGAATTCCAGTCGCCCATTTTAATGGCATAGTGAACATCGGAGGAAGTAATATCCCGATAAGGATGAATTTCCATTTTACCAAACTCGGTAGTAATTTCTTTATGTTTTTCCTTTTGTACTATACTTTCTGTGCGCATTCTATATGCCACCAGATCCTTAATAGTTATAATCTTAAGTTTAAATCTCTCAGCTATTTCCAGTAACTGCGGCAGTCTTGCCATTGTACCATCTGCATTAAGGATCTCAACTAGTACCCCTGCCGGGTAATAACCTGCCAAACGCGCTAAATCTACGGTAGCTTCGGTATGTCCTGTCCTGCGCAATACACCACCATTTTTAGCTATTAGTGGAAATATATGACCCGGGCGTGCATAATCATCTGCTGTAATATCAAGATCGGTGAGGGCTTTAATACCGGTTGCCCTGTCATATGCAGAAATACCCGTAGTACAACCCCGAATTAAAAGATCTATAGAAATAGTAAATGCTGTTTCATGGAGGCCGGTATTATTGTTTACCATCATGTTAAGGTTGAGCTCCTTCGCCCTCTTTTCCTCTAAGGGTGTACAAATTAGCCCACGTCCATGAGTAGCCATAAAATTGATCAGTTCCGGAGTTATCATCTGAGCAGCGCAAACAAAGTCACCTTCATTTTCTCTATCTTCATCATCCACCACGATCACAATCTTACCTGCCCTTATATCTGCGATGGCTTCTTCTATTGTGTTTAGCTTAATATCTTTTAGTTGGTCTCCAGACATTTGATTTTATTCCTTTAGTGTAATCAATAAACCCTTTACAAAGTGCAAGGTTCATTAAGATAAAATAGTTTATATTCTTAGTGATTATATTCTGAATGTGAAGGTATTTAAACAATAGTTCTAATAGGGGAATAAATACAAAAAAACATATAAACCCAGCGAGCCCTATATTATAAATTTTAGCTCCCGTACTAAGATCTAAGTATAATAAAGAAATGCCTATTAAAAGAATAAAAAATGGCCCGAACCATCGAAGTATCTTATGTGATAAGATGCAAAATGCCAATAAATTAAAAGGAGGAAACCAGAGTTTAAAGAAATGCGTAAGGTTTTGTAAGTTACCCGCTGATATCCTGGCCTTTCTTCTGAATTCTTCTTTAATTTCCTGTGATACAGTTTCATAACTGATAGCATCCAAGGAATTAATAGCCTTGCCCCCTTTGCTAAACATGCTCATGCATAAAAAGAAATCATCAACCAGGAAGTTAGAGGGTATGGGCTCAAAATAATTGCTCCTTAATGCAAAACAGCCCCCAAAAGGACCGATCATATTCAAAAATGCTTTGCTTTCCCATTGTTTGAGCTTTACTTCTGCCGACACATAAGTGCTCTCTGATATAGATATATTTTCTTTTTTAATTCCTTTATTTAACATACAGGCGTCCACCATTCCTATCCGCTCATCCTTAAAATACTTAACCAGCTGAAATAAGGTATCTTCTTTGAGCATAACACTGGCATCAGTAAACAGGTTGATATGATTTTTACTATTGGTCTTCCAGTTTAAAGATTCATTATATAGATAATTTACAACTCCTGGCTTACCGGTTCTGGTAGCTAAATAAAAAAATCTGGCAGGATGCCCTTTTGATTCATAACTTCTTAATATTTCATTGGTGCCATCTGTTGAATTATCAGATCCTATAAACCACATTATTTTATCCTTCGGATATGCCAGCGAGGCAAGAGAATTAATCTTTTCTTCGATTAGTTTTTCTTCATTGTGTACAGGCATAATAATAGAAACAAAGGGAAGTTCCGGGTGCTGTACATTTTGATATTCAATAAGCTTTTGTGTGCGTAATCTAGCTATTATATATACAAAAAGAGGGTAGAACAAATAGCTGTGCAATAATGCCAATATAGATAATGAAAGTAATATTATAAACACACTATCTATAATTTCCCTCATTAGCTTACCAACTCCAATGTTTTTGATTGATATGCATTTACTACTTTTTTAGCCACTTGAAGATTGTCATAATTATCAGCTACAAATACTTGCGCCCTGTTGCCAATATCTTTAATAGCTTGTGGGTTTTGGGTCGCAAATTGAATACAATCGATAAATTCCTCTTTAGTTTCAGCGATCAATACATGCTCTTTATGTCCGGCATAAATACCTTCAAGGCCAATAGGAGTTGAAATAACAACTTTACCTAATGCCATTCCTTCCAGTATTTTAGCTCTCATACCACTTCCTGACTGAAGTGGAACTAACATAAGAGAATGCTCATTGATAAAATCCTTGGCTGAAGCTACTTCTCCATGAAATATTACATTTGGATAATTCATGAGTTTGAGCCATTCAGGTGTATTCCTACCTGCAATATGGAACTTAAGTGTAGGAAATTTACGGTGTATATCTCCCCACATTTTAGAGAGGAAGTATTGAATACCTTCCAAATTGGGTATCCAGTCAAGTGAACCGATAAACGATATACTAGCTGCCTGGTTAAAACTTTGATCATCGGCCATGTATTCGCGATTATCGATACCTATGGGTGTTACCACATATTTATTATTATAACCAAGCTTTCTGAATATCTTGGCATCGCGTTCAGTAATAGGTAACATGATATCATACTTACCCAGTTGAGCAATTTCAAATCGCTTCAATTTTTCTACCAGGTGTTTTAAATACCATTTCTTGACAGGGTTTTTGGTATTGAAAGTTATACGCTCCCATATCTCAAACTCTACATTATGGGCTCTCATAGCTATTTTAGCTTTAGAGTGCTTCCTGATGGTATCTATATATGGTGCCAGGTAGAGGGACTCCAATTGAATGACATCGTATTCGTTTTCAGATAATAACTGAATGAGAATCTTTTCAAAAGCAGAGGAGACAAACCTGGCTATGTGATAGGAGTCTTTAGAAAACAAGTTGGTAAAAGCCTCGAAAGCGTTAATACGATTATCCAGCTCAGTAAAATAGATGGCCTGATAATGATTAAAACTGTCGGGCAGATGGTTTGTATCGAAGTAATGCTTGGAGGTGTTCATAGCCAGTAAAGTGACTTCACAACCTAGCTCATTAAGGGCTTTACTTAAATAAGTAACAGCCAATGATTCACCGTCTTTCAACGGGAAAGGAAACTTTTTACACAATTGGAGAATTCTCATACACTATAATTGTACCCTATGTCAACTAATAAGATCCGAAACTAAAATCAAATAGATTTTGTGTAGAGTCTCGCTATAGATGAGAATTTAGTGGAGTAATTTTATTCACAGAAACAAAAATAAGTATTTTATTAAAACATGTTGTTATTACTGTCTTATTTTTTTAATAATTGTTAGAATTGTACAAAAATAACTAATCTTGTACTTTACAATAATTCCTGTTAAATGATCCTTTCTGCCAGAAATATTTTTAAATCATACGGTAACTTAGCTGTGTTGAAAGCTGTAGATATTGATATTGATAAAGGTGAGTTTATTACTATTATTGGGAAATCTGGAGCGGGTAAAAGTACACTGCTTCATATATTGGGTACTTTGGATAATGCAGATAAGGGATCCTTAGAAATATTGGGAATGGATATTTCTAAGCTTAAACACCAGAAGCTGTCGGGATTCAGGAACCAGAATATTGGATTTGTATTTCAGTTTCACCACTTGCTTCCAGAATTTACTGCTCTAGAAAATGTAGCTATACCTGCATTGATAGGCGGAGATACAGACACTAATGCTAAAAAGAAAGCAAAAGATTTATTGGATTACCTTGGTCTGGGACAAAGATTAAAGCATAAACCCAATGAATTATCAGGTGGTGAACAACAAAGGGTTGCAATCGCCAGGGCTTTAATTAATAATCCGGCATTAATAATGGCAGATGAACCTACCGGTAACCTCGATTCTGTAACTTCATCAGATATACATGCACTGATAGCAACCCTAAGAAAAGAGTTGCAAATTACTTTTATAATCGTAACTCATAACCAGGAGTTGGCGGCATTGAGTGACAGAAGTATTCATATGACAGATGGTAATCTTGATATAGATAGCTGATGAGAAATTACTGTGGTATATCTGTTAGTCCTTTACGAAAAGACCCTTCTGATCGGGCAGAAATGGTATCTCAGGTATTATACGGTGAACAATTCATTATAATAGAAAGATTTAAAGATTGGTACTTAATTGAAATGCAGTTGGATGCTTACCAGGGGTGGATGGATGCAAGGGCTATATTAGAAATAAATTATGATGCAAAGCCTGTTTTTATTCATCATGAGTTAATGATAAGACTCAAAAATAAATCGGAAGGTATTTTATTATCCTACGGGAGTGAATTAATACCAGATAAGAAGAATAAGACTAACACCACTATTGGCTCTTTTTTGATGCCTGAGGATGTAAGTATAGATAAACCTAATACCAGCAACAGACTTAATCAAATAATTCAGGATTGTTTACTTTTTCTAAATGTGCCTTATTTATGGGGAGGCCGATCAGCATTTGGAATTGACTGTTCAGGTCTGATCCAGATTGTATTTAAGGTAAACGGGATCATATTGACCAGGGATGCTGCAGACCAGGCCAAAATGGGAACTGAAGTAGAATTTAAAAATAGGAAGAAAGGGGATCTGGCCTACTTTAAGAATTCAGAAAACAAAATAAGCCATGTAGGTATTCTACTCAATGACAAAGAAATATTGCATTCGTCAGGGTGGGTAAGAATAGATGAGTTTAGTGAGGTAGGTATTACCTCTAAAATAGAAAATAAAATATCCCACACTCTTGCCTTCATTAAACGGCTTCCCTATACTGCCTGAATTACATCATAAGGGGTAATAATATGCCATGACCCGGTAAGATCTTTGGTTACTACCGCCTGAGTTTTCTGATTAAAGTAAAGTCTTAGCTGTGTATAAGGGATATCATTTCTGACAAATGGAAATGCTTCGTCCATAATCTTCTTTACTGAATGGTCAGCATGTATTAATGGGTTTTCCAATAAATAGGAGAGTACTTTATTCTCATTTACAGCTCCTATCATTTTATCATCATCCATAACCGGTAACTGAGAAATATCATTTTCTTTCATCAGGTTAAATACCTCTTTAACGGTCTGGCTGGTATTAATACTTATAAAACGTTTATCGGTCTTACGCGAAACCAGGTCAATTACTTTGAGTTCGTCTTCCAGAAAACCACGCTCTCTCATCCAGTCATCATTGTATATTTTACCAACATAACGACTACCATGGTCATGAAATATTATGACTACCACATCGTCTTTGGTGAAATTATCTTTTAACTGAATAGCACCAGCCATGGCTGAGCCTGCTGAATAGCCTAACAGAATACCTTCTTCACGGGCTATTCTCCGCGCCATAAGAGCAGCATCTTTATCTGTCACTTTTTCAAAGTAGTCTATTAAACTGAAATCTACATTTTTAGGAAGAATATCTTCACCTATCCCTTCTGTTATATAGGGATAGATTTCTTTTGGATCAAAAATACCGGTCTCCTTATATTTTTTAAATACTGAACCATAAGTATCAATTCCCCATACTTTGATATTAGGGTTTTGCTCTTTCAGGTATTTAGCCACACCAGAAACTGTTCCACCGGTACCAACTCCTACCACCAGGTGTGTGATCTGCCCATCCGTTTGCTGCCATATTTCAGGACCGGTAGATTCATAATGGGCCTGAGTATTAGAAAGATTATCATATTGGTTGCACCAAAAAGAATTAGGGATTTCCTTATTAAGTCTTTCAGCTACAGAATAATAAGAACGTGGATCATCAGGTTCTACATTAGTTGGGCAAACGATTACATCAGCGCCCAATGCTTTCAGTAAGTCTATTTTTTCCTTAGATTGTTTATCCGAAGTTGTAAATATAGTTTTATAACCTCTTACACAAGCTACAAGTGCTATACCCATACCTGTATTTCCGGAGGTACATTCAATAATAGTTCCGCCTGGCTTTATCTTTCCGGCTTTCTCTGCATCATCCACCATCTTTACTGCCATCCTGTCTTTGATCGAATTGCCGGGGTTAAATGTTTCTACTTTGCCAAGTACCAATGCCGGAATCTCCTTTGCTACTTTATTTAGCTTTATTAAAGGTGTATTCCCTATGGTCTCGAGTATATTATTGAATATTTTCAAAATGACTTATTTTAAGTAATTAATGTAAGAAAAAAAACGCTCATCCCTGACCCCTAATAAGACAGCAATAGGTGCTGAAATAACAGCTTTAATACCGCCGGGATAAACTTTCTCAGGTATACGGCCTATGCACTTAGCATATACAGTACGATTGGTCATGGGATTGGTCACTGCAATGATAGAGCCAATTTTGGCTGAGTTATGCAATATGAAAGATTCATTTGAATCACTAGGCTGGTTTTTTGGCCAGACAGTTACTCCTCTTTCAGTTACTTTCTTTTTGACAGCTTTATCTTCAGAAAACTTAGACTCCAGTTGATCTGATCCTTTCCATAAAGGATGACCTTTTAACTTTTGTAAACTGTCGGGGACTCCTTTTGTAGGAAGCCAGCCAACTTGCAGCACCTGCCCAATGGAGACATCATCTTTCCAGTACTTATTTCTTTTTTTAAGTGTATCTACCGGCATTTTGAAATGCTCCTTGGCTATTTTAAACATATTATCTCCTGCCTTGACCTTGTAATAAATAGGAGCGTATTTCCACCTTACAAAATTCTTTTTAGTATACCTTCTGATCGCAGCATTAGGAACCGGTATACGTATAATATCACCTGGCTTGAGGTTTTCAGGTTTAAGACCCGGATTAAAATAATCTAACTCTGCCACCTCAAGACCATAATGTCTGGCTAAAGAATAGTATGTTTGTTTGCTGGAAAGTCGATGTTCTATGACTTTTTCGGGATATTCACCTATAAAAATAAAAATAGAATCATGTGGAAGAAGAAACCTGGTACTGTCTCCTGTGGCAAATATGGGTATACTATACAGGCATATGAAAAGCAGTATAAGTTTGTTTCTTGTGTTCATATGGGGTCAAATTTGGTACAAAATTAATAATTACTTAAGCATAAGAAAATCAATTACTCAAATATGTATTATTTTTAATCTATGACAAAGATAAGAAAGATCATTGGTATAATTCCTTCCAGGTATGCATCCAGTCGTTTTCCGGGTAAACCACTGGCTGATATTAAAGGGGTTTCTATGGTAATGCGGGTTTATGAAAAAGTCTTGGCATCTGAGTGTGATGAAGTTATAGTGGCTACTGATGATAAAGGAATTTATGAACATGTGAAATTGGCAGGCGGTAATGTAATGATGACCAGGGTAGATCATATAAGCGGGACAGACAGATGTGCAGAACTTGCTATAAAGTATAATGAAAATGATATAATTATTAATATCCAGGGTGATGAACCCTTTTTAGATCCGGCTCAGATCAATGAGTTAATAGCAATGATGCTAGAGAATGAGCATATTGAAATAGGTACCCAATGTCGTAAGTTAAAAGATGTTGATGCCATCGTAGATGCCAATGTAGTCAAATTGGTAAAAGATATAAATAACAGATGTCTATATTTTTCGAGGAGTGCTATCCCATATGTAAGAGGAGAAACAAAAGAAAACTGGACGAAGAAGATGGATTTTTATCAGCATATAGGACTATATGCCTTTAAGCAATCTACATTATTATCCTTAACTAAATTAGGTCCAGGAAAACTGGAAGTGACAGAAAGCCTTGAACAATTAAGATGGCTTGAAGCTGGATACTCAATATATGCCTGTGAAACAGAACACCATTCCATAGGAATAGATACTCCCGAAGACTTAGTAAAAGCAATTAAATACTATAGACTCTAAGCGGACATCAGACACCGGACATCGGACATCGAATATGTCACAATCTATTTGGTACAATCCAAAATAATCGGATCCGTTTCTATAATATTACTCGTATGCCCGGCTCTATCTTTCATATAGATTTGATAGACTAAAGTATCAGTTGGGTAAGTAGTAGATTTTTCACAAGGAGTAGCACCATTTGGAAAATAACAACAGGTAGTAAATATTACAAACTGCACCTCACCAGAGATACCATTGGCAGTGCCTTCCTGGGACACATAAGGTAATTTATATTTATTAGAATAATTTCCATCCCGTTTATCTATTACAAATAAAGATAGGGTAGAATCCTGAGTACCAATATCACCATCACCATCTGTAAATGAAAAAGTAATGGATAGTGAGTCATTATTAAATTGACCTTGGTTAAGATGTTTTTTGGTCATACTTTTATAAGTAATAACCGGCTGTATTGGATAATCAGGCGGACTAATACATCCATTAAAGAAAATAAGCGAAAGCAGAATTAATTTATAACAGTACTTCTTTAGCATATATGCATAACGTTTGTTTGCTTATAAATAGTTTGCTGTATGTTTGCCTATGTAAAAATAATTAAATAGTTGAACGATAAGGTATATCCGGGCATTGATAAAGCATTTTCTGATCAGGCATTAAAACTGTTCAGGCATCAGGCGATTAATAATCCGGTCTATAATCAATTTCTGAAACTCCTGGATGCCCATATGGATAATATAAGTTCCATACTTGAAATTCCTTTTTTGCCTATTTCTCTATTTAAAACACATGCTATTAAAACAGGAAGCTGGCAAGAAAAGAAGATATTTTTATCGAGTGGAACTACTGGTCAGGTAAGAAGCAAACACTATATCAAAGATGTAAGTAAATATTTAAAAAATACACAATACGGGTTTACTAAGTTTTATGGCAATATAGAAGATTGGACCATATTAGCTTATCTGCCGGGATATAGCGAAAATACTTCCTCATCTCTTATAGAAATGATGGCCTATTTTATTGACATTACCAGGCAGAATGGAAGTAAATTTATTCCCTTTAATCAGGCTGACTTACTCAATTGCCTGTTAAATTGTAAACTCCATAATAAGAAGACACTCTTAATAGGTGTTTCTCATGCCTTAATAGATTTTGTAGAGAAATATCAGATATCGTTTCCTGAATTAATACTCATGGAAACCGGGGGAATGAAAGGTTTGAAGGAAGAACTCACCAAAATGGATCTTCATACCCTATTAAAAACTGGTTTCGGGCTTAGTCATGTACATTCAGAATATGGCATGACAGAATTATTATCACAGGCATACAGCAAAGGAGAAGGCATTTATGAATGTTCTGATACTTTAAGAATCCTGATTAAGGATCCGACTGACCCACTTGAGGTATTGACTGCTAATAGAAATGGTGTTATTAATATAATTGACCTTGCTAATGAAGATAGCTGTGCTTTTATAGCTACTGAAGACCTTGGTAGAGTAGCTATTGACGGCAGTTTTGAATTGCTCGGAAGACTAGATGTAGCAGACCTGAGAGGTTGTAATCTATTGTTTTATTCTTAAGAATCTATTAGAATTTGTTTAGAAATAAAAAGCTTAAAAAAGATTTCTTAATTAAGGAAAAAATAAAAGGCCTCACGTATGCAAGGCCCTTGATATTAAATGTTCAATATATCTTTAAACTAGATCAGTTTAACATTTACTGCATTTAATCCTTTTTTTCCTTCCTGAAGGTCGAAAGTTACTTCATCATTTTCACGAATTTCGTCTATAAGACCTGAAACGTGTACAAAATACTCTTTGTTTGACTCTTCGTCTTTAATAAATCCGAATCCCTTCGAATTATTAAAGAATTTTACAATTCCTTTGTTCATTATTAATTAATTTAAAAATTTTGCCAAAAATACATCATTTAAAGTTATGAAACCTGATTTTGGTCTAAATTGTTAAATTATTTTACAAAATATATTATAGAATGTAGGAATATGTATGCTATTGGGCATTTTGGTATAAAAAACTAGTTGAATACTTTTAGAAAATGGAGCTCTATTTTCAGTTTTTTACCTCAATTTCTTCTATAAAATGTAGAAAGTTAAATGAAAAATATTCTTAGGTTCTTTAAAAATTTAAGAAAAATGAGGAGTGATTATTTGTTCTTTATTTAAATATCAAGTACCCGACTAAGAGCCATATAATTCCTTTTATTAAGAAAAAAAGGAATCCTATCAAACCAATTCTTTTTAACCAAGGCTTTGCAGATGAGTTTTTAAATATATTCCTAATATTCATTTACCAATTTATTGGGCTCAAAATTAAGAAAAATCTCTGGAAAGGAATACATCTTACATTAGTTTATAAAGCCTCATATACGGCTTTGATGCGGAGTTAGGGCGGAGTAAAGGCGGAGTAAAGGCGGAGTTAGAATTTCTAACTCCGCCCTTACTCCGCCTTTACTCCGCCCTAACTCCGCATCAAAGCTTAGGATGAGGTGTCCTATACTAAAATAATTATAAGGTTTTGGACAGATAAACCGTAATTGCCATATACTTCAAATTAAGAGAGAAGAGTATGTCAGAGTAATGACTTTTAAATGCGAGAGGAATAAAGGGGTTGTTTGAATTATTAACGTTTACAACTCTAGGGTTTTGAATAATAAAAGATTGCGATCCTCTGGAGCGGGTCAACAGGTAAATGTTTTTCTATTAATATTTATCCCCGCTGGGGAAATTCGCGATGGACTCTTTTATATAACAGGTTGTAACATATTGATTTTCAAGTACATTCTGTATGGATAGCATGTTTATAGCAATAGCATATTCTACGGTATGCGACCCCATAAGGGTTCGAACGTTCTGCGCTGTTTTTGCTATAAACATTTGAATCCTTCAGATTCAGAATATTACTGAAATATCATGCAGGCTAGTTGAATTATCTATAGAATGCTATGGAATTGATTTATTGTTATTTTTATTTTATTCTCCTATTCGATGGTTATACTTCACTCCTAACTAATAAAGGATATCTTCTTTTTAAAAACTCATAGGAACCAAAAAGCGCAACTGAGTAAAACAAATTACCAAAGAGTGTACCCGGGAAGAAAGGCAATCCGGATTTATAACAACTTATGAACCCGGCAAAACTATTAGGGTATTCAGGTAAGCAGGCAAAGTTCGTTAGGGCAAAATACAATATAGATGCAAGCAGAGAAGCGATTAGCACTTTAGAAGCTGTCACCTTTCTCAATAAAAATATTCCCATCAATGTGGTTAGGATAATAGTGCCATAGATCCAGTACCATCCTTCCGGAACCAATTGAAAGCCATGGTAATATTTAGCATAAATAGTATTGATAATTACTACATCACTGATCCACATAGCTATTATAGGCAAGGCAAATGCCCAGATTCTATTATTAAAATAAGCAGCTCCGAATAAAGCCATTGCACTAATTGGGGTAAAGTTTGCAGGGTGTGGGACCAGTCTGCTAAATGCTGCCAATATTAGCAGTATAACTAATATTGGCATGCGAAGTGTTATCTTATTTTCCATTGGAACTATGTACTAAGTTAATATAAACAAATTTATGGTAGTTTTATTAGAAATTGCACATTACCGTTAAACAAATATAATATTAATGTTCCGTTTGAATTAATTGTGTAAGAGTAGGTTGTTCCTTCATATAGCTGGTATATAAACTGTCATATTCCATAGCTTTGGCCAGAGGATATTTTTCTTTTAACAAGTCTAACTCGCTATAATTGCCGCCTTCTACCCAGGGATCCATAATAAATACATAAGTCCAGCTACTGTCCCTGTTTTGTTTTTTTGGAGTCAGATACCTGGTTTTGCTGTAGAGAAGTTTAGTACTGTCTTTAGTGCTGGTTTGTAATGCATTTAGAAAGACATCCTTCATAAATGATTCAAAAGCTAGTTTAGATTCAGCTTTAACTTTGTTGGTGACGACCCATACAGTTTCATCCTTTTTTGCTCTCATAGTTTCTTTAGAATTACCGACCACAGCAGTATCAGGCGCTTTTGGATTACAGGCATTAAATAGCAATACAGATAAAAATAATAACAGAGAATTCAATTTCATTTTGGTTGGTTTAGATTTTAGATTAAGATTCGGCTCCAATGTAGGCATATAAAAGTCCCTGTTGGTAATTCTATATTTTATTCCTGAATTAATTAGCTGGGCTAAATACTTATCCAAATAAATTTATATAAGTTGATGCAACGTTTATTTGGTATAAGGGATCTTTAATATATAAGGCACACAGTAAAACTTAGATTTGGACTTATTAATATACCATATAGAAGTATATTAAAGAATCAGGAAACAATTTTAAAATCACCTCAAGTTTTAGGTAAATACGAAGAGGCTGCAAGTACCCTGGTATAAGCAGCCTTTTCTAGTTTTCGTTGACCGTTGGTCGTTGGTCGGGATCGATGTCCGGTGTCCGCTAATTACTTTCCATTTTAACTCGTCAGGTATTAAAGGAGCTCGCTTAACCTCTTTACCTCAATATCTACGCTAAAAGTACATTGTATATAGTAATTTAATGACGTGTAGTTAAGCTGAATACAATAATGCCACCCCTATGGGGGCTAATTGACGCTAACCATATTTTACTATAATAATGTCACCCCCTAATGGGGCTAAATTTCCTGAACTAAACGACATTGTATCGTAGTTCGTAAATCCTTGCATGAAAAGTATTCATCTAAAAAGAAGCTCGCTTAACCTCAACCCTAACCTTAACCTCGATAGCGACGCTAAAAGTATATCGTATATCGTAAATTGAAGCTAGTATCGATAACAAACCGCATTAATATTCATCCCGGCACCTACAGAAGCAAACAAGATAATATCCCCACGATTTAATTCATGGTCTTCAAAATTCCTTTTAATAACTATATCCAATAGAGTAGGGATGGTAGCTACCGAACTGTTTCCAAACTTGCTGATGCTCATAGGCATAATCTGATCAGGCACATCTTTAATGCCATATAATTTAAATAAGCCTTTAATGATCGCCTCATCCATCTTTTCATTCGCCTGGTGGATAAATACTTTTTTAAGTTCAGATATATCAATACCACTTTTATCGAGGCAGTCTTTCATTGCCAAAGGAACATGCTTCAGTGCATATTCATATACTTTGCGGCCCTTCATTTTTATGTATCTTACCCGGGGGTCAGAATGTGGGAAATTGGATTTGCCCAAGTATATATAATAGGCTTCTTCATTACAATGTGACTGTACCCTGGCACTCAGGATACCACTTTTGAATTCATTCTCAGGCTGATATTCCATCACTGCCGCACCCGCACCATCACTAAAAATCATACTGTCTCTATCATATACATCTATAACCCTGGATAGGGTTTCAGTACCAATAATAAGAGCTTTCTTGGCAATTCCCGCTTTAAAAAAAGCATCTGCCTGTATAACACCTTGTAACCATCCCGGGCAACCAAATACCACATCATAAGCCACACAATCAGGATTACGGATGCCCAGTTCATGCTTTACTCTGGATGCTATAGATGGTACCGC
>Ga0193744_1000193_pt1 | contig 17678 bp, 12 predicted proteins | sample L1a1metaG_FD_143056 | JGI IMG/M metagenome (GOLD analysis project Ga0193744, IMG submission 143056) | Soil microbial communities from a riparian zone of the East river system, Colorado, United States - L1a1 | ecosystem: Environmental > Terrestrial > Soil > Riparian zone | place: USA: East River...
GAAGCGAGCTTTTCAGGAGCATTTACTTGAAGCCAGAGTGAACTGGGATCAGTTACCGAGACGAGCTGCGTCCCCGCCGCGACTACCGCTCCGGGTTGCGCGTCTCGGGTTAGAACCACTCCCGAAAGGGGCGAACGGAGAACCATCTCGCCGCTGGCAGACGCGCCCGCGCCCAACTGTTCCGCCGAACTAACCGCTCGCCTTTGTTCAGCGAGTGCCTGGGAAAGGGATGCCTGCGCAGATTCATCATCGGCGATGGCGCGCTCGTAGTCCTGTCTGGGAATCGCCTTCAGCGTCAATAAACGCTCCGCCCGGTTACGGGCGGCTCGTGCATAGCTGGCTTGCGCCCGCATCGCGACGACCTGCGATGCCGCTTTGGAGACATCCGACTGGGCAGACCCCGCGCCCGGCCCTAGCAGGGTCACCAGAACCTGCCCGCGGCTGACTCTGTCCCCCGGTTGAATTCGAACGACGGTTACTCTGCCTTCAGCAGGAGCACTGAGCCGAGCTGTCAGATTCTCATTGGGAATGATCGTCCCCGGGATAACGGCCGAGGCGGCCGATTGACCGAGTGAGGCAGGGGTCCATTGAATCTTCCCATGCTCTATCTGGGCGGCAGTAAGGGTTATGGAGTTGGTATCCGCTGCGGTGGACCGCTTAGCAGTGTCCCTTGGCATCCCTTTCATCGCCGCCATGGAGTCAGTCGTCGCTTCCTTGGTCTGATCGGTCTTTCGACTGCAGCTCGTCCCGGCGATTAGCAAAGCCATTGCTACAGAGACCGCGGCTATCCGACCGAGTGCACGAGTCGGCGAGTAAGTAGTGTGGTGTATCATTGGCTCGCTCCCGACCGAACTTCTGGCCAGGCGTCGAGGACATCGATTCCCTCGGCCACCATCAACCGAATCGCTGCCAGATGCTGGGCGAAAAGCGTTTCGAAGTAGCTGCTACGGGCTTCCTTCCAGGCGCGCGCAGCGTCGATGACCTGAAGGAGGCTCGTCCCACCTTCGCGGTAAGCTCCTAACGCGATCCGGCGAGCGTCCTCTGCGCGAGCGAGGTAACCTGCCTTTCCGCTCCCAAACGTCGCAACGCGCTGCGAAAGGATACGGGCCGCGCTCTCCGCGCCAATGAGGTCCGCATCGGCATTCCTCTTCTCCTGCTCGAGCTCTGATTGCGCGACTTCGCGTTCGGCCCGCGCAGCCGTGATGCTTCCGCGATTCTGGTCCAGCAGAGGAAATGGAAGCGTGAATCCCGCGATCAGAGAACTCGTGCCCGCGGTGTTCTTGGTCCCAACCATTGCCCCCAGCTCGCGAAGCAACATTCTCCGTTCGCCCGCAGTTGCAGCTTCGGAGGCGACCATTCGCTCACGGGCGGCCTCGACTTCGGGGCGAGTGACCCGATCAGCCAAAGCGGTTCTCGATTTGTTCATGGGGAGACTATCGACGTCCACCTGCAATACACCGGCATGGGAACGGCCGCCGACGAAGGTTTGCAAATCCGCCTGAGCCCGAGCGAGATCGCTTTCCGCCATTGCGAGGTCATTGAGCACGTGATCGCGTTCGAGCTCGGACCGAATGAGATCTGCTTCTGCCGTCACGCCCTCGCGCACGCGTACACTGTTGTACGTGACGACCGTGTCGAACCACTGAGCCAAGCTCCGAGTCGCGGCGACGTTTACCTGCGCGAGCGCCACCTGGTAGAAGACGCCGGCCGCGTCAACGGCGAGTTGTTGTCGCTGGGTTAGAACGTCGGCTTCGCCGGCCCGAATCAACGCTTGCGCTCGCTTGATACGCGGCCCTCGCTGATACAGCGGCTCTAGAGGCAGCATTGCCGTCGTCATTGTCTCCCGCTGTGAACTAGTCATGCCTGGAGCCTGATCCGACATCTGCTGGCTCTCGAAGCTGACCATTGGATTGCTCCAGGTTCGAGCTGAGGAGAGACCACCGCGTGCAGCACGAACTCTTGCCTTTGCAGCGCCAAGCACGGGGCTGTTGGACCGTGCGCTGTCAAAGACCTCCCGAAGCGTTATGTCATCGGCTCTCAGGGAAGGCATTGTTTGAGCGTTGCTCGGACGGGCTAGCGTCGTAAGCGCGATCGACAGGACTAGAATCCGAGATGCACGCGTGGGACTGATCGCGCGGCGGAAAACTCGATTGATGAAGACTTCTCGCATTGATGTTCTTGGATGAAGGCCACCACAGGGCGCCCCGGCTGTGCGGAAAGCGCGCGTGTGCTTCCGCGCATCCAAAGTGGATGCGTCGGAACTACGACAACTGAGTTGTGTGGTGGACTACGCCCGAGGAGGCGGGAGCTCGGGGGCTATCGTTTCTGAGGACGGCGTTAGAACAGCCGCAGACTCTACGCGAACCATTGCGTCAGATGTCGCAGAGATCGCGACACGTTGAGATGCGACCGCAGTCGTGGCGCATGCGAGCATTGACTGACACCCGCTCGGCGCTGACGGGAGCCCACAAGGAGCGGGATCAAGCGCAGGCGCTTCTCCAGTTGTTGAACCCGTGCTCGGAGCGGGCGATGGCGCGTTGCCGGCAGTCGCCATAGCCATGCCGGCCATGCGGTCCGCACCGCCCGGAAGCTCACAACCGAACCCGCTCGTGACCACAAGAGAGGTCACGAGCGACAAGGTGGACAAAAGCCCGGCAAGCCGGCGTATGCGTCGCATAGTGTTAACAATATATCGCGAAACGGGTCGCAAAGGTCATGCTGAACTTTCTCAGACTAGATGTATCGCATCGTGATCAGCGGTAACCGCGCTAGAAGGAACTTCGCGCCGGCCTCGAACGTCTTGGGACCCGGCACGAAGAACTCAAAAGCATCGGCCAGCCGATTCATCGTGTTGAATGCGAAGCAGCCCTAACTACGCCGCAGCGGCGCGTGCGAACGATTCGAGAAGGCGACCCCAGTCGCCGGTGCTATCGAAGATGGTGCGCATCTCATCGCGACGTGCTCCGTACCGGTCAAGGTGTCGATGTTCCAGTTCGACACGAGTACGGTCGTTGCCGTCGGGGATGAAGCGCACTTCGATCTCTGTCTTCAGCGTAGGGTCATACTGCCAGTCAGCGGTGATATCCCACGAGAGCACCAGGCGCGTGCTCGGTTCCCAGGAGAGCACGCTGCCCCAGTTACACGTGCTTCCATCTTCACCGCGCTCGTACCAGCGGCCCCCGGCGCGTGGCTCGATCACGGCATCGACGGCATTGGCCTTGCCGATCTTGTAGGTTGCCAGCGGCCACCATGTGCCCATTTTTTCGGTGAACACTTGCCACGCCACCGCCAGCGGCGCCTGAACAATCACGACCTTTCGCACACTGTTCGCATCGGTACCGCTGGGCATCGTCTGTTCCCTCATCTTATCCTCTCCTTGGTTGCCTCTCGCTCGGCCGCGACCTTGAACGCGGTGAGCGCTTCATCCCAGAATCCATCGAGCCAGTTGCGCAGAGCGTCGATGCCATGCGCGTCGATTGCATACAGCCGCCGGGTGCCCTTGGCACGATCCGTTACCAGTCGGGCGGCCTTGAGGACCTTCAGGTGCTGCGAGACTGCGGGACGGCTTACGGCCATTCCTTTGGCGATCTCGCCTACCGCTCGTGGACCGCTGCGGAGGCGCATGAACACCATCCGTCGGGTCGCGTCTCCCAAAGCGTCGAGGACCTGCGATTCGTAAGCGCGCACTTACGGTAAGTTACCACTAACCTAGAAGGGTGTCAAGTACCTTGCGCGTCGACTTGTTCGGCGGGACCGACACTAGTCCTTATATTCGGTAGAACGCAGAAACCCCGCTCAAGGAGATATCCTCAAGCGGGGCAACAAGTTCTGATTTATGGGCCTGGGTAGAGTTGAACTACCGACCTCACGCTTATCAGGCGTGCGCTCTAACCACCTGAGCTACAGGCCCCTCGCCACACGCTAACCGCCTTGTGGCGCAGAGTCTCGCAAGTTAGCCGCGCAGGTTAACACGGTCAATCGGCGGGTAAACAGTGTTCATGACTTTCCCGTAACCCTGTTTTCTTGACCCCGTCATTCGCTGGGATGAGTATTGCAGGTGGGCTAATCTCTGGCGTCGCTCACCTTTCCCTCGAGCCAAACATGGCTGCAAACCGAAAGGGATTCACGCTGATCGAAGTTGTGATCACCTGTGTCGTGCTCGGCCTTCTCGCCGCAGTCGCGGTCCCGCGGTATACGGCTGCCAAGAACAAGGCTCAGACCGCAGCGATGATGGCGGACCTGCATACGATCGCAATCTACGAAGAGCAGTTTGCCGCCGATAATCACGGCCAATACTTCTCCGGGACGGCGACCTCAGATTCCCCGCTCAACGGATTCAAGCCCTCCAAGGGCGTCACCATCACGGCGACCGCCTACAACATCCTCGGCAGCCAGCTCGCCAACTGGACTGCTGTCGTGACGCACTCGGATACTCCGGAGAGCTGCGAGCTGCGCGCGGGATTGATCACGTGTACGACGGGGAGCACACCGTCGACGGGCATACTTCCGCCATGAGAATCGCCAACGCTGAGGAGCAAAGAAAAAGCCCCGCGACTGCGGGGCTTTTACATCGGCGTCTGCGGGACCGGCGATCAGTCCGCCGAGCCGCGATCAGAACGGAAGCGGCGATCAGTCCTCGTACTTGCGCGGGTGCGCAGGGTGAGGCTTCTCGATCTCCTCCGTGTCGAACTCGTCGTCGAGGTCTATGAGATCGTCGTCGAGGTCGTCGTCGAGATCCTCATCATCCTCGTCGTCTTCATCGAGATCATCGTCATCCAGGTCCGAGTCGTCGACGCCTTCCACGTCGTCGTCCCACTCGTCCTCGACGGCATCATCGTCATCGTCTTCCAGATCGTCCTCGAGGTCCTCGTCCTCGGGGTCGCCTTCTGGGGCCTTCTTCGCCAGCCACGCTTCGGGTTCCCCCTCGTTCAGGAAACCGCTCGCGGACTCCAGCATGGCGCACATTACCGTCATCCCCCTGGTTGTTAGACCGAAGCGCGCTCGCGCTTCGCCTCGCGTGACAGCTTCTTACGATCATTGGAGCTGAGAAAGCGTTTCCGCAGCCTGATGGACTTCGGAGTAACCTCGATCAGCTCGTCTTCCTCGATATACTCCAGCGCACCTTCCAGCGTCAACTCCCGCGGCGGCTCGAGCTGAATGTTCTCATCGCTCGACTTCGACCGCATGTTGGTCAGCTTCTTCTCCCGGGTCGGATTCACATCCATGTCACCCGGCCTCGAGTTCTCGCCGACCAGCATGCCCTCGTAAACCGCGTCACCGGGGGCAACAAATAGGGTAGCTCTCTCCGCGAGATTTGCAAGCGCAAAAGCGACTATGACTCCCCCCTCCATAGAGACAAGGGTGCCCCGCATACGTCCGGCCAACGGACCGGCCCACGGCCCATACTCGAGAAACCGGTGGTGCATGATGCCCGTGCCGCGCGTATCGGTGAGGAACTCCGACCGGTAACCAAAGAGTCCGCGCGCGGGGATTTTGTAAAGAAGTCGTACCATTCCCTGCCCCGGATTCTTCATTTCCAGCATCGCCGCTCGCCGAGGTCCCAGCTTCTCGATGACGACGCCGAGGAATTCCTCGGGGACGTCGATGGCGAGCTCCTCGTAGGGCTCGAGCCGCTCCCCCTGTGGACCTTCGCGCGTGATCACCCGCGGCCGCGATACCTGGAACTCGTAGCCCTCGCGCCGCATCGTCTCCATCAGAATCGTGAGGTGCAGCTCACCACGGCCCGAAACGGTCCACGTGTCCGTCGACTCCGTGTCCTCCACCCTCAGCGCGACGTTCCGCTCCAGCTCCTTGAACAGCCGCTCCCGAATCTGGCGCGACGTGACAAACTTCCCTTCCTTGCCCGCAAAGGGAGAATTGTTGACCAGATAGTCGACGGAGATTGTCGGCTCCTCGACCGAAATCCCCGCCAGGCGCTCGGGATGCTCGAGGTCGGTGACAGTCAGCCCGATCTCGACTCCTTCGAGCCCTGCCAAGGCGACAATCTCGCCAGCCGAGGCCTGAGGAACCTCGATTCTATCGAGCCCCTCGTAGGTGAAGAGCCTCGTCACGCGCGACTGCTCCGCCTTCTGCGAGCTGTCGAGCGGCAGTAGCGCCAACGGATCTCCGACGTGAATGGTCCCCCGCTCGATGCGGCCGATCCCCAGGCGCCCGAGGTAAGGTGAGTGATCGATCGTCGAAATCAGCATCTGAAACGGCCCCGCATCATCATGCGGCGGCGCCGGGACGTGCTCGATGATCGCATCAAACAATGGCGAGAGATCGACGGGCGTGACTTCCATATCCATCGTCGCGACGCCTTCGCGCGCTGACGCGTACACCACCGTCGCGTTCAACTGCGCCTCATTCGCCTCGAGCTCGATCAACAGGTCGAGCACTTCGTCGTGGACGCGCATCGGATCCGAGCCGGGCCGATCGATCTTGTTGATCACCACGATCGGGGTTCGATGCAGCGCCAGCGCCTTCCTGAGAACGAAGCGCGTCTGCGGCATCGGGCCATCGAATGCATCGACCACGAGCAGCACGCCATCCACCATGCGAAGGATGCGCTCCACTTCGCCGCCGAAGTCGGCGTGCCCAGGCGTGTCGACGATGTTGATCTTCGTTCCCTTCCACCGGATCGACGTGTTCTTCGCCAGGATGGTGATGCCGCGCTCGCGCTCGAGCGGGTTTGAATCCATGACGCGTTCCATCACGACCTGATTCTCGCGGAATGCGCCGGCTTGCCGGAGCATTTTGTCCACGAGAGTTGTCTTGCCGTGATCGACGTGCGCGATGATCGCGATGTTACGGAATTCCAGCTTTGCCATAGCCTTATAAGATAGCTAGGCGTGCAAGTGTCTCTCCCGATCGAGCATTTCGTCTTTTTCGAGCTGGATTGTCACGTGCTGGATGCCAAAGAGCTGCATTGCGTCGTGGATGTGCTCCAGGACGTGCTGGTGCTGTCCGGGCTCTCGCACGATGCAGTGCGCGCTCATCGCGACGACCGCGGGAGTGACGGCCCAGACGTGCAGATCGTGGACAGATTCGATTCCAGGGATCGCCTCCAGCTGCCCACGCACCGCCGGCAGCGGAATGTGCGCCGGCGTCGACTCGAGCAGGATGTCGACTGATTCCCGCACGAGCCGCCAGGCGCCACTGATTATCAGCACCGTCGTGAGAATCGAAGCGATGGGATCGGCCATCAACCAGCCGGTGTAGCGGATCAGCACCGCCGCGACGATCGTCCCTACGCTCGCCAGCAGATCTCCGAGAACGTGCAGATACGCGCCACGCGCATTCATATTGTGGGTTGAGCTTCCAACCAGCACGCGCGCGGCGATGATGTTGACGATCAATCCACCCGTCGCGACCGCCAGCATCAGTCCGCCCTGAATCGGCACCGGGGCGCTGAATCGTGTGATAGCCTCCCACAGAATCCACGCCGAAATGAGTAGAAGCGTCGAGCCGTTCAGGAATGCCGCCAGAATCTCCCAGCGGAGGTAGCCGAAGGTCTTTTGCGGTGTCTCCGGTTGGCGGCTGAACCAGGCCACGAACAAGGCGAGTCCCAGCGCCGCCACGTCGGTGAGCATGTGTCCGGCGTCCGCGAGAAGGGCGATCGAGTTGGAAACGAATCCGCCGATGGCCTCCACGACCAGGAGAATCGCGGTCAACACCAGGGCTATTCGCAGGCTCCGGACTGGAGCATCCGCTCCATGGGAGTGGCCCACTCCATGGGGGTGCACATGGTCCTCGGAGAACAGTGCCTCACTCATGATCGTTCGGGTCCTGAGGTAACTACACCTATGACTACCGGCCGGGGGCTTTGGGCGGGCCGGCTTGGGGCTACGTGCGGGCCGTCCCTCTGTGGGAAACTATTCAAGGGGGTGGGCTCGAATGATCGCCCGCCCCCTGCGTCCGCTTGTGCGTACCAAACAGCTAGCACGGGGCCCCCGGCCGGACCGCCCGCAGCCCCAAGCCGGTAGTCATATCTGTAGTTGGCCTCATCGCGCCCCAGTAGGATTGTGGTAAGTTGTATCCGTGCTCGGCCGGCTCCTCGCCATCATTGTGCTCGTGCTCCTCAACGGGTTTTTCGTTGGCGCCGAGTTCGCCCTTGTTCGCTCCAGACGGACGCGTCTGGAGGCGATGGTCCGAAGCGGTGATCGACTCGCCCGCTTCGCCGTTCGTGCAGTTTCAAATATCTCCCGCATCCTCTCTGCCAGCCAGCTTGGTGTCACGCTGGCGAGCCTGGGGCTGGGATGGGTCGCTGAATCGACGGTAGGCGACATTTTCGCGAACATGTTCTCGTACCTGCCGTTCGCGATCGAGATGTCGCTGCGTCTCACGCTTGGCGCGGCGCTCGCGCTTGTCATAGTCACCTATCTCCACGTCGTCTTCGGCGAGCTCACGCCAAAAGCCGCCGCGCTGAACCACCCTGAGGCGCTCGCGCGCTGGCTCGCGCCGCCGCTCCTGTTCTTCGCCTGGATCACGACGCCCTTCACCTATTTCCTCAACAAGTCGTCGCAGGTGATCCTGCGCGTCCTCGGCCAGGAAAAGGCTGGATCGGAGGAAGCGGTACACTCGCCCGAAGAAATCCGGCTTCTGGTCGAGCAGTCGCAGGAGAGCGGACAGATGCTCGCCCACGATGCGGACATGATCGACGCGGTGTTCGAGTTCTCGGAGAAGAACGCGCGCGAGGTCATGACGCCCCGGACCGCGCTGGTCGCGCTGCCGGTCGAGGCGACGCTATCGGAAGTGCTCGGTGTGGTCCAGGAGAGCGGATTGTCGCGCTATCCGGTGTACGACGAGTCGATCGACAACATCATCGGCGTGGTGCTGGCGAAGGATCTCCTCAAGCTCCTTGCGCCGCGCGCGAACACCGAAGCATTCGACCTTCCGTCCATCATGCGCCCTGTGCACGTGATTCCCGGCTCGCGCGAAGTCGAAGAGGTTCTCGCCGATTTCAAACGGCTCAAGGAGCACATGGCGGTCGTGCTCGACGAGTACGGCGGTACGGCAGGCGTAGTAACGATGGAGGATCTGCTCGAGGAGATCGTCGGCGAGATCCTCGACGAGTACGACACGCCTGAGGATGCCGAGGCTCCGCTGCACACGCGCGCGGGCGATACGCTGGTGCCGGGGAGCACACACATTGGGGAGCTGAACGAGCACTTCACCCTCACCATCCCCGACGAGGACTTCACGACGATCGGCGGCTACGTCTTCGGTGTGCTGGGGCGTCTGCCCGTCGTCGGTGATCGCGTGATCGCCGGTGGCGCAATCTTCACGGTGCGCGAGATGGACGGGCGGAGGATCGAGTCTCTGTCGGTCGACTTGCATTCTCTCGGCGACCGGCGGACGGCTGACCTCGAGACACAATCGACGCACACAGAAGCGTAGCCGCGATCATGCTCGACGGATCGGCGCGACCCTGCCCCGCGATGTCGAGCGCCGTCCCGTGATCCGGTGATGTTCGCGGAAATGGCAAGCCCAGCGTCACGTTCACCGCGCTGCCGAACGACGCCACCTTGATCGCGGTCATCCCCACATCGTGATAGGGCGCGATTACCGCATCGAACTCGCCGCGCATCGCCCGCACAAAAACCGTGTCGGCGGGAAACGGTCCCTGAATTCCAGCGGCGCGCGCAGCGGGCGCGAGAAGCGTCGTGTCCTCGTTGCCGAATCGCCCGCTGTCGCCCGCGTGCGGATTCAGCGCGCACAGCGCGATCCGCGGCTCCGCGATTCCGAACCAGTCGCGCAGGCCCTCGCGCGTGATGCGCGCGGCCTCGGTTATTGAGTCGGAGGTCAGCTTCTCATTCACCTCGCTCAAGGGAATGTGTGTAGTAGCGAGGACGACGCGAAGCTTGTCTGATGCGAGCATCATCGCGACGCGCGCCCCGGTCAAGTGCGCCAGCATCTCGGTGTGGCCCGGATAATCGTAGCCGCCGGCGTACAGCGCCGATTTGTCGATCGGCGCGGTCACTATGCCATCGACGTCTCTCGCCATTGCCATTTGAACCGCGCGCTCGATCGCGAGGCCGCTCAGCTTTCCGGCCAGCGCCGCGCCGCCCTCGGATCGCCAACGGCCCACGTACTCGGCGGCATCGACACCGGAATCCTGAGGACCGACTACCACAATGTCACAGCGCTCGCCGACCCGTGAGTCAGCGAGCGCTTTGGCGACGATCTCGGGACCAATCCCGCGGGGATCTCCCACGGTCATGGCAAGACGCGCTTTCACTGTCTACATCCTTAGCGACACGTAAGTCTGCTTCCGCATTTCGTCGAGCAGCTGCCTGATCGATCGCTCGTCCGAGAGCTGGGCGCGTATCGTTTCGCGAATCTCGCTCTCCTTGTACTCGCCGGCGTCCGTGGCCGTGACAATCTGCAGCACCGCGTACTTGGGCTGGCCGCGCGGATTTGCGAGCTGGAACGGAGCAGTGATATCGCCGGCTTTGGCGGTGGCTACAGCGGCCGTGTATGACGGGGGGAGCGAATCGCGAGGAAATGGCTGGAGCACGCCCTTCTCTTCCGTCGCATCGTGATGCTTCAGGACGAGCGTGTCATACGGCACCCCGCGGCGCCACTCGGCGGCAACCGTGTCCGCCTCGACCTTGGCGCGGGCCACATCGGCCGAGTCGATCGTCGGGGCGATCAGAATGTGTCGCGCCTTCACTTCGGAGGAGAGCACGCGATCCACCTTGATGATGTGGTATCCGAACGCCGTTTCGATAACCGGGCTCACTTCCCCCGGGCGTAGCGCGAACATCATCGCTTCGAATTCCGGGACCAAACCGCTGCCGCGACGGTTCCAGCCGAGATCGCCGCCGAGCTGCTTGGTGCCAGGGTCCATCGACTCGCGCTTCGCGATCTGCTCGAAGTCGCCGCCCTTCTTGATCTCGACGAGTAATGAATCGATGTGCGCCTTGGCCTTCGCCTTGGCCGTGGGCGAAGCCTTCGGGGCCACCACGATCTGATGGAACGTTATCGTGGCGGGGCGCTTCTGCAGCTCGGAGCGGCTGCGCTCGAACGCCGCGTTGATTTCTTCCTCGGTAACGTTGACCGGCTTGGCCTTTTTCCGCAGCTCGGCGAACGCCTTCTGCTGCAATTGCTGGCGCCGGTACTGGTCGATCAGCGACTTCCGATACTCTTCGGGCGTACCAAGTCCGGCCTTCTTCAGCTCATTGCGATAATCATCGTCCGAGGTGAACTGGGACCGAACCTGCTTGATCTGCCGGTCAGCCGCGGAGGTGACATCTGAATCCAGCACCTCCAGCTTCAGCTCCTTGGCCTTCTGAACGAGAATCTCCTCGTCCACCAGCTCGTTCAGCACCGAGCGTGCGAGTGCGTTCTGGCCGGCGGTGTCCGGCGGGAGTTGCATGCCCTGCGCCCGACGCTGATTGATCGCGGTGAGCACATCGCTCCAGAGAACTGGCTGGTCGCCCACGATCGCGATCACGCGATCGATGGGCAACGCCGATGGGACTTGCGCCGCGGTGACGGCGGGCGTTTGCGCGCCGATGCTGATAGGCGCGAGAGCCACGGCGACGATTAATCGCTTGATCATCGCAAATCGTACCCCGTGACTCGTTTGTAGTTCGATGAGCACTATTCGCCGTCTGTGACGCCCCGTCACTTCTTGGTGCTCGGAGGAGTGGAGGATGCCGCTGGCGGTGGTCCCAACGGAACCGCAGTTGACGGCTGGCCAGCCGTCCGCGCGGAATCGGCAGAGCTGCGGATCTTGGCCGCCTCCTGCACCGAACGCTCAAACCCGGCGTCGTTGAACGAATACTTGTACTTCTCGCGCAAAACGTTCGAGAGCGGGGTCGGAACGGGCACGAACGGCGCCTGCTCCTGAACCATTCGAGTGAAATAATCGTCGATGCGCGTGGCGCCCAGCTTCTCGCGGTCTCCCTCGCTCTTGGCGCTGTCCGAAAGCGACGTTGGCGTCACACCGAGCTGCGTCCACGCCGACCGAACGGCGTTGGTGAAGCTCGCGTGCAGCTGCGCCAGCTCGGCCGGATCGATCTGCACCTTGGCGCTATCGGCCTGCTTCAGCACCAGCTCGTTCTTGACGAAGTTGCGAACGAGCTGAACGAGCAACGAATCCGGTGACTGCTTGATCTGATCGAGCACCCGCGCCTGAGGCGGAAGTGTCTCGAGCCAGCCGATCAGGCGCGAGGCAGTGAATTTTCCGGCGGTCGATGTCGCGATCACGGTGTTGTCGCGGCGGTATGCATCGGGATCGTTTCCTAGCGCCCTCACTGTCGTCGCCGCGTCCTTCTTCACTTCGATCTTGCCGTTCTGCTCGAGCTTGGCGAGGTAGGTGCTCTCCGCAACGGCGACGCTCCGTCCCTTCGACGCGAGCACGAGCTGAGTCTTGATCTGGTCGTACGTCGGCCGGTGGATGATGTGGTAACCGTACTGGGTCTGAATCACGGGGGAGATTTCGCCCGGCTTGAGCGCGACGAGCGCTTGCTCGAATTCGGGCACCATCTGGCCGCGCTGAAAGATTCCGAGCGAGCCTCCCTGGTTCGCGGTCGCCTTATCCTGTGTGTTGGCTTTCGCGGTCGCGGCGAAGTTGGCAGGTGTCACCCTCGCGCGAATTGCATCGATCTTCGTCTTGACCTGCGCCTTTTGGGCGTCGTTCATCCCCTGTGTGAGCAGGAGGATGTGGTCGGCCGCCAGAATCTGGCCGCTCTCCCATTGGCGCCGCGCGGCGGTTGTGTCTTCCACGCCCCAGCCTTTCGAGACGACGTCATACCACTTCTTTGCCTTCAGGTTTGCGATTGCCGGCCACATTGCCTCGTCGATCATCTTGGGATCGGCGAGAGAATCGTTGCGTGCCGCCGCAATGCCAAGCAGCTGGTAATCGACCCAGACGTTCGCGATCGATTTGGCGACGTCCTTCCGGATCGGCGCGCGCGACTTGCCGAGGTGATTCGCGAGCTTGACGACCGTCAGCTCGGCACTTCCGGCGCGGGCGACCCAGTCGGTGTGGGCGTTGAGGGCATCTTTCAACCCGGAACAGGCCGAAAGTGCAAAAGCCGCTATCGCGGCGAGAGTGATAGTGCGTTTCATGTTTGCGTCGTACGGGTTAGCTGTCAGGTGGGTCGCAGTGTAGTCAGGGCACGGACAAGTCCATCGAGCATCTCAGCTCCCCCAAGTCGGGTGAGCTTGAGGGAGAGCGGATGCGCGCGTCGCACTTCCGCTTGAAACTGTACCTCGTGGAACGCCGCCGATATCCCCTTCATGCGGGGCACCGCGTGCTCGCGAAAGGTAATACGGGCCTCGTTTCCGCGCACCAGCACGGACTCGATGTCAGAGGCGCCGCCGAGGAGCCGGAGTAGAGCTGCCGCAAAGAAGTTCCGTGCGGGTTCGGGCACCACGCCGAAGCGATCCCGCACCTCTTCTTTGAGGGCTTCTATCTCCGCGCCTTCAGTCATGTGGGTGAGGCGCCTGTAGATGTCCAGCTTGGCGTCCTGTGAGGTGATGTATTCGTCGGGCAAATACGACGGCACGTCGAGCGAGATCTCGGAAGGCTGGAGCCGCGGAGCGTCATCTCCGCGCATCAAACGTTTCACAGTCTCGTCCAGCATGCGCAGATACATGTCGAACCCGACGGCGTGCACGAAGCCCGATTGCTCGGGGCCGAGCAGGTTTCCCGCGCCGCGCAGCTCGAGATCCTTGAGCGCAATCTGATAGCCGGCGCCCAGCTGCGTGTGATGCTCGAGAATGGTGAGTCGACGGTTCGCGTCCTCGTCGATCGAATCCGGCACCAACAGGTAGCAGCTCGCACGGCGGTGCGAACGGCCGACGCGGCCGCGGAGCTGGTAAAGCTGCGCCAGGCCGAACGTGTCGGCGCGATTCACGAACATCGTGTTGGCGTTGGGAACGTCGAGCCCCGATTCGACGATCATCGTCGAGACCAGAACGTCGATCTCGCCGTCGACGAACTTGCGCATGACCTGCTCGAGCTCACGCTCGCGCATTTGTCCGTGACCGACCCCGATACGCGCGCGCGGCACCACGTGCCGGATGTGCTCGGCCATTCCATCGATCGTTTCGATGCGGTTGTGGACGAAGAAAACCTGGCCGCCCCGATCGAGCTCGCGCGAAATGCCTTCGTCGATGAGACCATCGTCCCAGGGCTCGACGTAGGTGAGCACGGGCGATCGATCTCTCGGCGCGGTTTGCATAAGTGTCATGTCACGCAGGCCGGCCAGCGAGAGGTGAAGCGTGCGTGGGATCGGCGTTGCGGTCAGCGTAAGCACGTCGGTATCGAGTCGGAGCCTCTTGAGGCGTTCCTTGTGTTTGACACCGAAGCGGTGCTCCTCGTCAACGACGATGAGTCCGAGCTGCGAGAACGCGACGTCCGGACTCAGCAAACGATGCGTGCCGATGACGACGTCGACTTTGCCCGCTTTGAGATCAGCGAGCACAACGGCCTGCTCCTTCGTCGTCTGAAAGCGACTCAGCGTCTCCACTCTCACGGGGAAATCGGCGAGTCGCTCGCCGAACGTTCGCGCGTGCTGGTCGGCGAGAATTGTCGTCGGCACCAGCACGACCACCTGGCGGCCCGATTGAACAGCTTTGAACGCGGCTCGAACCGCGATCTCTGTCTTTCCGTAACCGACGTCTCCGACCAGCAGGCGATCCATCGGCCGCGGACGCTCCATGTCGCCTTTGACGTCAGTGGTGGCAGTGCGCTGATCGGGAGTATCCTCGAACAGAAAGGACGATTCGAGCTGCCGCTGCCACACCGTGTCCGGGAAGTGCGGAGGTCTCGTCGCGACCTTGCGACGGGCGTAGAGGTCCAGGAGCTCAACCGTCATCTCCTGAATCGCGGCGCGCGTCTTGTCTCGCTGTGACGCCCAGCGTTTCCCGCCGAGCGCGTGCAACCGCGGGGGCGGGGCGTCTTTGGTGATGTCGGCGGCGGACCGGTATCGCTCGATCTGGTCGACGCGATATAGCGGGACGTTCAGCCGGTCGCCTCCCTCGTACTCGATCACCGCGACTTCGACCATGGCTTCGCGCACGAAGATCTTTTCCATGCCGCGGTAAATCCCCACGCCGTGCTCCAGGTGCACGACGTAGTCGCCCGACTTGAGCGCGGTCAGATTCTCGAGAGCGACTCCGGTCGCATATCGCCGCGCCCGGCGAAAGCGCCGTTCGCGGCGGAAGATCTCGTGATCGGTGAAGACGCGGAACCCGGCGAAGGCCGTCCCGCTCGGCGGAATCACGAAGCCGCCGTCCAGAACTCCAATGGCGAGACTCGCCGGCGAGACTCTGTCGTCGTTCAGGAGCTCGTCGAGACGCTCGGCCTGCCCGGCGTTGTCGCAGAGGATCGTCGTCGGGATTCCATCCGCGACGATCTGCTTGAGCCGCTTCATGTCGCGCTGAATTTCTTCCGGCTCCCTGAACGAGAAGACTATCTGCGCGTCATTGCCGGAGAGATCCAGCGTTCCGTACTCGCCGAGCGCGCGGAGCGTGGTCTCCGGAGATTCGAACAGCTCGTCGCGGCTCGGAGTGTCTTCTCCCCGTCGGCGAGCGAGATCGATGTGGTGCTGAGATTCAGCCCACGTTCGCTCGAGCTCGGGTTTCACGTGAGTCCCGGCTGGCTGCACGAACAGAGTATCCGGCGGAAACAGCGCACGAATCGACGACCGTTCGGGTTCGCTGTCTCCAGCGCTGATCTGACCGTCGACCGGGAGGATGAGTGCGACCGCCGCGTCACGGGTCGACCGTTGCGTAAGAAGGTCGAAGTGGCGCAGCTCGGTGATCTCATCGCCCCAGAACTCGAGGCGCACCGGCTCCGCCATTCCGAAGCTGTAGATGTCGAAAATCCCGCCGCGCACGCTGAACTGGGCGACATCCTCCACCATCGGAACCCGCTCGAACCCGATCTTCTCCAGGTGCGCGGCCAGATCTTCCAGGCGGCGCGTGTCGCCCTTGTGCAGCTCGAGACGCGCCGAAGCAAGCGCGCGCGGGAGCTGCGTGCGCTCGAGCAGAGCGCGACTCGTGGTGACCACGATTCGAAGGTCCCCGCGGCCGATCCTCTCGAGCGTCTCGACCCTTTCTCCGGCGACTTCCGCGTGCGCCTCGGCTTCGCCGAAGCTCTCGCGCGGGGGGTAGAACGCGACGGTCTCAGGCTCCACCAGCGTGGTCAGATCAGCGAGCCAGCGCTCCGCGGCGGCGACGTCGTCGTTCAACACCACGAAGAGGCGGTGCGTAAGATTTTTAGAGAGAGAAGCGAGCACCACAGCGTCGCTCGATCCGTGGAGGCCGCCAATCGCGCGGCGCGCGGCGGGCCCCGGCAGATCGCCCAGGAGGTCCCGGAATTCACCCAGGGATTCGACGATCGCGAGCAGTTGTGGGAGCGGCATGGCGCAAGCTAAATACGCCCCGGAGCAACAGGTAGCCGCCCGCGGGACAACGGCGACCCAAGGTCGGGGCAATTGCAGCCGCATCGTCCGCCCTCATCAGGATTTCCTTGGGCATTGACTTTGCAACTTTGGACCACGAAATTGTATACAAACAGGGGGTCGACATGCGAGCGGCGAAATTGACTTCAGCGGTGGGTATTTCCGCATTATTGCTCTGCGCACTCGCTTCGGCGTCCGCGGCGCAGGACCGGCAGGGCGCGCCAGGCATCAGGATTTACTCCACGAACGGCGCGTATGTTGTCAACACCACGAGCTATGTAAGTCCGGTCATCCAGCTTTCCGAGCCCGCCTATGTGTTCGCGGTCTCAATGGATCTCGATGGTCAGATTCAGATCCTGCAGCCCGATTGGCCGGGGCTCTCCGTTCGCATTCTGGCCAACAAACCGCTCAACCTTCCCAACTTTTTCGCTGGCTTCCAGCGATCGACCCCTGGCGGGCTCTACGCGACGTCCGCGTATTCCGGCTACGACAGCTACAACGGGTACAACGATGTGCGGGGCACGGTGATCGCGCTGGCTTCGCGGGTTCCCTTCAACCTCGACGCAATCGAGAGCGATGGCGACTGGAACATCTCGTCGGTCAGGCAGATGATCCAGGGCCGGAGTCCCCAGTCGGCCGCACAGTCGCTCGCGTACTATCTCGGCGCGAAAGGCGAGCCGATCGGGCATGACATCCTCCGATTCGCAGGCGGGCAGAGCTACAACAGTTACGCCTACTCCAACTACTACTCTCCGTGCGACATGTTCGCGGCCTATCCGGCGAGCTTCGCATCGCGATTGTACCAGGCCCGCCTCTCGGTCGACCGGCTTCAGGCATCGGGGCGGCGCGCCGCGATCAGCTATGACCTCTGCGGCCTGCCGTACGTAATAGTCCAGCCGTCGACGGGTGTCGTTCGCGGGGTGCGACCGCCGCCGCCACCACGGGGCGATTCGACCCAGATTCCAAGAGCGCGACTCCCCAGAAAGGGTGACGAGCGGCCCCGCCTTCCCCGCTCAGCAGCCAACAGCGCTCCAGAAGGAGTTTTCCCGATCCCACGCCGTGGCGAGCTGCCTCAGATGGGCGACGTGACGATCACCGCACCAAGAGCGCGCCGCAATGAGCCGAGGCCGATCCTCGATGGATACCGCTCGCAGCCGGGAATACAGTCGGTTCCTGAGGGACGGCGTCCCATCGACCGCTCAGCAGGTTCCGGCAATGCACCGGCGGCGGCGACCGGCACGTTCCCGATCCGGG
>Ga0193744_1000194_pt1 | contig 17588 bp, 26 predicted proteins | sample L1a1metaG_FD_143056 | JGI IMG/M metagenome (GOLD analysis project Ga0193744, IMG submission 143056) | Soil microbial communities from a riparian zone of the East river system, Colorado, United States - L1a1 | ecosystem: Environmental > Terrestrial > Soil > Riparian zone | place: USA: East River...
GATTGCTTTGCGACTTGTCACCGACTCTTCTCGCGGATCCGTAGATCCTGCGAGGCGTCGGGAGGCGCCTTGCTAACCACTTGAGACTATCGGGACCCCCTTTCCCGGTCAAGAGAAAGCTAAGAACGCCGGCGGGTGAGCGAAAAAGCCGCAGCAAACGCGATTCCGGCTGAGATCACCACCGGGAGCCCCATGCCGAACCGAGGACGGAGCGCCTCTTTCACTCTCGCGCGGAAGCATTCGACCTGGTCCCAATCCGGCTTGATTTCTGGGTCGCATTCGGAAATCCACCGCTCCACGTCCGCCGACGTGTAGCCGAGCTTCTCGAGCGGCGTCATCACGCGGAACACGAGCTCTTCCTGGGGCACCTTGTTCGGATCGACGCCGGTCTCCTGGAGGAGGACGACGAGATAGAGAAATCGGCGCGCGGCGCGCGCATCGGCATCCGCGGCAGCCGCGGCGGCGCGGGCGCGAATCGCGGACGGAGGATCCATGGTCTGGAGGGACATCAGTGCCTTCTCCGCATCACGTACGCTGCGTAACCCACCGCTCCGAGAGCGAATGCGGCCGTCCAGAACTTTACACGCTCGTCCTTCATCGACTGCTCGCTACCGCCGATCGCTTGGTTCATTCGCTGCCGGAAACAAGCGAGATCGGCGTCGCATCCGACGAACCAGTCGATGGCCATCGGAGGCGCGATCCCGTTAGCTTCAAGCGCCTTCCAGACCTCCGCATCCGTCGCCGCAGCTGGGATCCCAAGGCCCATCGTGAGGACGCCGCGCGCCTGAGCAAGTGCGCTCAGATACGCTCCGAACTCCGCTAGCGCCTGCTGATCGATCTGAGCGGTCGGGTCCACAGCAACACGCGCCTCGATCTCCGCATGTGTCGGAGCTACTTCGCTACTCGGGACGGACGTACCACTCCCCGGAGTGATCACGGTGCCGGCGGGAGGCGCCGGCACGTAGGCCACGGAAGCAACTCTCGTCTTCGGATCCACGTTCCGGACGCAAGCGGCATAGAGCGAGCACGAGTTCTTGCTGAGTAGTAGCTCCCTCTGGCACCACGCGGAGGGCGTCTTCGTGATGGGAGTGAGCGGTCGCCACGCCGCGAATGATTGCTGGAACTCCTGCATGCAGCCGGCGGGGTCTCCGCCGTTGAAGAGACGGGTCGTGAGCTGTTGATTCACCTGGTCCCCGAGGGTCGCGACTGGAGTCTGTCCCTTCGTCAGGAGCTTCTGCTCGTACACGAGCGAGGTAACGAGGAGAGAGGCGAAGGTTACGGCCGTGTTCAGATCCCAGATCGCTGCAATCGATTGGTTTCGTCCAACGAACTGTGCATCCGATGGGATGTCGCTCGAGACTCGGATCGTGTGGACGTAGTCGCCCTTCGCGCTGATGAGCGCCTTCACCGTCTCGACGCCGACGCGCTGGAGCTCCGCGAGCCCCGGGCCTCCCCAGAGATAGTCGAAGGGAGCAGGTACAACGACCGGCGCGAACGCCGACATGAAGTCGCCTCCAAAAGCCCGGTAGGTCACCGCTTCCTCCAGATCATGTACCCGGTCGTGAAGAGGAGCCCAAGCCCCACGGCGCCCGCGAACGTGAGTCGGATTTGCCCGCGCGCCTGCGCGGACAGCGCCTTAGCCACCGCCAGTAGCTGCTCCTGCTCGGGAGTCGGTGGCGGCGGGGTATCAGCGAGTGCCCACATCAGCGCCTCCTCGCCGTCATCCAGCCGAGGAGAGCGGCGCTCCCGGCGGCAAGCAGACTGTAGTTGAGCGTATCTCGAGTCCGGCCGCCGCGGCGCTTCGCCTCGAGAATCGCTGTCCGGAACGTGGCAGCGTTCGCCGTCGCCTTCCTCACTGCCTCGCGCTTTTGGGCGGCCGTCGCAATCGACCAGTCCGCGCCGGCGGCGGCCTCCATGTGCTTCTTCATCCCGTACTGCGTGCTCGCCGACGAGACGGTCCTCGACAGATCTCGCTGCACGAGCGCCGACGCGGCGGCGGCCTGCTGAAGCGAATTGTACAGGTAGCGGCCCCACTCAGGAGTGCCGCACTCGCCCACCGATTGCCCGGCGCCGCCGGTTACCTGCACGAGTCCGATCTGTGCGAGGTACTCCTCGTCGGAGTGGAGGTAGCTGTCCCAGGACGGCGCATTCCTGCTGTCGAGCTGGCTCTGCACGGTCGTATTCGCGAGGAGGTACGCGCCGCCCTTCTTGCCCTGCATCTCGTAGAGCACTTGGTTCGGCGTCACGTATCGCCGTGCCTCCCAGCAGGCGAGAGCTGACACCGCATCGCACCCGGGAGAACCGGCCGAGATGTCGTAGCTGTTCGGAACCCGTTTCAGATCCGCGGTCGAAAGGCTGTAGCTGCTCCGCCGCACGACCGAGTCAATCGAGTACGCGAGATAGGGGCACCCGTTGGGGTCCGTGCACCATCTTGAAATGGGATGCGCGTAGTGAATCGGTTTCCCGTTCACCAGAATGGGCGCGCCCGTCTTGTCGCACACGATGTCGAGCGTGTTCGCGCCCGGCGTCGTCTCGGGAAAAACCCGGATCCCGTCCGTTCTCGAGCAGGCCCCTCCTGTCAGAAGCCATTCCTGGTTCGCTCGGATCGTCCGGTCGAGGTTCCCCGACATCGAATCCCAGTAGTGCTGGTACTGAAGCCAAAGAGCGCGGGCGAGATCCGTGCACACGATGGTCGCCGCCGCGGCGGCCTTCCTTGCCGCGTCCTGCGCCTGGTTCAGCTTCTCGCTATCGCTCGGACCGAATCCGAGCGCGTCGGCGAGGATCGGAACGATCTCGCTCGCAATGAGCTGCGACAGGAGTGCCCCGAGCGGGGCGGGGAGGCCGAAGGCCTGCCCGACCAGAGCTCCGATCCACGCGCAGGCTCCAATGACAAGGCCCTGCGCCTCGGCGAAGTTGATCGAACCGTCACTGAGCGATCGATAAGTGGCCTCGCAGAGCGAGAACGGAACGCCTGGAGCCGTCTGCGCGATGGCCGCCCTGCCGCAGGAACTGAGGAACGCAGACGGGTCGGTGCTCGTGATGATCGGAACTCCAAACTGAGCTAGGTACGCCGTCCCGAGCGTGAGCCCCCACTGCTCGGCGCCCTCGGTCGTCGTGGGGAAGTTTTGGATGAGCCCTGATGCCGCAATGAACTCCGGAGGGAGCCCGATGGCGTCCGCGTTCGTCATGACGAACGACTGCATCATCGCGACGGCGGCCGAGCTCGATGTCGGCGGACCGTGCGCGCTGATATACGCGAGCGCCCAGCCGCCGACCTCGCTCTCGTCGAGGGGAGACCGGATGTCGGCGTAGACCTTGTTGCCGTTCCCCGAGAGCTTGTCCTCCAGGATCCGGCGGCCCTGGTCGATGCCGGCCTTGATCTCGGGAGTCGCCCAGGCCTTCGCCTGCTCCTTCGCCCATGGGCCCACCTGGCTCGTGGAGGTCGGCACCCACGGCATGTCGATGCCGGTGTTCTGCCGGAAGGCAGAGCGCGCCCGGCTGGCCATCTGGCTCGTGATGTACCCCTGCGCGCCCGAGGTAAGCTCCCCCGGGCTCGGGATGTCGCTCACACCGAGCGTCTGCTCGAGGATGTACCTCCCGCTCGAGTCTCCGAGGCCAGAGAGCCGGCGCGGGACCCAGATGTGCGGCCCGCCGCCGCCCGAGTAGCTCACCCCGCAATCCCGTCTTTTCCGATCGTGAGCGAGCCGCCCGTGAGAATCACATGCACGCCCTCCGGCGTGTAGACGAAGAGGAACACTTCTCCCGTTTCGGGATGCTTCGCCGAACCGAGCATCGCTCGCGCCACGCGAACCTCGTAACGGCCCTCGTCCCCCTTCGGCAGAATCAGCTCGCCCTTCTTCTTCTCCTGGTAGAGCTGCAGCTGGAGACCGAGGAGAGGGCCGAGCCGAGTGAAGTGCTTCGGCATCGGCTCGGAGAACCGAACGATGGGGCCGACGACCTCGATGCGGCGCTGGGGAGAGCCCCACTGACGTAGGAACCCCGGTTCGGCGTAAACCGTGCGAGAACCCTCGGCGACGTGCTTGTAGTCGTCGTGGTCGGAGAGGTTCTTCTTCCACTTGTTGGAGCGGTACATCTCCGCTCCGCCAACCCCGATCTCCTGCATCTTGGAGGGCCAGCCGAACGGCATCTCGATCTCACGCACGTTCTCGCGCGCGTAGAACGTCTCGAAGGTCTTGATCGCCTGCGGCTTGGTATCGACGACGCGGAGCGCCATGCGGGACTACCTCTTCCGGTTAACGTACCAGAGTAGCGCCACTCCCGCGACTGCCGCCGCTCCCCAAAGCATCGGAGACGAAGTGATCCCGTCCCCGAACCCGGCTAGAGAACGCGTTCTCCGGACGATCCTCTCCGGATCGACCGGAGCAATGATCCCAACCGCCTCGTCTCCCATGCCTACGATTGTGGCGCCACCAGGGATCGGACGCCCCGCTTCGATGGACGGCACTCCGATCTTCGACGCTGTCCTCAGCTCCGGTGAGGGCAGGTCGTCGTTGATGTTCTGGCTCCCGGGAGCCGAGAGGTACTCGTACCCGCCCGAGTCCGGCTGCCAGCGGGAAAAGATCTGGTTCATGAGGATCCCTTGCGAAGCCCCACGATCATTCCAGGGAGGAACATGCTTCCCACGTAGACGGCGAGCCCAATCGCAGCGACCGCGATCACTGGCTGAAGCGCCGTCCCGAAGAAGCTCGCAAGGCCCGCGTTGCCGCTCTTATCCATGCTCTCAAGCGACTGGATGCACGCCTGCGTCGCCGCCGGGTCCCCCGACTTGGCCATCTTGTCGCAATACTCGATGATCTTCTGCTGGAGCGGGCTCGCGATCTTGAAAACGTAGACGAGGTAGCAGATCCCGAGGACCGCCGTGACTCCGAGCGCCACGAGCGCCCATCCGGCGAGGAGCGGCGGCGCGGCGATCACCTCGGGACCAGCAAAGCCAGCGACCGGCACGGCCTGCTTGAAATCGTCGAGGTGCCCGTTCTTGTCGAGATCGACGAACGTCTGGAATGTCTGCACCGTGGACTGCGCATGCGCCATCGCTTCGTCCGCTGTCAGCTTCTTCGCCAGCATCGCGGCCTCGACCACGCCGTCGTAGTGGAGGAATGCTCCGTTGCTCGCGGACGCCGCCATCGCCGCCATCACGTCCACCGCGACGGTGCGCGGCAAGTGCGCCGCCATGTCCCAGTCGCCCTTCTTCGTCGCCTGCCACACGTCCGCGCCCGTCTGATTGATGACGGCCATGAGCCGCGTCATCGCGGCACGGGCTTCCGGAGCCCGGAGCGAGCTGAACTTGTCCCGGAACGTCGGGCTCATCGTGCCGAGCACCGCATCGAACTGAGCCTGAGCCGTCAGCATCGCCTGCATGTAGGTGCCGTCGTACCCTCCCTCGTCGATGCCATGGCCCTGCGCCACGAGCCCATCCCAGGGGATGCCCGGAGGCTGCGTGAGCTGCGCGTACATCGACGCGAGTTCGTCCATGAACATCAGGGCTTCTCCTTCAGGTCTTCGAGCGCTTCTTGTCGGTACGGTACGCCATGTAGGCGAAAATGCCGAAGGCGCCCGCCACCGTGAACCAGGCCCACCGCGGCACCTGATCGATGGCCGCGCGCAGATCCCTCCCGAAGTGACCGGGCTTCGCCCCGCCCGAGAGGTACGCTGCCCATTCCTCGGTCAGGATGTCCCCGGGCGCGAAGTACCCGAGGTTCACGAGCGTCGCCGGATCCGGATGTCCCGTCGGATCCATCGGATACGTTCCCCTACCTGTCTGCTGGTATGCGAGGAGCGCTCCGTCCGTAGCATTGTCCCAGTGTCCACTAGCCTGGACACCGAGCCGCTGCTGGACCGTTTGGATGGCAGTCGGCATTCGTTACCTCTTCTTCGAGGCGCGGAACATGAGCGCGCCTCCAATGGCGACAGCTCCGATGGCACCGCCCCAGAGAAGCCAGTTCGTGCCGCCGCCCGTACCAAACATGCTGGCGTCGCTCGTGCTGCTGCTCGGAAGGCTCGAGCCGCCGCTCGAGGGACGATTCGAGGAAGGCGCCGATCCCCCTCCGGACTTCACAGGAGGTTTGGCAGTGACCGAAGCGCAAGCGGCCGCGAACGACGCGCCGCCCTGCGGATTCACGTTCTGCTGGTACCAGGCAATGCCGCCGCACGTGGCAGGACCGAGCGTGCCGTCGACCACCATCGGCTGGTAGCCGGCCTGGAGGAGCGCGCCGTTGATGGTGTCCTGCGCGTCCTGCACCTGCGCCTTCGAGAATCCAGACTCGTCGGTGCCGAGGCTGTTGCCTCCAAGGGAGCCGCCGCCCATCCCGTCGGGGCTGAGGCCCACGTCGGCGGGGAGGATCGGGCGAAGGCGCGCGTTCAAGTACGAGACGTCCACGTACGAGTGCTGTCCGTACGCTTTTCCGAGTCCAGCCATGGGGGGACGCTCCTGTTGCCACTGCGCATTCAGATGCGACATGTCCTCGTAGTCGATGGGCCCGAAGGTCGTCATCAGCTCTTCCTTTTCTTCGCAGCGTAGAGCCCTGCGAGGACCGCAGCACCGACCAGGCCGCCGACCATCCAGGCCTGGCTCGTGCCCGTCTTCGCGACAGGGCGAGAGGCGACCGGTGAGACAGACGGCGTTGGAGGTTTCGGTGTGGGCGCGGCGACGACCGGTTTCGTTGGCGATGCGAAGGCCTGACAGTTCTGACCGTACGCGCTCATGAAGTCGACGCCCCAAGCGTCCGACGACAGCTTCATCGCTCCGCAGGTTTCTTCACACATCTGTCCGTCCGTCGGTCCCGGCTCGTACCCGTGGGCGACGAGTTGCTCGTTCACGTTCAGCTGCACCTCGGGCGTGCGGCTGTCGTACGCGCACCAGGGGAGCTGACTCGAGAACGTGGACGGAGGCTTGAACACCCCGCCACCCGTTTTCGTCGGGTACGTGAAGCCCTTACAGGGATTCGTCTGGCCAGCGTTCGTTCCGTCGGGGCTCACCAAATGAGAGATGAGCAGTAGGTCCGGGTTCGCGCTGTAGTTCACGTCCTTCAGCGTTCCGAGCCAAGAGGTCGCGCCGCAGGTACCCGGGCCGAGCTGGCCGTCGGTTCCGATCTTGTTGAACCCGCGGGCCGCGAGTTCCTTGTTGAGCGCCTGCTGGTACCGAGCCAGCGTGGCGTCTCCGGGCGCGCCCATCCACTGCCACATGCCAGTGGCATCACCCAAACCACCAACGACTCCTGCTCCTGAGTACATCTTACTTCTTCCTCATCATGAAGAAGCCGACGACGAGAGCGACGCCGGCGATACCAACGATCGTGGCCGTGGACATCCCGCCACCATCGGCGGGCGCGAAGGATGCCGCGGCCGGAGCCGTGGGGGACGAGGACGGCTCAGTCTCGCTCGAGGAGCTCGCGACGATGGGCGACGGAGAATCCGTGTGCGTGATCGGAGCCGCACCGGCCGTTGCCTGCCATGAGACCGGCAGCTTGAGAGACTTCCCGGGATTGAATTTCATCCCGAGAGGCGCCGGCGCCTTCGTCTCCGGATTCGCCGTGACGAGCTCTCCCCACCGGTTCGCGTTCCCGGTGATGTCCCGAGCGATGCTGGAGCCGGTCTCTCCGGATTTCGCCGTGTACGTCGAGCCCGGGTAGCCGTTCGGGTACTTGCTCGGGGCGGGGAAGGCGCCGAGGCCTGACAGGCCCCCGAAGCCCATGTTCGTGCCGTCGAACAGGCCGCCGCCGTAGCCGCCGCCCCCGAAGATGCCTTCGCGAGTTTGAACGTCAGTCATTTCAGCTTTCCTTTGGACAGAGCGAAGGTGATGAGCGCTGCGGCGACGAACATGCCGTACGTCGACCAGTACTCCTTCTCGGTCGTCGGCGGGGTCTCGTCACCGACGGCGCCATAGCCTGGGATCGGAACGAAGCCCTGCGTGAGCATCCCCGGATGCAGCCCCATCGTGCGCGGCGGAACGACGTCCGCGAACGCATCGAAGTACGCAGCCCCCTCCTGGGGCTCCGGTAATCGCTGTCCGTTTCGTCGGTACATGGGGGTTCAGTTCAGAGTGGCGGGGATGGCGAGGTGCTCGATGGAGACGATCTGAAGCGGGACGCCGGAGATGGTGAGGTTCGTTCCGATGGGGGGCAGCACCGGAGTCGGGGAGCCGGTCCGCGTCGCGAAGCGAAGGACGTTCGTGGCCGACCCGGGAGCGAGCTCGATGGCCGCATCTGCGATGATCGCCGGGTCCACCTTGAGCGCCTGGAAGAGGGAGTTGATGACTTCGTCCGTATTCGGGAGCGCCGCCGGTCCCTGAAGACCGATGTCGAACTCCAGCGCGCCGGGCGGAGTCTTCTTCCGAAGAAGAAGCCACGCCCCGGCCGCCACGGCGCCCACGACCAGGAAGTTCATCGGACCCTCTTTCCATACCCCTGCGCGAGGGACACGGGGATCGTGATGATGGGGAACATGCCCCCGAGAAGGCCCCAGCCGATGGCCCAGCCGACCGAGTCGTTCCGCTTGTACCCGTGGTACGCGCCTGTCGCCATGCCGATGACGCTGAGCAACTGCCAGCCCGGATTCTGGTAGATCGCGTCGACTCCGGCGATGGACCGTCCTCCCATGTTCGCCTCGACGCCGTAGTACTCCGGCATCCAGTCGGAATCCTGGTACGCGATGACGGGAGACTGCTCGTTGTACATCAGGCGTGGCTCCGATCCGCGATGGAGAGCGCACCCCATACGACGACCGCGGCGAGCGCGATGCCGACGACCGTACGCCACGGCTCCATCGGTTGGACCGCCAGAACGTTGGCCTCGTCACCGAGGCCCATCATCGACTCGTCGAGCGCGAAGTCGTTCGGGCGGTTCTCCCAGTCGAGGTTGTACATCGGGCGCGTGTAGATGGGCCCGTGGTACCTCGTCGGGTACGAATGGAGCATCACGGTGTACGGATTCGGAACGCCGGGGGGCACCGGTCCGTTGTACGTGTTCAGCGAGGCGCCGAGCCCCGCTTGAGCGTTGCATCCACAAGCCATGCTTCAGGCCTTCCTTGCGTTGGAGACCGCGCCCATCACGCCGAGCCCGACGACGCCGGTGAAGAGACCGACCGGGACTCCGATCCAGCCCCAGGTCGTCCGGTCCTCGCGAGACGGCGCCATCGCCTTCCCGGCGGAGTAGGAGACAGCGGCCACGACTCCGAGGAAGATCGCCGTCCATGCGACGTCGGCCGCCTTGGCGGGCACCGGCGTCGTCACCGGAGCGATCATTGAAGTGGTCGGATCGGCGGCGGCGGCGGCCGGCGCATCGTCGCCGAGGCCCTTCACCGCCGCAACGACGGGAGAGAGAGCGAAGATGCCGTACTTCCCTATGCCGCTCATGGGCTGCTCGGGGGGAGTGAATACTCTGAAGTGGGGGAGAATCGACTGAGTTGCCATGGCTCACCTTTTCCAGATCGTGGCGGCGAGGAGACCGGCCGCGATGCCGACGATGCCGAACGCCACGATAGTGCCCGTCGTGGCCGACACGCCGCCGGACGACGGTGCGTCATCACCGAGGCCGTCCACGGGCCATGAAGCCTCGTGAGGGATCCAGGACTCGCCGTCCCTCGGGTGCTTCACTGGCTGGGGGCTGACCCCGGGAGGGATCTCCCAGAGCAGCTGGCGAGCGCGCACCGTGTCGTACTGCGATTGGTCGATGGCGACGGCGCCGCCCGGCACGTACATGACCGGATTCCCCGTCGTCCCGTCGACCACCTGGCTCCCCTGGTAGTCCCTCGAGCGAACGAGGTAGCCGGGGAGGTTCTCGTGGTCGGCGAACACGCCGTAGTCCGGGTGGATGTTGCCTTGCGTGCCGGCTGGGTCGAAGACGCCGTTGCCTTGCACGTCATCGGCCTCGTTCAGAAGGTCGAGCTCGTTCGGGTAGTTTTTGATTCCGACGTCGGCAGTCTGCATGTTGTCTCCCAGTCCTGCGATGTTGCGCCCGCGCGCACCGCTGTAGCGGTCGTAGTAGGGGTTCAGCCCGCTCGGGCGGGTGTCCGGGGGCCCGATCTCGTCGATGGTCGGCAGATCCCCTCCGAAGATCGGAGTCGACGAGTAGACCGGGTACGGCGGACGAAGATTCGCGTATCGATTGCTCATGTGATGCTCTTCGCTCCCGGGGGCTCGTCGCAGGAAACCGTGTACCAGGTGGTCACGCGGTCCAGCATCCCTCGCTCGTCGGTGCCCGCCACCGGATCGCAAACGATCCACTGACCGCTCCGAGGCTCCTGCACGCGCACAAACACGTGGCTGTACTGACCGGCCTCGCCGAACCCGGCGACGACGAACTCGCACACACGACCTACCTCAAGAGACATCGCCGCAATGAGCTCCGCGATCTCGTCGCAGTCGGCCGTTGCCCGACCGTGCGCAATGACCTCTTCGATGAGCGCCTGAGGGTCGCGGACCAGCTCGACGTGGAGCGGGTCGTTCGTGTATCGGACGCGCTCGGTGACCCAGTACCGGATCGCCAAGATCTCCCCGAGGTAGTCCTTCGACTCGACCTGACGGATGACCTCCTCGGTCATCCTCCGGACGAGAAGGCTCTTCTCGCCGCGCGGGCCCTGGACTCCCCGCACCATCGCCGCGAGCGTGTCCGGATGCCCGTGGAACCGGGACACGGAGTGCGGGGGGTTTGCGGCGGCGAGCGAGGGCATACGAGTCCCGAGCCGGGGGTCGGGAGCGCCCTGCACTCAGAACTCTACCGGGGGTGCCCTGCTAACTCAAGCAGCGCACATGCCACAGGGGTTTTTGGCCAGAACGGGGGTACGGTGGACGAATGCTGTTCCCCATCATTCTTCTCGCCGTCGCGATCCTGATACTCGCCAACCCTCCCCCGCCGCCAAATCTCGGGCGCTGGCTCGCAACAGCCCTTGCGATCGTGGCCATCATCGTGGCAGCAGTTGGGCGACGCGGCCCCTGGTGGTGACTACGCCGCCTTCTTGAATCCTAGCGGGTCCTTCGTGTCGAACCAGAACACCGCGACGGCAAGCCCGAGAATGATCCCGCCCGTGATCCACGACGTGGAGCTACCCATCGACATGCCGGCTTCGGATGAAGGGGCTGCCGGCGCGTCAGTTGCTCCGTTGTCGCCGAGTCCCGCCATGCACACGCCGTTGCTGTCGATGAGCTGGCAAACGCAATCGCCGTTCTGATCGACCACCGCGCAATCCGGAACCGCGACGGGATACGGATAGGAAGCATCGCCGCCGTACCAGCCCGGGCCCCAGCCTCCGCCCTGCACGACGACGGTACGACCGCCACCGCCACGACGTCCCCCGCCGTGATGGCCTCCGCCTCCGTGATGACCGCCACCACCGCCTCCGTGATGACCGCCGCCACCGCCATGCCCGCCACCGCCGTGCCCTCCGCCTCCGCCGCCGTGACCGACACCGTGGTACATGATCGAGAGTCTACGGCGACTTTTACTTGGCCGGCAAGTAGCGCTTACGGCGAGGGCAAGAACTCGCGTGCTGGCGATGGCGGCGAAGTCCGCAGGAGCACGGTCCTTTTTTCTTGTAGGGGCGAGGACGAGACTTTTCCTTGGGCCTCGTCCTGCTCCGCACGGCGCTGCAGACGTACCGGAAACCCCTCGGTTGGCTGAGGTCTCGATGAAAGCACCGCGTCGGGTGGAACATCCGGCACGCCGAGCAGTAGAGGATCGCGAGCGGCTGCTCTGGGTTTCGATCCCCATCCTGGAGTCGCGTCACGAGCGCGACTGGATTCAGTGGCTCCTTCGCGCGGGCCACGAACTCACTCCGGAGGAGCCTTACCGACCAGGCCCATCGCCCGCGAGAACGGCAACTCTCTCGTCACGAGAGTCGATGTCACGTAGGTGACCACGTTGCGAACGCTCACGTAGAAAACGTGGCCACCCTCTGAGACCAATTTTTCTGTAGGAGGTGTCCACGTCTCGAGATTTCCGATCTCTCCGGTCATCTCATAGCCGCAGTCACGAAGTTTGCTCCGGAATTCCTCGAGCTCCGCCTGCGTGAAAACGGTCTCTGCCTTCACGCCTGCGCTCCTTGCTGAGCTGCCGCCCGAGACTGATGCTGGACCCCGATCTGCTGCCAGAGCTTGTCGACCCACTTCTTGCCATCACGACGCAAGATCACTGAGTCCGCCCCTCCGGGCATCGTCCGGACCAGCTCGAAGAAGTTCTCCGGACGCTGGCTCTGAATGAGCCCAAGCGACTCGTTCGGGAACTGCTCGATGAAGCGAGTCGCGAAGTCCTCCGCCGGGAATCCGGCGTTGATGGCGCGCTCGACCTCCGTACGGAAGGCGAGAGCCGCCTCCACCACCTGCTGTTGCTGCTCCTGTTGTCCGTTCGGCTGCTGCATTTGCGGTTCCGGCTGCTGCTGAGGCGCCGGCGGCTGCATCTCCTGCTGAGGAACAGGCGGCGGCATCGAGGGGGCCGTGGAGGCGTCGCCGACGGGAGCTGGGGGCTGCATGGGAGCCGGAGGAATGCTGGCCTGCACCGGCGGCGCGTCCGGCGGCATGATCGGCTGCTGACCGGCGATCGGAACCGATCCCTGCGTGGCCCACGATACCGCTCGGCGACTGGGCTGCCGGACGACTTGCCGCTGCTGCTGTTGCTGAGGCGGTCCTCCCTGACCGGGCGGTAGAGCGCGCGGCTGCCCCGCGCCTGGCGGCAGTGCCGGTCCCTGTGCTCGCGCCTGCATGGCGCGCGGCACCCATTCGTTCGCCGTCTCGAGCGCCTTCGCGAAGCCCATCCCGGCCGTCGCGGCGAAGCGCTCCCATGCGGTCGTCGGTGCGTTGTCGTCCTTCTTGGTGAACCCCATGGCCTCCGCGAGCGCTTCGCTCTTCTTCAGAACCTGGACAGGATCCCGCGACTTCTCGGCCTCCTCCTTCGCGTCTTCGAGTTCGGACTCGAGATGCGCGACGCGCTCCTTGTTCGCTGCGATCTGAGCCTCGAGCACTCCCTTCGTCACGTCCGCCCGGGTCGTGTGATTTTCCGTGAGCGATCGAAGTTCCCTGGCGTGAGCGTCCTTCAGATCCTTCATCCGGTCTTCGTAACGATCCGTCACGGCCTTCACCGCCGCATCCGTCCGCTCGCGCTCTTCGCGGCGCTGATCGACCATCTGCGCCTGGAGCTGTGTCTCGCGCTCCCGGGCACGCTTCTCGCACTGCTCGAGGCTCTCGCGCCCGAACTTCGTTGCGTCATCGAGCCGCTCGCGCTGGCGCTTGAGCTCCTCATCCTGACGAGCACGCAGCTCCACGATGGCATCTCGATGCCCTTCACGGAGGCGGTTGAGCTCCTCCATGTGCGACGTCTTGAGGCGAGTAATCTCTTCCTCCGTGCCCTTCCCGCCCTGCCCTTGTGCTGACTTCACGAAGTCGAGGGCCTGCTGGACCGGACTTTCGCGAGGAGCGTTCCGTTGCTCCTCCAGGAACTTTTCGACCTTCGCGGCAAGCGAATCTTTTTCCGAACGAATCAATGCGATCTGTTCTTGAAGAGCCTGCTCTCGTTTCTCCGCCGCGGCGTTAGCCTGGAGCAACGCCGTCTTCCCGGCATCGTTCACGATCTCGAGAACGTCCTTGTTCGGCGCCGCCTGCACCTGCTCGGCGCGGCGACGGAGCTCTTTATTCTCTTCGTCGCGCGCCCGAAGAAGCGTTCCCATGAAGTCGATGTTGGTCTTGTGCATCGCCGCGTCGGCTGGCGTCGCCGGCATATGCTGATTGGGAAATCCAGGCGCGAACGGCATCATGGTGGTGCTCTCTCCTTTGCTCGGACTCGTCCCGGGCAACATCGCCAAATTGGGCGGAAACAACGGAACGGTGTAACGGAATGGCTCTGTCTTCGACTTGATGACGGGAAGGCCGCTCGCAGCGTCACGGCGACCCTTCGGATCGGGACCGTAGACCTGCATGCTGTAGGTTCGGCCTCCATAGAACGACGAGAACTGCGCCTCAGCCATCGGTTCTCGGATCTCTCCGAGGAAGCCGGCGCATGGGATCCCTTGATAGACTTTCGGATCCACGCGCTCGACCCGAATGAAGTGCTGCCCGTCTCCGATCGAGTACCGCGCGTACACGTCCCGGAGATTCCGAGGTTGCTTCCACCCGACCAGGTCTTCGTTGTCCGAAGGCTGAACGACCCCTAGCGTGGAGTTCGTCCGCATCCTCGGGTCGATTTCCGTCGGCGGGATCTCGTCCATTGCCGAATGACTCGACCCCTCCTCGTCGTCTTCATCTCCGAGCGTCAGGCCCTCGTCGTAGTTGGCCGCTACCTGCGGTCCCCTGGAAGGCTCCGGGGCTTCGGTCACCCCGTGCTTGGCCATGATCGCCTCGAAGGACTTCGCCGCGGCGGGGGCCGCCGCGTCCTCTCGCGGGCGGCGCTTTTGCTCAGAGAGCGGATGCTCCGGATGCTCGGACCGAGCTGCTTCGCGACCTTCCTCGCTCATGGCTACGAACTCGTCCGGGTCGATGTGCCGCCGCTTCGCTTCCTGCCGAAGCTTGTTCACCCACCGACCCTTCATCGCGCCGCGCGCCCGCGGAGACATCTCCACGAGCGCCTGGTACGACACGCCGAAACGCTTCGAGTCCGCGAGCAGCTCTCTGTCGAGCTGCCTCGCGGGCTCAGGCGACTGTTCTTGCAGAGAAGCTTCGTTCATTCGGATTCCGGAGCCGCGTCATCGTCATCGTCGTCATCTTCGTCTTCGGGCTCGTCGCCCGCGGCGTTGATCGTGATCTCCTGCGTGAAGGCCGCCATGCCGTCCGTCATCCGGCGAAGCGTCGCGAAGATCTCCCGCTGCGCGTCGCCCTCGCTGCCCGCCGGAATGACGCCGGCGAGTTCATCGAGCAATTTTGCGAACTGCACGAAGAGCGTCAGGTACTTCGCCGCATCCTCCGGCAAGAGCTGCGAGACGTCATCCTCCTGACCAGCCACCTGGTCCTCGAGACTGAGGAGTGCGCCAGCCGTGGAGGCAATGAAGTCCGACAGGAGCGACATCACAGTGCCGCGCATCTCGTCGTACATGTCCGCGAGTTCCGTCTTGCCGGCTTCCCTCGCCGCTGCAGCGCGGCTCTTGAGTCGCTCCGCGCCTTCGTTCGAGTCAGCCAGCAGCGCCTGAAACTCCGCGTCGGTATCGGTTTCTTGCTCTTCTTCTTCGGGACCAGTCGTCTGAATCGCTTCGGCCATCGTGCTCACGTCTCCTTGCGCTTTTGCGCGTCAAAAATACCGTTGCTCTGAAAGATGGGGAGGTGCTCGCGCTTCGCACCCTGCGCGATCTTCAACTGATCGAAGTCCTCGATAAGCTGCGCGCTCGTGACGTCGTACGGCTCGCGCATATCGCAGGCGTACATTCCGGAGTCGCTCAACGTCATGAACGTTCCCTCGGTCGTGCGCCGCGCCGCGCAGAGGCGGTAGTACTTCTTGTGCGCCGCGTTCAGGTGGAACGTCCCCTTCTGCCTCACGTAGTGGCGGCACTGCGGACGGATGGGGACCACTGACTGGAGTCCGAGAACGCTCATCTTTCCTTGACTTCGTTCCTTGAGCAGCGCTCCGTCGACGGTCCATCTGCCATTCGGCATGCGCTGAACTTCAGACGGCTCGAACTCCGCCAAGATCCTTCCCCACGAATCCCGAACGACAAATTTCGAGTAGTCCCCCATGCAGACGAGCGACTCCGTCGAGAGCGCCGGGATGTCGCTCTCCGAAGTCGTGTCGAGTGTCTCCGCGAGGCCGTCCGCGCCGATCGTCCGCTTCGCGGGACCGGGCTGGTAGGCGTCGTAGACCTCGTCGAACGGATGAAACTCGTCCTCTGCTTCGGCGCTCGCCTCAGGCGAGGCTATCTCGCACTCTTCGGGCGTAGCGGTATCGCTAGCCTCTCCTGGCTCATCGGACATCGGCCCACGGTAAGCATCGGCACCACGAAGAGCAAGTCGGTCCCTACCGCTCCAGGGTCGAGCTGTTATCCGGTGGTTGGCGGGGTATCTGTAGCCGCCGCTCGACCGTCCTCGAGTCGCTGCGCCGCAACGATGCCTTCGGCGTGCGGCATCTCGTTCTTTCCCTCCGAGTGCACGTTGAAGTCCTCCAAAACTCCCGTCAGCTCGGGATCGATTTCGATCGCTCGGACCGACTTTCCGAGCTTCTTCAGCTGCGCCCCAAGCGCATTCGCTTCCGTGACGACCCTCTGGAGCTCGCGAGCGAGCCAACCCTGCGCCACTCCGGCCGCGCGACTCGAGTCTCGATAGAAAGCGTGCCAGCCATCCCTCTCCCGCTCGACGCCCTCGATGATTCCGAAGAACTCCGACGCCCGACGCTCATGGAGCTTTGCCATCTCCCCGAGTTCACCAGCAGCCTTCTGGGCTGCGCCCGCCAACTCACTCGTGCGAGTCAGGGCGGCGCGCAGCTGACGGTTGCGCATCACGAGAAGGACGAGCGCAATGCTGAGAGCGATGACGGCGCACGCGAGAATTCCAGAAAGGATTTGGTACAACATGAAAAAGCCTTCGTTGTTCTGCACACTATTTCACGTGCAACAGAACAGTACGGGTGAGCAGTTATTTCTTTCCGATGCCGAGACGGGCGCGCGGGGCGCCAGTCAGTGATCGGCGAGGCGTACCAGGCAATTCGCGCGGCGCGTCACGGGCATCGAGACGTTGCGTCAACCGATCGAGAACGCCCAGGATCTTCGCGTTCACCTGCTGGCTCTCGCGGTGATCACCGCGAGCGTGCGACGCGGGATCGTAGATGTTCGTCGCGATGGGCGCGTCTCCGAAGATCCCGCCCGCCGTCGAGCCGCCCATCCCGTGAACGCCGTCGCGAAGCTCGGTCTCCTCCTCGAGCCAACGTTCTCGCGCCTCCGCGGGCGATTCCTCCTCGTCGTGATAGCGCACGACTGGCGACCCGGGGAATTCCTCTGCAGCGTGCCGCTCTAGCGCCTCGGCTCGTGACTGCGCGAGCGAGACGCCGCTCGCGTCTCCAGTGCTCGCGCGACGCGCCAGAGGCCGCTGTTCGGCCCGCGCCGGAGCGGGCGGCGGCGAGGCCCCGAGGCCCATCGCCTTCTCCAACATTTCTCTCTTGATCTCTTCGGGAGAGACGCCTCGCATGCGCGCGAGCGCGTTGACCACCGTGTCGAAGTCCTCGGACATTGAAGGGGGCTCCTTCCGTCAAGGATCGCTCAAGCTAGCCGCTCGCGCAAGGTGCGTTCAGCAAGTGAATTTCACGTCGTGCAGGCAACCGGGCAGGGTGTCGCCGTCGCCCCTATCATGAATCTCCTGGAGGGCATCCTTGTCCTTTCCGAAGCTCGGATCGATCTCATGGCGGAACACCATGGCAAGGTGCCGCTCGATTGTTGCCGTCTGCTCCTCGCTCAGTCCCTTGCCGGGTTCTGATTCGTTGAGCTCGAAAAATCCCTGGAGCCAGTAGGCAAAGTCTCTCGCTGTCATTCTGACATTCTACTCCACGAAAAGGGAACGTTGCCGCTCAGTTCCATCTGGCGCAACTTCTCGTGGTACTTCAGCTTCAGGTTTTGCATCCACGGCGACACGTGTCTCCGCCGGTGGCGACGGCGCTTCTCGCTCCGCCTCTTCC
>Ga0193744_1000195_pt1 | contig 17529 bp, 27 predicted proteins | sample L1a1metaG_FD_143056 | JGI IMG/M metagenome (GOLD analysis project Ga0193744, IMG submission 143056) | Soil microbial communities from a riparian zone of the East river system, Colorado, United States - L1a1 | ecosystem: Environmental > Terrestrial > Soil > Riparian zone | place: USA: East River...
CGCGCTTGGCCGGCACCCGGCCTGTGCCTAAGCAGATCAGGCACCCTCGATCCACAGTCTTGTACGTCCGCGCGCTCTTCCCTGTCCCGTGGCACAGCTCACACGCCGCGGCTCCGAACGCCCGCTCCAGATAGGCCCGCGAGGTCTCGTACGCTATGTCCTTGGTCACTTCCTCAAAGCTCTCGGCTTCCATCGCGCACAGGCGCCACTCGGCAGCCTTCAGCCCACGAGGTTCGATCCCACCGAGCAGGTGCAGCTCGTTCATCGTGTCGCGGAACGCTGGGGAGCCGTCCAGATTGACGGCGCGGCGCAGCTCGATATGGATGCCCAGAGCCTCGCAAACTGGTATGTCGTGCGTCAGGTAGTGAAAGATGAGGGTGCAGATTGAATGGGGAGCGTTGATGTGCGAATTGAGGGCAGCGAGCGTTTCTAATTGGCCTGCCTCGATCAGCCAGCCTTCGCCGGGTGTGACAGATAAGGTGAGGCACTCCGGATCATCAACAGTCCCCTCAGTGTCGATCGAGATCTCGGTGCGCCCGGCGAGCAGGTCGGCGAGGATGCGCGCCCCGTCCTCGGCGTCGTACAGGCGCCTGTACTGTGGGTCAGGGTACTCATCGGCGCGCGTGAGGGAGAGCTGGCCGCGCATCAGTTTGCCGACCTGCTGGAAGTCCCACTGGATGCGTGCCATCTCCTCCTGCAAACCTGAGTGCAGGCCCGCCGCCGGGTGCAGCACCGGGATCACATGCGCGGCACAAGGAGGTGGGCCATCAATAACATTATTTACCCAGTATTTGCACGGGATAGTAGCCCCGCGCGCGTCCATGTGGATGTCCCGGTTACAACGCCATGGCTGTGGTATGCCATGCGCCTGTCGCATAGTGCTGAACCGATCGCCCAAGAAGTAGCGTGCCGCATGTGCCCCGACAGCCACGATCACGCGCGGGTTGCACAGTACCAGCTCGGCCAGCAACTCAGGTTCATCACGGTCAATATCAGCTTGTGTGGGGGGTAGTTGGTTGCCCCGGAAGTCCACGGGTGGCCAGAACTTGCAGATGTTCGTGATGTAGGCGTGCGCGAGGTCTATCCCAGCTGTGCGGCAGTAGCGCTCAAGCTCTTGGCCGGATTGACCGACAAAGGGCATGCACAGTGCGTTCTCCCGCTGGCCGGGGGCCTCCCCAACGAGCATGAGCGGCGCGGGTAGCTGGCCGCGCCCCGGCACGTGGTTGCGCGCGGTGAGGTTGGCGTCGGGATGAGCAGGCATTACAGACTCACAACTACAAATCGGTCGTCTAGGATTAGAGCTATTTCTGGACGCACATCATCCCACTCCAATTTGCCATTGCTACACCCAGGACGCGGCAACAGGATTTTGCGCAGGCGCATCGTGCCCGCCATATCCACAAGCTGCACGGCACTATGGCGTATCAATCGTATGTCAGCGCGCTCCCACCAATTGTGCTTGACTGGGTAGGCAAACAACCACGCATGATCATACTCACCGAGATTGTAGACTCTATTACCGCCTGCGGAGATGCGGCGCCCCAATTCGAGTGCGATACCGGGGTACTTGGTTAACGCCTGCGCAGCCGTGCCTCTGCCCATTACACAACGCCCATCGCGCTTCACATACCCGTTGGTAGTAATGCAGCGAGCATCGCAGGGGGTGGCCCACAAATCGGTGCGCAGTTCCAACATCCTAGTTCCTGCTGAACAGCTCGCGCTCGTGGTCCGCCTTGTCTACCAGCATGCTCTCCTCACCTACCCCGCCGCCGCTCCCACCGCTCACGGGCGCGCAGCTCACCAGGCACAGCACGGCCAGCTCGTGCTCGCCGCGCCCCACTAAGGTGTGCTGCGGGTTGGCCAGCAACTGGGCCTGCGCGTCCCGGCTATCCTGCGCCCACGTGCGCACGGTCACGCTCACGAGCACGATCTCATCCATGTCGCGCGGGTCAGGTCGGATGGAACTGATGTACTGGAGTTCATAAAGCTCGCGGGACTTGGTGCCACCGAGGTAGGTTTGCAAGAGTGCCTCGGGAACTTGCAATTGCTGGATTGTGGGCATGGCTATTTCACCTTCTTAGTCAATTTGCGCCCACCCCTGTCGCGCTTCGGTAATCTCTTGCGTGCAGGTGCTGGTTTGGGCGGCGGCTCATCTGCTACAGATAGTGTCCAGTCTACTACCCCAAACCTCCGCGCATCCGCCAGCCTGAACACCATATACCCGATGATGTCGAGCATGCGCTCTTCAGAGATGAACGCTTCCTCCGGTATTGAGTGTTCAAACCTGCTGAATACCTGCCAATGCTTGGGTGATGTGCTGCTTGTAGAATTGCCGAGCATGCCAATCTCGGTAGACCGATCGAGCATGTACTTCTCAACCAATGCCAATTCACGTTTGATGTATTTGCGTTGCACTGTGTCGATATTGCCTGCGTGTGCCAATTGGCGTGCATGTGCATCTCTTGTGTTATTCATCAGTCCTACCTCACAGTGTCAATGCGCAGATCGCGCAGGCGCTCTTTGTCTACTGCGTAACTTGTGTCGTCGTCGAACCACGCAAGCATGTGGTGGCCCAGAATAGTTGTTACAATGCGGAATCCATTGGCTACTGCGTCCTTGGGGTGAAAGAACCTGATCTCCAAGGGTTCGGTGCTAAGGTTGGTGAACTTGCGCACAGGTTTATCTCCTTCTCCGGCGTTTGCTCTCCAACGCCCCCTTCACACTCGCCGCCTGCCGCTCAGTCAGCCCGGCCTGATCGCCCTCGGCCACCTCAGTGACCACGGCCTCGGTAGTGAGCAGGAGCGCCGCGATTGACGCCGCGTTCATCACGCACTGCTTGACCACCCTCGCCGGGTCGATCACCCCGCGCTCGTACATGTCGACGATCTCTTCAGCGGCGGCGTCGTACCCCGAATTGGCCAGCGCCTGATCCCAGTCAAACCCGCCAGTACTGAGCAGCGAGCCTTCCAGTTTGGCCATGATCACGTCCGGCTTGCCACCGCCGTTCTCGATGATTTGGCGGAACGGGGCCGTGAGCGCTGATTGCAGGATGCGCAAGCCGATCTGCTGGTCGGGAGGCAACTGCGCGCCATCGAACCCGCGGCGGTAGTCGGAGTTGGCCAGCCTGTAGCTCGCTCGTAGCAGGGCCATCCCCCCACCCGGCACGATCCCCTCGGCCACCGCCCCGCGAGTCGCGTGCATGGCGTCCTCGACCCTGAACTTCTTCTCTTTCAGCTCGCTCTCGGTCGCCGCGCCCACCTTGATGATGGCCACCCCGCCGGCCAGCTTGCTGAGCCGCTCGCGGAACTTCTCCTTGTCATACCCGGACTCGGCGCCTTCCAGCCCCATGCGGATCTGCGCCACCCGCTCGGCCACGGTGGCCTTGCGCTCTTGCGTGACGATCACCTTGCGCACCTGGCCGAGCTGGCCCAAGGTCACGCTGCGGAGCTTCACGCCCATGTCGGCGCTGATCAGCGTACCTCCTGTGAGCACGCCGATGTCCTCCAAGATGGCCCGGCGCCGGTCGCCGAAGCTCGGACACAGGATCGCGCAGCTGGCCAGTACGCCGCGCATCTTGTTGGCCACTAAGGTCTGCAACCCCTCGCCCGACACGTCATCAGCGATCACTAGTAACGGCCGGTTGGTCGCGTGTACCAGCTCCATGATCGGCGCGATGTCCTTGGTCCACTCCACGCGCATGTCGGTCAGGAGCACGTAGGCGTTCTCCAGCACACTCGCCGGGTCGATGCGCTCAACATCGTTCACAAAGTACGGGCTGATCCACCCGCGGGCGAACTCCATGCCCTCGACCACCGCGAGTTCGGTGGTGGGCGCGTGCGACTCCTCGATCGCGATCACGCCGTCCTTGCCGACCTTCTCGACGGCCAATGCGATCAGCCCGCCGATCTCTTCGTCACCGTTGGCTGAGATGGTGCCGATCCGGTGAACGTCGCCGGGGCCGACCTCGCGCGTGATCGACACGACGTAGTCCAAGGTCGCTCGGGCCGCCAGCTCGATCCCCTTCTTGATCTCCATGGGGTTGGCGCCAGCCTCGATGTTCTTGATGCCCTCGCGCACAATGGCCTGCACTAGCACTACCGTGGCAGTCGTGCCGTCGCCAGCCGCATCGGCAGTTCGGCTCGCGGCCTCAGTGACCATGAGAGCGCCTGCGTTTTCGAGGTCGTCTTCCAAGGCGATGTTCTGGGCGACTGTCACGCCGTCCTTGGTCGAGATAGGCGTGGCGTACTTAGGGGCGAGCAGGACGTTGCGCCCGCGTGGTCCGAGCGTCACTTTCACTGCGTCGGCCAGTGCGTTCACGCCGCGCAGCAGGGACTTGCGGGCTTCCTCGGCGTAAGAGATGTGCTTGGGGGAGATGTAGGCCATTACTCCTCACCTCCGGGTAGATCGTGATCGTGGCTCAATGAATCGAGCGTGTCCTTTGCCAATAGCGCGTCGTCGTCCGCATCCACCACGACCAGCACCTCCCCCTCGATCTCCACCTTGGCCCAGTTCTCCAGTACGATCACGTGCTGGCCCACGTCGAACCCGTGCCCGACCGCCAGTGGGCCGACCATGATGATCTCGCACTCCTGGGTGTGGATCTCGCGCTCGTCCAGCTCACTCTCGGGCCGGATGATCGCGCCGGCGCTCGACAGTTCAACGCGGCGCAGGAGGAGGCGGTTGCCCAACACTTTCCAGTCCTTGATGGCCATCACTCACCATCCTCAAGCGCGATCAGCCACTTGAACACTTCCTTGAGAATAGGCACCGTGCCCAGCTCGGTCAGCCGCTCGGGCCGCGCACTGGCCACAGCGCCCCAGAAGAACTGGCCCTCTTCGGCGCTCATCAGCCCACCCAGCCACGCGAGGTAGGCGTGGCGCTCGCCCACCCCTTGCAGCCCCTCCTTCCTGAATGGCGCACCACACTTGCAGTGGCCTGCTGAGGGGCTCTCAGTGTCATGCTGAGCGAACTGCGCGGTCGTGCCGTTGCGCGGGCGGTTGGGGCACACGTACCGCGGCGAGTCCCAGCGGGCGTACATGTCCTCGGGTGTGGGCACGCGGCCCGGCGGGAGGGAGGCGAGGTAATCGGGCCACGATTGGGCGGGGGGAGTGAAATCGATCAAGGGCATGGTTGAATGTTCTCCTTTGTTTGATGGACATTTACCACAGTAATTACAGTGTGCAAAACTACATCGGTGATCCGGTGGGTAATCACCCGTAGGACACTTCATTTTGGTAGTTTGTGGTCTGGAATCAATACGCGCTTGGGCCTGTGCTGCAATACATGGCGTACTACGCCGCAGCCCTCGCGCACGCAACAATATACGTTCTGAGGTGGGTTGGACAACAATTGATAGTTCTGGCGCTCCCACAAGTGGCCGTCAGGGTGGGGGCAGGGCTTCTCTTCCACTGTCGGAGGATTGAGGCTGAATCCAAATTTGTATTCGGGATAGCCACTTATGTACATGTGCATTACGTCCCCCACAGTTGCCCCCTGATCTTCTCGATCCGCTCCTTACTGAACCTGATGCTCCTGTACCCCGGCTTAGTCTTCAGTTTTTGCAGGCACTCTACTTTGCGCCACCCGTCCTCATCGGCGAGTACCATCTCGGCGGGTGTAGCGAAGTGCTTGGCCACATACCCACTATACCCCGACCCGATCCCATCTATGCAGGCGGCCATGCGCTGGACGATCGGCAGCTCACTGGTCGGGCTGAATTGCGCCAGGGTGAACCCGTTCGCGGCGGCGGGTGTTGGCCTGCCCTCGCCAGAGCGGTCCCACGCGCGGTAGCTGGAGTGCTCAGCGTAGGGCTTGTTCCAGTAGTGCCACCGGCTGATGATCCACCCAGCGGATTCCCGCTTGTTGAATGTCTCCTTCACCTCAGTCCGGCCCCTCACGAACGGCTCACTCCAGAACTCAGTCACACTACCCAGTCGGCTCCAATACTCGTGCGCAGTCCAGCCTACATCCCCGCGGCCACGCACGCGCTTCCACGCGCCCTCACCCAACTCCGGAGCTGGCTGCTCTAGTGAGCCATCCAAGGCCATGCGCGTCGGCCCCTCGACCAGTAGGTACCGCCTGTCATAGCAGCGGGCCATTGTAGGGAGCTGCATGCCCGTAAGCCGGCCATCTGACATGCTCGTGAAGATGTCGCCTGTCGAGGTGAGCTTGTACTCCCCGCCGACCAGCATGAGCCCGTCCGGCCCGTGCCCCACGAACGCGAAGTCGGCGGGAATCTGCTGGGACATGTCGACGTGCGCGCCGAGGGCCTCAAGGTAGGGCTTCAAAGCGGACGAACCGGCACGCGGGTCCAATAAGATGTGAGGTTGGTCAGCCATAATGTTCAGTAGCGGTGCTTAAACATACGCAGTCCGAAGAACCATGCGGCGTACACGATCACAAACGGGAGCAGCAGTTTGTCACGCAAGCTCATGCAGCAAACCAATCCTCGCGCGAGGTCTCAGGGAACACTGCCGCAGCAATAGTCTCGAAATCCCCGCCCACGCTCTCCTGCATCTCATCATCCAGAAACACGACTGGGAACTCCGCACCCTCCAACGACAACCTCTGTCGGCATTTGACCACTTTGCGCACCAGGTCGAACTCCTCGCCGCCCTTGGCGTTGCGTTGCACCACGCCCACCGCGTTCCGCCGGTACACCTTCTGGAACCACAGGTGAACCTGCGCGAGGTGGGCCATCTCTTTGTAGCCCTTCAAGTCCTTCTCACCCACCATGCCGCCATACTTGCTGCCTTGACGGTGCGTTACCAGCAGGTTGACGCCGGCATAGTTGCTGTACTCAAGGAAGATGCGCTCGAACTCGGCCTTCATGGGGTCCCACGCGCCGATCGGAACTTCACCGATCTTGCCGAGCTGTCCAAACCGGGCAATCTGCGCGATGGCGTACGCGGCTCCGCCAGTTTCTATGCTCAGTGTGCCACCACCGATTGAGTCCAGCGCTACAAACGTTTTGTGCATCAAGTCCTTGAACTCCGTGTAGCTGTTGCGGGCAATTTGGAGTTCAGCCTGTGTGGGTAAGATGCCGCCTATGTCGAGGTCGGGCATGTCGATGAACTTGTGGACGATCTCATTGCCCCAGATGTCGTACTCAGCTACGCCCTCCATGCCGCGGTCGAAATCGATGCACACTTGCGGCGGGGGGCAGCGCTTCAGGAAATCAGTCTTGCCCGTGGCGGGGGCGCCCTCCATCGAGATGAACAGGCGCTTTTTGCGGCCCAGCTGGGCGGCGCCTACGGGTGAGTAGCCTAGTGCGGCGAGGCGGGGGTCGATCGGCATTAGGAAAGCTCCTCTGCCATTGCTACCCCATGCCACGCCACGGCCGATTGCCCACCATCCGGAGCAAAGATATTGCCACGCACTCGGTTAGTTGGCCCCGTATAACCTTTCGGGTACAACACGTCACCAGACACCCGGTCAATAAAACCCAACGCTGAATGCTCACGCATTATGCGTATGTACTTGGGATTGAAGTGGAAGAACACTCTGTGCCCTTCGTCCTTGAAACTGCCCGCATGGAGCCATAGTTCGTAGGCGTTGTCCATCTTCTCTTTGAACTTTAGTAGTTCTGGTGTGTATTCGTTAATGATCGCCACCTTAGTCCTCCAACTCACCATCTGCGTATTGATCGTTGCTGTAACACTCAGCGCAAAAGCCATCGTCTAAATCGCCGCCACACTTGGCACATTGATTATCGGGTGCAGGTTCGTGCTCACACGGTGGCGCAGCCCCACACTTTGAGCATAGGTCCACCCACTTACTTTCGCTGAACGCAGCATCTATGCCCATGATCTCACCATCAGTGAAGATCAATTTGTGCAATCTGCTCTTGTCATCCGGCCCGTTGCTTATGTGTTTGAATAGGAACGCTACCAGCGGACTGCTAATCCTCCCGTCAGTGTATAGGTACCGGCGGTCTTCTTTGCCACCATCAGGCGGCCAGCCCTGCCCGACCCACAGATACTCGCGGCAAGTCACGCAGGCGATGTCATAAGAGCGGCTCATTCGTCGTCTTCGTCGGCGGGCTCACTGTCCACGCCACCCTTACCGTGATGCACCCCGTCAAACAACCTGCCAGCGATGGCCGAGTGTGCCGCCTGCTGGTCAGCCTGCACGGCCGCGCGTATGTTGGGATCCCTGATCTCAGCCTTGGCCGGTGCCTGGAACGCCACGTCGTCCTCGTCGGCAGGGTCGGCAGCCAGCGCCTTGCAGTCCTTGCAGGGGTCGGCCACGCTATCAAAGCACTTGGCGGTACACTTGTCTTCCCCACACGTGCTGCACGGGATGAACTGGTCGAGGGCCGGGTTGAACTTGGCGTGGCACGCCGGGCATGGCTCGGTGGCCAGCGGGTCAGCAAGTGGCTCGGGTGGTGGGCCGGTGCGCGGCTTGGCGTGGGCGAGCTTGGCCCGGAGCGCGGCACGGGGTGACAGCACTGGAGTCAAGCCGCCTGGTAAGTTGTCCAAGCGTTCAACGATATGTGCTGGCTGCTGATTGTCATGTATGAAATTGCGCTTAGTGGCTTGGTGCTCCTGCCCGTCCGCAATTAGGTACATGAGCAACTCAGCCGCGGTCAGCCTGAACCTCCAGAACGGACTGTCACTGCCCGGCCCCAGCCACTTGCCCACAGTACACGGCTGGCCCGACTCGTCCTCGGCACCCACGAACTGGGGGAAGTCGATCGAGGGTGGGCTGGTGAAGAGGATGTCGATGTGGCGGGTCACCGGGCGCCCCCAAACGGCGTTGTGAACCCACGCTTCTTGTTGCAGGCCGCGCACACGTCCGAATGAGGCATCTTAGTGCCCTCGCATCTTGGACAGATGCGGTCCTGTTTGTTGGCGCATGCGCGGCATAGCGGCCTGCCCTGCGCATCAAACCAGATAGGGTCGTCCTGCGCGATATAGATCATGCAGGCGGTGCAGTCGGTTTCGTGGTTAGCTAATTTCTGGCTCATCCGAGCATCCCCCGATCTCTTGCGTGCCCATACACCGCGTCCCACTTATCAGCCACTTCCTGGTCGCTGTACGTGCGCGTCCAGTTCTCATAGATTGGCACTGGGCTGAGTGGGATGATGCGCCCCTCTTCGTCACTGATCACTTTCACGCGCCAGTCCCCTACACAGAACTGTACGTGGTGCTGCACAGTGCTCACCTGCCTGCCGAGCGCTAAGCTCAGCCCTCTCAGGTAGCACGGCGTCTGCCACATCCAGTCGGGCCGGTTCGCGCCGAGCCACTTGCTGAGCAGGTCCGAGCGCACTTGCGGGTCGGCGTCCCACTGCGGCGGGGCTTTGGCGGTGCGCTTGCATTCGAGCAGGTCCAGCCCACCAATCTCATCGAGCACAGCCCCGTCAGGCGACATGACTATGAACCCCGGCAGTATGGGTGTGGTCAGATTACCATTCGTGTCATACTCGACGAAGAACGCTTCCTTCCCGTCCGTAGCGATCTCTGGCAACCTCACATAATTAGGCTTGCCGATCGCCACCCCGTCGCTCCGGCGCACCCTGTTCAAGAGTGTCTCAGTCATCTCGTCTTCCCACAGGAACCCCTGCACGGCAAACTTGTCCAGGTCCGCCCGCGTGAACGTGTTCCCCCGCCCGCCGGCCGCCGCTATGCCGATCGAGCTGAGCATGTCCCTCACCACGTCGGTGAGGTGGGTGCCCGGCGTGCGGCGCGTGTTGGCCGTCGAGAAGGCCACCGGGTCCAGCTCGATACGCGTGCGCTCGATGAAGTTCAAGACGGCACCTTACCTTTGGTGCGCTTGCGCGCCGCCTCCACTTCGCCGCGGATCGCTCGACCGCTGGCGTAGCCGATGCCATCGCCCAGTTTGTAGCGATCCTTCATCTCTTGTACCTCTACCTGGATCGCGGCGAGTATGTGCTCGCCCTTGGTGGTCAGGCCGTAGCGGTTGAAGGCGTATTGCTTGGTTGGGCCGTAACGCTCAGTCTCATGGTAGACCAGACCTTCGCGCAGTAGACCGCGGATGTGCATGACGAAGTGCGAGAAGTTCTCAGTTATCGACGGACGATCGGCCATCCACCGTCCATCCTTATCGGGAGCCTTGGGCACTTCCAGATTCTTGGGATCGAGTTCCCAATCATTTATCAATTGCAAGAGTGCGATCTGCGAATCAGATAGTGTGAGTTGCCACTGTATAGCCATTACTCGACGATCTCCAGCCTGATCTCTCGCTGGCCCAGCTTGAGATCGAGTTCCCAATCATTTATCAATTGCAAGAGTGCGATCTGCGAATCAGATAGTGTGAGTTGCCACTGTATAGCCATTACTCGACGATCTCCAGCCTGATCTCTCGCTGGCCCAGCTTGGCAGCGTCCTCCAGCACAGTCTCAAAGTTATCCCACAACACAGCTTTGTGGAACTGTCCGCCGTCCCCGTCGCGCTGGAGCACCTTGACGAGCCCGACCTGCACGACACTGTTGGCCATGATGCGCTTGCGGCTGACCTCTTTCATAGGAACCTCTGGCACAGCATGGCGAGGTTGGACAAATCGTTGCCTGCTGCGTTGACCCGGCACCTAATGCACGGTCCACCGTCGGGCAACTCATTCCCTTGGGCATCCTCATTATGTGCGCCCCAGCTGTGCCCACACCCCAGTGTCCTGCACACGTCCGGCCGGTTGTCAGTCAACCTCTTGCCCGCTCTCTGCCCCTCGATGTCCGGCCCGACCCGCAACTCCTCACTGGGTGCCTCTGGGAACCTCTCGGCAATCAGTGCGCGCACCAGGTCAAGCGGCAATATGCACAGCGGCTGGGCGTACTCGTAGAGCACGTCGTACACGCGCCGGTCGAGGTACAGTTTGAGCTGGACCTCGTTCTTGGAGCGCGCGGCTACTTTAATAGTGTGGGCCAACCTTAACCTCCACGCTTCAAGAATTCTTCAAATATAAGTTGCCTGCGCATACCATCAAAGATTCCCTTTTCTCTGAATACAACCCACTCATACTTACCGCGCCTGAATAGTACTTCTGATGTTCGAGCACTCCAATCCTTACGCGGTATAAAAGTGCTGTGTGGTTGGTAGGTCATTCAAGCGTTGACGCGAGCTAAGGGGTGCGCGAGAGAAGGTGCGGGGATCATGGGCCCCGGCCACAAGCTGTCCACAAAGCTGCGGCACTGCTCGACTGGCTCCCTATCACCCACGCCAACGCTTCAATGATCCACCTTAAAAGTCAGGCCCGGTAACGCGGCAGTCAGTATCCGCTGAACCGACTATCCCGTTCGTGCAACTTGCCAGCCCGGACACCGACCACTGGCTGCGGCTTGTTCAATGATCCGGCTCGGAGGAGCAGGCAGCGCCCCCGAGCCGAGACCACCTTGATCTTTGTTACCCGAGCGTCTCCAGTATGGCCGCCGCATCCTCAGCCGTCACGCCGTCAGGCAGCTTGACGATCTCGGTCTGCGGGTCGAAGTTCCACAGCAGCCCGTTGTAGTCGCCGCTGAGGAACTCGACGCTGTAGCTCCGGTGCGTGGCCGCGTGCATCTTCGGGTCGGCGTTGAACGCCTTCATGACCGGCACGGCGAGCGTTGCCGATGCGCGCTTGAACTGGCCACCCTGCTTGCCGAGCAGCCCGATGATCACCGCGGCGATGCGCTTGTCGAGCGACGGGTCCACAGAACCGGCTGGGGCCGGAACTGCTGCGGCTGGCGCCGGCGCCTGGTTGGGCACACCGACCGGGCCGGGAGCAGGGGCAGAAGCCTGCGCCGCGGTGGCCGGCACACCCGCTCCGGGCTTGGCCTCGGCCTGCCACGGCCACTTGATGATCTCGACCGGCACGAGGATCTGCCGGGTATCCTTCTGCTCGACCTGCACGCCCATCTGCCGGGCCTGATCTTCCTTCTTCTGCGCGGCCTTGGATTTGGGCATGTCCTTCTTGCCAGCCACCGCGACCAGTCCTTCGAGCGCGGCCACGCCGTGTGCCATGAGCCGGTCCTCGATCGCGTCACCGTCGTTCTTGCCAAGGCCGATCACCTCAGCCGTGATCTGCCAATAACCCGAACCCTCGTACACCTTCTCGGAAGGGTCGGAGCCGAAGAACGAGCCGCTGGTAGAGGGAGTCTTGCAGTCCGCTGACGGCTGGAACCCGCCGGGGTTCTGGAGGCGGCGCTTCCACTGCTCCTGACCGCCGGGGCCTTTGAGCACGTAGGCTTGCAGCTTGGCAAGCGGCCAGCCGAGCGCTTCGAGACGGGCCAGCGGCAACTGGCCGATGCCATACCACTGCGTCTGGAACTGTGGGTACTTGTCATCATCGAGTTCTGTGCGCTCGGCGTACAGGTCGATACCCAGCATGCACTGCGGCGGGTGCTCTTCCTTGACGGTCACGCCGTCTGCCTGGTGGCTGACGAGCCCGTGCTCTTCGACGCGCCAGTTCTTCCACGTGCAGGTACGGCCGTCGCCGTAGAAACCGCCGCCCTTGCCGGGTTGAGTGAGGTTGGTGATTGTGAATGCCATAGCTGAGATGTCCTCCTTGAATAGTTCGTAGTCAGTAATTGAGTCGTTAGGTGCTACAGTAGGCTGATCTTCACCCGGAGTCAAGATCTTTTTGTGACTGCGTTTGCGGCGGGGCGTGAGAGGGTGCTCGCCTGTGACTACGCGCTCGTCCCACATCGGGGTGGGCAGCACTACACGCCCTAGTACTGGCCGCTCACTCCCCCTTCTTCGGGTAGTCCCTGTAGATGGCGTCGACCGCGGCTTGCCGGCCGAGCTTGGGATCTTGCGCGATGGCTTTGTACTGCTTGCGCCGGTACTTGGGGACGCTGCGGATTGCGGCGAGGTAGCGGCCTTGGAGCTGGCGGGACGCGAGCTGGCCGGCGCTGATCGTGGCACCCTTGACGTGGCCGGGGCGCTGGACGCGCTTGGCTTCGGCGGGCCGCTTGCTGCTGCTGCCACTTTTCATGGTCTGCGCGCGGGCACCTCCCGCGGCGCCGCCAGTGATGAGAGCAGCATTGTTGAGGCCGAAGGGGGCCAGCGCATCGTTGATCGCTTGGGCCGCCGCCACCTCCAGTGCTTCGGTGATTTCCTCCTCGACATGCGCGAGGGCGATGCCGATGCGCAACTGTTCATGGGTCAAATTATCGTACACGAATCTTGGCACGTTCAATTCCTCCTACTTAATGGTTGTGAGTTTGCGTGCTGCCACCCTGCGCACGTACGCGCGGATCACAGCGACTGGGTGAGTGTGCGTGGTTGCTGCGTGCGCCGGGGCGCGGATTTGGGTGGTGGTCTGGTGGGCGAGCGGGCGCTTAACTGTTCGCTGCATCATCAATCGCGGCGGCTCCTTCAGCACGCCCCACACTCCCGCCCAACAAAAGCAACTTCCTTACGGCTTTATAGCACTTCGTATGGTAGATACCTACCGGGAAGAACTTCGGAGCTTTCCAAGCCCATAAGTCCCCATTACGCGAACCACAATGTTGGCACCTATCCATTATCTCTCTATCCTTGATAGTCTACAATCAACTCATCCAAACTGCAAATAGCGCGCCCCGAATTGAGCGCACCCCGCAGATGGTAGGCCAGATCACGCCGCGCGATCGGCCCGAACGACCCTGCCACAGTACCTTCCAGCCCACAGATCACGTCAGGGATCGGGTCGGCCAGCGCAGCGACGAACAGTGTGTCAAACTCTGAGGCTTGCGCGGCCAGCAACTCGTCGAGCAGGGCTTGGCGCTGGTCGTCGGAGGACACAGGCGCGGGCGCCGGCATGTTGATCCCCATCGAGCCGTCATCAACAAACGCGGCGGCTGTGAGTTGTTTCCCCACTGCCCCACCGCGTACTACTTCGCCGTAACTATGTGTGCTGGGCCACATCGCCACCACCGCCTGCTCCACGAGGTCGGCCACGCTCACCTTCTGTTTGGTGCGCTCGCTCTCCTCGGCGGCGATGATCTTGAGCTTGGCGTGCAAGGTGGTGACCATAGACACGCTCGTACGCGCCGGGGCCTGACTGGCAGGTGCCTGCTGCTGCTGCTGGGTAGTGGTAGTGTCCGCATTCTTTCTTGGTCTGCCCATAATTAGTGTGCCTCCTTCTACGCCGCCAATTTAGGTAGCGGCTTCGGTATCAATTGATTGAGCTTCACAGCGGGGATAATGTACTCCGGTACAAACCCCAATTGCAAGCACTCCAAATAGAACCACACGAACATGTCATCCAAGATGATCCCCTCGAATTGATCGCGCTCATTGCGCATACCACGCCCGAAGAACTGCCAGATCTCCACTGCCACGCTTAGCTTCTCCCACAGCGGATCACTCGCTCGGCGGGCTGCGGTCAGGGGATTGCGTGAGTCCATGAATGGCACTTTGTAGAGTATGCCGGTCTCACAGAGCGTGCCAGGCAGGTCATATCCGGTCCTGAAGCTCGGGCCGATCAGCCCCTTCGGCGGGCTCGCGTGCTTGAACTGCTCCATAGCCTGCTCAGCGCTCAGTCCGTCCCTGCCCGGCGAGTTGGCGATCATGAAGAACTGGTAATTGGAGTGCTCGCGGATAAATTTGCTCCGGTCGAAGCTCACAGTGTCGATGAGCCACTTCCTGTCGAGCCGCCCGCTGATGATCTGGTCGACCCGGCGCACGGCTTCCAGTTTGGCGTCGTGCGACATGGTTGATTTGTGCTGCACAGTCTTGACGTGGATGATCGGCCGGCGGGCAATTGCGAACGTGCTCGGGAACTCCAGGAATTCAACCTCGTCCATGCTCAGCCCGAGCAGTTCGAGGTGCTTGGGCCGCAGCACGGCGCTCATCAGCACGACATGCTTGATCCCCCTGAAGAGCAGGCGCTCAGCATACGGGGCAGGGCTGAGCGGCTCAAACCCGGCATGCGCGCGGGTGGGTGATTGCAGGTTGCTCCGGTCCTCCACCCAGTCACCCTGTGCGCGGCTCAGGTCTTCCAGCGCGCTCACTAGCCCCTTCAGCTCCTTCAGTTCGCGCGGTGCTCGGCCGGAATTGCGCGCGGTCTGCTGCATACCGTCCAGCTTGGGGCTGAGGGTATGCAGGTGCGCCGCCGCCCACTCGCGCCACATGTCGAGCGGCTGGCTGGTGGGCACCGGGCCGCGCGTGAACTGCTCGACCGCGCGCTGGGCCAGCTCGATCCGCAGGGCGCTGCACAAGGCGTTGGGTATCTGGTGGGCCTCGTCGCAGATGAGCGCGTTGAATTCCCCCAGCCCACCCTCCTTGTACCGCGACATTGCGAACCACATCGAGTAGTTGGTGAGCACGTGGTCGTCGAGCGTGGCCGCGCGCACCGCGTCGAAATAATGGCAGCCCTTGTCTTTATATTTGCACCCCTCGCACAGCGCCTCGGCCTGATCGCACCGGGCAAATTGCGGCTCGACCCCGCCATCGGCCAATGCCAGACACTCGTAGTTCTGCTTGCCCCGCACGTCGAACCGGTGCGTGAAGTCGCCCATGATCTGGGATTGCAGGGCGCGGGAGATCACGAGGTAGGCTGTGCGGGCGCCCCAGTACATGGAGAGGGTCTCGCCGACCGGCGTCTTGCCGAACCCTGTGGGCGCTACCATGGCGATCACGCGCTTGGGCGAGGTGATAGCGCGTTCGAGGGCCTGCTCTTGGTGGCCCCACCAGGAGTTGAAGCGCTCGGGCAAGCCGAAATCATGTGGGGAAGGAAGCGTCACAATAGCAATCCCGCCTGCCTCAGCACATCTCGCGCCCGCTCCACTGCCCGCAGTTCGTTCCACACCCGGCACAACCCGCTCGGGTGAGGCAGCACTACATACGTGGGTGGCGACGCCGCATAATAGAGCTTGAATGGTTCGGTGGGCAACCCGAACGCCACTGCTACCTTGACGCCGCAGCAGATGATCACCGAGGCCAGACCCAAGCGCTCGTCGCGGCGCTCAGCGGCCAGTTCCCTAGCACGCATACGTGCTCTAGGTACGGACCACTTGCCGTGGCACAGGTTGGTCCGGTCAAATGCTCGGAGATAGTCGTGCGTGTTCATGCGCATGATGAGTCTGCACAGGCGCCCACCGGCGGAGTTCTCCGGTTCCGGGAACATAGCGTAGCAGTACCCACTTTCTGCGTCAGATTGATAGGGGTTGGATTCACCCACTATCAGTGGCCTGAGCGGGAGGGTCATTTCCGCGTTCTCCGCATCGGGTCTTGTGCCACATTCACTTGATGCACAAGCTCCGTAACGCGCTTGCGCAGTTCCAACAGCTCCGTCTCACCACCGTACATGTCCATAGATGCGACGGTGAGCTTGTTGCAGGCGTCCGCGCGCAGGGCAAGCGACCGGTCTCCATAGATCTCGATCGCATCCCGCGAGTCTGATAGCGTCACTTCGATCCACGCATCGGGCAATCCCAGTTCCGCCCAGCGCTCAGTGAAGTGGAACCGCACGCGAGTCCTTGCGGACACCTCGATGTAAGGTTCGGCGATGTTGGGTGCTACAGTTATTGATTTAGTCATCGCTGATCCGCTTTCCATTCCGCGATATATTTGTCCACCGCCGGGTAGTAGATCACTTCCCACTGATCACCAAGGCGCCGTTGACACTGTGGACCGGTCTCACGGGGATTGCACGCGACGGCACGGACACACGAACCGCACTGCTTTTCAAGTACCTGTTTGTGGGTGCTGCTGGTGCACTGCATGAACAGCAATGCCAGTACCAAAGCGCGTAATAGGTTAGTCATCATTTTTGTTCAGTCCTCCTCGCTATGCCGGGCCACTATGCGCAGCCCCTCAAGCTCCTGCAACATCTCTTCCAGTTCACCCAGTTCGCTCCCCAACCGAGCCGCCTCTTCCTCAACTAGCTCCCCTCCCCCATTGGCCTGCTCGCCCGCCTCCACCATGATCAGCCCAGCCTGCTCGTACGCACCGAACCGGTCGTTGAACATCTTCTCGGCGTGCGTCTTGTAGAAGCTGGGCTCCATGGCCGCGAAATGGCGCTTCATCGTCCGCAGCACTTTGGACGCCTGCAACCGGCCGGCCGGCAACGTGAGCAGGTCCGAAATTACCGTGCTGAACTCATCGAGGTGCTTGACGTAATCCAAGTTCCGGCGCTCCCACGCTATCTTCTCGTTCATCTGGGCCAGCTGGTGCATGACACTGCGCTCCACCTCGCCTGGATCGAGGCTGCTCAGCCAACTCAGCACGCGCTCGAACCCGAGCCTGCCCACATCACTCTTGGTGCGCAATTGCGGGTACCGCCTGCTCTCGACTATCAGCCGCGCCCACGCCAGATACGCCTCGGGGATCTTGAACGCGATCGTCTCCATGGCGCCGCGGTCATTCGAGGCCACCAATAGCAGGTTCTCGTCGTAAGGTTGCCCACTGTCGTCCGGCGGCATGCCCTGCTCGTCAGGCCTGGCCTCGGCCCGCCCGCCGGGAATCACACCCAGCCAGCCAGTACCAATTCCATTTCTTCGCCCGTTTTGCCGTCGTGTCGCCATGCGCACCAGTTGGGCCGGATCATACCGGCTATCTTCACTCACAGTCAAGATTCTCCTCCGCACTGGTCTGCTATACTTGCCGGGCA
>Ga0193744_1000196_pt1 | contig 17427 bp, 8 predicted proteins | sample L1a1metaG_FD_143056 | JGI IMG/M metagenome (GOLD analysis project Ga0193744, IMG submission 143056) | Soil microbial communities from a riparian zone of the East river system, Colorado, United States - L1a1 | ecosystem: Environmental > Terrestrial > Soil > Riparian zone | place: USA: East River...
TCTGATAATATAGTAACAAATCTATAGACATCCTGGTAAGTATTATACAGTGGTACAGGTGCCACTCTTATTACATCCGGTTCTCGCCAGTCAGCAATGACACCTTTACTAGTAATTTCATCAAATAGTTTCTTATCTGCATTCTTAACTCTTATTGATAACTGACAACCTCTTTGATTAGAATCGGCAGGTGTAATTAATTCAATTTCTTCTGAAGGTATCTGCTTTATAAGGTACTCTAGATATCCTGTTAGCTTAATAGATTTAGAATGTAATTTTTCCATACCAGCTTCAATAAATATTTCCAGTGAAGCTCTTATTGCAGCCATGCTTAATATGGGTGGGTTAGATAATTGCCAACCTTCAGCACCCGGAATAGGATTAAAATCAGGACCCATTTGAAACCTCGTTGCCTTATCTTGACCCCACCAACCTGCAAATCTAGGCAAATTAAAATGGTAGGCATGTCGCTCATTAATATAACAGCCACCTAAACTACCCGGTCCAGAATTCAAATACTTATAACTACACCATACAGCAAAATCACAACCAACCTCATGAAGCTTTAATGGTACATTACCTACTGCATGTGCAAGATCAAATCCTATCACAATACCTTCTTCCTGAGCCAGTTTAGTCATTTCTTTCAATGGATATAACTGTCCGGTATAATAGTTAACGCCCCCAATAAGAATTAAGGCTATTTGCTCACCATGTTCCTCGAGCAAACGCTTATATTCTTTCATACTCACTATGTCACTCCCTTTAGCAGGCTTCATTTGTATAATATCATGATCCGGGTCACCCCCATGGAAAATAACCTGAGACTTTATTGCATATATATCAGATGGGAAAGGACTGTACTCTATCAATACTTTTCTTCTTCTCGGTGTAGGTCTGTAAAATGTAGCCATCAAAAGGTGGAGATTCACAGTAAGTGAATTCATTACCACTACTTCAATAGCTTTGGCACCTACTAAATTAGCCATATTTTCAGTCAGGAATTCATGATATGGCATCCAGGGATGTTTGGCATGCAAATGCCCTTCAACCCCGAGTGTCTTCCAGTCTTCCAACTCCTGTAATAAATATTCATGAGTAAGTTTTGGCTGTAATCCTAAAGAGTTTCCACACAAATAAACAGCTTCCTTTCCATCAGTATGCTTTGGTATATAGAATTTATCTCTAAAAGAAGATAAAGGATCCTTAGTATCCATTTCTTTTGCAAATGCCAGTGTGTTCTTATAGGATACCATAATCATTGTTTATTTATAATCAGATAGATTTCTATTTAACCAGTTTAGTGCTGCTCCATTTAATAGCCATTCAGTAGTTTCAATAGATAAGCCCATAGATTCAATCAATTTCCCGGGATGGTGTTCCCCTAAAGGAAAAGGATAGTCACTACCTAAAGTTATTTTATCTGCACCAAACAGATCTAAATTAAATTGCAATACTTTAGGATCATGAACGAGGGAATCAATATAAAACTTGCCTAAATACTCCCTTGGATTAACTTTATTATCTACAGCTACCAGGTCAGGTCTTACGTTAAATCCATGTTCTATTCTACCTATCGAAGCAGGAAAAGAACCGCCCCCATGTGCAAATGCCACCCGTAAATTAGGCAGTCTTTCAAATATGCCACCAAATATCATAGAACAAATAGCCAGGGAAGTTTCAGCCGGCATCCCTACAAGCCAAGGTAACCAGTACTTATTCATTTTATTAGCCCCCATCATATCCCAGGGATGTACAAAGATGGCAGCACCCAGTTTATCTGCTTCCTCAAATACCGGGTAGAGTTCTTCCTCATTCAGATTCCAATCATTAATGTGAGAGCCAATCTCAATTCCTGCCATTCCCAGTTCATTCATACATCTGTATAACTCCCGTATTGCTAATTGAGGGTCTTGCAATGGAAGGGTTCCTAAACCAATAAACCGCTTAGGGTATTTATCAACTACTTTAGCTATGTGATCATTAAAAAACATACTGGTTTCTAAAGCATCATTAGCTTTAGCCCAATAGTTGAACAAAACAGGAATAGTAGAAAGCACCTGTACATCTACACCATCCATATCACATTCTTGAATACGAACTTCGGCATCCCAGGTATTGTGACCAATCTCTCTGAAAAACTTATCCCCAATCATCATCTTAGCTTTACAAGGAGCATGATGATGCAGGTCTATAAAGCCACTATAACCAAATTTTTCTACCCAATGGGGTATGTGTTCAGGTATGATATGGGTATGTATATCTAGCTTCAGAATATCCTGGTAACTCATAATATCAAAGGTAGTAATTAATTGTAAATGCTAAATTGTTAATTGTATTTGAGCACAAGTAGTAAGTTATTTAAGCTGTACTCACATCTAAAACTTACTTAATTCTATAAACTTATTTCTATATTTGGATTCAATTTACATGTAAAACCTACACTATGAAACTTATATCAGCTTTAATTATAGTCTGCCTTACTACTTTAAGTTTAACAGCACAAACCCAAAAAGTAACATTTGAAAGCGTGCAACAGACATTAGCTAAAGGGAAACAATACACCTTAGCCATCATGAAGAAGGGGCCTAAACCTGAGCCTTCAGACCCAAATGTAAAAGGTAAAATGCTCATGGATCATTTAGTGCGCTTGTTTACTTTAAAAGAAGAAGGTAAACTTGTAGTATTCGGTCCTGTTACTAAAGAAGGTGATTATCAGGGTATAGCTATCTTTAACTTAACCGATGAAACTGAAGTGAGAAAGCTCCTGGAGGCTGACCCATTTATACATGATGGGAATCTAGTTTATGAATTAATGCCATGGTTCAGTATACCGGGCTTTACACTACCAGAATAATAATCCAATCTAAAAAACATATTGTATAAATCTACTTACAACTGGTAAGTTTTACTAGATGCCATAGTGGATACATACGTTTTTAGCCTCAGTGAAGAATTCTAATGCATCCTCCCCTCCTTCTCTTCCTACACCTGAATTCTTAATTCCCCCAAATGGAGTTCTCAGGTCTCTCAGTAACCAACAGTTGATCCATACTATACCTGCTTCTATTTCCACTGCCATTCTATGAGCACGTGTTAGATTTTCAGTCCAGAGGGTTGATGCAAGGCCATACTCTGTACTGTTGGCCATCATAAGTACTTCTTCTTCTGTTTTAAATGGCATTATTGTAACTACTGGTCCAAAGATCTCTTCCTGATTAGTTCTACAATCATAAGGGAGACCTTCAATTACTGTAGGCTTAATAAAATAACCTTCACTGCATCTACCTGTAAGTTTTACTCTTTCTCCTCCAGTAAGAATTTTACCTCCTTCTTCTTTAGCCAGATTAATATAATAAAGTATTTTTTCCATGTGGGGTTCTGAGACTATCGCTCCTATGGTAGTTTCCTTTTCTATTGGATCACCCACTACCAGCTTTTCTACCTCCTTAACAAAATCAGTCTTAAACTTGTCATATATAGACTCTTCTATAAAGATCCTGCTACCACATAGACAGATCTGACCCTGGTTTGAAAAAGAAGAATGTACCGTAGTTTTTAACATTAAATCATAATTACAGTCTGCAAATATGACATTGGGGTTCTTACCTCCTAATTCAAGAGATAGTTTCTTAAATTTAGGTGCTGCCAATAAAGCAATACTGGCACCTGTTTTAGTTCCCCCAGTAAAAGAAATTGCTTTTACTTTTGGATGTGTGACTATTGCTTCCCCTGCCTTAGTACCCAAACCATGTATTATATTCAAAACTCCGGGAGGTAAACCTGCTTCAATACAAACCTGAGAAAGCAAATAAGCAGTATAAGGAGTTATCTCTGATGGTTTGGCAACGACCGTATTTCCGGTAGCCAATGCTGGGGCTATTTTCCAACTAAACAAATATAAGGGAAGGTTCCAGGGTGATATACATCCAACCACTCCTAATGGTTGCCTTAAAGTATAATTGATTGCATTACCGGTCATTTCATGTGATTGAGATCCCCAGTTCATTATAGCGGTAGCGTAAAACTTGAAGTTACTCACTGCCCTGGGAATATCTACTTTCATTGCCAGTTTTACGGGTTTGCCATTGTCCTTAGATTCGGCAATAGCAAAGGCTTCCAGCTTACTTTCAATTAAACTGGATACAGCCATTAGATGGTCATGACGCTGCTCTATTGTGAGGTTCTTCCAGGCAGGAAAAGCTTGTTGGGCTGCTTCTACTGCTCTTTTAACATCTTCTTCATCAGAGTCTGGAATACGAGCATGAACCATTCCTGTTGCAGGTTCAAAGTCATCTAGATATTCTCCTTTTGCAGGGGCTACCAGTTCACCATTGATATAGTTCTGTATAAATTCCATTTGATTAATGGGTTGAATAATAAAATCCAAGATCTTTCTTTACTTCTGCCGGCAATTCTGGCAATTCTGATCTTGGTATCATCAAAGTAGATATATTATGGAGGTCTAGAAATATCTGGTGCTTAAATGCTGTAGACAAGAGATACTCATAACCTGCAGAACCACCTGTACCTACTTTTCTCCCTATCATTCTCAATACCATTTGGGCATGTCTGTAGCGCCAGGTAGTCAGTAATTCATCTATATCTGTTAACTTACTTAATAACTGAAAAGGCAAATGTAATATTGGTTCGTCCCTGTATAAGTTTATCAATAAAGCTCCTAGGGTAGCTTTATACGATAGTTTTATCTTGCCCTCCGCCATCATTTCATTGTGCTTGTTTTCGTCTAATACTGTAAGGAAATATGTATCAGTATCACCCAGCATCTTCAGGCGCATTTCCTTTTCTTTCTCGTTAAGTATATTAGTATTCCTTATGGCTGCTTTCTCATTCACAAGCATATTATCTACTGCTACTTTATAGGCTGAGAGAAAGTCAAAGTTCTTCCATTTAAGGAATGGCGTCCTTTCCAGCCATTGTTCTACATATTGCAATAAGGACATTCCTTCTTCGGCTTCTATAAGCTGCTCTCTTTCCTCTTCAGAAAACACACTCATATAAGGAGTCTGATAATAGGTCTCTCTGCCCCCGGCTTTTAAACCAAGACTTACTTCCAGCTTCCTGAACTGAAAACTCTGGAATCCGGATGCAGGAAAAAGGTAGTTTCTGAAGTCAAGGAAATCTAAAGGTGTCATAGTTTCTAATACTCCAATTTGTTGAATGAGCAACCTTAATATCTCACTCACTCTGTTCAAACGATGTACTGCAGTACCAATACTTTTCTCATCTACAGAATCACCTTTAAACATATTCAAGACACTATCCACGTCATGGATTAGTTCCTTAAACCAAAGCTCATATACCTGGTGCACTATAATGAAGAGCATTTCATCATGAGCAGGTTCATTGAGTTCGACACTTCTCATATTCTGAGCATCAAGTAATTTCTTTAACTGCAAATAGTCTGTATAATGAACGGATGCATATTTAGTATCTATTTCTGACATACTTATTTGTTTGGTTTATAGGCCGTAACCTTAATTTCTATTAAAAGATGGGGGTGTGGTAGTTGATGCACTGCTACGGTAGTTCGGGTAGGACCATGATAATCAAAATACTGTCCGTATACTTCATTATAACCACCGAAGTCATTCATATTAACCAGGAAAGTAGTTACATCCACAATGTTATTCAAGTCAGCACCTATGCTATTCAGTATATCCCTGATGTTTTCAATAACTGCTTTGGTTTGAAGTCTGATGTCAAGATTGGTAGTACCCATGGCATCAACTTCTACGCCTTCAAAACTATTATCTGGTCTGCGTGAACTGGTACCTGATACAAATATAAAGTCACCTGCCTGCTTTACATGAGGAAACTTACCTCTTGGTATAGCTTTCCCTTCAACTAGTTTTGACTTTGATTCCATAGCTTTAGCTTATATGGCAAATTTCATGAATTAATGTCAGATTATATAATTCAGGTGGGGGAATAATGAGTTAAGCTTTAAATGATATCTCTCCCTGATGCATTTAATGCTTGAAGCATATACCGAAATGATATGATAAGATATTCAAGTCCGTCAAAAACTTGAATACCTTACCATTTCATTTAGCTTTTTTCCTCCTTCCAGGTCGACTCTGGAATTGACAAAGGAGAGAAAAGCCATGGGTAATGCCTCTCACCTGTTGTCTTTTTTGGAAACAATAATGCCTCTACGATTATATCCCATAGGTACATCCTACCTATACCATTAGACTTCTAACCACAGTCAGTTCCGATTATTTCCGGTGTTCCAATCTCTCAAATAAGACTCTTGCCGTTTACCAGAGAATTTTATTACAGCACTTACTTTAACTGACATTTCAGTTAACTTAAGTACTGATCGCTAAACTCATTAATCCAAATTCAACTAACTTATTCAGCTATTTTGGCGGTAGTATTGTACTCGACGTTTCGATTAAAACTACCTACCAATTACACTACAAATATGCCCTCAAAAAGGGGCCTAAAACCATGTTCAGTTTTGACTTCCACTTTCTTAACAGGTTTTCCACTTATTTACCAGGAACTTCCACATTTCTTCCACTTTCTTCCTATAAACTTCCACTTTTCTTACCATTTAGGGCATGTTGAGCTCTATGCTAATATATTACAAGAAACTAATGAAGTTCTGGTCTACTTACCGTATGAATTATAGCTATTTCCTTTGAATACTTTGCATTTTCAGAATTTCCTAGTATTGTACTCAGGCCGTACGGGCCCCTACTTTTTTGCAGTCGCCCAAAAAAGTAGGCAAAAAACGCTTGCCAAATCAAGGCAGCTATACTCATTCCTTGCCCACTTGAAAACCTGTATCTGGCTCAAGCACCCCAGAATCTTTTGACCTTTTAGCGTCGTCACGAATGTCAAAATATTCAATGCGCTCTGCGGTCCTCCATGCCTCTCCAGATACAGTTTTCAATGCTCTGATTTGGCCATAAATCTATAATTTAGCCATCTTATATTATTCATAAACTAGACTATAGTCGCTAATGATAATTCTTCTCCATTAGTTTTATATCACCTGCCTAACTCAAGAATGATCAAATTTCTTATATCAATCGGGGAATTCTATATAATTGCCTTGCCAATTTAAAGGAAATGCTGACAGAGAGTTCTATCAACAAACCACTATATGTAAGACGCAAAAAACTGTGTTTTCGTTGCTTCAATTATTACTTATTTTTAAATTATTTTTAGTGGTAATGGTATATTAATCAATTACTTATGTTTTGTTTGGGAGATAGTGTTATGTAAGCAAAATATAATATTGTTAAGGTCTTAAACAATCTCAAATACCGTACAAAAAAACATGAATTAAAGCCTAACTTTGAAGTCTTATATGAAATGAGAAGGTTGAGGTTAAGGTTAAGTATGCTTCAATTCTTTATGTTGCAGATTTTTTCTAATTTACTATATCGCCATTTTCATATGATGATGTTAATGTTAAGCAATTTGCGGAGTTGCGGAGTTGCGGAGCCGCGGCGTCGATGCTGATTTGCTTGAATGCAGATTTGCTGCTGTGTTCGGACATCGAACACGAACCTCGGATAGCGACTCTCCTACTATATAACGAAATCACTTTAACCAGCTAAGGGTTTAAGTTTACACATTTAGCGGAATCTGCGGAATCCGTGTATTATTCGTGATATTTTTTCTACTTTTTTTAATAATATCGTAATGCAATAGTATAAGTAATTGATAATTAATGCTTTGTAGTGAACTTTGGATTTTAAATATTTTAGTTAAAGTTTTGGGTGTTTTTTTAGGTGCAAATTTAAATTCCTGGATATGTTATTATATAGCTATGAATTAGACCACCATCATTTCATACTTATTCCTAGTTCTAATTAACGCAATACTGAAGTATTAACTGGCAACAGTCAACCGGCAACTGACAACTATACATATAACGAACAAGGTTTTCCAAAAATGAGCTTTTTGATCAAATTTTGGCACTAAATGACGTTTTTGGCACAAATATTTTTTAGTGCCCTTGTAAGAAATTGAAAATGAGGTAGTTCTAAAAGTGTTAAAGTTTTTGAATATTTACTGCTATTATATAGAAATATTATATGTGTTGGTAGATTCAAAGATGCTTAGGTATTCCTTTTAACTGACATTGGATAAACATTAGTAGTGCAACTCATTTTTAAAACTGATATTTAGTACCTCCAAACCTCAGCAAACACTCTACACCCTAAACTCTTCGTTTAACCCTGGCAACTGACAACTGGCAATTAACAACTACATATATAACGCACGCAGTTTTCAAAAACAGAGAATAAGTGTCGTTTTTGGCGCTTTTGTCACAACTATTTTTCAATACCTTTGTAAGAAATTGATTGTCAAAGAGTTCCAAAAGTGTTAAAGTTTTTAAGATTTTCACTGGAATTATATGAAATATTATATACATTGATAGATTCAAAAGATGAATAGAGATTCTAATAATGGACTATGGATAACAATTTATAATGAAACTCTGCATCAATGGCTTCGTCCTAAAGCTTTGGCACAAATTCAATCCCATACCAATACTCAGAAAGTAACTGACTGTTAAAAGTATTCTGCTTAAGATTAATTTCAAACAGATTAGTAGTGAATGGAGAAAAGCTCTGTACTTCGGTGATGTAGTAGCTATTGTCGCAGGAGTCAAATGTAGTTGAGTAAAATTCCGGATTTATATCTTTATTATGAGTAACAGGAAGATTAGCGGTGATATCGAAAACCTTAGTGACTATAGTTGCATTGCCTGAAACTTTGATAGATACCAGTTCGGTAGTGGTTGGAGTCATTGTGTTAAAAGTATTTTTCATAGCAATTAACTGATCTTTATCTTTTTCATATTCAAGTCCATAATATTGGACATTATTATCAACAGGATCATAATTCGAATCGATTTCATAATTGGTTGAAGAATTAGCGCTTATATTATACTCTACCAGGTTTGTACCAGACAGAAAATATAGCAGATTATTCCCGTTGGAAACAGAAGAAAGATATCTTGCCAGATAAGGGCTATTTCCAACAAAAGATTTAGATATCAGTATATTTATTTGTTGTCCGGTTACAGGATCAATTTCGACAATTTGATAATTGACTCCCGGGTTAAGCTGATCCAGCTTTATCGCATATAATTTCCCGTTAGCATACACTGGACCTACATAATTATTCTTTGGATCAGAAAATGATGATGTGCTGGCAGTAGTATTATCACTATGAACCACAACTATAGTATTTGCCTGTGGGTTAAAGTATTCAAAAAAGTACCTTTTACTGATAGGATCATAAGTCGAAAAATTAGAAACCATTGTAGAAAAAGAGATACCAACCGGAAAGGGCCCTTCTCTTTCAACTGTGATAAAAGGGATGGGATATGGTTTTCTAAATTCATTGAAAGTAAATTCGAGATCAGTTCCCCCGGGTTGTCGTTTATTTATAAAGAAGCTACCCTCACACTTGACTGTTGGGGTGGTAATAGTTTGTTCTATTAATTCACATTTATTACAGGATAGGTTTAATATAAACGCTATTAGAATTGAAATTACAACTTTGATTTTCATGTTGTTAAATATTAATATGTGCAGTTAATAATGATATTTTTTCTACCTGTTAGTTTTTGAACAGATATTTATATCCATAATCACAGTCATACATACAATTATCATTGAGAGTATGATATGTTCTTTTCCAGATATAAAATTTTTTCAAATAAATTGTAGGTAGCGGAATTCCATGCCTCATCTTTATTTTTATCATTGGATAATAGATGTGTCTATCTCTTACACTTTCACCCATTTGATAAATAATAGATGAATTGACAATACCAAAAAAATAAAAATATGAATTAGAAACCACCAGTACCTCTTCATAATTTGATGGCCCATTCGGGCCTTGTGTCGGCCAGTAATTACAATCGAAATATGAAGATTTTTGCGGAAGTAAATGTTCAGCCGGTGATTGTACAAAAGTAAAGTGATTATTAAAACGAGGCATGGGTATAACTGACGCTACCGGTTGTACCATTCCTGTTAAAGACAAATATGGAGTGCTTGCAACTGCAAATCCTCCTGAAGGCATACGTTGGTCCAGGAAATAACATGAAGCTCTTAATAAAGGAATTCCCATATCAAAAACTTTTAAAGCTGAAGTCGGAATATATTGTGATGGAAGGGAAGAAGAAGGATTGATTCTTCCACTCGAACAATCCATTGACAGTACACCATCATCGAATCCGGGATGGAGTTTAAAAAAGAATGGTATCAACATAGATTTTGGATGACCTGAAGATATGGTAACCACAGGTACAGAAACTGTATTTATGAAATTTGACCATTTAGCCCGGGTAACTTGTGGTACCAGATCATACAAGATACTTCCTAAAATAAGATTTTTATTCGGCCCCGCACTAAAGTTTGTTTGATATTGGCCATCTGTTAACCCCAGGGTAGCTTTTTGTGCCAATAGAGTAGGTACTTGTGAACTAATTAAAATAGTAGCGAGGTTACTACCTGACATGGCACCTCTGACTGCCATATGACCCTTGCATCTATCAGAAATCAAACCAATATTGCCATAAATTGCCTTTAGGTTTAAATCCGTCTTTGTTTTATTTGCAATGGATAATGCAATGTCCCCGACAAGGCTTCCCGTTGATGTGCTTACTATAATATAATCTCGTGCAAAGCATTCTTTTTCTCTGGGATCAGAAGGGTCAAACTCAACACCCGTTCCATTTTCCATAGCTTCTCTGATTTGAGACAGAACTGCATGTACAGCAATATCTGCTCTTTGTGAACAATTGTAAGTCACAATTAAATATCTGTTCTTATTTCCTTTCCCTCTTAAAAAGTAATCAATATGTGGCTTCCAGTTGTCAACTGCAACCCCTTTATAATACCCTGAATAAAACTCATATTGATCAAGAGGCCAATTTGCATCAGCACCTTGCTTAAAAGATGCTCTTGCACATAAATGACTTAATTGTAACCCATGAATATATATGATGTCTTTACCTTTAAAAGCCATTTGGTCAAATCCATCTGGGAGTATACTTTTACAGGTATCCTGAAGTGGTCCAATAGATGGTAATGGTGGCGGCTTGGTTGATAAAACTGAACCAAGATCCGGATTATCCAAAAGTCTTTGAAGTTCATCACAGGTCATATTTATTCCCTCCATTTTAAGGCTATCATCGCAATTATAATTTTTGACTTCATCTGGAATTGTCCCTCCAACTGAAAAGCACTTATCCATTGCCTGAGAATACCAATTAGTAGTGCCATCATATCCATACAACTGGCCATACAAGTCCTGCAGGGAACCATTATTATACTCATCCTCTTCTTCTTCCGGTATACAGGTAAATCCAGTGGGAACAGAACCATAACCTGCAGGAATAACAGGTTCTCCCTGACTGTTGAGTTGAAGTTCATCACAGTCTATGTCAAAATTTGTCTCACATAATGAAACATCATCTATCCAAATTTTTGAACTAGTCCCATCATTAGTAAAAACATTGATTGCTATGTTTTGAAAGTCCTTGTTTGCTATCCAAACAGGGAATTCTATTACGCTCCAGTCTCCGCAATCCCTGATTTTTCCACTACGGCCTATGATGGCAATATTAGTTCCGGGGTTAGGATGGTTTCCATTTAAAGGCAATGCACCATTGTATGCAATGGCTCTTATCCGCACATAATCCAATGCTCCTGGCACGTTAAAAAACCGGACACCAACACTCAGCATATACTTTTTCCCCATCCTTATTTTGTTTTGGGAATGCAATGTTTGAGAAACAGCATCTCCTGCACTTTGATTTCCTGATGCTTCGACATAACCGGGATCAAAACAACCTTCTCCGGGTGTATTCAGAAAATTGGGATTCCCATATCCCCTTGTCCAATAAGAGATGGATGATGCACGATTGTTGCTTTGGGCGAATTCGCCATTGCGTATAAGCGAACTCAAACAGGAGTCACGTTTTGTATTTTCCGGATTCGTCCCGTTATCTCCGGTATGGTTTTCTTTATCACATGAAAAGTTGAAACTCACTCCCAACGTTAAACCAATCGAATTGAAATGACATTTGCGAATTTCAGTTATAGTAGGTGCAGTCTGCAGTGTTTTTATCAAGGCTTCATTTGACATATCGGGATTGAAATCACCATTCAGATAACTATAAGAATGAAGCACATCTCTCACATTTTTGTAATTTATTGATAGAGACAGACCAATTCTTTTTGAAAGCTTATAATTCAATCTCAATGCGGAAAGCAACATCAGGTTGAGTTTCTTTTCAACATCTTCATTGTTTGTTTGATATAGCGTGTAAATTTCATTGAGTGGGCTGCCAATATTTACATATTGCCTGAAATCCGGATAGGAGAGCTTAGCAAATCCTATTTTGGAGCTAATATCCAAACTGAATTTTCTGGATATATCGAATTTCAAAACAGGCCCTATTCCAGCTATATATTGTTTCCAGTTGTACTGGGTAATATCTCTTGATTTTATAATGCTAAGTCCAGGATTGTCAGCCGGTAGTAAATCAACAAAATTGATATCGTTCTTATCATACCCTCCATACAGGCCAATTCCAATTTTGCCCCACATCTTTTCTATATTCAAACCAAATTGAAGGCCATGATTTGCAAAAGCTTTGCCGGATTTGAAATCTCCTATCGGATATGAGGGTCCAGCCTCAGGCAATAAAATTATACCTTCTTTTTGGCTATATATTTTGAATGTAAATAATATTAAAAAGCTGGTTATTATATATTTATTCATATGGTTTTTGATTTCTCCTTCATAATACCAATAATTGAGATAAAGAAACTTAAAGAGGATTGGATAATTAAAATTTAAATAGCTCATTATCTCTTAGGCCACCCAAATATTTGAATAATTGGATAGGGTATAGGTGTTATTTGGCCATCTTTTAAAGTTTGTCCTTTAATTGGGTGAATATTTTTCATAGGCCTTTTTGTATCCATAGTATAGATTATTAGCCCAACAACAATAGTAATTGGTCCTCCAGCAATGCCAATTGTTTCTCCTATCAGTATTAGTCCTTCTGTTGCAACAATTGTCGCAAGATTCTTATATCCTTCCTTAATAGCTTCAGCCTTTTGATCTTCAGTACTCGCAAAAACTACATTTCCCATGTCAACTACAATTGAAGCACCTGTTAGAGCATCGCCAATTGGTAAAATAATTTTCTCTTTTACACCAGCAATATCAGCAGCAGTTACAGCAGTTTCTACCTTTTCTAATTGTTCTTTTGAAATCGGTAATTTTATTTCTGTGGGTTCATTAAGAGCTCCACCATCTTCTAGGCCCATTTCAGAAAGAGGTATAGTTGGCTTATTAGGCTTTGTTAATATTTTCAAATCAAAATTAGGTTCTGGAATATTATTCAATTGTTTAAGAGGTGTTTTTTTGGCTTCCTTATCCTCATTTGCAGTAGTATTTGACTTCCTTGTTTTTTCTAACTTTTCTCCACCATCTAAATCAATTGCTTGAATTGGTGTGTTACTAGCAAATTGGTATGGAGTTAATTCTGGATATTTTTTTGCTAAAGGATCCACACTAAAAAATCTTCCTAATCTTCCATCATATGCCCTCATCCCATAATCCTGGTAATTCCCTTTTCCTTTTATTTCATTATCGTTCTCCTTTCCATTAAATCCAAATCGATATTGATCGATGATTGCGTAATTCCTGCCAGGCATAAGACTGCCAAAAGGATAATAATCATTCACCGTCCAGATATCCGCAGAAAAACCATCTACAATTTTATCCGAGGTATTATCATAAGCTAGCTTCCTGTCACTCAAAGTAGCAAGCACATTACCCAGGTGGTTCCCAAGCTCAAAATATTTACTTCCCCTATCCCGATAGCTGAACCATGTCTTTGTTTGGAGGTTTTGGTTCCGAATGATTTTTAATTTAGCCAGGCTTGTATCAATCCTTTCTTCCCCTATCCGACTACTTCCATAAATACAGGTTGCCTCCCAAATAACATCACCATTTCTATTGGGTGGGATCTCTACAGTTTTGTAGGTAGCCATCACATTACCTGTGGCATCCGGAACGTAATAAGTTGACTCTACTTTATTGGTAACCAGGTTGGTTACTCTTTTCAAAACTCTTTTACCCGTTGGATCATACCTGAAACTGATGAATTCAGAGGTCGCAGATTTATTTATAGACTTTACTTTACCACTGACGTTCCACTGGATGCTGAGGCTTTCAGATTGATCATTAATCAGGTTGCCAATGGCGTCATATTTATAATTTCCCTGTAGCTGATTGTCAATATCCTCCGGGTAGTTACCTGAAGACACATTGTCATTAACATATTCGAGCTGATTTCTTCCTGGCAGATAGTGATACTTAAATTCATCCATATGTAACGGCGAAGTATTTGTACTTACACCATTACGACTCAGGTTTTGCAGGTTGCCATTGCCATCATACTGATAAGTGGTGGCATAGTCTTTGGTTTGACTGGCTGTTGACCAGTTATTCAGGTTATAACTCAATCCTTCAAAAGCATCCATACTTTTGATCCGGTTGAGTTGATCGTAAACATAAGTATATCCCAACAACCTGAATTTAAAATTCGAATTGAGAGGTTCTCCCATGGCGGTAATCATACTCTGGATATTACCATTATATAAATCCCTGTTGCTTCTTTGAAAGGCACTTCCCTGGTAAGAAGGTTCCCAACCCATAATCGTAAGAGGAGTTCCGATCATCCGATAGTCCGCAGTGTAGTACCGGAGCATATATCCGAATGCATCTTTTCCCACCATACTATGTTGTGGATGTCCGTTTAATCCGTCATGACCGATATCGACTTTTTCGTTGAGGATGGCACTGTTCACACCCTTTATCCAGCCTTGAATGGTGTAGGCAAAGTCAATCCCCTGGACTTTATGTTCTCCCAGTTCTGTCCTGGCAGGAGGACCATGCCGGTAATAATGATAATCCGCATCTTCATCCCAAACGAATCCGTCAAAACTCGTTCGTACAGAAGTAAGCCGGTTATCAGCATCATAGGTATACAAGTGAAGAAATTGATCCAACTCTCCTTTTTGATAATAAACCTCTTTGACATTGCCACTGATCAGATCATAATCGTAGGCTATTGATTTAGTTCCAAGCTGATAAATATCCTGTACCAGTTTTTTGACATTACCATGAATATCGTACAGATAATAGCTTGAGTTTTTAACGGAGCTTCCTCCCAGCTCAAGATAGCTCACAGATGCAACCCGTCCTCTATAATTTGTTTGGATCCCGTTAAAATACAAATTCGCAATGCCTGCAGGCTGCACATCATATTGAGTCTTCGTTACTTCTCTTTTCTGGTTGTTGATTATCCAGTTTGATAATTGTGTCTGGTTCTTAACCAAGGCATCAGTCATCGGCGTTGTTACATTGAACAACTCTCCGGCTTCAATGGGCCTGTTTTGCCAGTCATACAAACTATAACTATATCGCTTACCCTGCTGGTTCCCTACTTTTTGTTCCGCATTCTGAGAAGCAACTATACGACTGAGGTAGTCATAGAAAAATACACTCTCTCCGTCATGATCCGGTATTTTTTGTTTGCGAAGTTGATTTAAACTATTAAAAGTATAATCACTAGGCATAGTATGGAGAGGGGTAACAGGAATATTAGCCGTTACCGGGTGACGCATATATTGAATAGCCTGGTTCGTGGATGCCTGGTTCAGGAATACAACTCCGTCAGGAGGTATGGTCTTAATAAGGTCATTCGCCTGATCGTAATAATACAGGGTAAAATGATGAAGTGCATCCGTATACTTCATAGAAAATGTTTCTACTGCATTGAGGCAATGACGGATATAAGCATTCCTGAAATTAACCCTGAGAGAATCCATAAATTCCTGGTATGCATTCGCGGCATTGGCATAAGCTGCTACGATCTGTTCTTCCAGACAGGGGTTTGGAATCGGCATTGTGGGAAGTGTATCCACATGTATATTACATGGATCACATATCCCCGGTGGTGGTTTAGAGTGAACCATTGTACCTAATGAATCATAATCGAATATATAATCCAGCGTATCACAGGCATTACAGATTTTATTGGGGTCATGTACCCTGCTTCTTAAAGCGATGCTTTGAGGATCCTGAATGGGTTTCTTTAATTTCTCAGTTTGAATTAGCTGTTTAGTAGTTTTGGTTCCATTTGAATTGCTTAGTTCATTTCTTGCAATAGCTGAAAGGAAAGCAATCATTTTTTATGTAAATGGTAACTGGAGTGCCACCATTCAGCAAAGCCACCTCCATGATGGCATAATTGGTATAGCCTGTTACAGGATCAATCTGAAGATAATCAGGAGTAAAAGAAATGATATTACCAAGACTGGCCAGATTAAGATTTGGGGGCAGCTGCAAGCTGATATTGCAGCTTAGTTTGGTGCCAGAAAGTGTAGCATTAATAATATTATTGTTCATCTGACCACTCCAGGTCAGGGGTGATTGCTGTGAAAACATATTGGTAAAAAAGGATGCAAAACTATTTGCCACATATGTTTTTACTTGTACAGTTTTATCCAGTTCCTGTGTGTAGACCAGGGTATTTAATAATTGACTAAAATTCCTTGCCATATCTGTTATAGGGCACAAATGGTCATTTTTTATACAATTACCCCAAAGCTTACATTGAGTGCTGATCGAAAGTTTGACCTGGCTAATACCAAAATGGCTATAAAGTGTAGAATTGGCCACATAATTTCCCTGGTCAATACCGGCATACCTGAAACAGTCTATACTATCTGGATTTTCCCAGGAATTATACAACCCGGAATAAATCTCTATTTTGTCTATAATATTTTGATTGATATCTGCTAAAAAAATGACCAATAACTGGTAGCCATTAAGAGAGGATATAGTAAACTTAATCTGAGTAACCTGGGTATTATAGCAATGCAATAATTTTTGCCGAATGACTGGTGTAAAAGAAGCCGTTGCAGGGAGTAAAATAAATTGATTCCCCATATGCAGTTTTACTTTCGTAATTACCCAATTAATAAAGGCGGTGACATCGGTTTCACAATGACAGCTATCACAATTAGCGTTCATCTCCCCTGCGGCCCAGTCAGCCATTTCTGCATTTACTACCCCTGGTGGCCCATATGGATCAAAGTCTACACCCAAATTATATATACTGGGAAATCTTATACTTTTATCTTTATACAAATGATAAGACGAATGACTGCATGTCTGTAAGCTACCATGAAAATGATCTGTTGGAAAACTTCCAAGGCCGCTAAATCCGTTTTTCATCCAATGAAACGGATCTGCACCTATGCATTCATTATAGCCTCCATTATTTTGACAGTTAATAGCATAAACAGTTCGTTCCGTATATTGAAACTCTTCTTT